>OLSI01000748.1_pt1 | contig 25886 bp, 27 predicted proteins | sample 1672661 | NCBI WGS metagenome assembly OLSI01 (sample SAMEA3136711, study PRJEB25190) | human gut metagenome | biome: human gut; feature: human-associated habitat; material: faeces | place: Austria | collected 2013 | reverse complement strand
AAGGCCTATTAATTATATTTAAATATTTAATTTACAGAAAAACTTTCACACTCTCGGTTCAGCAGTGCATATTGCAGGTCCTTGAACCAATCTGTGAACCTAAGTTTCACAACCATTCATATGGTTTTAGACCAAACAGAGACACACATCACGCAATTAGTAGAACAGTTAGTATGATAAATATGTACAAGCATTACTACTGTGTTGATGTTGACATAAAAGGGTTTTTCGACAATGTCGACCACGGAAAACTTTTGAAACAGATATGGACACTTGGAATAAGAGACAAGCGTTTAATAAGTATCATAAGTAAGATACTTAAGTCAGAAATAAAGGGAGAAGGAATACCGACAAAAGGTACACCACAAGGTGGAATAATAAGTCCACTACTATCCCTAATAGTCTTAAATGAATTAGATTGGTGGATAAGTAATCAATGGGAAACATTCAAACCAAACAGAATGTCTAATGTTGCAGCATTTCGAACATATGCGAAGAAATACACCAATCTGAAAGATGGATTTCTAATAAGATATGCAGATGATTTCAAAATAATGTGTGGAAGTTATAACGAAGCACAGAGATGGTATCACGCAACAGTGGATTTCTTAAAAACAAGATTGAAATTGGACATAAGTGAAGAAAAATCAAAAGTCATAAATCTTAAGAAAAACTCATCAACATATTTAGGTTTTAAAATAAAAGTCGTTCCAAAGGGGAAGACCAGATATGGTTATATAGCAAAGACTGATATGAGTGACAAGGCAATTAAGAATGCAAAAAGCAACCTAAAAGCCAAAATAATTAACATTCGAAAAGACAACCCAACAGTGGCAATTAAAAACTATAATTCAGCCATTAGAGGAATACAAAATTATTATTGCATAGCAACAAATATTTACAACAATTTAACGGATGTGAATTACGCTCTCTTACCAACCATAAGAATACGTCTTAGAGACATTAGCAAAACAATTCCATTTAAGGAAACAGACATTAATTTCCAAAAACAAACAATGGGTATTCAGAAAGAAACAAAAATTGTAACCATAGGAGATATGTGTTTACTCCCATTAACGGGAGTTCACCATAGGAGTCCTATGAATTTCTCTCAGGAAATAAGTAATTATACTTCAAAAGGTCGAGAGAAAATACACAAGAATTTAATGCTTATTACACAAAGAGAATTTGAAGCCATAGCTAAAATGAGAGACCCAACAGAAACAATAGAATTTAATGACAATAGTTTATCAGCATATGTCATTCAGCAAGGAAATTGTTACATAACGGGTAAGAAGTTAGATGTTAGTCATATGAAGTGCATTAGAAAGAAACCTTTAAAAAAGAGGGGAACTAATAATCACGGAAATATAATCTTTATAAATTCAGATGTGTACGAGGCAATATTTACGAGAAAGATGGTTGAAGCCCAAAGTTTATTAAGAAAATTTAAGTTGAATGAAGAACAATGGAAAAAAGTTAATTATATAAGACAAAATTATGATTACCAAAAGGTTTAGACAATAAATAATTTGCAAATGTATGATGGCACGCCGTATGAGGCGAAAGTCTCACGTACGGTGTAGAGCAGGGGAAAAGGTGGAGATAATATCAAATCCTTACCTATTGCTATAAATCGCAAGAGCCACGGCAAATATGTTAAAGAAAAACGGTTATAACGTGAAGGTTCTTAATCTGATAGACATGGCAAAGTCAGACGGCTATAACCCTTTCAGATACATACGAGAAGAAAATGATGTTGTAAAGCTGGTAACAAACATAATAAGCAATACAACACCAAAGGAAACAGCTCCGTCAGATCCTTTCTGGGAAAAATCTGAAAGTATGTTTTTACAGGCATTGTTTTATTACGTATGGCTTGAAATGCCACCAAACAGAAAGAACTTTCAGTCGGTGCTTGAATTGCTTTCAGAAGCAGAAGTTGATGCAAAAGGCAATGATTCAAAACTTACAAAGAAGATGAAACAGCTTGCAAAGACAGGCAAGCTTAAGCAAAATCATCCTGCCTATAAGCAATACATGAAAGTAATAAGAGGTGCAGGAGATACGGTGCGTTCCATCATAATCAGTGCCAATTCAAGGCTTGCATTATTGGAAAATCCACAGATACTTAGAATTCTGTCAAAAGATGACTTGCATTTAGAGGAACTGGGAATAGGTGTAAATGGGGACAAACATACAAGAACAGCATTGTTCTGCATTATTCCTGATTCAGACAAATCTTACAACTTCATTGTAGGAATGCTTTATACACAACTCTTTCAGGAATTGTATTTTCAGGCGGACTTTAAGAATGATGGTAAGTTACCGATTCAGGTAACTCTTATGATGGACGAGTTTGCCAATGTTGCATTGCCTGATGACTTTTGCTCACTACTTTCAACAATGAGAAGTAGAAGAATAAGTTCAATAATAATCATTCAGAATTTGGCACAGATTAAGGCTTTGTTTAAGGATACATGGGAAACAATTACAGGTAACTGTGACACCCTTGTATACCTTGGCGGTAATGAAAAATCAACTCATCAATACATATCTGAAATGCTTGGTAAAAGTACTATTGACAAAAGGTCAACAGGAGAAACAAGAGGTGTACATGGCAGTGCTTCAAGAAACTATGATGTGCTTGGCAGGGAACTGATGACACCGGATGAGGTAAGAAACATGAGCAATAGAAAGTGTCTCATATTCATTAAAGGCTTTAATCCAATATTTGATGATAAGTATATTCCATTCAGACATAAGAATTTTTCACAGACAGAAGATGGTGGTGGAAAAGCATATATTCATGATCCAAGTTTAAACCAAGAAAGTTTAAGACCGGTTAAACTTCTTAGCGAAAAACAGATAAATGACATCAAGGAATATAAAAAAGAAAATGAAGTTGTTCACATCATGGATATGTCACTGGAAGAAATAATGATGCTTGATGATACAAAAATACTTTATTTTGAAAATTCAAATGAAAGTGAAAGTTCCGGTGATGAAGGTAGTGCAAAAACAATATCAAGAACAGATATTTTAGAAAACATGTCAGAACAGGAGCTTATGGATGAGATAACAAACCGAATGTGCATGATGGATTTTTCAAGAGAGCAGATTGAGGAAATAACAAAATCGCTTGATGCACACATGAAACTTTCAATACTTCTTAGTTATCTTTACCCAACAACTTCAGCAGAAGAAATGGCTAAGAAAAGAAACGAACATTTAAGTAAAAGAGATTAGCAAAGGAGAAAGAAATGAGAAAGATTATAAAGAAAATCAAAATGAAAAAAGAAAACGTAATGGCTGTACTTTCAGGTGCAGTATTTATGACAGTAGTGGATGTAAATAACGTACTTGCTGCAGGAGATGCAAGTTCAGTTACAAAACCACTTGATAACTTAAAGACACTTGTACTTGCAATCATTGGGGCAATCGGCGTAATCATTCTTGCAAAGAATGTAATGGAGTTTGCACAGGCATATCAGGCACAGGATTCATCGACAATGAACTCGGCACTTAAGGGAATTGTTGCAGGAGTAATGATGGCAGGCATTTCATCAGTACTTGGTATTCTGGGATTTTAAGGGAGGTAAGAGATTATGGACATATTTAGCTTAGGCGGTGTAATCCTTGATCTTTTGCAGACGGTTGTTGATTTCTGGAATGACAAGGTGTCTCTTGTTTTTGAACTGCTGGGGCAGTCCCCGGTAAGCTTCAAGAACGGAGGCCCCTGGGCAGTGGTGGCAAACCTTGAACCCATATTTGTGGCGGTTGGTTCATCACTGGTGGTTCTGTTCTTTGTAATTGGTTTCTGTTCGGAGAGCATTGACGTAAAGGAAGAGGTAAGATTTGAAACCATACTAAGGATGTTAATGAGAATAGGAATAGCTGAATGGCTTGTTGCAAATAACGTGACAATAATGAAGGCATTCTTTACATCAGCTGGGAATCTGGTGGGGCTCATGACACAGGGAACAACAACCAAGTTAAAGATACCAAGTGAACAGCAGACAATCATAAAGGACCTTGGATTCGGAGAAAGCCTTTTAATGATGATACTTGCAGTAATCATTGCACTTGTAATCATCTTCTGCGGTTTCATGCTCATATACACCGTGTATTTCAGATTCTTAAAAATACTTGTGGTTGTGCCATTTGGCGCACTTGCGTTTTCGACAGTAAGCGGAAACCGAATGGTAAGTCATTCGGCAGTAAGCTATGCAAAGTACTTTCTGTCAATAGTGCTGGAGGCAGTGACAATGGCACTTGCAATAATAGTCTGCAATGCATTTTTAAATGCAGGACTACCAACATTTACAAGCGATTACGCGGACTGGACAAAGGCACTGATGTACATGTGTGAACTTACATTCAGCGTGGCAATGACAGTCGGAGCAGTGAAGGGAGCACAGAATCTTACAAGTAAGGCACTGGGATTATAGAAACAGGAGGAATAGATGAACATATCAATTAACAAGGACATAGAAAAATATCAGGAGTCAGTGGTGATGGGACTTACTGCAAGACAGCTGATATTTTCCATCGCATCAGTTGCATGCGGTGGGGCAATAGTTCTTCTTACATACAGATACGTGGGTCTTACGGGAAGCGCATACATCGCAATTCCCGTGGTGGCACCACTTGCATTAAACGGATTTTATTCATATCAGGGAATGAGTTTTACACAGATGTTTAAAAGAAAACTGTGGTTCGCTTTTAAGAACAGACCACTTACATACATTTCAGAGGAAAGTGAGAAAACCATAAAAAGAATGAGAATGGAAGAGGAACGGCAAAGAAAAAAGGAAGACAAAAGGAAAAAAAGAAAAATAAAAAGAAAAACAGGAGAAGTAACAAAAGCAGAAAATGAGAAACATAAAGGAAAATTTAACACAGGAAAACAGACGGAGGAACAGGAATGAACATATTTAAGGACAGGTTTTCTGAAATAAAGAAGGCATCAGAGCCACTTTACAAATCACCAAAGTCGGTGCAGGAAACAATTGAAATACTAAAGATATCTGAAAGCGGAATATTTGAGGTGGCAGATGGAAAGTATTCAAAGACATACAGATTCAGTGACGTCAATTACGCCACACGCTCAGAGGACGAACAGGAAAGCTTCTTTCAGAGATACTGCAAATGCCTTAACTCATTTGACTGTACATTCAAGATAACAGTCAACAATAAAAACAAGGACATGGATGTGCTGAGAAATGAGGTAATGCTTAAATACAGAAATGATGGATTCGATAAGATGAGGGAAAGTTACAACAGAATCATTGAGGAAAAGATACTTGAGGGAAGACAGGGAATTGAGCAGGAAAGATATCTTACCATAACAATTGATAGAAAGAACTTTGAGGAGGCAAAGGCACAGTTTGCAACAATTGAGGCATCAATGTTTAGAAGTTTTGCCGAACTTGGTTCAAAGCTGACACCACTTACAGGAAATGAAAGGTTAAAGATTCTTCACGACTATTACAGACTTGGAAGGGAGGATGAATTTAACTTTGACATAAGACAGGGAAGAATTACAGGAACAGACTTTAGAAATGAAATCTGCAACACAAGGATAAAATATCATCCTGACTATTTTGAGAATGAAGGAAAGGTTGGAAGGGTTCTTTTCATAAAGAAATATCCAACATATCTTTCTGACAGATTTTTTACGGAGCTGACATTTCTGCCGGTACATTCGGTTACAAGTGTGGATGTGGTTCCGGTGCCAAAGGACCTGACAATGAAAATGCTGCAGAAAAAGTATTTAGGCATTGAGTCAGACATAATAAAACAGCAGAGAACAAGAAACAGAAACAATGACTTCTCATCAGACATTTCATATGCAACAAGACAGAAGAAAAAGGACATTGAGGAGATAATGAACAACGTAAGGGAAAATGATGAAAGCCTTTACTATGTTTCAGTGACAATGATTGTCATGGCAGATGACAGGGATGAACTTCAAAGCATCTGTGAGACAGTTGACTCCATTGCAAAGGGAGCAGGATGTGCGGTGGACACATGCATGTACAAACAGAGGGAAGCAGTTAACACAACACTTCCAATAGGAGTAAGACAGATTGAGACAATGAGAACAATGCTTACACAGAGTCTTGCAGTGCTGATGCCGTTTAACGTGCAGGAACTTTGTGACAGAAACGGCATTTACTATGGCGTAAACCAGATATCAAAAAACATAATTGTTGGCAACAGAAAGAAACTTTTAAACGGTAACGGATTCATATTTGGTGTGTCAGGTGCAGGAAAGTCATTTCAGGCAAAGATGGAAATGGGTTCGGTTTTGCTTTCAACAGATGACAATGTAATTGCAGTGGACCCAATGAATGAATATGAGGATGTCACTGAAAAATACAACGGTACCTACATAAACATTTCAACAAACACAAGAAACTACATTAATCCCATGGACATGGATGTGTGGAATCTTGATGTATTGGACAGTAAGGGCTGGGTAAGGGACAAGTGCCAGTTCATGCTAAGTATCTGCGAGCAGATAATGAAGGAAATAACACCACAACAGCGTTCAATTATTTCAAGATGCGTAAAGGATTTGTACATGGACATTGCAAGAAGCAGGGAAAAATACGTTCCCACAATGGAAGACTTGTACAACAGACTTCTTGAACAGGAAGACAAGGAAGCAAGAGACGTGGCACTTGGACTTGAAATATTTGTTACCGGAGCACTAAACATCTTTAACCATCAGACAAACATAAATGTAAACAACAGATTCATTGTGTATGGAATAAGAGACCTTGGGGAATCCCTTGCCCCACTTGCAATGCTTGTAATGATGGAAACAATACAGCATAAAATAATTGATAACGGTGAGAGAGGAATAGCAACATGGTTTTACATTGATGAGGTGCATGTCCTTTTAAACTCACCGTTTAGTGCGGAATATCTTCGTCAGATGTGGAAAAAGGTAAGAAAGCAGGGAGGACTTTGTACAGGAATAACACAGAACATAGTGGACCTTCTTATGAGTGAGACAAGTACAACAATGCTATCAAACTCTGCATTCATACTGCTTTTAAATCAGTCAAGCAAGGACATAGAAAAGATAGTGGAGTCGCTGGAAATATCAGAAGAGCAGCTTAATTATGTGATAGATTCACCGTCAGGATGCGGGCTTATAAAATGCGGAAGCAGAATGGTACCATTTGACAATGTGATAACAAAGGACAGTGAACTTTACAGACTTTATAATACCAATATGTATGAGAAGATGGAAAGGCTGGAGAAAGAAAAGCAGTAATTGAATAAGGGGAGGTGGTGTGGTAGAATTGAAAAATAAAATGTTTGAAAATTTTAGTTTTTAGAGCTAAATAAATCGGAATTTGGGGGTACATGATGATAATAAAAATTGTTACAATTTCACTGATGGCAGTGTTCTACATCTGCTATTTTGCAAAGCTGATTAGTCAGAAAAAGCAAGGCATAAAGACAGATCAATTAGGAAAAGGAAAAGAGGGATTTGTCAAATTTATAGAAGTGGCTCTTAAAATAATCACATATTTGCTTCCTGTAATACAGATTATCAGTATTGTGTTTTATTCGGGAACAGCACATATTGTGTTGCAATTTACAGGAGTTGTAATAACAATGTTAGGTGTACTTGCTTTTATTGTTTCTGTTACACAAATGAAGGAGAATTGGAGAGCAGGTGTGCAAAAAGAAGAAAAGACCAGTTTGGTAACAACGGGCATCTATTCTATTAGCAGAAATCCTGCATTTTTGGGTTTTGATTTAATGTATATAGGAATATTGTTTTCGTTCTTTAATTGGTTCCTTTGCTATGCCACAGGTTTTGCAGTGTTATTTTTTCATTTGCAGATAGTCAATGTAGAGGAAGATTTTTTGATAGAAGCATTCGGAAATGAGTACCTGCAATACAAATCAAAAGTATGCAGATATTTAGGAAGAAAAAGATAACTTTAAGTTTTTGAAACTGAGAAATCGGAATTTGGGGAGATAGTATTGTGAAGTATGTGGAATATGGACTAAAACAAAATAAGACAATTATGCTTTTGCATGGCGGCGGATTGGCTCCTTGGAATTATTCCGAGGAAGCAGAACAGCTCCAAGACAGATATCATATCATCATTCCGATTCTTGATGGACATAGCGGAAGTGACAAGAATTTTACTACAATAGAGAACAATGGGGACGAGATTATCGCTTATGTAGACCAGAATCTCAATGGAAAGGTTTTTATGATGTGTGGACTTTCTCTTGGAGGGCAGATTCTTACAGATATACTAGCAAAGAGAAAGGATATCTGCAAGTATGCAATCATCGAAAGTGCGCTTGTCCTGCCAATGAAGATGACATATGCACTGATTAAACCAGTTTTTTCAATATGTTATGTTCTGATAAAGAAGCGTTGGTTTGCTCAACTACAGTTTAAATCATTGCATATCAAGAATAGCCTTTTTGAAGACTACTATCGAGACAGCGCAGCGATCACAAAAGAAAATATGATCTCGTTTTTAAAAGCCAATTCTGATTATAAACCCAAAGAAGATCTAAAAGAATCGCAAGCGAGCGTTCTTGTATTGGTTGGAAGCAAGGAGTCTGGAATTATGAAAAAATCCGCTAAACTTTTATGTGAAAAAATCCCAAACTCCACATTGGAAATGCTGCCGGGGTATTATCATGGGGATTTAAGTTTGAATCATGCTTCCGAGTACGTTCAGAAAATAGAGAAATATATATCTATGTAACAACTTTAAGTTTACAGGATTAAGAAAATTGAAATTTAACACTTGAAAAAAGGAGAAATAAACATGGCAAAGAAAGAAGAAAGATTTGAAGTTACATTTAGAGACGGAAGTCAGCTTAAGGATGAAGGAGTTCGCCAAATCCTTGTCGATAAGGAGACGGGAGTTAATTACCTTTGTTGGAAGTCCGGATTTGGAGCTGGTGTTACACCTCTCCTGGACTCTGAAGGAAAAGTTATAGTTACAAAGTAAAAATCGCATTTGTTCATTTGTAAAGTAATCGTACACAATGTCTGCTACGTATTGTAGCAGGCATTGTAAATGGCAGTTTCTTGTTAAAAACGCGAAAATCGTTATAATGAGTTTACCAAATAATAAGGAGGACTAAAAAATGAATTTAGGAGAAAAAATCAAAGAACGCAGAAAGCAGGCAGGTCTTTCACAGGAGCAGCTTGCTGAAAGACTAAATGTATCAAGACAAGCAATTACAAAATGGGAAACTAATAAAGGTATTCCCGATATTGCTAATCTAATAGCGATTAGCGATGAATTTGGATTGAGTTTGGACGAGCTGATTAAGGATGATGTTGCCGTAAAAAAGAAAATAATTACTGATAGTTCCGCTAAAAAGTGGCACATTTTGATGATTGTATACCTGGTGGCTATCGTAGCATATATTGTTTATTTTGTAATCTGCCATAAAATATTGATGATTGGATTTTTGGTTGCTACTCTATTTATGCTGTTCTTTGAATTGAGAATTTTTATTAGAGAGAAAATATACAGACAGCGTAAGGAATAAGCACTGTTTTAGCTATAGTTGTTTCAAGCATTTGGCATGCGAATAAAGATAGCATTAAAGAAAAAGTGTTTGACAATTTCCAATTTGTAAATATGTTATCTAATTAGATAATAAAAAGAATTATATAAAACGCCGAGTTAGTGTAAAAGCTAACTTTGGCGTATTTTTTTACGCAAAAATAAAGGAGGACAACATGAAAATAGGTAAAGAAAAAGAAGTTGAAATAAAAATACACAAAAAGCAAGATGGCAAGATTCACAAGAAGAAGGATGTAAAAAAAGATAACAAAACAATGTCTACAAGGACAAAGAATAATGCAAGAGCAATGAGAAAAGTGGCTGAATCAAAAATCTTGTATAACATTGAAGGCTGTGAAAATATTGAGGAAACTTTTGAAACTACAGGAATGGCAATAAAGCCTATAAAGAGCATTGTTAGTGAAGGTAATCGAATTAGAAAAAAGGCAAAAGTTTCAAAACATCAAAAAGAAGTTGTAGGAAGTAGGTTGAGAAAGAGAGCAGTTAATAAAGGCAGAGAGTTAGCAAAGAAGTCAGGGAGGAAGGTTGTAAAGAAAACATCAAAAAAGATGGCTAAAGATACCGGCAAAAAAGTGGCAAAGGAAAGTGCAAAGATTGCAACCAAGGCTGGAACGGCAGTGGCAGGTTCGGTGGCAGGTCCGGAAGGTGCGTTGATTGGAGCGGCTGCAGGTGAAGCAACTGGAATGAAAATTGACAATACATTTTACAAGGCAGAGCAAAGAAGTAGAATGATGAAATTTTTTATGGACAAGCTGAAACCAAATGAAGAGCAGAATGATAATCTTTTTAAACTTGTGGGTAGTATGGTAAGAACCAAAATGACTTTTATGATTAAAAGAGCAGTATCACTTTTGGCACCATTGATTACACCAATTTTAATAATTGTAATAGCTGCAACCGGAATTGTATTTGCCGTAATTGCAGTTCTGTACAATTCCCCATTTGCATTATTTCTTCCACCATTGGAAAGCGGAGACACAATACAGTCAGTGACAACACAGTATGTTTCAGAATTTAATCAGGAGATACAGACTTTGATTGAGGAACACAAGGACGCTGACAAGGGAAGAAAAGTGTATGTGGATTATGAAGGAATGAATAGTGAACCATCCAATTATTACGACATTATGAGTGTATACATGGTTAGGTACGGATATGAAAATACCGCAACAAAAATGAATGAAACGAACAAGCAAAATTTGAAGGCAGTGTTTGATGACATGTGTAAATACATCACGGAGAATGTAACAGAGAAAAAAGGCAAAAAGAAGACAAAGTACTTAGAGGTGAGAATTACACTAAAAACATATACAGAAATGGCAATAGAGTATCAGTTTGATGAGGACAGAACAGCAATACTAAATCAGTTGATGAGTGCTTACATAACAAACAATCCTTCTGGCGGAAGTCAGATAAGTGGATTACAGGGAAGTCTTACTCCACAGGAAATAAGCAACATAACAGACAAGATTTCAAATCCAACACAAAATGCTGTTGCTTCATTTGTTTTGTCAAAAGTAGGATATCCTTACAGTCAGCCATTAAGAAACAGTGGAAAAGCATTTGACTGTAGTTCCTTGGCATACTATGCGTGGAAGTCAGCAGGTGTTGACATATCGTTTGGAGGTGGAACAACTGCGGCTGCAGAAGCAGAAGGTCTGAAAGATAAGACAGTAAAAGAAGAAAATCTACAACCAGGAGATTTGATTTTTTACAGTTATACAACCAATGGAAGGTATAAGAACATCAGCCATGTTGGAATTTATGTGGGCAACGGAAAGATGGTGGAAGCTGTGGATGAAGCTCATGGAGTGTGCTTGGGAAACTATCATAATGGTGGATTAGTGATGATATGTAGACCGGGGAAATAAAATATGTAAAATGTGGTTCCAATCTTAACAATTCAACCACATTAGAATTCGACAACATTTCTGACTTTTGATAAAATTATCATGTCAAGGAAAATTGATCAATAACTAAGACAACAAAATAAATGCCTTATTAAAATTCTTGGTTTAATACCGGGAGTTTTAATAGGGCATTTTTTATTACAAAATTTTAATGGAAAGAGAGGAGTGGACCAGTGAAACAGGCAGAAGAAAAATACAAAATTAGAGAAATTAGTTATCTTTTTCAGACACTTGAAAAGGAATGGGAACGTTCAGGAAGAACAGTGACTAAGCGTAAACTAGATCAGGATGCGTTAGATATTTTTTCTGAATATTACGTGCGAAGAGTAAAGGAATATGAAAAAGAGCAGGATAATATCAAAACCAAAACAATTCAGAAGATGGTGAAGGAAATAAAGGAAATGAGTATTCTTTTAAGAATAGCAAAAAAAATCTGTACAAAATCAAAAACACAGACTACAAAGGATTATATCATTATTGAATTGGACAGGGAAGAAAGAAATTGTTTGGAAAATATTATAGGAAGTGAGGACTAGCGGATGAATTATAAGATAAAAGTTTACAAGACAAAAAGTAATGAATGGAGCACTAAGGCATATGCTTCAGTTACATTTAATAACAGTTTTGTTGTAACAGGAATAACGGTTAGAGAAGGAAAGAACAATAACTTATTTGTAGCCATGCCAAGTTATAAAAGCAGCAAGACAGATGAAAATGGCAAGCCTGTATACAAAGATTATTGTAATCCTACCACAAAGGAATTCAGGGATGAACTTTATGGAAACATCATTGATGCTTATATGAATGACAAGAAGGAACTTGAAGTAAAAGGCGCAAGCAACAAGTTTGAATTTGGAATAGCCCTAAGAAGTTTTAGTGGTGAGAACATAGAAGCTTTGGGACGCATCTATTTTGATAAATGTTTTGTCATTAATAACGTGAAAGTAATTCCAAGCGAAAAAGGTTCATTTGTGGCAATGCCGTCACAACTTGTAAATAAAGAAAATGGCGAAAAAGAATATGAAGATGTTTGTTTTCCAATAACAAAGGAATTTAGAACAGAATTGTATGACGCAATTTTAAAAGAAAAGGACATTATGAAACAGAAACAGCAGGAAGAATTTCAGAAGATTGATGAAATGGACAAAGATAATTTGCCATTTAGATAGGAGGAGTTATGAATAAAAAAGTATGTGTGATTTTTAGAAATGATGAATTTTTGGATAACGATGTAAGAGTGGAAATTATGAAGATTATTGCGTGTATTCCCAAACAGGAATTAAGTAATATACATATTTGCATTGACAGTTCGAAAAAAGATAATGAAGGTATTAGACGTGAATGGTTAAAACAATTCATAAAGGAAAACTTATTTACAACGAGTACAATATATACTAATTCATTAGTAAGTATTGCGTGTGACGTAACAGAAATAAACATTTTCATAGCATTGATGCATTTGTTTGGAATAAATATTTATCTGGAAAATGAAGAGGCAAGCATAATACCTGATCCATTGTATGTAGGTGAAATTCAAAAAATAATAAAGACTAAACTTAAGGAGCATCCAATGTGTATAGCAAAGGCTAATGCGGAGGAAAGAGCGTTTGTTGTCAATGTTGTGTTAGACATTATAGACAATCTTTGGTTAGATTACAGAAAGACAGTACAGTAAAATGAAAATGTTTTTATACTTTACAAATGAAAGAGTAAGTTATATAATGACACTACAGCAGAAATCGAACATACATTCGAACAAAGCTGAACTTCTATCCGGAATGAAGTAAGAGAAATGAAAACTTAAGCAGAAGGGAGATGAACCAGGTGTCTACAGAAGATTTGAGCAAAAGACAGATACAAGTATATGACAGCATTGTAGCTCATGTCCAGGAATACGGTTTTGCACCCACCGTCAGAGAGTTGTGCAAATTAACAGGTTTAGCTTCCACATCAACTATAATTGGGCATTTAAAGACTTTAGAGAAAAAAGGATACATAAAAAGATATCCTACGCACCCTAGAGCAATTACAATATTACAGTAGATGTGTGAGATGGAAATTACCGAAGTATAAGATCAGCGGAATAACAGGTCATGTGCGTAAGGCTAAACAGGCGCAGATGATGGTTACATAAGGCTTACAAGGAATAGTTTCCCATCCTTTGTGAGTACAAAAATTTAATGATTAAATATTTGTATAACAAGGAGAAACACAATTGAACAGAATAGATACTAATGGAAAGAATACATTTAATGTAGGAGATGAAGTCTACATTATTGAGAGTAATCGCAACGTAAGAAAAGTTACAATCATAAAGATAAGCAGAGATTTCTGTACAGTAAGATTTGCTGATACAGATGGAGCAATAGCAGTAAGAGTAAGCAGACTGTATGGTACCCGCAAGATGGCAGAGGAATCACTGCTAAAGAAACTAACAGTTGCAGTCAGACAGGAAGGACCTCGTCCTCCACATAACGTATGGATGTAGTGGAGGTGATTTGGTGATAGAGTTTGAATATGACAAAACAGGGGTCGGCATACGACTAGAGATGCTTAGGAAAAAGGCTAACAGTTCCAGAGAAAAGGCAGCGGAAGACTTAGACATATCAAAGGATTCCTTATATGCCTACGAAAAAGGGAAAAGCATTATGAGCGCAGAAGTATTGGCAAAGGTTTGCATCTTATACAATACTTCAATGGACTACTTACTTAATGGTTGTGAATCAGAAAACAATGTTATAATTCCGGAAATAATGATTTCTTTAGGAAAATATAATGTTGAACAACAGAAACACATGTATGCAGCATTGAGTCATATGATGAAAGTATTTGCGTAAGAAGAGTAAAAATAAAATCACATTTATGGCAAAAGTCATAAGTGTGATTTTTTTTTACTAAAATCTCGTACTATTTTCATACTCCTTTTCGTATTATCCTCGATTTTAAGTTACCCCGGAAAATTTTACAATAAGTGCATAGTCATTGAGGTACCAACCCAAGGCTTAGCTTACAAATACATAGAACAGGTTTCTACTATATTAATAGTGAATCTGCACTACGCCGTGATTAGTGTGGCTTTGTGGTAAGAGCAGCATTATAGCGAGGCAGATTTATACTGGCGACGGTCAGAGGTAAAGAAACAAATATCGTGTAGGAGATTTAATAAGGCGTTTCTCTGTTGTGAAAACAGTCGATAGACATTCAGACGTGATGACTATGTAGATGTAAGTTACCATTTATAATAAATATCATTTTAAAGAAGGTAACAGGATGAAATATGACAAAATAGAAACAGGAGTTAATTTAAGACAGTTAAGGATAGAAAACAAATTGTCACCGGGAGAAGTAAGTGACATAGTTGATAAAAGTGAATCCCATATAATGCAACTGGAAAGAGGAAATAGAAACCTTACAGTAGAAATGCTTTGTAAGTTTGCAGATGTATATAATGCAGATCCCAATACTATTCTTGGAATACATACATCAATGTCAGAAGAATTGTATGCGGAATTGAGTATGTTGTCTATGGATATAAGAAATAAGTTATGTTCCAGTTTCTTGGAAATTGTAAAAAGTGTAAAAAACGGACAGAGGTGATTATAAATGACAAAAGGTGCACAAGTAATGATAAGAAATCAGAAAATAGCAAAAAAATTTGTAAGATATGGTGAAGGGGCACAATTATATTCAATGTCCCAAAGTACCTTTGAAAAACTTGCAAAGGAAGCAAAAGCTATATATAAGTACAACAAGTTAGTATTAGTAAATACTGAAAAAATAGATGAATATTTAGAATTATTTCATGAATTTTAGAAAAAGACCTTTCATTGACACTTGACTTTTTGGAGTACAAAAAGTAAGATATTGGTAAGTGCAGGGAGGTGTAGATAATGTCAAAAATGGGAAGACCAAAATCTGATAATCCAAAGAATAAGAAAGTATCTACAAGATTATCAGAAGCAGAGTACGATCGTTTGAAATTATATGCATCTAAGCATTCTCTTACAATATCAGAAGTGATTAACTTGAGTTTAGAATATTTGTATTCAAGCAGAGAGTGAAAATGAAGGGTCTTTTTTGTTTATTTGAAAGGAGACCAATCATGGAAAAGAAACGTAAAGATAGTAGAGGAAGAGTTCTTCGTAAAGGTGAAACATTTCGTGAAAAGGAAGGTAGATATTCGTATGAATATAAAGATACCTTTGGAAATAGGAAGACAATTTACTCTGTAGATTTATTAAAATTACGTGAAAGAGAAAAACAAATAGAAAGAGACATAAGTGATGGACTCAACATGTATGTAGCTGGGAAGGCAACATTAAACTATTTGTTTGAAAGGTATATGGATACAAAATATAATTTACGAGAAAATACAAAAGTAAATTATAAATATATGTACGACAATTATGTTAGAAATACTATAGGAAAAAGACTGATAGCGGACATAAAATATTCAGACATCGTTTATTTTTACAAAAGTTTAATTACTGAAAAAGGTTTAGAACTTAATACAGTGGATACAATTCATACGGTAATACATCCGGTGTTTTCAATGGCGGTTAGGGATGATGTTATTAGAAAAAATCCAGCTAGTGGAGTATTGGCTGATATTAAGAAAGAGAGTGGTAAAAATAAAGGAATAAGACACGCTTTGACAATAGACCAACAGAGAGTTTTTATGAAATATATGATTGAAGAGGAACAATTTAATCATTGGATTCCAATTTTTACTATTTTATTAGGAACGGGATGTAGGGTAGGTGAATTTATAGGACTTAGATGGGAGGATGTTGATTTTAAACAAAAAGTAATTAGTATAAATCATAGTATAGCGTACGTGTGTTATGGTAAAGAAGATGGTAGGAAGAGCCATTATGTAATATCTTTGCCTAAAACAGAAGCGGGTATAAGATACATTCCAATGACAGACGAAGTATATGATGTATTCAAAGCAGAGTATTACAGACAACAGGAAAATGGCTTTAGTCAGTTTTCAATAGAAGGAATGTCGGGATTTATATTTACAAATCGTTGTGGAAGAATTTATAATCAACAAACTTTAAATAAAGGACTAAAAAGAATATCCGAGAATTATAACCAGAAGGAATTAATAGATGCAAAGAAACAAAGACGTGAACCTATTATTCTACCACATTTTACATGTCATCAATTAAGGCATACTTTTGCAACAAGATTATGTGAAAGTACAAGTAATTTAAAAGCAATTCAAGATATTATGGGACATGCAAATATTGAAACAACAATGGACATATATGCAGAAGCCACGGTAGGAGCAAAACAAAAAGCAATTGAAAATTTATCAAACAATTTAAAACTTTTTTAGAAAGAGAACCTTATTGTTAAGGACGTAAAAAGTGACAAAAGACGTGAAAAGGACGTAATAATAATATTCCTTTATACATTATAATACACTATAATAAGTTTGACTGAATTAGGGAAATAACGATAATACCTTGTAGTATGGGATAATAAGTATAGCATATGATTATTCCCGACAATGAAACAGTTGGATAAATAATTTATTAAATAAAAAGATTAAGCACTTTCTAAAAAGAGATTTTTAGGAAGTGTTTTTTAAAATAAAAATAAGTCAGAATAAAAATGAAATTCTACTGACCTAAAAGTACATATAAATTATACTTACTTCAATAAATATTAGTTGGAGAATATATATAATGGATGCTCTACTTGGAAATTTTGATCGTCATGGAGCTAACTGGGGATTTATAAAAGAAGACAATAAGTATACAATAGCTCCAATATTTGACAATGGCTCATGTTTGTTCCCTAATTTAGTAGATGAAGAAGAGATGAAAGAAATTATGAAATCAGAAGTGGAAACGGATAAAAGGATTTACAAGTTTCCAACATTTCAGGTAAAACTGAATGGTAGAAAGAGTTCTTATTTCGAAGTGATTAATAGTCTTCAGTTTGAAGAATGCAATGAGACATTAAGGCTGCTAAAAGACTTGGAATCAGTACATCAACTTTTCTGAGAAGATGTAGAGAATACTCAAAAACAAATCAATAAAAAATACTACAAAAAGTGCAGACGTTAGAAAATGACTTCTAACATCTGCACTTTTTATGCTTATGCCATACTCATTTCCAAAGCCATTCTCCCACTATAACTGTAAGCAAATATATAACAAAATCTTTGCCCTAGCCTTTCTATTATATAAAAAAAGATACATTGACAAAAAATGAGGAGTTTATTTTTTCCCTATATTCAACTAACATTAAACCCTAAAATTGCAACAAGGACATATAATTAACATTAAATAAAGGGGCTAAGGTGAAAAAAATAACAAAATACTGGAAAAAATTAAAAATAAGAACTCAAATTATTTTAGTTTATATACTTATACTTATCTTATCGTTTGCACTAACATTTACTTTCGTATCAATGGTTAATAACAAATACACCAAAATGGAAGTTGGAAAAGCAGGGGTACAGACTGTTAGTGCAGTTCAGGGAAACTTATCCCTTGTTTTTGAAAATGTAATACAACTTTCTACATATATATATTTTGATGATATAGTACAGGGCTCATTGAAAAAGATTAATTCCAAAAATATTGAAATTGAATACCAAAAGAACATAACAAAAAGTTTGTTTAATATGATTTTATCAGGAGATTATATTTCAGGTGTGTACATTTTTGACAGGTATGATAATTGTTACAACTCTTATAGGAAAACACCAAGAAAAATAGATAAAAACATTAGGAAAACTAACTGGTATCGAAAAATGGAAAAGGCAAACGGAAATGGCTTTTTCTATAAAGGAAGCGATGGAACTATTGATTATTACCAAAATAATAACTATTTGTGTTATGTAAGACAAATTGTTGATAAAAATAATTACAAACCATTGGCAACTTTGTTAATAACTCTTGACCCAAATGTATTACAGGGATATTTTGATCAGGTTTCTGATGACAAAAATCAGTTTTACATTGTGGATTCAAAAGGAGAATACGTTGTCGAACCGGAAAACAAGCAGGAAAATTTTGTTAAATATACAAAAGATACTAAAAGAATGTCACAAGGCTTTGAAGAAGTAAAAACTTCTAAAGGAAAATGTATTGCTGTAGGTCATAATATGGGAATACAGGATTGGAAAATAATAGGAACATTTTCCCTTGATGAAATATCTGCATTAACCCCTTACTATTCCACAGTAATCATTATTATCATGTGTCTTAACATTATATTTGTATTTTTGTGCTCAACCTTGCTAACGTATTTGATTTTTAAACCTATTGGAAAAATTGAAGAACATATGAAATTAATAGAAAATGGTAAGTTTATTACAATGGAAAGTGATGATTACGAAAACGAAATAACCAACTTGCGTCAGGTTTTTAATCATATGATTTTGTCAATAAAAAAACTTATGAGCAAAGTAAAAGAAGAGGAAGAAATTATTGCCAAAGGAAAACTGGATATAATTTACGCTCAAATTAATCCGCATTTTTTATACAACACATTAGATGCAGTGTCGGCATTAGCCTTAATGAAGGAAAATGAAAAGTGCTTTGAAATAACTCAGGCATTGGGAAATTTTTATAGAAATAGCTTGAACAGTGGCCTTGATTACATAACTGTGGAAGATGAAATAGACAGTATTAAAAGCTATATCACTATTTTAAATATGAGATATGACAATCAAATTAAGGTGGACTATCAGATAGAGGAGTCAGTGAAGAAGGAAAAAATATTAAAACTTTTGCTTCAACCGTTAGTTGAAAATGCAGTCCATCATGGATTGAATGGTGAGGAAGGTACTGTAAGCATTAAAGCTTTTTCTCAGGATGATGAAATTATTTTCATTGTGTCAGATGATGGCGTTGGAATGAGTGAAGACAGGGTCGAGGCAATATTGCATGGGAAGAATATAACAGGAAAATCAGGCTTTGGTTTGCACAGTTTAATACAGAGAATCAGACTTTTATACGAAATAGAAAATCCTGTTATTATACAAAGCGAAATTGGAAATGGAACAGAAATAATTGTAACAGTTAAAAAGATGAAGGGGGAAAATTATACATGTTAAATGTACTATTAGTGGATGATGAAAAGTTAGAGCGGGTTTTAATTCACAAAGGCTACAGCTGGGAGGAGAATGGTTTTCGAATTGTAGGAGAGGCGGCTTCTGGAAAAGAAGCATTGGAATACATGGCGTACCATCATGTAGACATTGTTGTAACAGATATAAATATGCCGGTTATGGATGGTTTGGAATTTTCCGAGAAGTTATTAGAAAAGTATCCAAAGTGCAAAGTGGTAATAGTAACCGGATTTAGAGAGTTTGAATATGCTAGAAAAGCCATAAAACTTGGAGTGGAGGAGTTCCTACTAAAACCTATTAATATAAAAGAACTGGCAGAGGTAATGAACAACTTAAAAAATAAACTAGCCAAAATCAAAGAAGAAGCTTCAAAGGTTGCAAAACTTAAGGAAAGTGTGGAAAAGAATTATGACATACTAAAGGAAAGTCTACTTTTAAGATTAGTAGAAAAAAGAATTGATGAAGAAGAAGCTTTAAAGAAAATGAACACTTATAACTGCATAAAACTTTTAGATGGTGTAGTGTGTGCAAATATTAAAATCACAGAGACTCAGGAAAAAGAAAACTATCGAAAGGTGTTCGATTTTATTCAAAATAACAGTGGTGAAAATGCTATTTCCTTTGTACATTTTATGCACAATATAGTAATTCTTTTTGAGAATACAGATTTGAAAGAATGTATGGCTTATGTTAATGACTGGCATAAAAAAATTAATTCTATGGGGATAAGTGTAACTATTGGAATTAGTGAAGAAACCAGTGGCTTTGGTGGTATATCAACGTCATACAATCAAACCAACAAAGCTATTGAAGTGTCTGTTCTTTTAGGCAGAAATAAAGTTATTGGATATTCAGAATACAAGAAAATTATGAATCAAAATAACATAAAAAAGGAAATTGACTGGGATGAATTTTTAGAAGCGATAATTAACTGCAAAATGAAAAATGTTGAAAATCATTTAAACGATTATATAGAAGTAATCAAAGATACTAAAATTCCGGATGAAGAATATCTTAAATTAATGACTATGACAATGATTATGCGTGCAGGTTCCACTTTAAATAAATATGGAATAAACTTATATGAGCTAATAAGTGAAGAAAAGGTGTTTAGTGATGTAAGAGGAATTACAAGTTTAAAGGACGTTTCCGTATGCACAAAAAAATACATTGAAACTATTTGCGAGTACCACAATCAGAAGAAAGCCAAAAGAAATACAAATGTAATTAAGGATGCACTTGAATATGTAAATAGAAATCTATATAACTCAAAACTTTCTTTGAAAAAAGCAGCAACAGATTTATATACAAACGAGAGTTATTTAAGCAGGGAGTTTAAGAAGGCGTATGGTATGAGTTTTGTTGAATATGTATCAAGGAAGAGAATTGATGCAAGTAAGAAGTTACTTAAGGAAACTAATCTGAAGGTATATGAAGTGGCTGAAAAAATTGGTTTTAAAGATGCACATTATTTTTGCATATGTTTTAAAAAACAAACGGGTCAAACAATAAAAGAATACAGAGGCGCATAATAAAAAAGGTTAAAAATTTGAGTAAAATTTTTAACCTTTTTTAGTCAAAATATTAAATTGAGATAGGCGTTATGAATAAAGTATACTTTGGTTATAAAAATTGAGGAGGAGATACAATGAGAAAGAGATTTTTTAAGAAAGCGTTGGCACTTACTTTAGCGTCAACAATGGCATTCTCAATGGTAGGATGCGGAAGCAGCAAGGATAGCAGCGAAGGAAAAAGTGATGATGGAACAATCACTTTAAATGTTTGGCACCAGTGGTCAAACGACACTAACGAACTTAAGAGCAGATATGAAGAAGCTGTAAAAGCGTATGAAAAAGAAAACCCTAAGGTAAAAATCAAAACAGAGACTTTAGACACAGAAGCGTACAAAACAAAAATTAATGCTGAATTTGCAGGAGATGCAAAGGGTATTGATGTATTTTATTGGTGGGGCGCAGGCACAGCTAAGAAGCTAGTTGATGCGGGAAAAGTAATGCCTTTGGATGATTACATAACTGATGAAGTTAAGTCAAATATGATGGAAGGCTCAACATCAGCCTTTGAATATGATGGTAAGTTATATTCAGTTCCAATGTTTTCATGGTACATGACATTGTTCTGCAATAAGGCATTATTTGAAAAGGCTGGCGCAAAGCTTCCTAACACATATGATGAATTAGCAGATGCTGTTAAGAAGTTAGAAAAATTAAAAGGCGTTACACCAATGGCTGCAGGAGCAAAGGACGGATGGAATGCAGCTTTTGTATATCAGGCATTAGCGTTAAGAGAAGTTGGAGCAACAGGTGTAAACGAAATGTTATCAGGAAAGAAAGAATTCGGTGACGAAGGTTACACAAAAGCAGCAGAAAAAGTAAAAGATTTATATGAAATGGGTGCATTTGGCGACAATCCTTTAGAACAGGGTAACGATGATGCAAATGCAGCATTTGAAAATGGAAAAGCAGCAATGAGAATTATGGGAAGTTGGTTTGCTAACAATGTATACACTGACAAGGCAGCAACAGTAAAACCAGAAGATGTTGTAGCATTAAAGATTCCTACAATTTCAGATGGAAAAGGTGAAGCAACAGATTATTGTGGTGGATTCGTTGAATCATTCTGGGTAAACAATAACACAAAATATAAAGAAGAAGCAGCAAAGTTTGCCATTTACATTAATGAAAAAATGGGTGTTGCATCATACGAAACAGGTTCAGGATTTAGTGGATGGAAAACAAAAGCAGACGAAAGCAAGTTAAATCCATTATTTATTCAGATTAAAGATTTATTATCAGAAGGAAAGCAGGGCGTACTTGCATGGGATACATCTTTAGAAGCAGAACCTGCAGCAGTACATAATGAACAGGTACAGACTTTATTTGCAGATGGAGCAGATGTAAAAGCATTTATAGAAGAACATAAGGCAGCAATTAATGGTAAATAGTAAGTGAGGCGGGAAGTATTATGAACAAAATGCTTGGAAATAAAAAGTACATATTAATATTTATATTACCGGCGTTAGTTTTATTTATAGATTCCGTTAATAACATCAGGTATATACAGTTTCTTTGAGTACAACGGGATTGGGAGCAAAACATTTATCGGCATAAAAAATTATATACAATTATTTACTGAGGATAGATATTTTCCTCTCGCAGTTAAGAATTCATTAATACTTGTGGCAGCATCATTATGTATTCAGCTACCAATATCTTTAACATTAGCTTTGGTATTATCAAAAGGTGTAAAAGGAGACAATTTTTTTAGAACCATATATTTTATTCCAGTTGTAATATCAAGTATGGTTATTGGTCAGTTGTGGTTGAAAATGTTTAATAGTGACTACGGTGTAATTAACACCGTAGTCAGATATTTTATACCAGGTTATGAACATTCGTGGTTAACTAAAAATGCATTTCTGACAGTATTGATCCCCTCTATATGGCAATACATTGGTTACCATTTGATTATTTTCTATGCTGGTATTAAATCAATATCAACTGATTACTATGAGGCAGCCCAAATTGATGGGGCATCAACGTTGCAAATTTATAGAAAAATAACTTTACCGTTGTTGGTACCTGTAATAAAAACCTGCGTAATATTTGCAATAACAGGTTCTCTAAGAGCATTCGATTTAGTTTATGTTATGACTGGTGGTGGACCAAATCACGTCAGTGAAGTTCCTGCCACATTAATGTATAACAACTTATTTAGAAAAGGTTTATATGGTTATGGAAGTGCTCAAGCCTTTTTCATAGTAGTAGAATGTTTAATATTTACATTTATTGTAAATAGGATATTCAAAAAAGCAGAGAAAAATGTGTCAGCGGTGTAGGAGGGGAAAATGAACAAGAAGAAATTAAAATCAATACCAAAATTTACAATATTATTGTTAATTGCAATAACTCAAATTTTCCCCTTATATTGGTTAATAACATTTTCTTTAAAAAGTAACACGGAAATATTTGGAGAGAATGTTATAGGATTACCAAAGGTATGGAGATGGGACAATTATGTAACAGCTCTAAGTTCTTCCAACTTAATACGATATTTTCTGAACTCTGTTTTATATACAGTAGTTACAGTAGCTGTGGCTGGCGTAATAGCAGCTATGGCAGCATACGCAGTTTCTAGAATGATATGGAAAATGAGAAATATTGTCTACGGATTATTTATGATAGGAATTATGATACCGGCGCAGGCAGCGTTACTTCCACTATTTCAGATTTTGGATAAATTAGGCTTAAAAGGTGGTTATTTAGGACTAATGATTCCGTATATAGCAGGTGCGTTACCTATGAGTATTATGATTTTAGTAGGCTTTTATAGAGGTATACCAAGAGAAATGGAAGAGGCAGCGTACATTGACGGATGTGGAATTTTTAAATGCTTTGTACAAATTATTTTACCTATGGTAAAACCAGCAATAGCTACAGCTTCAATATTCACATTTTTAGGAACATGGAACGAATTAATGTTAGCTAATACATTTGTGGATAGCGATAAGTATAGAACACTTCCTGTTGGAATAATGTCTTTAGCAGGTCAGTATTCAACAGAATGGGGACTAATTGGAGCAGGTATGGTTATAGCAACTTTACCTACGATAATTATATACTTCTTCCTAAGCAAACAGGTTCAGGAAAGTTTGGTTGTGGGAGCTGTAAAAGGTTAAAATTGAATTATAATTACAAATGAAATAGAAGCTAATCTCAAAAAGTTGAAAAGAATGTGCACTATTTCTTTCAGGTGTAAAAGACAGAAAATTCAACAATAGAGATTAGCTTATTATTTAATGCTAAATTTCTATATGATTAATATTACTTTATATTATGGTAGTTAAATATATTAGAAAATTACAAATCAAATACAGAAATTTAAAGTTGTTACAGTATTTCTGTGCTCATATTAGGCAAAACAAAGACTACTTTTTGTCATAATGTATTAGCGGTTAAATAAGATTATTTGGTAAAATAATCGAAAAAAATAGAAAAAATAAAAAAAAGAAAAAAAGTTGTTGACAGGTGTATCCAAAGATGGTAGTATATCTCATGCACTCGCAAAGAGTGGGTGCCAAACAACTTAAACCTGTTAGTCGACAGAAAAAACTTTTTTTGAAAAAGATAAAAAAGTTGTTGACAAACATAAATAAGTATGTTAAATTAATATGGCTGTTGAAAAACAGCAAACAAGAACATTGATAATTGAACAGCAACCATCCCTGAAAATTCAAAATAAATTTTCAGAGCGAACATTGTTAAATGAGTAATCATTAACGATTTCCAAAACAAACAGTAATGGATGAATGGCTAACGTCATTCTGACAGAACAAACACTTTTAACGAGAGTTTGATCCTGGCTCAGGATGAACGCTGGCGGCGTGCTTAACACATGCAAGTCGAGCGAAGCACTTAAGATTGATTCTTCGGATGAAGACTTTTGTGACTGAGCGGCGGACGGGTGAGTAACGCGTGGGTAACCTGCCTCATACAGGGGGATAACAGTTGGAAACGGCTGCTAATACCGCATAAGCGCACAGTACCGCATGGTACGGTGTGAAAAACTCCGGTGGTATAAGATGGACCCGCGTCTGATTAGCTGGTTGGTGAGGTAACGGCTTACCAAGGCAACGATCAGTAGCCGACTTGAGAGAGTGATCGGCCACATTGGGACTGAGACACGGCCCAAACTCCTACGGGAGGCAGCAGTAGGGAATCTTCCACAATGGACGAAAGTCTGATGGAGCAACGCCGCGTGAGTGAAGAAGGTTTTCGGATCGTAAAGCTCTGTTGTTGGTGAAGAAGGATAGAGGTAGTAACTGGCCTTTATTTGACGGTAATCAACCAGAAAGTCACGGCTAACTACGTGCCAGCAGCCGCGGTAATACGTAGGTGGCAAGCGTTGTCCGGATTTATTGGGCGTAAAGCGAGCGCAGGCGGAAGAATAAGTCTGATGTGAAAGCCCTCGGCTTAACCGAGGAACTGCATCGGAAACTGTTTTTCTTGAGTGCAGAAGAGGAGAGTGGAACTCCATGTGTAGCGGTGGAATGCGTAGATATATGGAAGAACACCAGTGGCGAAGGCGGCTCTCTGGTCTGCAACTGACGCTGAGGCTCGAAAGCATGGGTAGCGAACAGGATTAGATACCCTGGTAGTCCATGCCGTAAACGATGAGTGCTAAGTGTTGGGAGGTTTCCGCCTCTCAGTGCTGCAGCTAACGCATTAAGCACTCCGCCTGGGGAGTACGACCGCAAGGTTGAAACTC
>OLSI01000672.1_pt1 | contig 27774 bp, 7 predicted proteins | sample 1672661 | NCBI WGS metagenome assembly OLSI01 (sample SAMEA3136711, study PRJEB25190) | human gut metagenome | biome: human gut; feature: human-associated habitat; material: faeces | place: Austria | collected 2013 | reverse complement strand
CTGGGCAGTGCCGGAGAACAGCAGAATGGACATATTGATTACAGTTCGGCAATCAATGCCGTAAACAGTTTTTTTGAAAAAAATATTACTTTTAACAAGGAATGTGGTTCTGTTCCGGGAGGAAAAGATCCGGTAAATTATTTCCTTACAGAATCCGGAAATGGATACGATATATATTATGCATCCGCGGCAGTTCTGATGTTCCGTTATTACGGAATCCCTTCCCGTTATGTGGAAGGATATGTGATCACACCGGAGGAAGCAGAGGATGCCAAACCGGACGAACAGATAAAGATACCGGCTTCCGATGGACATGCATGGGCAGAAATCTATATAGACGGAACGGGCTGGGTGCCGATAGAGGTATCGCCGGACTTTAAGAAAGTTATGCAGCAGCCGGATTTAAGCACTGGAATCCAGGCCGGAACGACTGCTGCATCAGCAGAAGGTACGGTAGAGGATAAACAGGAACTGTCAGAAAAATCACTGCCGGAACTTCTGAAAGAAACGATGTTTGATTTTCTGAAAATACTGTTTGTATTATTTGTCGGTTTTGATCTGATCGTATTGATTTTGTTTATTACATCGGTAGTGGGAAGAATTTTGGCAGCTTTGAAAAGAAGATATGCATTCCGTTCAGAGGATAATCGCAGGGCGGTGCTCGCAATGCTGCAATATGCCTCAGATCTCATATTATATGGACACGAAGAATTGTACGGACAGAAAAAAAGCAAAAAGGCTTCTTATCTGAATAAAAACTATTCCAAAGAACTTTCAGAACTCTATCTGAAGGCGTGCGTAATCGGAGAACGTGCGGCATTCAGCCGTCATACGATTTCAGAAGATGAGAAAGTTTTTGTAACAGAGTATATCAGGCAGCTTCGAAGAGACATATTAAAAAAAGCCGGCTGGTATGAACGATGGATGATGCGTTACATAGAGAAATTATGCTGAAAGGAGGGAGATACAGATGAGAGACAATAAAAAGAAAAAATTTCTGGCTGGAATCAGTCTTGTACTGTGTCTCCTGATTCTTGGTATTTGTTTGACGGGCAGTGTTTCGGGACAGAAAAAGGCGGTACTAGAAAATCCGATCAAAGGTATCAGCAGTGACCGTTCTCAGGTAGTGTATCGTGGAAAAGGCTTTTATTCACCTGTAGTCAGTGGAGATAATGAGACTGACACACAGTACTTAAATACAGAAGTACTGATTCAGGATCAGGAATCTGAAAATCAGGATTCTGATTCAGAGGATCAGGAAAATCAGAATGCAGAAGATCTGTTTTCAGATGATGGTTCAGAATCGGACGGACAGGCAGACGGAAGTGGAGAAAATTCTGAAGAAACGGCTATGAGTGATCAGGAAGATACCGGTGCAGAGAAAACAGATACTCCGGTGACGACGAAATTCGAAGATTCCGATACAGAAACAGCAGATCATGCAGACGGTAGTGATGATGACAGAAATCAGGCCGGGGCACTGGCACCGGAACCTACAGAAATTCCACAGGAAACACCGGAAGTCGAAGACCTGCGTCCGACAATCAGTTCAGACCTCACAGATGGCGAAACGATTCATAAAGAATCCCGCGTATTTTCGGTGTATGCAGAAGATTATAAGGAGCGGGTACTGACACCGTCACAGCTTACTGTCACCTGTAATGGAGAAAAACTTTCCAGTATTTCTACGGATAATGGTGTGATCCGTTATAAAGCATATCTTAATGAAAGCAATGAAATCAGCATTACAGCGACTGATCGTTACGGAAATACAGATACGGTCAGTGTTACAGTTTACAAAGAAATAAACGGTAACGAAGAAGAAGAAGAACAGCCTGCCGGAACGATCACATTCAGTCTGGAAGGATCTACGATTGGCCTGGGTAACATCATAGGACCGACAGAAGTACCATTTTATGAAGAAGAGACACTGCCATATGTTCTGAACCGTGTCCTTTATTCTGCAGGCTGTCAGTATCACTTTACGGGAAGTATGGATGCAGGATTTTATCTCAAATCTGTTGACCGTACAGGTATTACTTCCGGTTACGAGATTCCTGCGCAGATAGAAGAACACCTCGAGGAAGTAAATGATATTCCGGATCCGGATACCTGTTCACCGGACTGGCTTGGTGAAGGAACTCTGACGGGAGGATCCGGATGGATGTTTTCCGTCAACGGAGTTTATCTGAGTTCGGGAATGAACACATATTTTCCGGCAGATGGAGATGAGATAAGAGTCCGTTTTACGTTATATTATGGAGCAGATATCGGAGAGGCGATGCTCGGTGGCGAAACATGGGGGGACTGGTAATATGAAAAAGAGAATTATGGCAGTCATGTTATCCGTATTCCTGCTTACCGGAAGCATACCCGTAACGGCAGCAGAGGAGAATACAGAAGAGATTGAAATGTCAGATGCTTCTGAGACAGATTACACAGAAGCAGCAGATGGAAGTACAGAGGAAGATACTTCTGCCGGGAATACAGAAAACACAGATGATACACAGCAGAATACCGATGGGAATACAGAAGAAAAATCTCAGGAAGAACCAGAACAGGAAGCGGATTGTGCAGATGATACTGCAGATCAGACAGAAATTCTGGAACAGACAGAGGATGCAGTAGAAATCGTGCCGGAGGACGAGACAGAATCAGGAGACAGTCCGGAAGACATTTTTACACAGGAAAGCTCGGACAGTGCAGAGACAGACGACTGGATCGGACAGATGAAATTCGGTTCCAGTGGGTTTGGCTCTACAGCACTGGAATATCCGGTTGTTCCGGAATTTTCCCCTGAGATCCATGAATATACGCTTTATTTCCCGGATGATATGAAGGGAATTTACGGACTGGTTACTTCTGTATTTCCCGGAAAGGTCATGGCATATTTTAAAGACTGCAAAGGAAACGATGAGTCTGTCTGTTTGAATGCTTACGAAAAATACGACAACTATGCGGCCATGGATTACGTGGTAGATTACGGACCGGTAGGAAATACAATACGAATTCATACATATCAGGGAACAAAGGACTATTATATACATGTTAAACGAGTACCTACACTGGGAGAACTGCGGGCATCTTATAAGGGAAGTGATTATGTCTTTTATAATCATGAGAGAGAGTCCCTTTATTCAAAAGCAGGAGTAAATTTTCAGAAGGAATACGATGTCAATCTGCCGGGAAATACCGAAGGAGAGACATTGTCCATTCTTCCGGTTACTTATTATTATAAATACACAACAGATCGAAAAATATACAAGGTAGAAATCAATGGAGTGGAAACACCCACGGATGAGTATTACGATTATACACTCAAAGGTGGAGAAGAAGACATTCAGATCAGACTTTCCTATGAAGACCTGGAAGATACGGTCTATACCATACATGTGCATCCGGTCGAAAAACAGGTTTCCATGCATTTTGTATCGGACACCGAAGGGACAGATGACAGTTTTTTTGTAAAACTATATGACAAATATGGTGCGGAAATAAAGGCAGATGCAGAAGATCCGCTTGGATTTACACAGCTTCTGGATCAGAATGATTACACTTATACGGCATATGCACAGGGATATAAGCCGGTAAGTGGAAAATTCACAGCTTCTGAAGAAAACAGTGAGACAAGAATCAGCTTTCAGGAAAAAGCGGCGGGGCGCTATCTGGAGAAAGTTGGAGTATATCTGAGAAGCTACAGTGGAACTTCCGGAGATACGAAAGAACTGGTTCGGCACAGTGAATTGGATGATATATATGGCGGCACTGTTTATACAGTAGATTACAGTGACCAGTACAGTTCGGATTACTCATTTTTTGTATCGGTGAAATTGTCTGCTTTTGCGCCGGAAAACTCGACGGCAGTTGTAGATACTGTTTCTATGGACGGTATCCATACCGAAAAAAAACTGATGCTTTCCACTGAAAAGGCAGAGTTGCGGAATGATATGCCGTGTAAATTCTTTGAGTCAGATGAAAATGGGGCAAAGAGAGGAATCTGTACCATCAGGGTAGGCAATGGTTCAGACACAGAAGTATATAAAATTATTGTCAACCGTGTTCTGGAATTAAAGGCGCTTGCCTGTTCAGATTCATCGGATGGAGATTCTGTATATAATGAAAAAAGATTTGTACGGACCAGACATGATTATACTGTTTCTGTTTCGGATAATGTAAAAAGTCTTTATATAAAACCGGAACTGTACGCGGAATCAGCCTCGACAATTACAATAAACGGAGAGACATGTGCTTCCGAACAGGAAGTGGAAGTCCCGATTCAGGACGGGGTTACGGAAATACAGATAAGACTTTCAAAGGACGAAACTTATAATGATCCGGAACTCGCAGGCATTTCGTATACTTCTGAGGGAGTTTATACGATCAGAGTGACCAGATCACAGGTTTCTGATGTAACTTTTCATGTAGATCCTCCGGAGGCAGCAGTAAGTGTGTATGATCCAAATGGAAAAAGAATTTATTCTGCACTGGATCATCCGAATGTTTTCACCGGTTTGAAAGGTGGGATTGCGTATTCTTATACAGCCAGTTGTTACGGGTTCCTGACAGAAAGCGGAACATTTACAGCAGAACCCGGTGGTGAGATTAATGTAAAACTGACAAGGTCAGATACGCGATATCCGGAACTTGAGAACAATGAATGGTGGAATTACAGAAACAATGAAGAGAACAATGGTGTTACGAGTGTAAGTACACCAAACAATGCAAAAGAGACCAGTGAAAAATGGTCATTGCAGCTTGGTGGAAGCTGGAATGAATCTTGCACACCGCCGTTGATTCTCGGTGGCTATCTGTACACGGGAGCCGGCAAATATATTTATAAACTCGATAAAGAGACAGGTAAGATCCTCATGGTCAGTGACCAGTTGAAAGGAAGTCTTGTCTTTGCATTGAATCCACTCACTTATGCGGAAGGAATGATTTTTGCCCAGATCGGAAATGGACAGATTCAGGCAATCAATGTAACGACCATGAAATCGCTCTGGGTAAGTGAAGTAGTTGGAGGACAGACACTTTCACCGGTTACATATAAAGATGGTTATCTGTATACGGGAACATGGAATTCCGAAAACAAAGAAGGTACATATTTTTGTCTGACAGTGACGGATGAAGATCCGGAAAGCCCGACGGAGACGAAAAAATGTGTGTGGAAATATTCTCATACAGGAGGATTTTACTGGGCAGGTTCCTATGCAACTTCAAATTATGTGGTCTTTGGTTCTGATGATGGATCGAGAGAGGGGGATTATACGGCATCGTCGGTATTGTACTCAGTATCTGCCAGAACAGGTATATTGATAGATCAGATGGAAGGCCTGCAGGGAGATATCCGTACATCGGTTGTCTACAGCAATGGATATATCTATTTTGCAACGAAGGGCGGAATGTTGTATCGCGTAAAAATGAACGACGATGGTACGTTTGGTGATGTGGTGACATATGGACTCGGAGGAATGGCAACAGCTTCCCCGGTCGTATATAAAGGAAGAATTTATATTGGTGTCTGTGGAACGGGAGGACAGTTTAATGAAGATGCAGGCCATCATTTTGATGTTCTGCAGGAAGACAGTGAAGGAATATCACTTGCTTATTCTGTGCCGATGAAAGGTTATCCACAGGCCGGAGCAACTCTTTCCACAGCATATGAAAATGAAGACTATAATGGTGATGGAAAACCGGACGGAAGGGTTTATCTGTATTTTACTTATAATATACCTCCGGGAGGAATCTATTTTCTGTCAGATGAACCGGGACAGACAGAGGGAAAAGCAGAAGATCTATTTGTGCCGGAGAAAAAACAGCAGCAATATTGCATCAGTACAATCTGTGCGGACAGTGACGGAACACTTTATTACAAAAACGACTCGGGTTATCTGATGGCGATTTCTTCCAACAGTGCATATCTGGATGATATAGATGTGACCTGCAAAGAAGGAAAGATTAAATGGGACGATGATTTTTTGTCTTCAAAGGGCAGCTATACTCTGACAGTTCCGGACAGTACAAGGGAAGTAAATATAAAACTTACAGTTCCAAAAGACCGGAGTGCAACGGTAAATGGACAGAATTATACCGGAAACTGCACAGTGAAACTGAATGATAAAGGAGAAGGTGAAATTCAGGTTGTTGTCATGTACAGGCAGCAAAAACGAACCTACAAGATAAAAGTACTGGGACTTGGAAGCAATGCAGACTTGTCATCTCTTGTGATCAGTGATAACAATTCAGTCAATGTGACAGCTGCATATCTTTCTTACAGCCCGGATTTTCAGGCAGATCACACGCAATACACATCATCTGTATACACAGGGGAAAAGAAATTCCTGAACATTTATGCAGCAGCTTCCGGAATCTATTCAAAAATCGAGGCAGAAGCGGGTGACGGAGTTCGACGTATTCTGACATTTAAAGGGGCAGCCGGTGCGGGAAACAGGACACGTTTTGCGGTTTATTTTGAAGACGGACAGTCCTGCGCAGAAGTGACGTTGAAAGTGACGGCAGGGGACGGCGTGACGACCAGAGAATATCATGTTTCTCTTTTGAGAACAGATATTTATGGACCGGTACTTAGTTCTGCAAAAATCTGGAGAACGGATGAACAGACAGGAGTACTTACTTTCCGGTCAAATGAATCCGGTTACTATTATTGTATGGTGACGGATCCGGGAGCAGAAGTCCCTCAGTTTGATCTGAACAGTAGCGGTATCGAAATGCAAAAAGGAGCGAACAGTTATACACTGAAAGATATTGGCAGTGGTGAGAAAGAGGTCTATATTCTTGCAAAGGACATGCAGGGAAACATAATGGAAGCACCGCTGAAACTGAAGCTTCAGGGATACAAAAAAATAAATATACATTTTAAAATCCAGCCGGCGAATGCGGTTATTCAGGTAAAAGATGACGGAGGTGCAGACATCAAAGTAAAAAATGGTGACTGTACCGTGACTGCAGGAAATCATTATACAGTTTCTGTAAGCTGTGAAGGATACTACAGCAAAAACATGGAATTTACTGCGGAAGAAGGTACTGATCACTATGAGATCAGTCTTGAAAGCAGCAGAAGCTCTAATGCACTTTTGAAAAATCTGTATGTGAGCAGTTCTGATAAATACGGAAAAGGAATCCTGAAACTGAAACCGGCATTTCAGAGTGATCAGATAAATTATGAAGCGGTATATGACCGGGAACGGGATCATCTGAATCTGTGGCTTGAGGCAGCAGATTCCAAATCTTCCATAAAGGTGTATGCACTGGGTGGAATAAAAGGAAGCACAGTTTCAAGAGAAGATGAATCCTTAGCAGCCGAAATGGTGGACGGGCATCTCTGCTGCAAAATTTATTTTGAAAAACAGGTCTTTGAAGCAGCAGTCAGAATTATGGTCACAGCAGAAGACGGAACAGAAAAAAACTATTTTGTAAAACTGTTTATTCAGGATACGACAGCACCGGTACTGAAAGCTGTTTCAGCAAGCAGAATCAGTGAAAAGAAAGCATCTGTGATATTTAAGGCTTCTGAGAAAGGAAGATATTATTATTCTGTAACAGATAAAAAGAGTGTATCACGATTGGATACTTCGGGAAAAGGAATCGAAGGCATTTCAGGAACGAATATCATTACACTGAACAATTTGAAAAAAGGACCTAAATTTATTCACATCATCATGAAGGATGATTTTGGAAATTTCAGCGAAATACTTACCGTCAGTATTCCCGACAGCAGAAAAACAGCGTCGGTTGACAATAAAACACAGGAAGCCGGAAGCGGAGGAAAGAATCCCGGCGGACCTGAAGGAAACCAGTCCTCGGAATATATACGTGGTCAGAAAGACAGCGTGGAGGAAGGGGATGGAATACTGAAAAAAATGAACAAGACTTCTTCAAAAGAAACAAAAACAACAGACAGCACACAGGGGGACAGTGTGGCAGAAAAATCAGAAGAAGCTGCAAAAAAGGAAGGCAAGAAGGGAGAGAAGGATAGAAACAAAAAGAATGGGAAAAGCAAAAAAATAAAGAAAGGCAGCTCTGATGAAAAATCAGCAGAAAAGAAAAAGGAGGAAAATGGCGGAAGTACTGCCGGGCAGACAGAAAGCCGGAAGCATATGCGGAAAAACGGTGGCTTTAAAGCACTGCCAACAAAAATAAAAGCGGCCTCTTTTATTTCTGTAATCGGAGTTGTATATCTGCTGTTCTGGATCCGGGGATGTATGGTCAATCGAAGGAAGACAGAATGGAAGAAAAAGAGAAGGAAGAAAAATCCTGAAAAGAAAGGAAAGTGACAGAGTATGAAAGACTGGAAAAAGTATACGAAACTGTTGCTGACAGCTGCGGCAGCAAGTGTGGTAATGTTTGCTGCACCCGCAACTGCCAGGGCAATGGATGGAGCGGTTGAACTGGATGACAATAATGTATGGTTTGATGACAGCACAGGTGTGGAGTATACATTTGCGTTATCAAGTAGTGGTGCGACACTCAGCAGTGTAAACGATGAGAATGCAGACGAAGGGTATGCTGTGGATCTGCCGGCAACAGTAACAGATACAGAAGAAAATGACTATCCGGTAAATGGTCTGGGGACAGGTGCGTTTGTAAATAAGACGAAAATAGCAAGTGCGGATCTGTCGGATACTTCTATAGAGTATATTGCAGGAAGAAAAACTACGGCGATGAATGGATATGGTGTCGGTAAGACCGGATTTGAGGGCTGTACGTCACTGGGAGAGATAAAATTACCGGATTGTCTGACAGCTATACCCAATTACATGTTTAAAGATTGCATCAGCCTGCAGACAGTAAAAATTCCGAAAGATGCAAAATATTTAGGAAATTCTATGGCGCATACAAGAATTTTTGAAAACTGTGACAATCTGGAATCAATTACGGTTGCATCAGGAAATACAGCATTTGTAGCTGATGATGGAGTCCTTTATAACAAGGCGAAGACAACTTTGTGTGCATATCCAAATGGTAAGGCTGCTACTACTTTCAGAGTTCCGGCAGGAGTAACAACAATTGGAAATGGTGCTTTTCAGACAGCAAAGAATCTGACTACGGTTGAATTTCCGGAATCCCTCACTTCGATAGGACAGTATGCATTTAATGGTGCTGTAATTCAGGGAACAACACTTAATGAAAATAATTCACTTGAAACTGCTGTTTTTTATGGCGATAAATCAAAGGTTAAATTGAATCAGTATAAGCCATTCCTTGATAAAGTGACTTTCGAACAGAAAGTTACCGGAGTTACCGTATCAGCAGACGCAGACAGCTGTCACGGAAGCATTCAGCTTACAGCAGAAGTTTCTCCGAAAACAGCAACAAATAAAGAGGTAACATGGTCTGTATCACCGGCGGACATTGCAACAATCAGCGAGGATGGCCTTCTTACAGTCAAAAAGGCCGGTACAGTGACTGTGACAGCAACCTCCAAAGACAAACGATGGAATTCCGCTGATCCGGCATATTCCGATCAGAAAGAAATCAAAGTAACTCCTTATGCGGAAAAGGTTACAGTCAGTGAACAGAATGGCAAAACTGAAGTTCTTCAGGGCGGTACACTTGTATTTACTGCAACAGTAGAGCCGGAAGGCAGCAATGTAAAAGGTTTTACCTGGAGTGTGGATAAAGAATCTCTTGCATCCATTGATGAAAACGGAGAATTTACAGCAAAAGAGCCTGGAACTGTAGTTGTAACGGCAACAAGCACAGACGGAAAAGACAATGTTGCTGTAACAGATACCTATACAGTAAAAATTACAGCACCGGTAAAACCGGATGAGCCGTCAAAACCAACGACACCATCTGAACCGACGACACCGTCCAATCCGACAGTACCGGAGACAAAACCGGCAGAAGCTTCAGCAAAACCACAGGTAACAGCATACAAAGTATCTGCTTCTCAGATCCGTATTACATGGACAAAAGACAGTGCTGCCAAAGCAGGATACCGTATCTATGTCAAAGGCGGAAATGCAAAGAAATGGACAAAAGCAGCAGATGTAAAAGCATCTAAGAAGTCTTATGTACTGAAAAAAGTAAACGGAAAAGCACTGCAGAGTGGTACAGTTTATCAGGTCAAAGTTGCTTCCCTCACAAAGAACAAAAAGACAGAAGGAAGAAAACTGACAGCCAAAATCTCTACGGCACCTGGAAAGACAGGTCTGGCAGCAAAGAAAGTCAAAAAAGCAACTGTACAGATCAAATGGAAAAAGGTAAAAGGTGCATCCGGCTATCAGATTCAGATGAAGACATCTAAAAAAGCTTCTTACAAGACAATAAAAATGGCTGGAAAGAATGCTGCATCATATAAGCAGGGTAAATTAGGAAAGACTAAAGTTGCATATTATCGTGTAAGAGCATTCAAAGTGGTCAATGGAAAACAGATTTATGGTTCATGGTCTACAGCAAATGTAAAACTGAGATAAGATAGACACAGACAGAATCATTACAGTGGTAGTGATTCTGTCTGTACTCAAAAAGGACAGGATTATGATCAGAACAGAAAAAAGAAAACACATTTTTCTTATGCTTCTTCTGACAGCAACAGTACTTACCGGCTGTGTAGGAGGAAACCCGACACTGGAGCAGGCACTGAAAAAAACAGCAGAATATGAACAGGAGACAGTAACCTCTCCGACATCAGATTCTCTTGGCGGCGAATGGACAGTGATTCCTCTGGCACGCTCCAAAGAAAAAGTAAGTGAAGAATATTTTAAAAAATACACAGAAAATCTTATAAAGAAGCTGAAAGAGCAGGATGGCATTTTAAGTGATTATAAATATACAGAATATTCACGGGCAGTTCTAGCAGTCAGAGCAATTGGAGAAAACCCGGAAGATATAGGCGGTTATAATATTGAGAAACCGCTGGAAGATTTTGATACAGTAATTTTGCAGGGCCTCAACGGAGCCGTATTTGCACTTCTGGCATTGAATGCAGACGGCAAAAATATTTATGGGGATCTGGAACAGAAATACCTTCAGTATATTCTTTCACAGGAAAAGAAAAGCGGAGGTTTTTCACTTGATAATAATTCAGAACAGGGAGATACAGACATGACAGCTATGACACTTCAGAGTCTGGAACCCTATAAGGAAGAAAATAACGTCAGAGATACAATTGATAAAGGCATACAGTTTCTGGCAGATGCACAGGTATCTGACGGAGGCTACATGTCTTATGGAGAAAAAAGCTCCGAAAGCACATCTCAGACTATAATTGCATTAAGCACATATGGTATAGACTGTAACCGTGATTCACGTTTCATAAAAGAGGGAAAAGGCCTTTATGATACTTTGATGGAGTATTATCAGAAAGACGGCGGTTTTTCTCATACATTGGATGGCGAGGTAAATCCGATGGCAACAGACCAGGCATTTTGTGCGCTGGTGTCGTATGAACGTTTCAAAAATGACCAGAACAGTTTATATAATATGACAGATTAAGTGCTCTGATGCATTATAGATAAATAATCCAAAAGAAAGGAATCTTATGAAAAGAAAAAAACTGATTATGAAAAAACGGGCTTTAAGCTGGATACTGGCACTGGCATTATCCGGAAGCAGCCTCGCACTGCCGGTATCGGCAGCAGAACCTGATGACAATGTACAGGTGGAAACCTATGATGAAACCAGTGATTTTGAAAATGATGCGGACATAGAAATCACAGATGAAGGGCAGGATGCAGATGGCGGGGCATCTGAGGATATCAATGTAACAGAGGATGGAAATGTGGAAGATTTCTCAGATTTCTCGGATGAAGAAGCGACAGATGCGGATATAGATGTATTTGCTTCGGAAGAGGATGGACAGGCTGTAACGCTTTCAGGTACAGGAACAGAAGCGGATCCGTACCTGATTGAGACTGCTGCAGACCTTCCGGGTACGATTGAAGCCGGAACAGTTTATGCACTGGCAGCGGATATCACACTGACATCAGGTCAGCTGATCAGTACGATCGCCGGAACACTGGATGGTAAAGGCCATGTGATCACACTGGCTGATAAGCCGCTTGCAAATAGTGTCAGCGGAACCATACAGAATCTGGGAGTTGAGGGAAGCGGAACCCTGACACTTGAGGATGGACAGGGAAGTATGGCTAATACTGTTACACAGACAGGTACTGTTCAAAATTGTTATTGTACGGTAAATTCTCAGGTTGCGCCAATGAGTTATGATACTATCGGTGGAATGATTGGAAATCTTAATGGTACTATCCGGAACTGCTATTTTGCAGGCAGTACGGATAAGTACAGTGGTGGTGTGGCTGCATATAATGGTGGCTCATACAGAATCAGCCATGTTCTCTGGACATCTGGAATGTCTACCGTTGGAATGGGAAGCAACGATAATATTGCAGATGACAGCAAGAAAATAGTAACCGCAGATCAGATCAAAGCAAGTCTGGGCGTTTTAAATACGGAGATTGCAGCCACAGGTTTTTACTGGGTGCTTCCGGAAGACGGCAGAAATAATGGACTGCCGGTTTTACAGGAGGGAGCTCCGGCAGCTGGCGAAGTTAACTGGGATGATTTAGATACAGCAATTGCGAGCGCTGAGAACCTTGTAAAAGGAGATTATACAGAAGCTACATGGAATGCTGTTGCAGCAGCCTTAAAAGAAGCAAAAGAGTTGAGAAAAGGTGCAACATCTGCACAGGCAGAAATTAATGCAGCTACGAAAAAACTGACAGATGCAATTGCAGCCCTGAAGAAACCGAATGCATCTGCACCGATGGCACTTCCGACAGATACAAGCAAGATAACATATATTACAAGTCAGTCGGATTTTTCCAAAATGGAAGATTCCCAAAAGGATACATATTTTGTACTTAAAAATGATATTACTTTAAACAGTAATTATGCAAGTGATAATTTCTTCATGGTTTATGAAACGTTTAAAGGCATCCTTGACGGACAGGGACATACGATCACATTTGAAAAAGCGCCGAAGATGTTTGCAGGAATTGCAGCAACAGGTGTGATTCAGAATATTGGCTTTAAGGGTACTATGGCAGATAACAGTGGAGATCCGGTAGGTCCTCTCGGAAGATACATAAGAGGTTCTGTAATCAACTGCTGGTCTGACATAAGTGGTCAGAATGCCTGTGGTATAGCAGGTGGTGTTTCAGATGAAGCCGTGATCTCCAACTGTTTTGCTTACGGTGAGAGTCCGAAAGGTGGAATTGTCAACACCTGTGCAAATGGTTTTGACGGCATGATCAAAAACACACACTGGCTGAACTCTTCAACAGCACCGACATATCCAGAGAGTACCATCGTGAACTCCGGCGCTGTAAGCGAAGACACCATGAAGGAAAAGAGCTTTATTGAGGCTCTCAATACCAACCGTGGTGAAAATGGAAGTATATGGGGACAGAGCAGTTCCGGATTTGCTTATTTCGGACCGGATCAGACTTACACACCGGGAAATGACTGGCCGGAGATTCCGGAAGGGAAATACTGCGATATCGCATTTACAAATTACAATTCTTCAGAGGCAGTAACTCTTGAAGATGCGAAACTTCAGGTTTCACCGGATTCAGTAGCTGCAAGCAAGATGGCAGGTACATTCAGTCTGCCGGGCTATACAGTTCCGGATGGATATAAAGTGTACTGGTCAGTAGAGTCTCAGAAGCCGGATGGAGCCGTGGCAATCGCGGAAGAAGGCGGAGAATTCTATGTTTATAAAGATGGAAAGGCAACTGTAAAGGCTACTCTGGTCGATGCGGATGCAAACGCAGTTCAGACACTTGCCTATGCATCGGTTCTTTCAAAAACAGCAAAGATCAAGGCTATTCAGTTATATATTGATGATCAGGATGTAACAAACAGGAATTATACAATTGCAGGATCTGCAACAAAATCCATCAAAGTAAAAGCACAGTATGAAGGAGAGACAGGCTTTAAGGATGCGGCATATTCCAGTTTTACATATCAGGCAGCAGATACAGACCTGATTTATAATGAAAGCGTATACAGCTCGTTCTACTTCAAGAAGCCGGGTACTTCTGCAATCAGAGTTACTTCAAAGAATGATCCGTCTGTAAGTGCAACAGTAGATCTTACTTCCACCTATGTGGCGGTTACATCTGTGAGACCGGCGCTGGAAGATGGATCAGAAATTGAAATTCATGGAAGAAATGCAAACAGTGACGGACAGGAAACAGACGGCCGTGTAGCATTTAATCCGGTTCATGGAACCGTGATCGTAACACCGGAAAATGCAAGTTATGCAGATAACTGGGAGATTACAAGCGATAACGAGACTATCGGATATTACAATAATGGATCTAAAGTATATGTTCCGAAACAGGCAGGTACAGTCACATATACAGCAACACTGACTGACATGAATCCGAATACGGGAGAGGAAAATACAGTAACCGGAACATCCACAGTAACTTACAAATATAAGAACCCTCTGACAGAGATAAAAGTAAAGGGGGACACTTCTGATTTCAGTGTAAAAGCGCAGGAATCAGAGGTATTTACCCTCGAGCCGAAAGGTGATCTGTCCGAACAGGGATATGAAGTTACAGAGCCATCCATCAACTGGACATTTGACCAAAAAGGCATTGCAACGATCACAAAGACAAAAAGCGGTGAATGGAAGAGAGTAGATGGTGCACCGGATACAAACAATTATTTCCTCTGCTCTGAATACAAAATTACAGGAATTTCCGAAGGAATCGTAGTTGCTACCGGGACACCGGTGGATCAGACCAACAACCCTGCCCCGATCAAACTGACGATTACCGTAACAAAAGGGGACAAGGCAGATACAGACAATCTTGCACTTGCAAAGGCCGGCGCGGACAGTGCGACAGCATGGATAAAAGGTCAGGCAAAAGATACTCTGGAATGTACTAAGGATGACTGGACAGTATTTACACTCCTTCGTCATGGCGAAACTCTCAGTGATGCACAGACCAGCAGCTATTATGATTCCGTAGTGAAGACAGTAAAGACATGGACGAATCAGAAGCCAACCGATATCGCAAAGGTTTCTCTTGTACTTACTATGCTTGAAAAAGATATCACAGATGTAGATGGTGTGAACCTTGCCGAAATGATGTACAATTCCACACGTCTGACAGAAGGCTCCAACGAACTGATCTGGGTAATTCTGGCACTGGATGCTGCGAACATTCAGATTCCGGCAGATGCAAAATGGAGCAGAGAATCCATGATCAGTGCACTTCTGGACTTCCAGAATGAGAAGGGATTTTTCGGACTGTTTGATAACAAAGGTGGAAGTGTTGATATCACAGCGATGGCATTGCAGCCACTGGCCCGTTATCAGGTAACAGATGCAAAAGTGGAAGCAGCAGTGAAAAAAGCAGTTACGTGGCTCAAAGGAGCAGTGAAAGACGATTTTGGATACGGAAATCCGGAATCAACCGCGCAGGTACTGATCGCTCTTTCAGCACTGGGCATTGACCCGACCGTATCTGATGCCGGATTCGGAACAGTCAATATGAACATGATCACCAGTCTGATGCCATACAAATGTGAAGATGGCGGATTTGCCCATGTTCTTGGAAACACGACAAATGCATTAGCTACCACTCAGGTACTTGAGGCACTGGATGCCTATATATTATTCAAAGAAAAAAATGTTGCATACTGGGATGTGGCAGGAAGTGCGCATGTTTCCCATAACTGGGACGAAGGCGTTATTACAAAAGAGCCGACCTGTACAGAAGCAGGTATAAAGACTTATACATGTACAGAATGTAATGGAACAAAGACAGAAGAGATTCCGGCACTCGGACATACATGGAGCAGCTGGACGACAACATCTGAGGCAACCGTATTTGCAAAAGAGGTGCAGAAGAGAACCTGCTCCGTCTGCAAAACGACAGAAACACGTGAAGTTGGAAATAAACTCAAAGCAACTATGAAAGTTTCTGCAAATACCGTCCCGTTAAAAGTAAAACAGTCCATCCGTAACTTCAAAGTAACCGGCATGGCAAAAGGTGATTCTGTAAAATCATGGAAATCCAGCAATACAAAGATAGTGAAAGTCTCCGGCAAGGCAAACGGAACCTGTAAGATTTCTGCACAGAAACGAACCGGTACAGCCAGAATCACGATCACACTCAAGAGTGGACTGAAAAAGACAATCAAGATCAAAGTTCAGAAGTCCGCAGTAAAAACAACAAAGATCACAGGATTCAAGGGCGGAAAGAAATCCATCACCCTGAAAAAAGGAAAGAAATTTACACTTGTTCCAATCTGCAAACCGATTTCAAGCAGAGAAAAAGCTACCTTTACAAGCTCCAACAAAAAAGTTGTAAAAGTTGATTCCAAAGGACGCATCAAAGCACTGAAACCGGGTAAAGCAACGATCACAGTCAAGGTTGGAAACAAAAAAGTGAAATTTAAAGTGACAGTCAAAAAATGAGGAAAGACCGCATGAAAAAATGGAAAAATTATTTTCTGGCGGTAATTGCTGCAATCTGTATGCTCTGGATTTTTCCGGAGCATACACCGGCAGCAACAAATGAAGCCGTCATTTCCGTAGAGAAAGGAACACTGGGACAGGGATATATCATAGAACCGACAGCAGTGACACTTCAAAGCGGCGATACCGTAAAAACAGTTACAGAACGAGTGCTGGAAGCAAATGGCAGATCTGCGCTTACGACAATGAACAGCACATACGGGTACTATCTACAGGGAATATCAGATCCGAACAGAGGCGCGATCTCAATTCCTGCGTTTGTACAGCAGATGATCACAGCGAAAAATCTGAGTGTCAATACAGAAGACATAAAAGAGCCACAGTATTTGAATGAATTTGACTATACCCCGCAATCAGGATGGATGTATTGCGTAAATAATGTTTATCCGGAAGTTGGCGCAGCCTCAACGAAGGTAAACAGCGGAGATGTGATTCGCTGGCAGTTTACCATGGTCGGACAGGGACAGGATCTTAAAGAAGGCGATCCGTCGATTTCTGCCAACGAGAAGCTGAACAGGGATAATCTGTACAAAACAATGGCTTATATACACAAGACCAGCGAACTGATGAACCGGGCAGATATCAGAACAGCATATGCAAACTGTATCAATGTTCTGGGAAATCTGACATCGAAAAAAAGTGATCTGAAAGATTATGGCACTCTGAACCTTGCTGCAAATAATATCGGAATTATTTCGTCAGTAGATTTTGTGAACGGTGAAAGCAATACTTCGGCGAAAGTAAGCTATGGGACAGCGGCCTCAGACATTACATTCCCGACATCACTCATTGGACAGAAAAACACGATAAAGGATACCGGCACTTGCAGCATCTGGGATCTGACCTGGAAGTGTGCGGATTATGATCCGCAGAAGCCGGGATTCTATGATTTCAAACCGGTATTTCAGCTGAATGAGGCACAGTACATATTAAAAACGAATGCAAGCCTTCCGACATACAAAGTAACCGTGCTGAAAGAAAACGGGGAAGACCCGGATCCTGTTGTGCCGGATCCGATCGTACCGGAACCTGTAGATCCGAAACCGGTCACACCGCAGGAACCGACGGTATCAAGTGTAAACTTAACTGTCGGAAGAAAAACTGTAAATATCGCTTATGCAAAAAAAACACTCAATCTGAACATCAAGGCAGAGAAGGGTGCTTCCATCAGCGTAAAATCAGCAAACAAAAAGGTCGTTTCAATCGATAAGAAAAACAGGGCAGTGATCTGCGGAACAGGTAAAACAGAAATCACGGTCACAGCATCTTTGAAAGGTAAGATGACAACCGTACTTAAGATCCCGGTATCGATTACACCGATCAGACAGAGTGCACCGGCACTGAAATCATCGAAGTCAAGACAGATGACCGTCTCATGGAAAAAAGATACCCGTGCGACCGGTTACCAGATCATGTATTCTACAGACAAAAAATTCCGTAAAAACTGTAAGACAGTCAATATTAAAAAATACAAAACCACACGCTGCACAGTAAAGAAACTTGTCAGAAACAAACGTTATTATGTGCGCGTTCGAAGCTGCAAAAAAGTTTCAGGGGGAAAGCTGTACGGAAACTGGAGCAGTACAAAAAATGTAAAAATAAAAAAATAAAGAAGAAAAGGGGAATGTAGCAAATGAAAAAGAAGCTTGTGAATCGTTTCCTGGGACTTATAATGACCGGAACATTGATTCTTACATCAGCGGTAAGTCCGATGGCAGCAGAAATAACGGTTTTTACAGAAGAAGGTACACAGAGTGAGGAGAATTCATACAGTGATTTCTCTGTGACTGACGATGAGGATGATTCTTTTGTCACGATTGAGGAGGAACCGGAGGAATCCGAGGAAGAGATCGCAATCGAATCGGATGACGGAACCAATGAAAAAAGCGAAACGGACGATATTTTTTCAGACAGTGAGTCAGAAGAAGTAACAGAGTTTGCGGATGCTGAAACAAGGACACCGGAAAAAGCCCTGACAGCACTCTATGATGCATTCAATAATTATAAAATAGGTACAGCACTTGCATTTCCATATGGAACAGGTGAAGGTCAGTATACAAATGCAAAGGCATTTATTCAGGCAGAAATAGAAAAAATCGTGCCGAAATCAGAATATGACGTACAGTTTAATTATACAGGAACTTTATCTGGTGCGTCAGGAAAAGAAACAACCATGGATACTGCGTCATTGGATATCGCACCGGTGCATGCAGCAGCAGATACCAAGCCGGGATTTACAGGTGTGACATTTTCTATTGGGGACAAGGTTTCATCAAAAATCAATCTGCTTTATCTGGCAGTAAAACCGCTTGAAGTAACTGCACAGGAAGCTGTAGCTTTTGAAGCAGAACAGATCAGCTTTGATACGATCAAAGGTACAAATACCAGTCAGGATCAGATAGTGACTGCACTCGCCAAGCTTCCGACAGCAGCACAGGTCTATAAATCAGGAGACAATGAGATCACTCTGACATGGAATCTGACATATGTGAGTGGAACCGAAAACTGCATGACACTGGATGCAAAAGGAACGACTACTACTGTTGTACGCCCGAACGTTGGAAAGGAAAATGCAGTCTATAAGTTGGAGGCAGTTCTGGCTTATAAGAAGGATCCTGCAGTCAGCAAGACACTGAGCTATGATCTTACAGTTCCGGCATTTGAGCCGGTAGTTCTTCCGATACGGATCACACCGGCAGATGCCACGCTTACAGTAACCGATAATTATTATAAAACCCCGGTAGATGCATCCTATATTTCTACTGAAGAAGATGGAGCATTACGTAAATATACGCTTCATGCAGGTGCTTCCTCTGCAACACAGACTTATGCATGGACAGCAGAAAGAGAAGGATACATTACCAAATCGGGGAAAATTACAGTCAAAAGCGGCGAAGAACAGGAACAGGTAATTTCACTTACAAAATCGTCAGAAGATGATGCCAAACTCGAAAAGCTGTATGTATCATCACCGACTGCCGATGCTCCGAGCATTAAGATCCCGATGGCATCTTTTGATAAAGATACATATGAATATGAGATGACTGTCGGTGCGATAGATTCCATTATAATTAAAGGAAATGCAATCGTTCCGGAAGCAACTGTTAAGGTGACAAGACATTCCAGTCTTAAGAATGCAAATAAAGGAACTACTGTGGATGCTCCATTGTCCGCAGCGGGAAGTGTAACCTGTTATCTTAAATCAAATGCAGATACTGAGATCAAGATTACAGTCACAGCTCCAGCCGGAAGTGTGCAGGAGGATAAAACAAAGACAAAAGTTTACAAACTGACTGTACACAAAAATGGCGAGGCAGCACATTCACTGAAAAGCCTTACGCTTTTTGCGTCTGCTTCCGATGGAAGTGGAATGAAAGTAAATACACTTTCAGGAACAGAGTATACGACAGAGGAAACACTCAGCCCGGCAGTGGATCAGGGCGGTGTGGCTGAACAGTATAGATACGAGGTCAACTATTACCGAGATCAGGTGACTTTCAAACCTGCGCTTACAACTACAACGGATAAAGTACAGATAAAATACCAAAAAGACGGAGAAGAGCAGAGTATTGACGTTGCAAACAACAAAGTGTCTGCAAAGGTTCCGCTTACAGTTGGAGATAACACAATTAATATAGTTGTGACCAAAAAGGACGGTTCTTCTTCCGAAACATATCCGATTCTGGTTCACAGGAAACAGAAACCGGAAGGAAACGTACAGATTGATGGAAGTGACGATGCTTTTTCTTTTGCGGTAGAAGAGACAACAGCAAAAGACTGGACAGGAAGAATCAACTTCAATCACTCTCTTCGTGAAGTACCTTTAAAAGTAAATGTACCGGATGATGTTACGGTGAAGGTTTCCGGCGATGAGAAAGAGTACAAAAACGGAGATATCATCAGCGTTGCAGTAGACGAGTCTGCAAGCAAAATCATTACTATGTTCTGGATCAGAAATACAAAGAGCGGAGAGGACAGTACAGTAACTGTTCAGGAAGCACAGAAATATGTACTCAATCTTATGCGTGCACCGGCAGATTCTGCAGATTTTCTTGGATCGTATCTTCCGGCACCGGGACAGTTTGTAAATGTTGATATGTATAAAGATCCGTCAGTGACGCTTGCAGGCCCGAACAGTGGAAGAATGGTCACACTCGGAAGTTTTGGCGGAAGCATTGTATACGAATTTGAAGAACCGATACAGAACAGTGATCAGAATCCATATGGTATTGATTTTATCGTATATGGCAATGTTCAGAAATCAGAGACCGGGGAGAGTTATTCTTCAGGAATGGAACCGGCGGCAGTGATGGTTTCACAGGATGGAAATACGTGGTATGAGCTGGCAGGAAGTGATTACTATGAACGTACCACACAGCATAATATAAGCATGACTTATACCAATCCTGATACGACATTTAAGTCAGCAGTAGATATTCCGTGGACAGATTCTACAGGTGCATCCGGTACAGTAAAAGCGAACGCCTATCATTCACAGGCATATTATCCGGATCCGCTGAATTACGGCGAAACGAATAAGGGAACAGGTGAAAATAAAACCTATACAGATGGATCCATGACAGTCAGCGGTACAAGAGTAAGCAATTCTGCAGCGCTGAATTTTGGTTACGGAGATACACATGCGAATGCGGCAGGTAATGACAATACTGCAGTGAATCCGTACAGGGAAAATCCGAATTATAATACAAATGGCGATGGAATGGATATTTCATGGGCAGTCGATGCTGATGGAAATCCGGTTCAGCTTGATTCCATCAAATATGTAAAAATTTATACTGCACAGAGCAAAGATAATGGCTCTATGGGTGAAGTTTCTTCTGAGATAAGCGGTGTTTTAAGAGTAAAATCAGGAAACGCGTCTGTAGGAAAGACAGATGGCCTCAAAAATATCGTGATCGATGGTAATGAGATCGAATTAAAAGCAGGTGTCTATACATACAATGACGTGCCGGTAAACGATGTATCTGCATTTAAAGTAACACCTACAGCAGGAGAAAACAGCAATATTTATGTATCAAACCAGAGAGTAAAATCCGGGGCAACATCAAAGACGGTCAGTGTACAGAAAACATTACGTGTAATCGTACAGGATGACCAGAAAGAACCGGCGGTTTATTTCTTCAATCTGTCCGGAACAGCAGATCCGGCAGCCAATACTACACTGAAAACCGTATCTGCAATGCCGGGCGGTATTGAGGCAGAAGAAAACGGTGACGGATATGGGCTTCGTATGACAAAAGAATGCAAAAAGATCCGCCTGTCAGCAGAAGCATTAGACGAAGAGGCAACAGTAAAGATTAATGGAAAGGCTGTAACAGACAAGGAAGATTATTTAAGCGACATAATTCCATTAAATGATGGTGATACAGAAGTTGTTGTTGAAGTTACTTCCAGAAATGGAAAAGTGACAAAATCTTATTCTGTGATCATCAAAAGAGAAGACGCTGAAGATCAGAAAATGGTACAGGTGAACTTTTCTCTCGTAGGTGACGAAAAACATGGAAAAGATGCACATACATGGAGAAGATTCTGGCTGAATCAGGTTAAATGCAGCATTCCGGAGGGAAGTACCGCAAAATATGTGACAGAAATGATGCTCCTGAACAATGATATTCCGTTTAGTATAAGAAACGGAAACTACGTGACGGAGATTAACGGACTGAAAGAATTTGACAATGGTCCGGGATCCGGATGGATGTATGCAGTCAACGGAACATCCGATAATGTAAATGCAATCGATCTGCAGATTTTGACGAGTGATTGTACTGTGACATGGTATTATGTAGACGATTACACCAAAGATGGCGTACCGGATCTGAATAATATCAATGCCGATCATGTATGCCGCATTAACGACTGGAAAACAACCTCCAAAGCAACCGTATTCGCACCGGAGAAACAGCAGGGAACATGCACCGTATGCGGCAAGACAACTACAAGAGACTATGGAACCAAACTTGCAGCAACGATCAAACTGAATGCGAAATCCATCAAACTTCAGAAAAAACAGACTACAAAGAAAATCAAAGTTACAATGGCAAACGGTGATTCTATCAAATCATGGAAATCCAGCAACAAGAAGATCGTAACCGTCAATAAGAAGGGTGTGATCAAAGCCGGTAAGAAGAATGGAACAGCCAAGATCACTGTAACACTTGCAAGTGGTAAGAAAGCAACATTGAAAGTAAAAGTTCAGTCCCCGAGAGTAAACACAACCAAAATCAAAGGACTGAAATCCAAAGTATCCCTGAAAAAAGGTGAGAAACTGACGCTGAAACCGGCAATCAGCCCACTCACCTCTCAGGACAAAGTAACCTACACTTCTTCCAACAAAAAAGTGGCAACCGTGAGCAAGAAGGGGGTCATCACAGCGAAGAAGAAAGGAACTGTAAAGATCACCGTGAAATCCGGAAAGAAATCTTACACAGTTAAAGTAAAAGTAAAATAAAAATCAGATAACTCACTTCTTCAAGACCGGAGTCCATCGCGACTCCGGTCTCTCTCTATATATAAACAAACATTGTTCTAAAACATCTTGCGAAGTTTTAGAGCAAATGGTACTATAAAACTAAAGCATATTTCTATAAAGTTCAAGGCAGTAATGCCGTCTGATATTCTTAATTCACTTCAGAAATCCATGCTTTTAAATCCAGTCAAAAAAGAACAAAAAGGTTACTTCAGAAAAAAGACAGAACAGCAAAAATGGGACGGCTGCAAACATTTCTACGAAAACACAGGTCGGAGATGATTGGAATGAGCATATTCGAGTACAATAAGGAAGAGATGAAAATACGATTCCTTAAAGGTAGATAATAACTTTTGAAATTATTCTAAAGTTTGGAAAAACACCTGAAATCCTGTAAATAAATTGACGCTATCGGGTGAAAGTGTTATAATAATCGGACAACAAGATAACCAAACGTGGTCTGATTTGTTAGTCAGTTTAAGGAAATCCGGTGCGAATCCGGAACTGTTTTTTGTTGTATTTAATGTCAAACGCGGAAGACATTATCAGTCGGCAAGCCAACACGTTATAAAGGACAGAGACTCATCAATTCATGAGGCTCTGTTTTTTGTTGCTAAAATAATAATTCACAAAAGGAGGAGCAAAGTGAAGAAAAAAGAATTAATGAGACGGTTATCAGCAATTGCTATGGCGGCAATGATGACCGTAACAATGATTCCATCTAATGCATTTGCAGCAGATATTGATTTCTCTGATGGCGGACAGGAAACGATAGAAGTACAGACAGATGAGGAAGAGGATGCGGAGATTTCCATTGAGGATGAGGCAGATGAGAGTGCAGAAACTCTAACGGGGGAAGATTTATCCGAGGAAGAAACTGATGAGGTAGACGTATTTTCGGATGATGGCGAAGAACCAGTAGCAGACGACAATATTGCACTGTTTGCGGATGAAGAGGCTGACGGCAATACAGAAGATGCAAAAACAGCAGCAAAAGAATATCTTAAGGCTACTTATATTAATGGAACAAATAAAATTATTACAACAGGTGGAGATGGAGTTGTAAAAAATGATACCGGATTATCTTATACGGTAGGACTTAAAAATCCTAGTTCTAGTTATAATAGTTCTATTAGTTCTATTCGATTGAAAACTGAAACAAGTAGTACACGCAAATATGAAGCGGGATGGTATATCAGTAATGATTGTCCATGGTTAAAACTGGGAACGAAAAGACCTAATAACCTTGGAAGTATAACGATCAATCGACCAACTGCAGCTCAGGGAGACCAGAGTTTTACTGCAAAATTAAGATTGTTTGCCAGTGGCACATCGGCAGATGTAATTAATGATGAGACAACAGCAGCAGAGGCAGCTCTTGCGGAGCAGAATTTTACTATTACAATTGTAGCAGAAGAACCTGCGTATACACTGGCATTTGCATTTCAGGACAGCAAGACAAAAGAACCAATTACAGATGTTAATAAGGTAGAGCTGGTAAAGGGAACTTCAATTTATAGTCCTACAGTCAGTGCATCAGCTGATGGCGCATACAAAATGGAAAACAGTGCTACATATACAATAACTGTAACAAAAACAGGATACAATGATTATAAAGAAACTTTTACATTTACCGGTGATCCTAAAAACATTAACACCACAAAAGTTATCAGTCTGAAACCACTTACCTATAGAAATATTTCGTTTAAGGTAGTGGATGAGAATACTAACAAAGAAATTCCCAATGCGGCTGTCAAAATTGAAGAAAAATCAGGCTACTCTTATTCGACACTGCAGCCGGAGGATGATGGTACATACAAGCTGGCAGGAGATAAAGAGTATTATTATTCTGTATCAGATGTGAAAAACTATAAAAATATTTCCAGAACATCTTTCGCGGTTACAGAAAATGATCCGAACAGCATCACCATTTCTATGGAAGTGGATATTGCTGAATACAAGGTAACTATCCAGCCGATAGATGGAGATAAAGTAATAACTCCGACCAGTATTAAAGTTTCCAGTGTAGAAGAAGATTACTGGAGCGGTGAAACAGAAGAGGAAGTAACCCCGGGAGAAGATGAAACTTACAGCATCAAAAAAGACACAAAGTGTAAATACGAGATCAAAGCTGAAGGTTATAAGGATGCTACAGGAAGCTTTACACCTTCTGGTATTGAGGAGAATATCACACTTCCTGTTCGGATGATAAAAGATGCGGAAGTATCAGAAAAAGATCAGGAAACTGTAGATAATCTTAAATCAGCATTCAGCAATGTATTTAGTTATGGCAAGGTTCGTCCTAAATATGCGTCAGATAAAAGTGTTGTAGACTTTGTGAAAACTCAGCTTGCTGGGAAGTATGATATTTCAGGAGTAAATATTTATTTACTGTCTTCTGATAAACTGAATGTAATAGGAATGGATGGAACTATTCATTACAGAGCAAAGAAGATGGAGACCGGCTATGGCAGTAATGTTTATAATGTAGCAACTGTATTTGAGTTTGAACTGAACGGTGCTGTAGCGACTGTTGAAGGAACAACACAGGTAGGTTGGGATTGCGATTATTTCAATAATCAGATGCAGGCAGACACAGAGAAACTTACCTGGGATACAATTAAAGGTTCCAATGAAGATGCAGCAAAAGTAACAACTGACCTTAATCTTCCTCAGAGTATGTCTTCCAGTGTCAAGACAGCATGGTCAGCAATTACATGGGAATCTTCCGATCCGGATGTAATTACTTTTGAGGATACAGGATATGGTACACTCAACTACCCGAAAAAAGGTGTGATTCATCCTCGTCCGGATGATACAGAAGTAACATTGACAGCTACATTCAAGGCAAATGATGCAATATTAAATGAGTACACAGAAAAAGTAGATGATTTTGCTACGTATACCAAAGAATTCAAAATCACTGTAGAAGGTTCTCATATTGTACCGCCGACAGAAGAAGAACTGACTGCTATTCTGGATAAATATTATATAGCAGACAGCATTACAGATTTTGTAACTAAAAAGACAGCAGATCTTGATAACTGCCAGTCTGACCTTCAGCTTCCAAGATATACAAGAATTCAGGATGAGAATGGAGACCTTGTATTTAATAATGGCGAGATTACAGTAACTTCTGAAAACAAAGCAATTTCTGTCAATGCTTACAGAGCATATACAGATGTTTTCTATGACACTGATATCACAGGTGATCTTGTAGTAACATTTACACGTCAGAACGTAACTGTAACAAAGAGAATTCCTGTAACAGTAAAACCTTTGTCAGAAGATGCACTTGATGCAGAAGTTGCAATGATGGAGCAGGCAAAGGCTCATTATTTTGACGGAATCAATGATGGTGCAAACAAAGATAAAGATTCCATCACCGAAAATCTTCATGCGTTCAAAGAAATGACACTGGATGCAAATGGAAATCCGGTATGGGTATATGATGTCAGAAATCAAAAAGGAACCGGTATCGTACCGGATGATATGTTTGAGGATTCTTGGATTATGGAAGGCGCTGGTTATAACAAATTCAAGTCCTCAAATAAAGCAGTCATCACACATGAAAATCTTCTGGTTTATCCAAAAGATACTGATGAAGAAATAACAATTTCTTCTGTACTCAGCAGCGAGAGATATGGTGTATTCGCAGAAAAACACCCGGAAAATGCAAAACTTCAGAAACTGTATAAACAGCCGGTTTCTGTAACTGTAACAGTAAAAGGAACAAAAACTCCGACAGAAGCCCTCAGTGATTGGATCGCCAGCACTGAAACAATGTTAGGCAATATCACAGAAGGTGAGGAACCGGGACAGTATCCGGAAGGAACAAAAGCAAAACTTCAGGAAGCACTGACGGCAGCAAAAGCAGTACAGGAAAATACAGAAGCTACTGATGCAGAACGTGAAGATGCAATCAAGGCTCTGAAAGCAGCCGTAAAAGAAGCAGAAGCAGCACAGAATGTTGTTGTTGCTGATGTAACAGTAAGAGTAAATGAAGGTTCCGGACAGCTTCCAAAAGTAAAAGAACTTTCTGTAAAAGCAACAACTGCTGAATCTTATGGTTATGTAAAACCGGATGAGATGAAAAACAAAGTAACAGCAGCAGATGCTTTTTATGCAATGCATGCAGCTGTATATGGTGAAGATTTTGAAAAGACACCTGAGAAATATATTTCAATCAGTGAAAGTGGCTGGTTAAATGTAATGTTTGGACAGCCGGCATCTAGTAGTGGATATTATGTAAATAAAGTAACACCTGTAGACGAAAACGGTAATTATACAGTAGCTAATAATACTGTTCTTAAGAGCGGTGATGAGCTGAGCTTTTTCTTCTATAATGATCCGGCATATTCTGACAAATATCTTTATTTCAAAGATATGCCTTCAAAAGCAGAAGCCAAGGTTGCTTTTAATGTTACCCTGATGGCAAAAGATTTCTCCGGAGATTTTGCAGTAGAAGGAGCAAAACTTGTTCTTAAAAACACAGCAACAGGCGAAACTGTAGAAGCAAAGACAAATGCAGCAGGTGTTGCCGCACTGAAAGCAGACAAAGAAGGAACATATCAGATTTATGTTGCAGAGGCTCCATATGAATACTATATGGCAGCGAGTGCAGATCTTACAGTTGGTGCACATACACACAAATACATATGGAAGACTGTATCCAAAGCAACTGTATTCCAGCCTGAAAAACAGGAAGGAATCTGTGATGCGTGCGGTGATAAGATTACAAGAGATAACGGAACCAAACTTGCAGCAACGATCAAACTGAATGCGAAATCCATCAAACTTCAGA
>OLSI01000661.1_pt1 | contig 28094 bp, 18 predicted proteins | sample 1672661 | NCBI WGS metagenome assembly OLSI01 (sample SAMEA3136711, study PRJEB25190) | human gut metagenome | biome: human gut; feature: human-associated habitat; material: faeces | place: Austria | collected 2013 | reverse complement strand
ATTCGAACGACAGAGCCCACACTCATTTTTTATTCAGCCCTAGTCATCGCGCAAAGCCCCTTCGGCAGCACACGGTGCAACCGAGTCACCGTAGGCCGGGGCGGGAGGGGCCGAGTTTCCTCCTGAGCGACTCTGCTTGCAGCCGGAGCGAAAGGGGGAAATCTCGGCCCCTCCCGCCCCGGCCGGCCAGGTCAACTACACCGTGTGCTGCGGCAGGTCCTGCAGGGCGATGACGTCCATGCCCATGTCGTTGGCGCTGCCGTGACCCTGCTGGTCCTCGCGCACGGCCTCGATGGCGCTCACGTACGTGTTGGCCGCAGACATCGCCGTCACGCAGGTCACGCCGCGACGCACGGCCTCGGTACGCAGCAGGTAGCCATCGCCACGCGAGCCCGGGCCGTACGGCGTGTTGATGATCACCGCAATCTTGCCATCAGCGATGAGGTCGCCGATGTTGGGGCACTCGCCGTCGTGCGGGCCGCTGATCTTCTCCACGACCTCGCAGGTCACGTTGCCGCCGCGCAGCACGCGCGCCGTACCCTCGGTGGAGCAGATATCAAAGCCCAGGTAGCGCAGGATACGCGCGACCGAAAGGATATGGCGTTTGTCGCGGTCGCACACGCTGATGAACACCTTGCCGCAGCTCGGATCGGGCAGCTTGTAGTCGATCGCCAGCTGCGTCTTGGCGTATGCCTCGGGATAGCTCTTGGCGATACCCATGACCTCACCTGTCGACTTCATCTCGGGCCCCAGGATAACGTCGGCACCGGGGAAACGACCCCAGGGCATAACGGCTTCCTTCATGCAGAACCAATCGAGCTGACGCTCGTCGCTCGGCAGGCCCAGGCTCGCGATGGAATCGCCTGCCATGATACGCGCCGCGCACTTGGCGAGCGGCACACCGGTGGCCTTGGAGATAAACGGCACGGTACGGCTTGCGCGCGGGTTAGCCTCGATCACGTAAACGGTCTCGCCCTTAATGGCGTACTGCACGTTGACCAGACCGCGTACGCCCAGCGCCATCGCGATGCGGCGCGTGGTCTCGCGGAGCTTTGCCTGCAGGCTCTCGCTAAAGCTGAACGGCGGGATGCAGGTCGCAGAGTCGCCGGAGTGAATACCGGCCTCCTCGATATGCTCCAGGATACCGCCGATATAGACCTCTTCGCCATCGCACAGGGCGTCGACATCGGACTCGATCGCACCCTCCAGGAAGCGGTCCAGATACACCGGGTAGTCGGGGCTAATGCGCGCAGCCTCGGCCATGTAATCGCGCAGATGCTCGGCATCGTAGGCGATCATCATGCCGCGGCCGCCCAGCACGTAGCTCGGACGCACCAGCAGCGGGTAGCCGATGTGCGCGGCCACGGCCTCGGCCTCCTCAAACGAGGTGGCTTGGCCCGCTGGCGGATACATGATGCCCAGCTTGTCGAGCAGGGCGGCGAAGCGCTCGCGGTCCTCGGCAAAGTCGATGGCATCGGGCTTGGTACCCATGATGTTCACGCCGCTCTCCTCGAGCATGCGCGCCAGCTTAAGCGGGGTCTGGCCGCCGAGCGTCACCACGACGCCGTCGGGACGCTCAACATCGATGACGTCCATAACGTCCTCGTAGGTGAGCGGCTCAAAGTACAGGCGGTCCGAAGTGTCGTAGTCGGTCGAAACGGTCTCGGGGTTGCAGTTGACCATGATGGTCTCGAAGCCGCGGGCCGCCAGCGCGTAGCTCGCGTGCACGCAGCAGTAATCGAACTCGATACCCTGGCCAATGCGGTTGGGGCCGGCGCCCAGAATCATCGCCTTGGGCTTGTCCGCCGGCGTGGTCTCGTCGGGAGCTACGCACTTCTTGGCATCCGGGCTCGTGCGGTAGATGTTCTCGTACGTCTTGTAGTGGTACTCCGTGGCGCTCGAGAACTCCGCAGCGCAGGTATCGACCGTCTTCATGCTGGGAACCACGCCCAGGCCCTTGCGATAGGCGCGCACAAAGCGCTCGTCCGAGCCGGTCAGCGCGGCGATCTCGGCGTCGCTCGTGCCGTACTGCTTGAGCAGGCGCATCGCGTCGGCGTCGATATCCTCCACACGCAGGCCGCGGATGCTCTCCTGGACCTGCACCATGTCGTTGATGCGGTTGAGATACCACGGGTCGATGCCGCAAATGGCATGGATGCGCGTGACGTCCCAGCCACGGCGTAGGGCCTCGACCACAAAGAAGATGCGGTGCTCGGTCGGGGTTGCCACGGCCTGAGCGAGCTCGTCGTCGCTCAGCTTGTCGGCACCCTCCTTGCCACCGGCGCAAATGCCCTGGTGTCCGTCCTCCAGCGAGCGCATGGCTTTGCCGAAGGCCTCCTCAAAGGTGCGGCCAATCGCCATAATCTCGCCCACGGCCTTCATGCGCGTGGTGAGCGTGGGGTCGGTACCCTTGAACTTCTCGAAGGCAAAGCGCGGCACCTTGACCACGCAGTAGTCAATCGTGGGCTCAAAGCAGGCAGGCGTTGCCTTGGTAATGTCGTTGACGATCTCGTCGAGCGTATAACCCACAGCCAGGCGCGCGGCGGCCTTAGCGATGGGGAAACCCGTGGCCTTGGAGGCCAGCGCGGACGAACGGCTCACGCGCGGGTTCATCTCGATGACGATCAGGCGACCGGTGTTGGGGTTCACGGCAAACTGCACGTTGGAGCCACCGGTCTCGACGCCGATCTTCTCCAGAATGGCGAGCGAGGCCACGCGCATGCGCTGATACTCAAGGTCGGAGAGCGTCTGCGCCGGCGCCACGGTGATGGAGTCGCCGGTGTGCACGCCCATGGGGTCGAGGTTCTCGATGGAGCACACGATGATGCCGTTGCCGGCATGGTCGCGCATGACCTCCATCTCATACTCTTTCCAGCCCTCGATGGACTCCTCGACCAGCACCTCGTGGGCAGGCGAGAGCTCCAGGCCCTGGCTCACGATGGAGACGAGCTCCTCGTGGGTGTGAGCGATGCCGCCGCCGGCACCGCCCAAGGTAAAGCTCGGGCGCAGTACGCAGGGATAGCCCACGCGCTCGGCGATAGCCTCGGCGTCGGCCACGCTATAGGCATAGCCCGAGCGCGCGGCCTCCAGGCCAATCTCGGCCATGGCCTCGTTAAAGAGCTTGCGGTCCTCGCCGCGCTCGATGGCGGCCAGGTCGCAGCCGATCATCTCGACGCCATACTTGTCGAGCGTGCCGTCTTTCGCCAGCTCGACGGCGGCGTTCAAACCGGTCTGGCCGCCCAGCGTGGGCAGCAGCGCGTCCGGGCGCTCTTTCTTGATTACGCGCTCGATAAACTCGGCGGTGATGGGCTCGACATAGGTGCGGTCGGCAAGACCCGGGTCGGTCATGATGGTCGCCGGGTTGGAGTTGACCAGGATGACCTCAAAGCCGTCCTCCTTGAGCACCTTGCAGGCCTGGGCGCCGGAGTAGTCGAACTCACAGGCCTGGCCAATAACGATGGGGCCCGAACCAATGACGAGGATGCGCTTGATGTCAGTACGTTTAGGCATGTTAGTTCTCCTCGGTCTCAGCGGTCTCGGACTCAGCAAAGTTCCAGCCGGCAAGGCGGTCCTTCGCGGTATCGATGTCCAGGTAGTTCTCCTCGCCGTCCATGAGTCGCGTAAAGGCGGTAAAGAGATAGTGGGCATCGGTAGGGCCAGGCGAAGCCTCGGGGTGGTACTGGACCGAGAAGCACGGGGCGTCGAGCAGCTGGATGCCCTCGGCGGTGCCGTCGTTGAGGTTCACGTGCGTCAGGCGAATGCGGCCAAAGCGCTCGTTCATCACGACCGGCGCGATTCCGCGGCGCACCCAGACGCGCAGATCTCCATCGGCCACATGCTCGGTCTCGCCGCCGGAAAGCTCGGGGACAAGCTTGCCCAGGCTGGGGAACAGCAGGCCAAAGCCATGGTTTTGCGCGGTAATCTCCACGCGACGGCTTACCAGGTTCATGACCGGCTGGTTGCCACCGCGGTGACCGAATTTAAGCTTTTCCATCTGGGCGCCGCAGGCCAGGCTGATCATCTGGTGACCAAGACAAATACCAAAGACCGGCACCTTGCCGATCAGCTGCTGCACCTGCTCGTAGGTCTCCACCACGGCATCGGGGTCGCCGGGGCCATTGGACAAAAAGACGCCATCGGGATTCATGTCGAGCACCTGCTGGGCAGGCGTGTCCCACGGCACGACGGTAAGGTCGCAGCCGGCGCGGACCAGCCCCTCCAGAATGCCGCGCTTCACACCGCAGTCGTAGGCGACCACTTTGTGACGGGCAGGAGCGGCAGCCGAAAGCGCAAAGTCATGCGTGGCAGGCAGGTCGGCGGCCACAAACTCATGAGGCGCGGGGCAACTTACGGTCTTGACCAGGTTCTCGCCTACCAGCGTGGGCGCTGCGGCCAGACGCTCGGCAAGCTCGTCGACGTCGAAGAACTCGGTTGAGATAATGCCCATCTTGGAACCATTGTCGCGCAGATGGCGCACCAGAGCGCGGGTGTCGACACCCTCGATAGCGACGATGCCGTGAGCGCGCAGGTACTCCGGCACGCTAACGGCCGAGCGCCAGTTAGAAGGCGTGGCGCACATGTCGCGAACGATCGTGCCGCGCATGGCCGGAGCGCTCGCAGGGCGCACGGCGTCGCCGGGGAAGGCCGACTGGACGTCGGTCTCGTCGATACCGTAGTTGCCGATCTGCGGATAGGTCATGGTTACGATTTGGCCGGCATAACTCGGGTCGGTCATGACCTCAAAGTAGCCCTCGAGCGAGGTGTTGAAGCAGACTTCGCCGGTCGCGGTGCCCTCGGCGCCGCATGCACGTCCATAAAAAATGGTCCCATCCTCAAGATACAGGATGCAGGGACCGCAGGTGCCCTTGCTGGTTTTGGCCAGCATACGCTGGCAAAGCTCGCTGGGCGCGAAGGTGCGGGCGGTAGCGCCCGCGGTATGGTTGTTCGCCATAATTCTCCTTCCCGGTCTCACAGGACCGGCTTAAAGGTGTGTAGTTAGGCCTCGCGGTATTGTAACCGCAAGCATGCCTCATGGCGTTAATTTCATCGAAATGTTTACGAAATGATAATTATGACTTTCTATGCATAATGATTTTTTAATCCCCGTCCCAGAAAAATCATCCCGCGCGGGCTTGTGGCTCACGCGGGATGATGGCGTCTTATTATTTCTTGTCCTGCTCCAGCAGTTCGGACGGTGTGCGATCGGGCTTGCCGCCGCGGAAAATCTCGCGGCCATGCAGACGATGCTCCAGATCGCGCTCGGCCTTTTCCTCGTCAATCTTGGTCTGGCTCACCACCGGGTCCTCAATCAACGACGACACCGAGTTCACCTGCTTCTGAATGCGCTCGGCGATGGTGTCATCCATACTCACGATGCGCATCTTCCAGTCGATACTCGTGGCGTTGGATGAGCTCTTGGTCCACACGAACGTCAAAATGGCGCTCTGGTGGCCGCACGCGGGGAACATGCCAAAGAAGGAATCGTGCTGAATGTTGCTATCCTCGTCGATATAGGCGTGAACGTTATACACCACGCGGTCGATCTTATCGTTGAGCAACGCGTTGGTCGCAAGCGCCGCGGCCTGAATCTGCCCGTTGGACAGCAGCTCGAGCTCGTTGGCAGACGATGTGTCCAACACCGTCACCTCGACCGTGCCCGTGCGTTCATCGGCTTCATCGACGGTAAAGTCGAGCGGGAACTGCGTAAAGCCGTTGCCCCACTCAAGGCCGCCCTTCAGCGCCGTCGAAACGGTATCAACCGAAACGCTCTCGGACAGGTTGGCGGTATTCAGACGGCGCATCACGCCGTAGCCGATCTGCATGCCCACGATCAGCACCAAAATACCGATGACCACGGCCATCGCGGTCTTCGTAATGGTATGGCTCACCTGCGAGCCCGAAGGATCGTCCTCGGACAGCGGGTCGATATGTTTTGCCTGGCTCGCGCGGTCCTCGCTGCGCAGCTGCGCTAGCGCCGCTTTGTCACCGCGCTTGGCCGCGGCCTCCTTCTCACGCATGCGCTCAGTTCGCTTTTTGGCAAGCGTGGGATCCAAGACACCGGATGCATCGATTTCGGAGAATAACTCCGTCACTTCTTCCGGAGTCAAAGGGTTCTTGTCAGCCATAAACTTCCTGTCATATCAATCAGTCGAGCTCGTGCGCACGCGCACCTTCGAACTGCATTCGATAGTAACGGGCATAGGTGCCGCCACGGGCGAGAAGCTCCTCGTGCGTGCCACGCTCCACAACGCGACCATGCTCAACGGTCGCAATCTCATCGGCATGCTTAATGGTCGAAAGACGGTGGGCGATGATAATCGTGGTGCGGCCGCGTGCCAGCTCTTCGAGTGACTCCTGCACCGCCTCCTCGCTCTCGTTATCCAAAGCACTCGTCGCCTCGTCCAAAATCAGGATCTTGGGGTTCTTGAGAAACACGCGCGCGATGGCAACGCGCTGCTTCTGTCCGCCCGAAAGACGGCTGCCGCGCTCGCCCACCACGGTGTCGTAGCCCTGCGGAAGCGACTCGATAAAGGCATCGATGTTGGCGCGACGGGCGGCCTCGGCGATCTCTTCTGCCGTAGCGCCCGGCTTGCCGTAGGCGATGTTCTCGCCAATCGTACCGTCAAACAGATAGACATCCTGCTGCACCAGGCCGATGGCGCGGCGCAGGCTCTGCTGCGTCACATCGCGCACGTCCTGACCGTCGATGCTAATGGATCCGGTAGCCACGTCATAAAAGCGCGGCAGCAGCGAACAGGTCGTGGACTTGCCGCCACCCGAGGGGCCAACCAACGCGATGGTCTGCCCGGGCTTGATAGACAGGTCCATGTGGTCGATAACAGGACGCTCGTCGGCATCGCCCTCGCCCAGCTCAACATCCTCGTAGTTAAAGCACACGTCGTGATACTCCACGGCGCCGGCAGTCACCTGCAGATCCGTAGCGCCCGGCTTGTCCTGGATATCCGGCGCCGTCGAGAGCACCTCGTCCATACGCTTAAAGCCGGCGATAGCCTTCTGATACGTTTCGGCCGAATTGACGAGCGTCTCAAGCGGCGTGCAGAACAGCGAAATATAGAGTGCGAAGGTCGCCATATCGACCGCCTGTAGCTGTCCCTGGGCGACCAGCCATCCGCCCAGCAGCACTACGATCACATAGAGCACACCCGAGAGCAGGCCATACGTCGCGGTATAGACGCCCATGGCGTGATACATGTTCTCCTTGGACAAAAGGTAGCGGTCGTTAGAGGCACGGAACTTGGCACGCTCGGTCTCCTCGTTGGCAAAGCTCTTGACCACGCGCATGCCCGCCAGAGAATCCTGCAGCTGTGCATTAATGCCGCTGATCTTCTTGCGGTTGTCGCTAAAGACCTCGCGCATGCGCATGTTCTGCCAAAACATGACGACCGCAAACGCCGCCGTCACCACGGCCATGGCAAGCGCCAGCACCGGAGCGATGGTAAAGAGGATCACAAACGAGCCGATAATCTCGATACCGCAGATGATGATCCACTCGGGTACGTGATGCGCCGCCTCGCAGATATCGAACAGGTCGTTGACCACGCGGCTCATCATGTCGCCCGAGCTGTTGCGGTCGAAGTACGCAAAGCTAAAGCGCTCATACTGGTCGAACAGGTCCTCGCGCATTTTGGACTCCATGCGCGCGCCCATCACGTGACCCCAATAGCTCACAAAGTAGCGGCAGGCGCAGCGGACGGCATACATCAGCACCAGCCCCACCGCGATCATACCGAGCGCCTGCATAATGGCAGCCTGACCCTGAGTAAATAGCCCACCGGTCAAATTGCGCAGGATAATGGGGAACGCCAGGTCAATGGCGGCAAGCACCAGAGCACAAACAGTATCAGCAACAAAAAGCCCCATCTGGGGCTCGTAATACGAAAGAAACCTCTTAAACATGCAGTCCTCGAAGAGAAATAAATAGCGTGATAAATCCGGTTGAGCCGGTCGGGCTGAAAACAAAGCGTCCCAACAAACATAACGCCGATGTTCTAGCAACGTCAGCGAAAACGTCCCTAAGCGAGCAAGGTGTCTTGAAAGAGGAGCGACGCGTACTTCGGTACGCGAGCGACGATTGAAAGGCAGATTGCCGCTTAGGGGCGTTTGCAGCGTCGACTCGTTACGCGGTTTGGTAAAACCGCGTAACCTAGAGCTCCGTGCCCCCAAGGCGGTGTGCGATGCTGTCGCAGGCAAGCGCGCCTACGACGGTCTTGGCGTCTTCGATCTTGCCGTCGAGCACGGCATCGATCAGCTCGTGCAGCGGCACCAGGTCCACGTTGACAAACTCGTCATCATCGGGGTTGGGCGCATCAAACTCGAGCTTGGTAGCCAAGTAGATGTGGATGATCTCATCGCAAAAACCGCAGGACGTGACAATCGACGTCAAAAAGCGAATACGACCGGCCCTAAAGCCCGTCTCCTCGTGCAGTTCGCGTTTGGCGCAATCGAGCGGGTCCTCGCCTGGATCGAGCTTGCCGGCGGGAATCTCGACCGTCACGCGGTCGATGGCGGTGCGGTACTGACGCACCAGTACGATCTTGCCGCTCTCGGTCAGTGCCACAACGGCCGCCGCACCCGGATGGCGAACGATATCGCGGGCGCTGCGGTGACCGTTGGGCAGCTCAACCTCAAGACGGTGGACGTCGAGGATCTTGCCCTTCCAGGCGCATTCCTCCGAAAGAATCTTCTCGTGCAGCTCGGCATCGTGCGGGTCGTCATCGCCCAGCACCAGCGCCGGCTCGTCAGAGACCTCGCCACCAGGCTCGCCCTCGGCGTGCCCATACATGCGGCTGTCCTCTTCGACGATCTGCGCGTCCACGAGCTCTTCGTTCTTCTCGTCCATCCGTCTCATTCCTCTCGGACTTTAGGCATCCCAGGCGTCGCGGCCGCGCAGCGCGCGCAGGCCGATGTCGTGACGCAGGGTCTTGCCCTCAAAATCAATCTTCTCGCAGGCCTCGTAGGCAAGGTTGCGAGCGTTCTCGAACGTGTCGCCCAGAGCGGTCACGGCAAGCACACGGCCGCCGTTGGTCACGAGCTGACCGTCCACCACGGCGGTGCCGGCATGGTACACGGTCACGTTCTCCATGGCCTCGGCGTCGGCGATGCCGGTGATGACTTTGCCCTTCTCGTAGCTGCCGGGATAGCCCGCGCTCGTCAGAACAACAGCCACGGCCCACTCGTCACGCCAGTCGAGCTCAATCTGATCAAGCTCGCAGTTGGCGCAGGCGAGCATAACCTCGACCAGGTCGTTCTTGAGGCGCGGCAGCACGACCTGCGTCTCGGGGTCGCCAAAGCGGGCGTTGAACTCCAGCACCTTGGGGCCGGCGGGGGTGAGCATAAAGCCGCCATACAGGCAGCCGCGGTAGTCGATGCCCTCGGCAGCGAGCTCGGCCACGGTCTGCTCCATGACCTTCACCATCGTGGCGTGCTCCTCGTCGGTCACGATGGGTACCGGGCTGTAAACGCCCATGCCACCGGTGTTGGGACCCTTGTCGCCCTCGAGCGCACGCTTGTGGTCCTGCGAAGTGGCCATGGGGCGCACGGTCTTGCCGTCGGTAAAGGCCAGCAGCGAGCACTCGGGGCCGGTCAGCATCTCCTCGATGACCACGGTATTGCCGGCATCGCCAAAGGTGCCGCCAAAACACTCGCGCACGGCCTCTTCGGCCTGCTCGAGCTCAGTCGCCACGATAACGCCCTTGCCTGCGGCCAGGCCGTCAGCCTTGACGACCAGCGGAGCGCCCTGCTCACGCACATAGGCAAGAGCCGAAGCCTCGTCGGTAAACGAGCCGTAGGCTGCCGTCGGGATACCGGCGCGCTCCATGAGCTGCTTGGAGAACAGCTTGGAGCCCTCCATCTGGGCGCCCTCGGCACCCGGGCCAAAGCAGGGAATACCCGCCGCGCGCACGGCGTCGGCCACGCCCGCCACGAGCGGAGCCTCGGGGCCAATTACCACGAGTCCGCATCCGTGGCTCTGCGCAAACGCCGCCACGGCCGCAGGATCGCAGTCGTCGAGAACAACGTTCTCGCCGCAGCTCGCGGTGCCGCCGTTGCCCGGCGCGATGTAGAGCTTGCCGGCGCGCGGTGATGCTGCGAGCTTAGCTGCCAAAGCATGCTCACGGCCGCCGCTGCCCAACAACAGGATGTCGATGGTTTGAGTGTCCGCCTTCAAGGGTGCCTCCTCTATGGATTAACGGCCCGCTCCGCGCGAGCCCTTTGCAAGCAAATATACCCCTCGGCCGCCCGTCCGGGCTGCAAAGGGGTATATCGCAATAACCAAATAGTCCCGATTACTTCCAGAATCGGTTGATGATCTGCTCTCGACCAGCGCCAACGCCAATGAACGTCACGCGGGTGTGTGCCAGATCCTCGATAAACGCCACGTAGTCCTGAGCCTCTTGCGGCAGCTCCTCAAAGCTGCGGCAGCCGGTGATATCGCACTTCCAGCCAGGAAGCTCCTCGTAGATGGGCTTGGCGTGCTCAAAGCGAACCTGATGCTCGGGCACGCTGGTATAGCGCTCGCCATCGACGTCGTAGGCCACGCACACCTTGATGGTGTCGAAGGCCGAAAGCACGTCGAGCTTGGTCATGGCGATATCGGTGAGGCCGTTGACGCGCGAGGCGTAGTTGGCAATGGGGCCGTCGAACCAGCCGCAGCGACGACGGCGACCGGTGGTCACGCCGTACTCATAGCCCTCCTCGGTCAGCGTGTGACCGGCCTCGGACTCATAGGAAAGCTCGGTGGGCATGGGGCCCGAACCGACGCGGGTGATATAGGCCTTCATGACGCCCAGCACGCGGTCGACGTTCTTCATGCCGACGCCGGAACCGGTAATGGCGCCGCCGGCGGTGCAGTTGGAAGACGTCACGTACGGATAGGTGCCGTGGTCGATGTCGAGCAGCGTCGCCTGGGCGCCCTCAAACAGCAGGTTCTTGCCCTCATCGATCATGTTGTTGAGCAGCAGGCTCGTCTCGGTGATGTAGGGACGCAGGCGCTCGGCCATCGGCAGGTACTCGTCGCAAATCTGGTCCACGGTGTAGGTGGGCAGGTTGTAGATGAGCTCGAGCTCGGGGTTCACGCGGGCGAGAGCGGTCTCCAGCTTGTCGCGGAACAGCGCCTCGTCCAGCATGTCCTGCATGCGCAGGCCAATGCGGGCCATCTTGTCCTGATAGCACGGACCGATGCCGCGCTTGGTGGTACCGATGTTCTTCTTGCCGAGCTTCTGCTCAAAGGCGCCATCCAGATCGATGTGGTACGGCATGATGACATGCGCGTTGCCGCTAATCTTGAGGTTCTTGGTGGTGATGTCGTCGGCCTCGAACATATCGATCTCCTCAAGGACAACCTTGGGGTTGACGACGCAGCCGTTACCGATCACCGACACGTGGTCGGAATACATGATGCCGGAGGGCACCTGGTGCAGGCCGTACTTCTTGCCGTTGACGACGATGGTGTGACCGGCGTTGTTGCCGCCCGAGTAGCGCACGACGGCATCGAAGTCGCCGGCGACTAGGTCGCAAATCTTACCCTTGCCCTCATCGCCCCACTGGGCACCGACCAAAACGGTTGACGGCATGTTTACTCCTTACATTCATGGACTGTCTACGCGCCACGCCGGCACGCAGAAGCACAAAACATTCCCAGTATACCCGTGCAACGGGCGCCTGTCCTACTCCTCGGCATGTGCCCCATCAAGCTCATAGAACTTGGTGGATGCCGGCAGGAACATCAGGTCGACGTCGCCGATCGGGCCCGAACGGTTCTTGGCCACGACGATACGCGTGACGCCCTCGTCGGGTCGATCGTCGCGCGAGGCCTCGGCCTCGTCGGCGGAGCGGTCCAAGAACATAACGATATCGGCGTCCTGCTCGATGGAGCCCGATTCACGAAGGTCGGAAAGCTGCGGGCGCTTGCCGGTACGGGATTCAACCTGACGCGAAAGCTGCGACAGCGCGATGAGCGGGATCTTGAGCTCCTTGGCCATGATCTTCAGACCACGCGACATCTCCGAAACCTCGACGGTACGGCTCTCGGAGCGGCGTCCCGGCGGAGGACTCACCAGCTGCAGGTAGTCCAGAATGATGATTGCCTTCTCCTTGTTATGGAGCATTCGGCGGCTCTTGGCGCGAATCTCGGTCACTGTGGTGCCGGGCGTATCGTCAATCAGAATATCGAGCTTGGACAAGGTCTGCGTGGCCTCGTTGATATTGGCCCACTGCTCGGGGCTAATGCGGCCCATGCGGAAGTCACTGATCGAGATCATGGCGTAGGCGCAAATCAGACGCTGGGCAATTTCCTTGCCCGACATCTCCAGCGAGAAGAAGCCGACGGTATAACCAGCAGCGGCAGCGTTGAGCGCCAGGTTCAGAGCGAACGACGTCTTACCCACAGCAGGACGGGCGCCGATGATGATGAGCTGACCCTCGCGGAAGCCCATGAGCATGCGGTCGAGCGACGGGAAGCCCGTGGGCACGCCCGCAGCCTGGCCACCGGCCTGGCACACTTCCTCGGCCTCGTTATAGGCCTCGACCATAAACTCAGTCAGCGTCTTGTAGCTCGACTTGACCTCGCGTGCCGTGACCTTGAGCAGTTTGCTCTCGGCCAGCTCCACGACCTCTTTGGTGTCGGTGGGGGCGTTATATGCCAGCGCGTTGATCTCGTTGGTGGCGCCGATCAGCTCGCGCAGCATCGAATCGCGGCGAACGATGGCGGCATGGTGCTGCCAGTTGACGAGCGACAGGGTCTGACCCATCAACTCCAAAATATACGCTTCGCCGCCCACGGCATCGAGCTTGTTGATGCTTCGCAGATAATCGATCAGCGAGATGGAGTCGATGGGAATGCGGCTGTTGTACATATCGACCATCGCGGTATAGATGGTCTTATGAATGGGCCGGTAGAAGTCATCGGGCTGCAGCTCGACCTGGGCCTCTTCGACCACCTCGGGCGATAGCAGCATAGCGGCCAGTACATTGGCCTCTGCATCTTGGTTTTGGGGAAGACCCAACTTTGAGCCGCGGTCCTCAACCGTCAGCCCGGTCTCCCTATCGTCATATGCCATGAGCATCCTCATTCATATCGCTTGCGAGCATCCATAGTATCAGCCACGGTCCCAAAACGCGCCGCGCGCCGCCAATCATCACCGAACCAAACGGATGAACGGTCCTGTATATAGGACTTCGACGCAACGTTCACCATGACACTCACTCAGCGCAAAAAACAAAAGGGCGCCCTGGTCTCCCAGAGCGCCCTTCTTAGAACAAGATTGTTGCGTTGCAGCAAATGCTACTCGGCAGCAGCCTCAGTCTCGACCTCGGCGGTCTCGGCCTCGGCGACCTCAGCGGCCTCCTCGACCTCAGCCTCGGCAGCGAGCTCCTCGGCGGTAACGCCGACGAGAACGACAACCTCGGCCTTGATCTCGCGGTACAGCGAGATGGCAACGGTGTGGGCACCGGCAACCTTGATGGGCTTACCGAGCTCGACGCGCTTGCGGTCGATGTCCATACCGAGCTGAGCCTTGATGGCGTCAGCGATCATAGCGGCGGTAACGGAGCCAAAGAGGATGCCCTCGTCGCCAACCTTGACGTCAACGGTGACCGTCTTGCCCTCGAAGGCAGCCTTGGTCTCGTTGGCGGTAGCCAGACGGACGGCCTCGCGCTTGGCGATGTTGTTGCGACGCTCGTCAAGCTGCTTGAGGTTGCCCTTGGTGGCGGCAACAGCGAGCTTCTTGGGGAACAGGAAGTTCTCAGCGTAACCCTGAGCGACCTCTACGACGTCACCCTCGCCGCCCTTGCCCTTGATCTCATCGAGAAGAATAACCTTCATGATGCGTCTCCCTTCTTAGCCGCGGTCGCGGTTGCCACGAGAGGAAACCACGGGGACGGTGTACGGCAGGAGAGCCATCTCGCGGGCGCGCTTGATGGCGTTGGCGATGTCATGCTGATGCTGCGTGCAAGCGCCAGTGACGCGACGGGGCTTGATCTTGCCACGGTCGGTCATGTACTTACGGAGAAGCTGAGTGTCCTTATAGTCGATGAACTCAGTGTTCTCCTTGCAGAACTGGCAGTACTTACGACGCGGCTGACGTGCAGAAAAATCATTAGCCATGTCAAAATACCTTTCGTTTGGCAACTTCGGCGAACCGAAGCCGCCTCTCACTCAAAAATAGGTGAACAACCCTTAGAACGGGATGTCCTCATCGTAGACGTCGACCGCGGGCGGCGTAGCCACCGGTGCGGCAGGACGTGCTGCGGGCGCGGGAGCTGCGGGGGCGTAACCGCCCTGATCGTAGCCACCCTGGCCACCACGGGAGCTCATAAACTCGATCTCATCGACGATGACCTCAAGCTTGCTCCGGCGCTGGCCGTCGCGCTCCCAAGAGCTGTAGCGCAGCTTGCCCTCGATCGCGACCTTGTTTCCCTTTGCCAGGAAACGGCTCACGGCCTCGGCGCGGGTGCCGAACATGGTGCAGTCGACAAAGTTGGGATAGTCCTCCCACTCGCCAGTCTGCGCGTTGCGGCGACGATCGTTCACGGCGACGCCAAAGGACAGAACCTGGGTTCCGCCGGCGGTGGCGCGCAGCTCGGGATCGCGGGTGAGGTTACCGGTGATGTTCACTCGATTGATGCTCATAACTCACTACTTCCTCTTGGGGCACAAGCCCAGTCCAAAACGACAGTCTTACTCCTGGTCGTCGCGACGGACGATCATGTGGCGGACCACAGCGTCGGTGATGCGCAGGACGCGATCAAGCTCGGCGATCTGGGTAGGATCTGCGTGGAAGTTGATGAGGGTGTAGTCACCATCGGTGAGGTCGTTGATCTCGTAGGCGAGCTTGCGCTTGCCCCACTCGTCAACGGAGTCGACCTTGCCAGCGCCCTCAGCGATCGTGGTATCGATACGCTTCATAACAGCGAGACGAGTCTCGGGGTCGAGCGACGGGTCAACAAAGAACAGCAGTTCATAAGCCTTCATATTGTCACCTCCTCTGGGCAAATGTGGCTTCAGGTCGTGAAGGTGCGCCTGAAGCAGGAAAAGACTTGGTCATAATATCTTTCAACCTCCCAGGCCGCAAGAATATGCAGCTACAACCTCATGACCTCCACATATGCCCATGCTCGCACCACGTTTCATGCGCATTCCAACCAAATGCCGACCAAGAGCTTGACGGATTTGTGGACAAGATACGATGCCGCGGGGACAAGCTGAGCCAAGCCGCAGGTCAACGGGCACAAGGCTGTGGTCGCAAAATGCATACCAGCGGTCCACAGCACCACCCAAAGATTTTTAAATTCATTGCCAAGTCGCTTATGAATACCCCTTTTGAACAATTGAGTTGATCAACCACGCTGGTCGGAAGCCGTTTTTTTGGCACCTCAAACCCCACTGCAACGCCAAGCGCGGCCGAGCGTTTTAAAAAATGCCAACTTTTCTGTTTGCACTTTGCGATTCCTCGTGTATACTGACTTTCGCATTTAACGGAGAGTTGTCCGAGTGGCCGAAGGAGCACGATTGGAAATCGTGTAGGCGTCAAAAGCGTCTCCAGGGTTCAAATCCCTGACTCTCCGCCAGTTAATTCCAAAGCAGGCCTTCGAGCCTGCTTTGTTTTTACCCCACGCGGAGGGGTGGCAGAGTGGTTGAATGCGGCGGTCTCGAAAACCGTTTGGCCTGTATAAGGTCACGAGGGTTCGAATCCCTCCTCCTCCGCCATTAGATGGTATAAGCCCCAGCAATGGGGCTTTTTTTGTTATCGGATCCCCCTTGACCGCACGTCCCAACCAAACATGTACACCACCCTCCAAAGATGTCAAAAAATGTCTTTTTTGGAGTGTGATGTACATGTTTGCGTATGACGCGCACCGAGCATGAGTCGATTTGCTCGCATCCGGTATATTTCCCTACCTCAACGGACATAAGATTTTGGTGTCAGCTCGAAGCGAGAGGTCCCCAATGGATACTCCTGTTCTCATTTCGCATAAAACGGCGTGGCTCATCCATCATGCGCCGCGGAACCTGGTTCAAGCCGTCGCACAACGCGACTACCAGATAGGTGTGCGGGGCCTCTCTACCCAGCAACGCATCGCGCGCATTCGCCAGGCACTTACCGACTGCGGTATTCCGTCCACCATGCTCAAGACTATCGACATCTCCGTAGTATTTGCTTTCGAGCGAATTCGCGCCAACGGTGTCACTTGCCACGTTCTCGGCCAAAACCTACCCTACGACCATATTGGCGAGCTTACGCCCGGCATCTTTATCACCGACGAAGCCTTCACCTTCGTGCTCGCTGCCGAGTGGATGGATAGGATCGAATACCTCGAGTATGGTTACGAAGTTTGCGGCGACTATCGCATGGGGCTCAATTCCTCCGACCCTTACACCGAGCAACCAGCCACCACCTCCAAGGACGAAATTGTCGAGCTGCTCGATCGGCACCCCGGCAAACCCGGCGCCACACGCGCCAGACTCGCGCTCAGACACATCTACGACCACTCAGCCTCGCCCATGGAGACCGCATCGTCCATCGCCCTCTCGCTCCCAACAAGCGAAGGCGGCGTTGGCATCCGAGGTATCGAACTCAACAAACCGCTCGAAATCCCTCAACGTCTCTGGCATTGCACAAAAGCCCGATCGCTCAAAATCGACGCTCTTGTTACTTATCAGCGCAGAGAACTCGGCATCGAATATAAGGGCGGTTTTCACGACGAGACCGAGCGCAAGGGCGCAGATGCGGAACGAGAGGCCGTACTCGCCCAAATGGGATATCGAATCGTTACGCTCACCTCGGCACAGTTCGCAAGTCAACTTGCCTTTCATCGCGCCATGAACAGCATTCGCGAAGCACTCGGTATGCCCCGCTGCACGGACGCCGAGTACCAGCGAAAGCAAAACGAACTGCGCAAGGCACTTATCCGCAACTGGAAGAGCGCGCAGGGCGAAGACACGCCTTCCGAGTAGCGTCATCCCAGCACACCCCAACCAAAACATGTACATCACCCTCCAAAACCGACATTTTTTGACATCTTTGGAGGCTGATGTACACGTTTGGTGCCTACGCCCGCATCCAGTCCCGACCGTTTGCCGAGCAATAGGATCGCAATCGGCGCCGAACATGTACTATGTACGGGCATTGTCTAAACCCGCAACCCAAAGGACCCCATCTTGCCCGTCGTCGCCGCTATGACCGTTACCCCACATGCCTCTGATGCCATGGTCGCTATCCCCTTTTGGCTCGAGATGTTCGCTGTTGTCGCTGCATCGATCTCGGGTGTGCTGGTTGCGCGCGAGCACAAGCTCGACCTGGTGGGCGCGGTCGCGCTCGCGGTGGTCTGCGGTCTGGGCGGCGGTCTCTTGCGCGACATGACGTTGCAGGTGGGCAACGTCTACATCCTCAACCAGCCGATGGCACTCCCGCTTTCCATTGCCACGGCAGCCATCATCTACATATTCCCGGCAATCGTCGATAAACCCGAGAAACTCATCCCATTGCTCGACATCATCTCGGTCGGCATCTACGCCGCCACTGGAGCGGACAAAGCACTGGTTTATGGCTTTGCGCCGGCCGTATGCATCATGATGGGCTTTTTCACCGCGGTGGGCGGCGGCATGTTGCGCGACGGCTTTATGGGCGTGGTTCCGGGCATTTTCCAACGTACCAACTTTTATGCCATCGCCGCCATCGCCGGATCGACAAGCTACGTGTGTCTCGTTATGAGCGGCATCATGAGCAATGTCGCCGCGCTGGTCGTATGCGTTGTCGTGACCATGGGTCTGCGCTGGCTGTCGCTGCGCTTTGATATCAAAAGCCCCACCGAGGATGACATCGCACGCTTTTTGCACCGCAAAAAGTAGGTGGCGCGGGCTCATCCTTCGAAATGCAACCGAGAGGTTCTTTTAGAGCGCCCCCGCGTTGGGTACCCTGTTAGGTATATGCCGAACACCTAACAAAAGGATCAACCATGGCTTTCAATCAAACCGCGACGGCGCCGTCACACAAGATGCGTCGCTGCCTGCTTATGGCATTCGCGCTCATCGCGCTCGCGCTCACCGCACTTCCCACGGCGTCGTTCGCCGGCACGGACACCGCAGGCAACGTACTTGCGACCGACAATGACGCCAATTCGTCCGGCGTCGAAGGTGACCTGTACTGGGCAGGTCAGGCCCTCAACTTGGACGATGCGTCCATCGGCCGCGACATAATTGCAGCAGGCGAGAGCCTCTCCATCCGCGACTGCACGGTGGGCGGCGCCGTCCGCTTGGCGGCGCGCACCATCGACATTGCCAAGACTACGGTTGATGGCAGCGTCACGGTCGTCGGTCAGCACGTCGTACTCAATTCCGACAGCACCGCCAACTGCTTCTACGCGATAGGCGAGACGGTTGCCCTGCGCGGCTCTACCAAGTCGGCAGCGCTTGCGGGCGACACGGTGACCATCGATGGCACCGTCGAGGGCGATGTCGAGGTTTGGGCCGACAAGCTCATCTTGGGCAAGAACGCCCACATCACCGGCACCGTGAACGCTCACGTCTCCGAGGACCCCGAGCGTGCCGCGGGAGCCGAGGTCGGCGCGCTCAAGATCGACCGTACCGAGAACGAGGATACTTCCACCGTTAACGATGTCATCGGCGGTATCGTCGCCGCGGCACTCTCGACCTGCTTTGTCGCTCTGCTGCTCGAGCTCGTCTTCCCGCGTGCGACTGTCAGCGCCGCCGGCATGCTCCACCAGCACCCCACGCCCCTGTGGGTGAGCGGTCTTCTGGGTACGATCGCTATCGTCCCCGCCGTCCTACTGCTGATTATCTCTATCGCCGGTCTGTCGCTTACCGGAGCCCTCTTATGCGGCGTTATCGGCATCGCGTTGGTGTCGAGTGCCTTTGCGGGGTGTGCGATCGTCCGCATGGTCGGACACAACCAGAACCGCTACGCCATGGCAGCCGTGGGTGGCATCGCCGCGGGCACGCTTACGGCAATCCCCCTCGTAGGCGATTTCATCAGCGGCGTGGCCTTTGTCTTTATGCTCGGCTACGTTATCCAAATCATCTGGCGCAACGCCCACCTCAAGCCGCAGCAGTCGGCTAACACGCCGGGACTCCCCACCGCTTAGCCACCAACCACCACAAAGGGGACAGGTTACTTTGCACCAACAAACGAAGCGGGGCACCCGATCGCATCGACCGGGTGCCCCGCTTTTCTTGGAGGGTTCTCTAGTAACTTTTTCAAAACCAATGATCATCAGGTCGGTAAACCTGCTCGTCACTCGCTACGGAGGCAGTACGCCATTGAGCAGGGGGGGGGACAATTATTTTTCACGGCGACCTCCTCCCCGCTTGATGACGAGCGCGACAACAATAGCCGCCACTCCGACGGCAGCCAAAACCGCCACCAGCACCAACGTTCTATCTCCCGTCGAGGGCATAAAGCCTCGACTCGCTTCTTTACTTGGGGTGTTGAGCACCGACAGCTCAATCGAACCCGTCCCGGCATCGGCGGTATCAACCCGTAGGGGGCTTTCGGCCGACACGGTCACCTTGGGCTTCGCGGCTGCAACCTGTTTAACGTCCAATCCCTCGGACGTAACCGTTACCGTTCGCTTGCCCTCAAAGGCGGTGTATCCCTTAGGAGCCGCGACCTCTTCGACGGTGTAGACACCCGCGTCCGCACCGCTCAATTCCACATGGCCGTCCGCGCCCGTGGTGACGCACGCGTCGGCATCCGTCGACCACGAGCCGTCGGTCGTTAGGATGCGCCCGCGGTCATCGATGATGCGCAGCTTGGCGCCCGCGAGCGGTTTATCGTCCGAGCTTGAGCGCTTGATCAGGCTGAGTCCCCAGGTGTAGGCGCACGCGTCATCGCTCGGTGTGCGGGTGAAGCCGGCGTCGCCGGACTGGTCGGCAAAGGGAGAGCGCGGGTAGCGCAGGTAGACCTCGTTGGGGTTGCCCTTGGTGGCGCCTCGATTGCAGTTGGCCCCCAACGGCGCATTGTAGACAGCAACCACGCGGGCGCCCGCGGCGAAGGCGTCGGCCCCGCCGAGCGCGGCGATCAGGTCGCCGGTGCGCACGGTGAAGGCATTGCCCTCGACCGAGACCTTGCACTGGGCCGTGATATCGGTCCAGCCCTTCGCGGGCTCGGTACCGGTGCGCCCGTCCTTACCGGTCGGGACGGCGTCAAAGCCACCGTCCGCGCCCGCCGCCACGTACACGCGCATGCTCGCGGCGACCTTGGAGGGGTCGAGCCCCGCGCTCATGGTGTCGACGAACCGCACCGTATAGGTGTCGTAGGCGGCAAGGCCCGCCGGGACCGTGGCAGAGAGGCGCCAGTACAGGTCGTCGGCGACCGTGGCGTCGGCGGCCTTCTGCCATGCGGCGGTGCTGTCCTCCAGCACATGCTTGGACACCTTGGGGGTCGCCGCCTTGGGCTTGACGGTGACGGCGCTACCGCCCACCAGGGCCATGATCGGCGCTGTGCCGGCCTCGCCCTGGGCGATGGCGTCGTCGTCGGCGACGATGAGCCAGTAGCCACAGGGCAGCTCGGCCGCCGTGCCCACGTTAAGGGCCACGGGCACGGCGCCAGAGCTCTGGAGGGAACGAGCGAGCTGTGCGCTCAGCGCGCTCGTAAGGTGGGAATCGGTGTTGAGCCACTCGGCAGCTTCCTGCGCGGTGGTCTGGGAATTGGGCATGCCGGCGCTGTGCAGCACAGGCAGTGCGGCGTCGCGCACGGCGTCGCTTGCCCAGGCGAGGTCGGTGGCGATCTTGGCGTCGCTGTCGCCGTCGACGACGTTGGCGATAAAGATCTGGTAGGCGTCGTAGCTGCTCGCCACGGTGCCGCTCACCGTGATGGAACCGGTCGAGGTCGGCGCGGCCTGCGCGGAAGCGGGGAACACAACCGCGCAGGTGCCGATCAGGAGGGCAAGCAGCGCAAACAAGATCGGGAAGGAGCAAACTTTCTTATTCACGACGCTTACCTCCCTTCGCATTCGCCTTGCGACGAATGTGCATCCAGGCCGCAGCAGCGCAAAGCACCGCCGCGCCGGCAAGGTACGTCAGAGTGACGCCCGACATACCAGAAAGGGGCAAAGAGGTGGAGTAGGTGTTGGTAAAGGTGGGGGTGGACTCGGGCTTGGTACTGTCAAAGTTAATGGGCTTCGGGTCGGCGATAGGATCACCGTGAGCGTCCTTGATTTTGGTAAAGGTCACTATCTCGGGTTCGATTTTACCTTCTCCATTGTCCTTCATCTTGACATCAAATCGATAGACCGACTTGTCGTACGTATAGTGCGAGAACCACTGAACCTCTGTACTCTCACGCACGTAGTACTGGAAGTCTTTGCCAGCGAGACGACCCGGATCAGCAGAATCACTCTGCTTCAATTTGTCAAGTGTGTACTCAATCTGTGAGAACTCAAGCATCTGGAGCTTGTCGCCGTCAGCAGTGGTCGTAGCCATCTTGGCATCAGTCGTACGCCTCTCAGCGTTCTCGAATTTTTCGTTATCCGCAAATTCGAGCGTGAATTTCTTCATCTCGCCACCCTTAACGACCTTGGTCGCTGCAGGCGTCCAGGAACCAAGAGAGTTATAGGACTCAATTTTGTTGGTAAAGGTCGGGTTACCATTGTTAACGATATCAACCGTAGCCTTTGTGTTGTCCTCTGAGTACTCAACGGAATAGCCTCCGGAACCAAGTCGCACGAAGTCCTCATCGTCCTCGGCCTTTTTATAGACGGCTACCGTTTTTACCTTGTAATAGTTAATCGTGAACCCCATGAGCGTCTCAGAGCGGGATGAATCGTCCTCAACTGTTGCCTCGATCTTGTAAATTGTCTTATCGAATTTGGTGTCTAATTCGTTTTGGCCGCTGATGGGTTCCTCAACGAGATAGAAAACGTATTGCCCTGAAGAATAGTCCTTGCCAGAGTCGAAGGTGACACTGCCGTCCGGTTCAACAGCCGCCTCGCCTGCAACGCTGCAATCGCCCATATCAAATGTGCCGTCATCTTTCCAAGAAGGTGCCTTGGTACCGTTAACCTTCTGGCGCAGCAGCTGAAACTTGTACGCGTGCCCATCAAGGCTTTGCTTGTTTCCCTCTGCATCCACAAGCGCCTTAGTGGCTTTGAGTTTCATGCTCGGGTAAACCCTCAGATCATTGACTTCGCCGACGATGAGATCGCCGTTGGTCATGATGCCGCCGCCGTGGGTGTAGGAATAGTTACCGCTGATGATGGTCGTAGCCTCTGCCTGCGCCTTATCCTTGGCATAGGGGGTCGGATGGGCCTCCAAACCGAACATGTACTTAGCCTCGGCACCGCCATTTGGGTCGATGGTAACCGGACTTCTGTCGCAAGTGCCCTGCCAACCAGCCGATTCGCCGCCGAGCATCTTGCCAAGAACGAGTGCAACCGTATTATGGCTGTCATTCTTGCGTACCAAGAAGAAATCCTTATGGCCGTGATTTTTGAAGGGATCACCAATGTAGTCAGTATTGCTGTCTTCAGTTTTACCGTTGCCGCCGGCGGAATAATGAGGTGGGTCCAAAGGAGTGTTATCTTGACCAACGTTATCAGCATTGTCATAGATAGCAGCGCCTTTTGAGTACGAAACGATTGTCTTGCCCGTAGGACAAGCACCGATGCCACCGCCCCAGCCACCGGCCTTATTATTAGTGATCAGCGTCTTTACGATGTCGAGCGTACCGCCTTCCTGAACAAAGACACCACCGCCACCCCAGTCGCCACCGCGGTTGGGGTTGCCGCCCGTCATGGTCTTGTTGTTGGTGATGTAAACCCTGTTTGATGCATTTTCCGCATTAATAACGCCGGTAGTACCGCCAGAAATACGGAGGCCACCGCCCTCGGCATTATCGGACTTATTGCCCGCAATAAAACCGCTGGACATGGCGAATTCAACTCCCTGCCCGTAGAAGCCAGCGTAGATTCCACCGCCGGCCTCATGGGAGTAATTAGCAGTAACGGAGCCACCCGTCATGGTCAGCGTTCCACCGTTCGTGGATGCAATGCCGCCGCCACCGAGGAGACCTTTGTTGTAAAGGTCTTTATTAGTGATGCGAGCTTTTGCTCGGTTGTTAGTTATATTGGCAGAACCACTGATGGTTACGGTTGCACCCTGGGTATAAACACCGCCACCGTAGCCGCCGGCGCTGGCGTCTTCACCTCTGTTGATTTCATTGGCATATGTTGCATTACCCGAGATGACACCGCCGGAGAGGTTCAGCGCCGCGCTATTGTTAGCAAAGATGCCACCGCCAGAAGCTGCCTTGTTTCCCGCGACCACGCCGCCTGTCATTTCGAGGCTGGCATTCGCGCCCGTTATGCACAGACCACCGCCCCAGCCACCGCCGTTGCCGTTGGTGACGTAACCGCCAGAAATATAAACAGCGCCCTGAGAGAAAATAACGTGGCCGTCGTTGCCCAGGTCACGAGGCGTTGTGATCATGCCTCCGTTGAGGTTAAGCGTACTGCCGTCCGCAACCGAAATGACTCGTTTGACCGAACCGCCTTCGGATGCAGCAACGATTGCGCCGAAACCGCTGACGGTATGCTCAGTCGTAGTCTCGGTGGTGCCGAGTTTATCTTCATTAGGCGTGCTCGTGGTTTCATAATAGGTTAGGCTCTGAGGAGTACCATTGTTGTTGCCGGTCCATGTCATAGTTGCAGGCTGGCCCGGCTCACCGGTAAACGGCTTGGGATCATCGACGACGCGGCCGGAATCTTCGATGGTAAGCGTGGCGTTATTCTGAACCACGATGAACGACTCCACCGAACCAGGACCGTGACAGAGCATGTGGCCGGCAAGGTCAATAGTGGTGTCTTTGGCGATTTTGATCTGAGCTTCTGAATAGGCAGGGCCGTTCAGTCGAAACTTGCCTCCGTCGGTAAAGCTCGAAGCAACATTGCCCGCTATTTCGGTATAGCTGTTGTCATCCACACTTGCGAGCGCGATTGCGCTCTCATCGTTATTACTATCATCCGCAGACTTCGCAGCATCCCCGACCCCTGCGTCGTCTGACGGCTGATCGGCCTCAGTGGCAATGGTGTTAGACTCGCCGCTCTCAGTCTCGTCACTATTCTGGTTTTCGGTATCCCCGTTGTTGGTGTTGCCTACATCAGTAGACTCACTTGAGAAACCCCCATCACAGTTTCCTCGGCAGAAACCGTCTGGGCGTCGTTGGCAATGGCCTGCGAGATCGGAGGCATGACGAGCGACAGTACCAGGCTCAACACGGAGGCTCCGCACAAAACGCCTGCCAGTACACGGCGCGTCGCTTTTTTACTCTGCTTAGTTTTTTCTGAATTCGCTTTCATCGATGTCTCCTCCCCAAGAGACCGCGATCTTGCTCTTTCACTATCAAACGTATCTGCGCAACCTGTGATTGCGCACGCTTAGTAATCCATATTGTAGCGATTGTTTGAACATCTAAGCAAAAATACCGATAGTTTTGTAGCGAATTCTCAATTCTCTTGACATTTGCTCGGATTAACCTTCGTTTATTCGCTATAAATAAACTATTTCTACTGGTAATTAAGCTAGTTATCAGTTTTTTAATAGCATTTTATTTATTTGCACAACATTTTGCTCAAGAGCAAACATCCTGTGAACGGTCGAAAATCGACCGTGAACGGTAGGTCATTAACCGGGAGGAATAGACTACCAAGTTGATGGGAATATCTTTAACTCATCGGTGGTTAGAAGCGTAATGTTCAGACAACGTTATTTGGATTTTCGCGCAGATTTTAGGCATCAATTCGCCCAAATCGCCTGAGACCACCGCAAAGGAGCCTGTCCCCTTTGCGGTGGTTCTCCCCCGGCGCTACAGCAGATGCTCCTCGATAAAGATCGCGATGCCGTCTTTGTCGTTGCTCGCGGTTACAAAGTCGGCGGCGGCACGGGTGGCGTCGCTGCCGTTTGCCATGGCCACGCCCACGCCGGCGTCAGCCACCATGCAGGTGTCGTTATCGGCATCACCAAACACGCAGATGTCCTGGAGCTCCATGTCGTTGAGCTCCGCCACGCGCACAAGGCCGCGCGTCTTGGACACGCGTGGATCCATGAACTCGTAGAGCCGCTGCGTGGTTTGCAGAGCCGCCGCCTTAACAGTGTCATCGGCAAACGTCGACGCCCGCTCAATCACCTGCGGCATTACCTCGGGTGCCATGGTAAACATCACCTTGGGCTGCGGCTCGCGCAACAACTCGGCAAAATCGACCACCTGGTAGGGCACGCCGTCGACACGCGACAGGTGCTCGACGCACGCGTTGCTCTCGGGCACGTAGAACACGCCGTCTCGGGGGCAGACGGGCGTTGCCGGAAGGTCCGCCATGTGCTTGCAGATGCGCGCGATGGTCTCGCCCGGCAACGGATAGCTCAGCTCGTTGATGTCGTGCGCGTGGTCGATGACCTCGGCACCACCGCAGCCCACGAGCACGTCCACCAGGCCTTCGATGCCCCAGAGCTCGTACATGGCCTCGGTCGCGTGGGCGTCGCGCCCGGTGCACAGGCCAAAGAGCACGCCGCGCTCGCGCAGGGCGCGAATTGCCGCCACGGTGCGCGGGGACACCGTGTGCTGGCTCGTGAGCAGCGTGCCGTCGATATCGCAGAACACGGCTTTGATGTGGCTAAAGGTGGTGTCCATGGGGGCCTTTCTGGGTAGCGCGGCGGTGTGGGGTGTATTCGTGAACGGCGTACATGGTATACCAAGGCACGGGCCGTTGGGACCCGATCGCCACAAAGGTGCCCGCCCCCCTTGTGGTGGCCGAACCCGAAGGGCGGCCTGCCCGGAGCGCAAACCATCACAACATTCGACGTTTTTCGGCGAAATCGCGATTTTCATCGAATGTTGTGATGGTTTTTACTGCCTTGCGGCACGATCCAAGTGCCGGCGGCCAAACAACAGCAACGCCGCGGGAACTGCCGTCACGACCATACCCGCCCCTACGAGCGTCTGCTGCACGCCAAATGTCGCCGCCAGCCAGGGGGCAATCGCCAGCGGGGCCACGCCGGCGAACATGTTGCCAAAGCCCATGACCGAGTTGACGCGACCGAGCTGCTCGAGCGGGGCCGTCGTTTGCACGATAGTGTTGTGGAGCGGATTGACGACACCCCAGGCCACGCCCAGGGCAATCTGGCCGACGAGGGCCACGCCTACGTACGGCGTCCCCACGTAGAGCAGGCTTCCCAGGCCCACGGACATAAGCGCCACAAGCAGCGTTTTAAGGCTGACCAGGTGCGGCGGCAAGCGGAGCGCGAGGACGGCGCCCAGCACCGCGCCCACACCGCTGGCCGACGAGAGCCAGCCCATCCATTCGACACCGACATGCAGAATATCACGGTAGAAGAACGACTCCAGCGGATCGAAGGCGCCGTAGCCAAAGTTCGAGAGGAAGATGATGCAGAAAAGTAGCGCAAGAACGTTGTTGGTAAAGACTGTCTTGATGCTGGTCGCGAAGGTTGCGCGGGTGGTCGTGCTGGGGTTGGAGCTTTGTCCCGCACGCTCCCCTTCCTCTGCCAAATCGGCATCCGCATGCCCGGCGACATGGCTGGTCTGCGGTCTAAAGCCCCAACCGGCGACGAGCGCCAGTACGGTAAAAATCATCATGAGCACGAACACCGCGCGTGACGATGCAGCCGCCGCGACAAAGCCGCCCAGCGTGGGGCCAACGATGATACTCACGTTTGAAAACATGGCGATAGCGGAGTTGATGTCTTTGAGCTCGACAGGGTCGTCGGTGAGGTAGGCCGGATAGGATGTGGCGATGGGCTGGGCGAACCCCATCACAAAGCCCAGGAGCACCGCGCCGAGCAGGACGATGCCGGTCGCGCTGCCAAAAATGAGAATCGCCGCGCCGGTTGTCAGCGTGTCCACGATGCTCAGCAAGAAATGACGGCGCGGGCCCCAGGCATCGAGTGCCGCTCCACCCGCAAAGGATCCCAGGATCACGAAGACGTTCATAAAGAGGACTGCCAGCGACGTCGCCACGACCGAGGCATCGTCTGCATAGGTGAGCGTTCCGATGACGCCGATAAAGTAGCTGGTCTGAAAACCGGTGTAGATGAGAAAGCGCATCGCCACCAGGCGCTTGGCCTGCACGGACAGCGACGATCGAGGCTTTGAGAAAAGAAAGGCGAGCATGGAGACTCCTTGTTTCATACGAATACGGGCGGTGGGCATTCGCCACCGTCTGTCGAATCAATCTATCCGCATGAAACGTTAAGGACGCATCAAGCCCCTTCTCTCCGTTTTCGCCCGTCATGAACTACTTGGTAGATTGTAAGGCATGTCCCACACATCTACTTAAACAAAAACCACCACAAAGGTGCCTGGCCCCTTTGTGGTGGAAGTGACGTTTGCCCAGATAAAACCTGCCAAAACAAACCTGTCCCTATTTGGCAGGTTATGGCAGCGCAGCGAGCCAGCCCTTAAAGGTGATCTTGGATAAGATCGCAGATGGCTCGGGCGTCGTTGATGTTGATGGCTCGGGTCGCAAAGCCGGCGTCGAATGCCTGACGTGCCAGGGCTTCGTTGCAGGCAAGGGCCAGCGTGTGACCGTCGACCAGGTCGAGCGAGCTCTTGCCGCGCAGACGGTCGACACCGGAGCGCGCGACCACGATGTTGTCGAAGCCCTCGGTCTTGTAGCCCTCGATGATCACCACGTCGACATCGTTGTAGCGCGACAGCAGCTCGCGCGCGGGCATCTCGTCCTCCTCGCGCGTGTCGGCGTACTCCGCCCAGCGCGTGGCGCAGATGAGGCCCACGTGTTTGGATCCGGCTTGGTGATGGCGCCAGGTGTCCTTAGCGGGCACGTCGATATCAAAACCGTGATGCCCGTGATGCTTGAGCGAACCCACGCGCAGACCGCGGCGGGTGAGCTCGGCGATAACCTTCTCGACGAGCGTGGTCTTGCCCGAGTTTTGGTAGCCGATAAACGCGATCGCGGGGACGGCCGGTGTCGGAGCTGCGGGCGCGACGGCGACGGGTGCGCTCGCGGGTGCGTTGCCGTCTGCGGCAGCAGCCTCAACAGCAGCGGCCTGACGCTCGGCGCGATCCCACACGCCCGAGCGGCCGCCCTCC
>OLSI01000648.1_pt1 | contig 28422 bp, 25 predicted proteins | sample 1672661 | NCBI WGS metagenome assembly OLSI01 (sample SAMEA3136711, study PRJEB25190) | human gut metagenome | biome: human gut; feature: human-associated habitat; material: faeces | place: Austria | collected 2013 | reverse complement strand
CGGCAGGGCGCACATTGTCCGGTGGACAATGGTTTTGCGCCGACCGAAACGGAGTATAGACTTGCAGAGGTGCGCAGTAGAAGTATGTCATACAATTGCATGACGCGCACCTCGCAACAAGAATGCCGAGGCATTCTTGAAAAAAGCGGAGCGGGAATACGAAAGCTGAGATAGAAGAATTAGTAAGGGGAGATTTTTATGCAGGAATTGAAAGAGCGGGGAGCACAGATTTTCACGAATCCGTATGTGATTCAAGTAGACAAGTTTGCGGGATCTTTAAAGAAGCTGTCAGATACATTTTCAAAGCTGGAGGATTATCGCGCTACATTTACAAATGAGGAAAATGACGACATTTTTGAGCGTGTGACTCAGAAGGTGTGTCGGGAGTGTGAAAATCGAGAAAAATGTCTGGGGGAGAGACGGCAGCAAACGTATCATATGATGCGGGAAATTCTGTGTGCGGTTCAGGACTACGGTGCCGAGCTAAATGTGGAATTAAAACGCAGGCTTATGAAGCAGTGCCTTTTGGCACCGAGATTTTTGCGGGAGACACTGGAAAATTATGAAAATGTGAGACAGAAGTTGATATGGAATAATAAAATGGTACAGAACCGGGAGGGCTTTGCTGCGCAGTTAAATGACCTGGCGAAGACTTTGTGCTATACGACTCACGAACTGGATGCCGGGATATTTGAAGATGAGCATTTGAAAAAGAAAATCCGAAATCAGTTAAAAAAGTCCGGAATCAAGATTTTGTCCTCGGTTTTTTATATGACCGCCCAGGGAAAATATGAGATACATTTGACGTTAAAGGCGTCCAAAGGGCATATTGTCGCTATGAAAGAACTGGCGTCAGAAGTTGGGAAAATGGCAGGCCGGATCATGGTTCCCGGGAGGGGAGAACGCCCAATTATCGGGGACGAGTACTGCACAGTTGCCTGTGTGGAAGGAGCAAGATTTCACACGATCCAGGGTGTGGCCAAAATAGGAAAAGGCAGCGAGAAAATTTCCGGAGATACATTTTTGACCTCGGACTTGCCGGGAGGAAGAAAAGGTGTGGCACTGTCAGACGGTATGGGTTCAGGTGAGCGCGCATTTCGGGAGAGTACGATGGTAGTGGAAATGTTAGAAGAGCTTTTAAACGCTGGATTCCCGGTAAAAACGGCAGTTCAGATTATGAATACAGCCCTCGTGACCGGTCGGGAAGAAGTAATGTTTTCCACGATTGATGTGGCGATTATTGATCTGTACGATGCAAGCTGTGAGATAGTAAAAGCAGGAGCAGCCACTACATATATAAAACGAAAAGATGAGGTGGAGGAAGTGCATTCTATTTCCCTTCCGATTGGTGCGCTGGCAAGGCTTGATATAGAACCGGAGCGGCGACAACTTGAAGATGGAGACTTTCTTGTTATGGTGACAGACGGTGTATTGGACACCTTGCCGACGGGGAAACAGGACAGCCTCATGGAAGAATTCATTTGTCAGGTGGAGTCCCAGAATCCGGGAGAAATGGCACATCACATTTTGAACCGGGTCATGGAATATGCAGGCGCAGCGCCTCTTGATGATATGACAATTCTTGTGACAGGAATCTGGAAGCTTTAGAATATCATTGTAGTTGAAGTATTTGCCTCTAAGAATAAAAAAGGAATATGGTCCATATGTAAATAGTGAAATAGAGAAAATATATGGAAAACTTGCAATTTGCGGGCAAATTTTATATATTGATATCAGATATTGCCCACGATTCGCATATTGTGGAGCATATTGTGGAGCATATTGTGAAGTATAGTGTGAAGCTTGCACTTCACTTTTAGGCTCATATTTGGGCAGAAATCAAAGCCATTCTTGAATAACAAATAAGCGAGGAAATGTTTGGGCAGATGATTAGAGAGTCGTCCTAACAGGATAAAGCAGATGTATCAGAGAGTAAAAGCTTATGTAGAAGAACAGCATATGCTGGAGAAAAAGGACAGAGTAATTGTAGGCGTATCGGGAGGTGCAGATTCCGTATGCCTGCTTTTTGTGCTTACAAAGCTTCGGGATGAACGACAAAAAAGCGGAGATGGAACATTGGAAATTACGGCGGTGCATATACATCATGGCCTTCGCGGAGATAGTGCTGACGCAGACGAGCGTTATGTGCGGAAAATTTGTGATGCGTGGAATGTTCCGCTTGTTGTTTATCATAAGAATATAAGAGAACTTGCAAAATGCTGGAATATGTCTGAAGAGGAAGCGGGCAGAAAGGCCAGGAGAGAGGCATTTCTGGAAGTAAGAAACCAGTATAGTGATGTTCCATGTGACAATGCTCAATATGGTGATATCCAGTCCCGCCATGCTGAGTGTGCCAATGGCAGACAAGAGAGCGCACAAGGTTTTGGGAAAATTGCGCTGGCACACCACAGAAATGATGAGGCCGAGACTGTGTTATTTCATTTGTGCCGGGGAACAGATGTCCGGGGACTTGGCGGGATTGCGCCGGTGTCCGGATTTTGGATTCGTCCACTTCTTAATATAGGAAGAAATGAGATTGAATCATATCTAGAAAAAGTGGGAATATCTTATTGTACAGACGAGACGAATGCAGAAAATGTTTATGCAAGAAATAAGCTTCGTAATCAGGTTATTCCACAACTGGAGGAAATAAATGAACAGGCAGTCTGGCACATTTCCAGAACAGCTCAGAGCGTGCGTGAACTTTGGAGTTATGTGGATATGCAGATTGAGGAGTATAAGAAAAAAGTGTTGCAGATAGAGCCACAATCATGTCGGAAAGAAACAAATCTTGCTACAGGAGCTATTAGTCTGATTCTGAATAAAAATGAATATGACAAAGTCCCGGTACCGTTAAAAAGTTATGTGATCCACCGGATCATCTGTGAAGCTGCGGGGCACGAGAAGGATATCAGTGCAGTACATGTACAGGCGGTAGAGGAGCTTTTGAACCGGCAGGTGGGACGGAAAATAGATTTGCCTTATGCTGTGACGGCGAGCCGCATTTATGGAGGAGTGAAGTTTGAAAAGAAACCAGTCATTTCTACAAAAATGATTGATCCAAACCATTTAAATGATGAAAATATAGAAAATCCAGAGGCTTTGTTTCAGTTTCGCATTTTCGAAAGACCGCCTGGAATGAAAGCATTTCCCGAAAAAACCTACACGAAATGGTTCGATTATGATATAATTAATAACACTGTGGAAATCAGACACAGACAGGCCGGAGATGTCCTTGCAATTAACAAAAATGGAGGAACGCAAAGGCTGAAAAAGTATTTTATTAATGAGAAAATTTCGCAGGAAGAGCGAGAGAAAGTCTGGCTGGTGGCAGATGGGCACGATATTATGTGGGTGGTCGGTCACAGACAGAGCCAGCGTTATCAGATTACAGAATCTACAAAAAAGATTTTAGAAATTCACTTTTGCAAAGGAGAAAATTATGGCAGAGACAGTAAGAGTATTAGTTGAGGAAGAAGAAGTTGATAAGAGGATCCGTGATCTTGGAGAGCAGATCAGTAAAGATTATGAAGGAAAAGAAGTGCATCTCATCTGTGTATTAAAAGGTGGCGTATTCTTTATGTGCGAACTGGCAAAGAGAATTACCGTGCCGGTGTCCATGGACTTTATGAGTGTTAGCAGTTATGGTGACGGAACAGCTTCAAGCGGTGTAGTTAAGATTGCAAAAGACCTTGATGAGACACTGGAAGGAAAAGATGTTCTGATCGTAGAAGATATCATTGATTCAGGAAGAACACTTTCTTATCTGATTGAAATTCTTAAAAAACGTGGACCAAAGAGCCTGAGACTTTGTACATTATTAGATAAACCGGAAAGACGTGTCAAAGACGTGAAGGTTGATTATGTCGGATTTAACATTCCAGATGAATTTGTTGTGGGCTACGGTCTGGATTATGCCCAGAAATATAGAAATCTTCCATACATCGGAGTTGTAGAAGGTGTGGAGTAGAAGGGAGCAAAAAGCTTGGACACTAGAAAAAATAAAGGAATCAGCGGAGCCGGTCTTTTAGTTCTTGTTGTATTCCTGTTTGCAGTGCTCTGGTTTACGAACATGTTCGAGAACCAGAGTGACAGACTTACCTGGAGTGAGTTTCAGACACTGGTTACAGGAGACAATGTAGACAGCATTTCTGTGATTCAGAATAAAAATGTGCCGACCGGACATGTGGAAATCAAACTGAAGAAGGAAGATAAAGACGGTAAGCAGGTGCGGTATCTGTATGTTTCAGATATTAATGAAGTGCAGGATTATCTGAAAGAGAATAAGCTGGACTATGATATGGCAGATGTTCCGCAGGACACATTATTTTCAACAACAATTTTGCCGGTGCTTCTTACACTTGCAGGTGTGATGTTCATTTTTATGATGATGAACCGTCAGGGAGGAAATGCCGGAAGCAAAGCCATGAGCTTTGGAAAGAGCCGTGCAAAGTTAAGCACAGACAGCGATAAGAAGGTTACATTTGATTATGTTGCAGGACTGAAAGAAGAGAAAGAGGAGCTGGAGGAGATCGTTGATTTCCTGAAAGAACCTAAGAAATATATCCAGGTTGGAGCGCGTATCCCGAAAGGAGTTCTCCTTGTGGGACCTCCGGGAACCGGAAAGACACTGCTGGCCAAAGCAGTAGCCGGAGAGGCAGGAGTTCCGTTCTTTACTATTTCCGGATCTGATTTTGTGGAAATGTTTGTCGGAGTTGGAGCTTCCAGAGTCCGTGACTTATTCGAAGAGGCTAAGAAAAATGCACCGTGCATCATTTTTATCGATGAGATTGATGCAGTCGCAAGACGAAGAGGAACCGGTATGGGCGGCGGTCATGATGAGCGTGAGCAGACATTGAACCAGTTACTTGTTGAGATGGATGGATTCGGTGTCAATGAAGGGATCATTGTCATGGCAGCAACGAACCGTGTCGACATTCTGGATCCTGCAATCCTTCGTCCGGGACGTTTTGACCGTAAAGTCGTAGTCGGAAGACCGGATGTACAGGGAAGAGAAGAAATTTTAAAAGTTCACGCAAAGGGGAAACCGCTCAGTGAGGAGATCGATCTGAAACAGATCGCGCAGACAACTGCAGGATTTGCAGGAGCAGATCTTGAGAACTTATTAAATGAAGCGGCAATTCTGGCAGCAAAAGCAGGACGCCTCTTCTTAAAGCAGGAAGACATCCAGAAAGCATTTATCAAAGTCGGAATCGGAGCAGAGAAGAAGAGCCGTGTTATTTCTGAAAAAGAAAGAAGAATCACAGCTTTCCACGAGGCAGGTCATGCAATTTTGTTCCATGTCCTTCCAGACGTGGGACCGGTGTACAGTGTATCTATCATTCCGACCGGAAGTGCCGGCGGATATACGATGCCGCTTCCGGAGCAGGACGAAATGTTCAATACAAAAGGCAAGATGCTGCAGGATATCACAGTGGCACTTGGCGGCCGTGTTGCGGAAGAAATCATTTTTGATGATATTACGACAGGAGCTTCCCAGGATATTAAACAGGCGACTGGTATTGCGAAATCCATGGTAACGAAGTTCGGTATGTCTGAGAAAGTCGGACTGATCAATTACGACGATGACAGCGATGAAGTTTTCATCGGAAGAGATCTTGCCCATGCTTCCAGGGGTTACGGTGAGAATGTTGCCGGTGTGATCGATCAGGAAGTAAAACGGATCATAGATGAGTGCTATGCAAAGGCGAAGAGCATTATTCATGAGTACGATCATGTACTTCATGCATGTGCAGAACTGCTTTTGGAAAAAGAAAAGATTTCCAGAGAAGAGTTTGAAGCGTTGTTTGGAGATGAAGCATAGATGAATAAGAAAGCATTATTTTGCGACGGTACTTCGCAGTATGTGAATCCGTCCGAACCGGAGCGCAACGAAGAAGTTGTGTTCCGGTTCCGTACCGCTAAGGACGATGCAGAACATGTCTGCCTTGTTCACGAGAAAATCCGGTATGAGATGGAGAAGGCACAGACGGGCGAAGTATTTGACTATTATGAGATAAAAAGACAGCTGGGTGAGGAGCCGTTCCGGTATTATTTTGAGATCCGAAGCGGCAGTGAAGTATGCTATTATAACCGGTGCGGAGTGTCAGAGCGAGTGGTGTCAGACTATGATTATGTAGTCTGTCCGGGCTTTCGTACACCGAAGTGGGCGAAAGGCGCAGTCATGTATCAGATATTTACAGATCGTTTCTGCAACGGTGCCCCTGACAATGATGTGGAAGACCGGGAATATTACTATATCGGAGACTACAGTAGAAAAGTTACAGACTGGAACCGCTATCCGGCAACCATGGATGTGCGGGAATTCTATGGTGGAGATTTAAAAGGAGTCTGGGATAAACTGGACTATTTACAGGATCTTGGAGTAGAAGTGTTATACTTTAATCCAATTTTTGTATCTCCTTCCAATCACAAATATGACATTCAGGATTATGATTACATTGATCCTCATTATGGAGTAATTGTTGAAGACGGCGGAAATATACTGGCAGAGGGCGATCATGAAAATGCCAATGCCACGAAATATCAAAAACGAGTGACGGACAAAAAGAATCTGGAAGCCAGCAATGAATTTTTTGTTCAGTTTGTGGAAGAGGTGCATCGGCGCGGCATGAAGGTGATTCTGGATGGAGTGTTCAATCACTGTGGATCTTTCAATAAATGGCTGGACAGAGAGCGCATTTACGAGAAACAGGAAGGGTATGCGCCGGGAGCATATGTCAGCGCAGACAGCCCGTATCGCAGCTATTTCCGGTTCTTTCAGGAAGAGCGGGAACGCTGGCCATACAATGGTTCATATGACGGATGGTGGGGACATGATACACTGCCGAAGCTGAACTACGAAGATTCACCGAAACTGGAAGCTTATATTTTTGAGATTGCGAAGAAATGGGTGTCACCGCCGTACAATGCGGATGGCTGGCGTTTGGATGTGGCAGCGGATCTTGGAAGAAGTAACGAGTACAATCACGAATTCTGGAAAAAGTTCCGTAAAGTTGTAAAAGAAGCAAATCCGGAAGCACTGATCCTGGCGGAGCATTACGGAGATCCAAGCGAGTGGCTGGAAGGTGATGAGTGGGATACCATCATGAACTACGACGCATTTATGGAGCCGGTCACCTGGTTTTTGACTGGGATGGAGAAGCACAGTGACGAGGCAAGAGAAGACTTAAGAGGCAACGCCGACGCATTTGTAAATGCGATATGTCATCACATGAGCAATATGATGACGCCGTCCCTGCAGGTTTCCATGAATGAATTGTCGAATCATGACCATTCCAGATTCCTGACGAGAACGAATCACAGAGTCGGCCGTGTGCAGGAACTGGGGGCAGAAGCAGCCAATGAAAATGTCAATGTGGCAGTTATGCGTGAGGCGGTCGTTATGCAGATGACGTGGCCGGGCGCACCAACTGTTTATTATGGCGACGAGGCCGGCGTGTGCGGATTCACGGATCCAGACAACCGACGTACGTATCCGTGGGGGCATGAGGATCAGGAGCTGATCGCATTTCACAGAGAAATGATCCGGATCCACAAGCGATACCCGGTGTTCAGGGAAGGTTCTGTTCAGATGCTTGAGTGGCGGGAAAATGTATTGGCTTATGCAAGAACAGATCAGAACCAGCGGATTGTTGTAATCATTAATAACAGTGATGCTCTGGAGGAAGTAACGGTTCCTGTATGGCAGGCAGAAATCCCGATGCGTGGACGTATGAGAAGGCTGATGTATTCTTATCATGAGGGCTACACAACTGAGTACGAAGAGTATATAGTAGAAGATGGAGAGATAGTTGTAAACATGGGTGCGTACTCCGCACTTGTTTTGAAGGAGATGGACGTTAATTATGGATAGGTTAGACGTAAAACTTTGGGCGCTTGCAGAAAAAGGACAGATTGTTCCGGACCGGTCACTTCTTAAGACACCGGAGCAGATTGCCGAAATCAGAAAGAGTGCTGACCTCAACACAGCAGTACTGGATCATGTGGCTGCACATATCAAAGCTGGTATGAGCACAGCGCAGATCGATAAGCTTGTATATGATTTCACGACAGAACACGGAGGAATTCCGGCACCGCTTGGATATGAAGGATTTCCAAAGAGTGTGTGTACATCGATCAATAATGTTGTATGCCACGGAATTCCAAGTGAGAATGAAATCCTTGTAGAAGGGGATATTATCAATGTAGACGTATCAACCATTTTAAATGGATATTATTCAGATGCTTCTCGTATGTTCAAGATTGGAAATGTGTCCGAAAGAGCAGAACGGATCGTGCGTGTAACACAGGAGTGTGTAGAGCGTGGCCTAAAGGCAGCAAAGCCATGGGGGCATCTGGGAGATATTGCATACGCGATCAACACGCATGCAAAGAAAAATGGATATTCTGTTGTAGAGGAAATTGGAGGACATGGAATTGGTCTTGAATTCCACGAAGAGCCATTTGTAAGTTATGTAACACCAAAAGGCAGTGAAATGGTGCTTGTTCCTGGTATGATGTTCACAATCGAGCCGATGATCAACGAGGGAACACCGGAGTTCTATGTAGATGAGGATAACGGCTGGACCGTATATACAGATGATGACGGATTGTCAGCCCAGGTAGAGTACATGGTACTTGTAAAAGAAAAGAGTGTAGAAGTATTGACGAAATAATAGATAGCAAAGCTGTTTGATACTGGTTACAGCAACTGCTGCTGTGAGCAGATATGATTCCATAGACAGGAATTATTAGATGACTTTAAGATAATGACACGAGATGCAGGAGGAAAAACAGATGCTTAGAATTGGAATGTTGACAAGTGGTGGAGACTGTCAGGCACTGAATGCAGCAATGCGCGGCGTGGTGAAAGGACTGTTTCAGGCACGTAAAGACGTGGAGATTTATGGATTTGAAGAGGGATATAAAGGTTTGATCTACTCGAACTTCAGAATGCTTAAAGCTGAAGATTTCTCAGGAATTTTAACAGTCGGAGGAACAATCCTTGGAACTTCAAGACAGCCGTTCAAACTAATGCGTGTACCGGATGAAAATGGGCTGGACAAAGTAGAAGCTATGAAGCACACTTATCACAAGTTAAGTCTGGATTGTCTTGTGATCCTTGGTGGAAATGGAACTCATAAGACAGCAAACCTTCTGCGTGAGGAAGGCTTAAATGTTGTGACGCTTCCGAAGACAATCGACAACGATCTGTGGGGAACAGATATGACATTTGGATTCCACAGTGCGGTTGAAGTCGCAACAGATACGATCGATCGTATCCATACAACAGCAACTTCCCACAACCGTGTATTTATTATTGAGATCATGGGACATAAAGTCGGCTGGGTAACGCTGCACGCAGGAATTGCAGGCGGTGCCGACATTATTCTGCTTCCGGAGATTCCTTATGACATGGATGTGATTGCAGAGGCAATAGACAAGCGTGCCAAATCAGGTAAAAAGTTTACCATTATCGCAGTGGCAGAAGGAGCTATTTCCAAGGAAGACGCGAAGCTTTCCAAGAAAGAATTAAAGGACAAACAGGCAAAGAAGAAATATCCTTCTGTAGCTTATGAGATGGCAGAAAAAGTTCAGAAGAGAACTCAGCAGGAAGTGCGTATCGCAATTCCCGGACACACACAAAGAGGTGGATCCCCGTGTCCATTTGACCGTGTATTGTCAACAAGACTCGGCGCAGAAGCTGCCCGCGCGATCTTAGATGAAAATTATGGTTGTATGATGTCCGTAAAGAATGATAAGATTGTTCGTGTTCCGCTTAGTGAAGTAGCAGGAAAGTTAAAATATGTTGATCCGAAGTCTGAGATCATCAGACAGGCAAAGATCACCGGAATTAGTTTTGGAGATGAATAATAACCATGTCATATATGGCTTTATACCGGAAATTCCGGCCAAATGAATTTGAAGATGTAAAGGGACAGGATGCAATTGTGCGGACGCTTAAGAATCAGATTGAAGCAGATCGTATCGGACACGCATACCTGTTCTGTGGAACAAGGGGAACCGGAAAAACAACGGTTGCCAAGATATTTGCAAAAGCAGTTAACTGTGAACACCCGGTAGACGGAAGCCCGTGTGGAGAGTGTGCAGTTTGTAAGGCGATTGCCGCAGGCAATTCCATGAATGTGATTGAAATCGATGCGGCTTCCAACAATGGTGTCGATAACATTCGTGAAATCCGGGAAGAGGTCGCCTACCGTCCAACAGAAGGACGTTATAAAGTGTATATCATTGATGAGGTGCATATGCTGTCTATCGGGGCCTTTAATGCACTTTTGAAGACGCTGGAAGAGCCGCCGGAGTATGTCATATTTATACTGGCGACTACAGAGGCGCATAAGATTCCAGTCACGATTTTAAGCCGGTGTCAGAGATATGATTTTAAACGCATTTCCATCGAGACTATTTCAGCAAGATTGCAGGAATTGATTAATAAAGAAGGATGGGATGTAGAAGAAAAGGCAGTCCGATATATTGCACGTATGGGAGACGGTTCCATGCGTGATGCATTAAGTCTCTTGGATCAGTGTGCTGCATTTTACATCGGACAGAAGCTGACATACGACCATGTGCTGGAAGTACTGGGGGCGGTGGACACGGAAGTATTCAGCCGACTGCTTCGTAAGATTTTGGACAGAGATGTACACAGTGTCGTTGAGATTGTAGATGAGCTGGTCATGCAGGGAAGAGAACTGTCGCAGCTCTCAGCAGATTTTACGTGGTATCTCAGAAACCTTCTGCTTGTCAGAAGCTCTGATGATATGGAAGATGTGTTAGATGTATCCAGTGAGAATCTGGCACGGCTGAAAGAAGAGGCTCAGATGATTGAGGATGATGCATTGATCCGGTATATTCGCGTATTTTCAGATTTGACCAGTCAGTTAAAATATTCAACCCAGAAGAGGGTCATGCTGGAGGTAGCACTGATTAAATTGTGTCGTCCGGCAATGGAGACAAATCCAGATACATTGCTTGACCGCCTGCGGGCAATAGAGGAAAAGCTGGAAAACGGTGATTTTATGGAAAATGCAGCGAGAGAACGTATTGTCTATGTAAATGGACCGGAAGGAGCAGAACAGGAACCGAAGAAAAAACCGGAACTTCCGGAAGCTCTGAATGAAGATGTAAAACAAGTGGCAAAAGATTTCCGTAAACTCACATCGGATGCATCGCCAATGCTGCGGAATTATCTGAAGCAGGCAAGACTAAGTGCAGGAGAAGGAAACAGACTTCTGATTGTATTGCCGGATGCAGTAGGAGCCGGGGTAGTAGGAACAGAAGAACATAAAGAAGAAATCAGAAATCTGATCGAGAGTAAAATCGGAAAAAAACTGGACATCGATGTCCGTCAGGTAGAAGAAGGACGGAGATTTGAGGACAGTTTTGTAGATATAGAAAAACTAATCAATATGGATATTGTAGTGGAGGATGATTAATTATGGCAAAAAGAGGTGGATTTCCAGGAGGCGGAATGCCGGGGAACATGGCAAACTTAATGAAGCAGGCTCAAAAGATGCAGCGTCAGATGGAAGAGCAGGCAAAAGAAATGGAGACAAAAGAATTTACAGCAACTGCCGGCGGCGGAGCTGTAGAAGTCACAGTATCAGGATCTAAAAAACTTGTAAAAGTAAAACTGGATGAAGAAGTTGTAGATCCAGATGATGTAGAAATGTTAGAAGATCTCCTTGTGGCAGCAGTGAACGAGGCACTTGACAAAGTAGATGAAGCATCTGCAGCAAGTATGTCCAAATTCACAGGAGGCATGAATGGATTACTATAGTAACCAGATCAGCAAATTGATTGACGAGCTGTCCAGATTGCCGGGCATTGGTGCAAAGTCAGCATCCAGACTGGCATTTCATCTGATACATATGCCGAAAGAAGAAGTGAAACGTCTGGCAGACACTATGGTCGAGGCAAGAGAAAATGTACGTTACTGCAAAGAATGCTGCACCCTGACGGATCAGGAACTCTGCCCAATCTGTAGTAATTTAAATCGCGATCATAAGACAATTATGGTTGTAGAGAATACAAGAGACCTGGCAGCTTACGAAAAGACAGGAAAATACAACGGCGTCTACCATGTACTTCACGGCGCAATCTCCCCGATGCTTGGCATCGGTCCGGGAGACATCAAGCTGAAAGAACTGATCCGGCGCCTAGAAGGCGATGTAGAAGAAGTCATCATTGCGACAAATTCAAGCCTGGAAGGCGAGACGACCGCGATGTATATCAGCAAGCTGATAAAACCCACCGGAGTCAAAGTCAGCCGCATTGCCAGCGGCGTGCCGGTAGGCGGAGATCTGGAGTATATTGATGAAGTAACATTATTGCGTGCATTAGAAGGACGCACACAATTGTGAAAAGTGCTAAAAAAGAAAATTGGGGACGGGGTTTTTCTAAAAAAACCCCGTCCCCAATTTTTTCAACTACCGCGTATTTTCGCCTTTTTTCTTCTCTCACACCTGTCCCCAATTGATTTGTGCAGTTTTACTGCTTGACAAAATATATCTTGATATATGCAGGCAACTGGTCTATAATTTGCTTAGGTGGGCAGTAAGAATGAACAATGAGTTCATAGATTAAAGGAGGAACAGAAAAAATGAAATTTTTCATCGACACAGCTAAGGTAGAGGACATCAAAAAGGCAAACGACATGGGAGTTATCTGCGGAGTAACAACAAATCCATCCCTGATCGCAAAAGAGGGAAGAGTATTTGAAGAAGTTATTGCAGAGATTGCATCTATCGTTGATGGACCAATCAGCGGTGAGGTTAAAGCTACAACTGTTGATGCTGAGGGAATGATCGAGGAAGGAAGAGCAATCGCAAAGATTCATCCGAACATGGTAGTTAAGATTCCGATGACAGTAGAGGGACTTAAGGCAGTTAAAGTTCTTACAGCTGAGGGAATCAAGACCAATGTTACACTTGTATTTTCTGCTAATCAGGCACTTCTTGCTGCAAGAGCAGGTGCTACATATGTATCACCATTCTTAGGACGTCTGGATGATATCTCTACAAGAGGAACAGATCTTATTGCAGAGATCGCAGAGATGTTCGCGGTTGCAGGTATTGAGACAGAAATCATCGCAGCAAGTGTACGTAACCCAATGCACGTTACAGAGTGTGCGCTTGCCGGAGCAGATATTGCTACAGTACCTTACAAGGTAATCGAGCAGATGACACATCATCCATTAACAGATCAGGGAATCGCAAAATTCCAGGCTGATTACAAAGCTGTATTTGGCGAGTAAGATTAGTGGAGCTTATATAGAACTATGAATATGAGGGCATGTCTTTGGTGAGACATGCCTTTTTGCAATTCAAAGTGGGGAGTTATCAGTTATGTCAAAAAATAAATACGCCGCTAAACGAGAATTTTACAATTCAATACAGGATCTGGCGGAGCATCCGGTCGTGCTGGAAATGAAAAAATATCCGCAGCATGGGAAAACAAACTGCTATAAACATTGTCTCAGGGTGGCTTATTGCAATTACTGTCTCTGTAAAATGTTTCATCTGGATGCGAGATCTGCGGCGCGGGCAGGTATGATCCATGATTTGTTCCTTTATGACTGGCACACGCATGCTGCCCAGACGGGGGAGCGGTTTCATGGTCTGAAGCATCCGGAAAAAGCATACCGAAATGCGAAGAAATATTTCCCATTAAATCAGATTGAAGTAGATATTATCCGGACACACATGTGGCCGGTGACATTTCGGACATTTCCGAGAACGAGAGAAGGCTGGGTTACGACCCTTACTGACAAGTATTGCAGTCTTCTGGAGACAGGACGTCGAAAGTAGGGGCGTGATGCCGTAAAGTTTCCGGGACAGGTCTCACCGATTGATAAATTATGCATATTTTCTGTGTTATCATTAACACCGCCATAGAGGCAAATATGTTTAATGAGGTGAGAGTATATGGAACGGCAGCTTCCGAAAAATGTAAGACAGATTGGAAATGTCTGTGATGAGCCAAAGATTTATGTGGAGGATTATGTAGACACATTTCTTGGGCAATTGCAGGAAAAAGCAATGGAGAAACCTGTAGCAGCGGCATTGACCGGGGAGATCACAAAATGTGAGGACAAGGTGGTTGTGTATATATCAGGAGCAATCCGGGCAGAAGATGTAGAAGTTGAAGGAACAAATTTAAAGATTTCCGAAGAAATTTGGGAAAAAATAGAGAAGGAACAAAAAGAGTATTTCAAAGATCAGAAATTAATTGGCTGGTGTCTTTTGGAGACAGGACATCCAATGAGCATGAATCGGGGAGCGCAGGAGCTGCACCGGAAAATGTATGATCAGGAAAATACGATTTTTATATGGAAAGATGCTTCGTCAAGTGACGAGATGTATTTTGCTTATAAATATAATGAGCTGATGCAGATCGGCGGTCATTACATTTATTATGAAAAAAATCCACAAATGCAGAATTACATGATTAACACACGCAGGCAGAATGGCGTGACACCCAGTGAAATGGTTGAGGATCGAGCTACAAAGGATTTTCGTAGTGCGGTGAGGCAGAGAATGGAGATTAAGGAGCAGAGTCAGAGTTCAAAATTATTATATGCGACCAGTGCGCTTCTTGTGGTGGTGGTACTGGCAATAGGTGTCTCAATGATGAATAATTTTGAACGCATGGAATCTGTACAGCAGTCACTTGAGCAGCTCGCAAGTGCGAAAGGAACAGAGGCAAAGGTGGATGATAATGCTCAGGTGAACGACCAGCGTGTGAATGGAGAAAATGAAAATCAAATTAATGCGCAGTCTGAAGGGCAAAATCAAGAGGAAACAAAGGGAAATCAGAATAGTGAGACGGTTGCAGCCAGCGGTTCCGTAAAAGCTTCCAGTGATACAAAAAAATCAAACGACGCAAAATCAGAAGGAACGGTTCCGGAAGTGTCGACCGTACAGGAACAACTCAGTCAGTCGGACTATTATACTGTGAAAAAAGGAGATACATTGGCAAGCATCAGTAAGAAGACATATGGAGATACCGGCCATGTAGAGGCAATTTGTAAAATGAACGGACTGTCAGACGGGAACCTGATTTTCATCGGGCAAAAGCTATTGTTACCATAGCTCGGAGTGTGGTACAATAGGGAGAAATAATAAATATGAAGGGAATCTGAATATTGAATCGAAAGAATAAAGATCTGCGGGTGGTGCGGGACTCAGAAGATGTGGACAAACTGGTCAGGCGGATCATGGACAATACAGAAGATGAAGAAACACAGATGGCGCAACTGGAGGAACAGGTGAAGGCGCATAAAAAGAAAATCAGAATAAGAATTCTGATAGTAGTCATATTGATTATGGCAGCTTCTGTAGGAATCTATTTATTTATACATTTACAGACGTATACGAATGTGCGGGTGGCGAACACTTATCCGGAGGCAGGAAGTACGGACAGCAATTACAAGGAATTTTCAGAAGGTGTGCTTCGTTACAGTAGAGATGGAATGGCATATTTGAGTCAGCAGGGGGAAGAGAAATGGAACCAGGCTTATCAGATTAAGACTCCGACTGTTGTAGCAGGAGATGATTGTGCAATTATTTTTGACAAAGGCGGTAATGACGTTGTCATTTTTCAAAAAGACGGTGTAAAGGGCGAGATCCATACAACGCTTCCGATAGAAAAAGCGACAGTATCCAGTCAGGGAATTGTGTGTGCGGTGTTGAAAGACAGTTCATCACCCAAAATCGTCTGTTATGATACTGCAGGAAATATCCTGGTGGAGCATAAGACATCGCTGACCGGAACAGGATACCCGATGGATGTTGCTATTTCATCAGATGCAGAAGTGATGCAGGTCACATATTTGTATACGCAGGACGGCAGTGTGACATCAAGGGTAGTTTACTATAATTTTGGCAGTGCAGGGGAACAGGAGACGGATCATCAGGTTACACAGGAAGAATATAAAGGAACACTGATGGCAGAAGGATTTTTTATGAACCAGAAGATTTCAGCAGTAGTCGGAGATAATATGCTGACAATATATCAAGGCGAAAGTGTTCCGAAAGAGACTAGTCAGATTAAGATAGACAAAGAGATAAAAAGCGTATTTCATGATAACAAATATATTGGTCTCGTCTTGAAAAATGAAGGAAAAGGCGGTTATGAACTCCGGCTTTACAATACGTCGGGAAAGCAGACATTGTCAAAAGATTTTACCGGGGATTATGGAAATGTAAAATTAAGCGGCGGCCAGGTGATTATGTATGATGGAAATAACTGCAGTATTTTCCTGAAAAGCGGAATACAGAAATTTGAAGGAGAGATAGAAACGAATATTCGTGAAATTTTTCCAACTATGGGAGTTAATAAATACATTGTGATAAATGCAAACGGCATGGAGAATGTCCGTCTTGTAAAATAAGGAGAAGGTATGGAGTGGAATTGGTTAACGATAGCAGTAGCAGGAGTATTTCTACTGGGATTTTTGATTGGAATCTACCGGGGAGCGATTCGTATCGCTGTGTCACTTGCGACTACGATTTTAACAATTGTCATTGTAGTTGCAGCATCACCTTATGTTTCATCGGCAATAGAAAAGCATACGCCGATTGATGACATGATTAAAAGCCAGGTAACGAACACGATGGCGAAAGCGGCAGCTTCCCAGTTGACTGGAGGCAGTGATGACAGTGGTTCAACGGGAATTTCAGCAGAAAGTGTACGAAAAGCATTGAAGGCAGCAGGGATTAGTGAAGAAGAATTGCAATCTTACGGTGTGTCGGTAGATGATATTGTAAATGGAAAGATTACAGGAGAACAACTGGCACAGTATGGAATTTCCAGCAGTATTTTAGACGGTGTAAATAATGACGAAGTCAGCGAAGAAGTCAAAAATGCAATTGAGGGGGCAGATATTCCAAGAGATCTTCAGGTAGCAGCTATAGAAAAAGCAGATCTTCCAGCAGTATTTAAGACACAGTTGTCTACCAATAATAACAGTGAAATTTATTCACAACTGGGAGTACAGACATTTGCACAGTATGTAGGAGAATTCCTGTCAAAACTAATTATTCATATTATTGCATTCCTGGGAACATTTTTGATTGTGACCATTATATTGCGTGCAATTGTATTTGCACTTGATATTGTGGCAGAATTACCTGTGCTGGGATTCATTAACCGGCTTGCAGGCGGAGTTGTTGGACTTGGCTGTGCATCGACTTTGGCGCGATGGACCCCGGTCTGCAGCCCGCCATGCGCCAGCTTTTGGCGGACTGCGGCATTCATGAGGGCGTGTTCCTGACAAAGCCGCTGCTGCAGACCGCGCAGGCACAGGCTTTGCGCCGCAGTGAGGTGTTCGGCTGGGTCAGCCTGAACTTTACGGGTGGCTGCCTTGCCATTGAGAGCACACCCTCCCAGACCCAGACCGTGCGGGAGCCGCCGCCCAGGCAGGGCCTGTACGCCAGTGCGGACGGGGAAATACTCGCCGTTGAAATCGAGAGCGGCTTTGCAGCGGTGACGGTGGGGCAGACCGTCGCCCGGGGCCAGCTGCTGGCTGCTGCTGAGCGGCTGGACCGCAAGGGCAACGCTGTGCCGCAGGGCGCCGGCGGGCGCGTTATAGCGCGGGTACAAAAGCATTACACAGCCAGCCAGTCCCTGACGGCAGAGACTTCCGCCTACACGGGCCGCAGCAGCGTGCAGACGACGCTGTACCTGCCGTGGCGCAGCTATACAGACGAGCCGGAGGACCCGCTGACCGGCATCACGCAGACAGACTGGCTGCCCGTGCAGCTGGGCCGCCTGGCACTGCCCGCCAGCCTTTGCCGCGTGACGACCTGGGAGCAGCTGCCGGACACGGTGCAGTATTCCGAGGCTGCCGCCGCCGCACTGGCCCTGCGCGCCTGCCGCGCCGCGCTGCTGGCCCAGTTCCCGGATGCGGTCATCGAGGCAGAGCAGCGCGAAATTTCCGCGCAGGAAGGCGCAGAAACGGCAGCTGTGACCTATATTTTTACCGCCAACATCGCCGCACCGCCGTGATTCGACATTTTTTGCTTAGGATGACGAAATGGCTGATAAAATTTTGTGCAATATTCATAGTTTCTTTTGCGAAAAACTGTGATATAATCTAAATGTATAGCTATGTGCTACACCATGGAACCGGGAGGATGAAAATTTGGCAGAACGATCTTTGGAACTGGACAGCATTGAACTGGCCGCAGCCATCTTTGGCAGCGGCGACCAGAATATCCACCTGCTGGAAAAGGAATTCCGCGTCACGGCGGTCTGCCGCGGCTCGGTGCTGCGCTTTACCGGTGAGCAGAAGGATGTGGACGCCGCCGCCCGCGCCGTGGACGGCATGGTCACCCTGATGGAAAACCACACCCCGCTTGAGGAGCAGACCGTGCGCTACTGCATCAGCCTGGCCCACGGGGGTGAGGAAAAGCGCCTGCGGGAGCTGACCGACGATTTCGTCGCAGTCACGGCCAAGGGTCGTCCCATCCACCCCAAGACGCTGGGCCAGAAGGAATATCTCGCCGCCATCCGCAAAAATGCCATCACGTTCGGCGTCGGGCCTGCGGGCACCGGCAAGACGTATCTGGCTGTGGCAATGGCGGTCAAGGCGTTCAAGTCTAAGGATGTCAGCCGCATCATCCTGACCCGCCCCGCCGTCGAGGCGGGGGAGAAGCTCGGCTTTCTGCCGGGCGACCTGCAAAACAAGGTTGATCCGTATCTGCGCCCGCTCTACGACGGGCTGTTTGATCTGCTGGGGGCCGAAACGTTCCAGAAGCTGTTTGAAAAGCAGGTCATCGAGGTTGCACCGCTCGCCTATATGCGCGGGCGCACGCTGGATGACGCCTTCATCATCCTGGACGAGGCCCAGAACACCACGCCCGAGCAGATGAAGATGTTCCTGACGCGCATGGGCGTCGGCAGCAAGGTCGTGGTCACCGGCGACGTGACCCAGATCGACCTGCCGGATAAGGTGCGCAGCGGCCTCATTGATGCCCTGCATGTCCTGCGGGACGTCGAGGGCATCGCGCAGGTTCGCCTGACCGAGAAGGACGTCGTGCGCCACCGCCTGGTGCAGCAGATCGTAAAAGCGTATGAAAAGGCCGCCGAGGAGAAGGCTCCCGGCAGCCACAACCATAAACAAACAATGGAGGTCGATTAACGTGTCCAATAAGGTGTTGATTACGAACGATCAAAACGTGGTCAAGGTCCCTTCCGGGCTGCGCATCCTGATCCGCCGCAGCTGCAACGCGGTGCTGGATTTCGAGCATTTTGACGGTCCGGCGGAGATCAGCGTGACCTTCGTGGATAACAACCGCATCCACGAGCTGAACAAGGAGTACCGCGACAAGGATTCCGCCACCGACGTTCTGAGCTTCCCGCTCGGTGAAAACGGCGAGTATGACATTGACGAGGACAACGGCTGCAAGCTGCTGGGCGACATTGTCATCTCGATGGAGCGCGCCATGGAGCAGGCCGAGCTGTACGGCCATTCTTTGCAGCGTGAGGTCGCGTATCTGACGGTACATTCGATGCTGCACCTGCTGGGCTACGACCATGAGGCCGGCGGCCTGGAGGCCGTGCGCATGCGCGAGAAGGAGGAGGCTGTGCTCATCCAGCTGGGCCTGCCGCGCACGGTTTCCTATACCAGCGATGAAATTTGAGCAGCTGACCCGCTTTGCGCGGGGCTTTGTCTATGCCTACAACGGCATACGCGCCGCTGTGCAGGAGGAACGCAACTTCCGGTTTCACCTCTGCGCGGCGTTCTATGCCTTTGTGGCGGCATTCTGGGCGGAGCTTGACCCCGTGGAGACCGCGCTTATCGCACTCTGCGTGGCGGCGGTGCTGGCGCTGGAGCTTGTCAACTCCGCAATTGAGCGCGCCGTGGACAAGCCCGACACCACCCACTGGTGGAGCGCAGGCGCGGCCAAGGATATGGCCGCGGGTGCAGTGCTCGTCATGGCGGTGGGAACGCTGATCGTGGCCCTCTGCGTGTTCTGGCCGCGGCTGGGCACGCTGTGGGCTAACTTTACGCTGCGCCCCACACGCCCGGCGTGGCTGGTGCTGACGCTGGTCCTCTTCTGCAAATTCATTTTCCGTTCTTCCAACTCAACAGAGAAAGGCAAACAACCGAATGGCAAAACCGATTCCTGAAATGCCGTCCAGCGTCTTTGTGGCGCTGGTGGGCCGCCCCAACGTGGGCAAATCCAGCCTGACGAACTACCTTGTGGGCGAAAAGGTCGCTATTGTGACCAAAAAGCCCCAGACGACCCGCAGCCGCATTACCGGCGTCATCACCAAGGGCCCCGTGCAATATGTGCTGATGGACACCCCCGGCATCCACGCCGCCCGCAACAAGCTGGATGCCCGCATGACTCAGACCGCCGCCGCCAGCCTGAAGGACGTAGATGTGACGATGATGCTGTTTGAACCGGCAGGGGAGTTCACCGACGCCGAGCTGACGATGGTCAAGGCGCTGCAAAAGGGCGGCCCGGCCATTGCCGTTATCAACAAGGTGGACCTGCTGGATAACTTTGCCGCGCTGGAAGCCCGCAAGAAGCAGCTGGAGGAGTTCGGCTGCTTTGACCACATCGTCACGATCTCGGCTAAGGACGGCACGGGCTGCGATGAACTGTTTGCCATGCTCAAGCCCTACGGCAACGAGGGCCCGCACTATTTCGATGATGACGCCTTCACCGATATGCCGGAGAAGGAGCTTGTCGCAGAGCTTGTGCGCGAGAAGGCACTGCTTTTCCTGCGTGAGGAGGTGCCCCACGGCATCGCCGTCGTTGTCGAGCGGTTTAAAGAGCGCCCCGACAAGGATCTCATCGACATTGACGTGGACATCTACTGTGAGCGCAAGAGCCATAAGGGCATGATCATCGGCAAGGGCGGCCAGATGCTGAAAAAAATTGCCTCCGCCGCCCGCATGGACATTGAGGAACTGCTCGGCGTCAAGGTCAACCTCCAATGCTGGGTCAAGGTCCGCGAGGACTGGCGCGATAACGAACTGCAGCTGAACTCGCTGGGATTTGCGAAGCCGTAAAGCCGCTGCACGTCGTAGGGGCGGGGCATGCCCCGCCCGCAGCCTACCCGTTATAGAGCATTATCCGTAAGGCCGCGGGCCGGACATGTCCGGCCCCTACAGCAACCGCAAATTTATTTTATTCCCCATTCCGCCAACATCCCCGCGCCCCCTCTGCTACACTGTAGCCATGGGGGTGAACGGCATGGACAAAACGGCGGACGACTGGCGGCGCTTTGCGCAGACAGGCAGCATTTACGACTATCTGACGTACAAAAATCAACAAAACACAGCACGGGAGGACGTATATGCAGGTGGCAACAACGGGCCTTGTGCTGCGGCAGGTCAAGGTGGGCGAGGCAGACCGGATCCTGACGATCCTGACGCCTGACCTCGGCGTGGTGTCGGCGTCGGCCCGCGGCAGTCTGCGGATGAAGAGCGCCCTGTTCAGTGCAACAGGGCTGTTCTGCTACTCGGAATTCACGCTCACCAGCGGGCGCAGCCACTATTTTGTGGACACTGCGCAGGTCAAAAAGGTGTTCCACGGCATCTCTGCGTCCATTGAGGGTATGGCTCTGGCCAGCTACATGGCGGAGATCGCGGCGGAACTTTCCCCCGCGCCGCCCGAGGCCGACGCCCAACTGCGCCTGCTTCTCAACTGCCTGTATATGATCAGTGAGCGCCACTATCCCTGCGCGCAGCTCAAAGCCATCTATGAGCTGCGCGCCCTGACGCTGGCGGGCTATATGCCGGACGTGCTGGCCTGCGCGGGCTGCGGTAAATACGACGGGGGAGAGTTTTACCTTGACCCTGTCGAGGGCCGTCTGCTCTGCGCCGACTGTGCCGAAAAAGCGCGCCATATCACGAATCTGGACAACGGCGCGCTGTACGCCCTGCGCCATATCTGCCTGGCCGAGGATAAAAAGCTGTTCGGGTTCAAAATCTCGCCCGAGAGCTTACAGGAACTTTCCCGCACCAGCGAGCAGTACACGCTGGCGCATCTGGAGCATGGGCTGAAAAGCCTGGATTTTCTCAAATCTGTACTTGAATAAGGAGACCTAAACCCTGTTATGGATACCGCCTATAAAACAACACTGGAGCTGGACAAGGTCCTGAACCGCGCTGTACAGCTCTGCGCCTGCCAGGAAACGAAAGAAATGATGCAGGCGCTGGAGCCGGCCCCCACGATTGAGGATGAGCGCTACGACCTGACCCAGACCAACGCCATCAACGCGCTGCTCATCAAGAACGGCAGTCCCCGCTTCGGCAGCGTGCGCGAGGTGCGCCGCATCGTTGCCCACGCCCGCAAGGGAGGCATCCTCTCGATGGGTGAGCTGCTGGAAATTGCCGCGACCCTGCGCAATTTCTCGGGCCTGTCCCAGTGGTACGGCCTGAGCGAGCATGAGATGCTGCCCACCGATGACCTGTTTTTTGCGCTGGCCCCGCAGCCGGTGCTGGAAAAGCAGATTTCGGAGAGCATTATTTCTCCCGAGGAGATGGCCGACACTGCCAGTGTGACCCTCCACGATCTGCGCCGCAAAATCCGCCAGACCGAGGATTCCATCCGCACCAAGCTCGATAACATCATCCGCAACTCCACCACCAATAAATTTTTGCAGGATGCCGTCGTTTCCCTGCGCAATGGCCGCTACGTCGTGCCCGTCCGCGCCGAGTACCGCGGTGAGGTCGGCGGTGTCATCCATGACGTCTCGTCCACCGGCGCAACGGTCTTTGTAGAGCCTACCGCCGTCGTCGAGGCCAACGCCCGCATCATGCAGCTGCGTGCGCAGGAGCAGGAGGAGATCACCCGCATCCTGACCTCGTTCTCGACGCAGGTCGGCTCGCTGGAGCCGCAGTTCACCTACAGCTATGACGCGATGCTCAAAATCGACCTGCTGCTGGCAAAGGCCCGGCTGGCTGTGGAGCAGAACGCCTTTATGCCCGCCGTCAGCGACACGGTGCACTTCAAGCTGAACAAGGCCCGCCACCCGCTCATCGACAAGAAAAAGGTCGTGCCTGTGGACATCGAGCTGGGCAGCGAGTACGACACCCTCGTCATCACCGGCCCGAACACCGGCGGCAAGACCGTTTCGCTCAAAACCGCGGGCCTTCTCAACGCGATGGCCCAGTACGGCTTCCTGATCCCCGCGCACGAGAGCAGTATCGTCTGCCATTTTGACGAGTACCTTGTGGACATCGGCGACGAGCAGAGCATTGAGCAGAGCCTGTCCACCTTCTCCGGCCACATGAAGCGCATCAGCGGCATTCTCGACCTGGCGGGCCACGCCACGCTGACCCTGCTTGACGAGCTGGGCGCGGGCACTGACCCTGCCGAGGGCGCGGCGCTGGCCGTCAGCATTCTCGAGCAGCTGCGCCGTCAGGGCAGTCTGCTCATGGCCACGACCCACTACGCTGAGCTGAAGGTCTACGCGCTGGAAACGCCCGGCGTCGTCAACGCCAGCTGCGAGTTCAACGTCGAAACGCTGATGCCCACCTATAAATTGAGCGTCGGCGTGCCGGGCAAATCGAACGCCTTCCTCATCAGCGCCAAGCTCGGCATCCCGCAGGAAATTATCGACGCCGCACGCAATCACATGTCGAACGACGATAAGCGCCTCGACAGCGTGCTGTCCCAGCTGGATGACCTGAAGGTCCAGCTGAAGGACGCCCAGGCCGAGGCCGAGCAGGCCCGGTATGAGGCGGAACACGCGCTGGAAAGCGCCGAGAAGAAACGCGACGACCTGATCAAAAAGGGTGAGGAAGAACTCGAAAATGCCCGCCGCCAGGCCCATGACCTGATGCAGCAGGTGCAGAACGAGGCCTACAGCCTGACCGACGAGCTGCGCCGCATCCAGAAGGACGAAAAGACCAGCGCTGCCCAGCGTGCTGTCCGCGCCCGGGAAATTGCCCGCAGGGATACCGAGACACTGCTGAAAAAAACCGACGCCAAGCCGCAGCCCGTAAAGGAGTTTGTGCCTTTGAAGGAGGTACAAATCGGGCAGGAGGTCGTTATTGCAGACCTCGGCCAGACGGCCACTGTCACCGCGCGGCCTGACCGCAACGGCATGGTCGAGGTGCGCGCCGGCATCATGAAAACGAAGGTGCCGCTGACGAACCTGCGCGCGCCCGATAAGATGGAGAAGCGCAAGCCGGCCGAACCGCGCCGCTCGACCCGCGTGCAGCTCGACAAGAGCCGCAAGACCAGTATGGAGCTGAACCTGCTGGGCTACACCGTGGACGAGGCCCTGAACGAGGTGGACAAGTTCCTGGACAGCGGTATGCTGCGCGGGCAGTCCACGCTCTATATCATCCACGGCAACGGCACCGGTGCGCTGCGCACGGCCATCCAGAAGCATCTGCGCACCCACAAGGCCGTCAAGAGCTTCCGCCTGGGCCGCTACGGCGAAGGCGAGAGCGGCGTGACCGTTGTGGAATTAAAGTGAAAATCAAAACAATCCGCGTGTTTTGCCTATGGCAATCGCTCGCCGAGTTTGCTATGCTAACAGTATTACGATAATCGTTTTAATAATAAATTAACAGGGGAGCGAGTGAACGCTTTGGCTATGGATTACAACAGCACACGCAGCTTTACCATGACGCTGGCACACCGCGCAGTGGGGGACATCCGCCGCGGCGGCTTCCGCCAGCTGCGCAACTATGTGGATATGTGTGCCACACTGGCTAAAAATCAACAGCAGAAGGACTTTTTTGCCTACGCGCAGAAGGCTCTGCAGCGCACGGACAGCTGCTACTACAGCCTTATCCACCGTCTGTTGGATTCCGTGGATGAGGATCGCATCTGCACCGTCGGCGTCAATATGGGCTTTGGCGGGTTGATTTACGGTGCCAGTGAGCTGAAAAAGCAGGCTGACCTCGAAGGTCAGCCCATTGCCTGGATCACGGCGGCCCGCTGTGGCGACGAGCGCCTGAGCGAGCTGGTGCCCAAGGCCGCCAGGCACGGCAGCTTTGTCTGGCTGCTGGATGCGACGGACACCGACCCCGCGCAGGTCGTGCTGCTGGCTAAGGCCAACCCGCAGAGCGCCTTCGGTCTGCTGGCTGACCCGTCCGCACTGACCGAGGACTGCGTCAAGGCGCTTGCGGCATGCCGCAATCTGGTGGTCATGCCGCTGCTGCAGACGCCGGAGCTGACCCCAGAGGTCTGCCGCGCCGCCCGCCGCCTGAAAGCCCAAAAGATGTTCTATGTGCTGACGGTTCTCATCGATGACGAGACCGCGGGCGAGGTCATGCAGGACGACTGGCTCGAGAGCATGGCGCAGGAGACGCTTTGCTGCATGTGTGCCCGCAAGCCCGGCACATCGGACGAAACCGCCCGGAAGCTGCGCCGCAGCATCGTGAACGGACGCCTTGAGACCGGCAAGCCCGTGCTGCTGCTCGACTGGGACGGCGATGTGCGCTATCTGAACAACCGTATTTCGGAGTATATGACCTTCGGCAGCGTCCTGCCGGAGGGCAGCACCTTCCCTTTGCAGTTAGGCTGACTTCTTGGCCCCCTCTGCGAGGGGGCTCCCGCCGCAGCGGGTGGGGGAGAGAACCTTACGCCAGCTCGAAATACTTCGGGTTATGGCAAAATTCGCGCCCTCCGGCCCTTCGGGCCGCCTCCCTCGCCGGGGGGCAAGTACTGCCGCATAAAATGACAAAAACCGACCCCGTACCGATGCTATGATCGGATACGGGGTCGGTTTATTTTTGCGTTTATTGCGGATCGCCGCGCAGCAGCTTCTGCATGATCTCGTGGTTGAACACCGGGATCGACAGCTCCGACATGTTGGACAGGGCGTTGCTCTTCATGCCGCTGAGCACCCACGGAATCAGGATACCCATCATCGCACCGGCAAAGAACTGCCCGATCTTGCGGGTATCCTCGGCGCTGGCATCAGGGTTCAGCTCCCGCACGTTCTGCTCAAAGATGGAGCGCAGATAATCGAACATATATTGCTGCAGGCTGTTCTGCCCGTTATAGGCAAGGGCATTGCAGTAGAACACCTTGTTTTCCAGAAAATAGGTCTCCAGCGCCGCCAGCAGGGCATTCCAACTGGAATAGGCGCTGAGCTCCACCAGAAACCGGGTGATGCCGCTCTGGAAATACCAGTTTACCAGATCGTACTTATCCTCAAAATGGTAATAGAAGGTGTTGCGGCCCACATTGGCGTGATCGACAATGTCGTTGACAGAAATTTTCTCCAGCGGAGTCGTGGCCATCAGCTCCTGCAGACTCTGGGCCAGCAGCTGCTTGGTTTGATTGGAACGAGGCATAGCAATCCTCCTGTACGGTAGGTGGTAAAATTACATACCTGCATTATAACACAAATTCGACATAAAGTGCAAATGCTTTGTGGGAAGAACAAAAGAAGAACAAAAGGCAAGACCACGCAGACGTTGTATGACAATTTGCGCGGAGTGTTTGGTTTTGCCCGCAGTAGCAGGGTTTCCGGGCTGTCTAGTTGAACATTCCCCGGCTTTTGTCTATGTACACTAAGCCGAAAATAAGCATAAAATAGTGCCATACCAAATGAGTGTCCCAAACGGAGAGAAAAAGGAGAGCAATCTATCATGCCGATGAATAAAGTGGTTCATGCCGCTCAGCGCGCTGCATTCAGCGCTGCCATTGATTCTGCCATCAAGGCCGTGCGCGGCAAAGGCCCTGAAAATATGGCCGAGCAGGCCGTCAAGCTCGTCAACCTGGCCCAGCCTCTGCTGGCCCACCGTTACCCCGATGCCGACTGGGACAAGGTCCGCGCCTTTGTGTCCGACCCCGGCAGCAAGTGGATGGAGTACGCCTACAAGGCTATCAACGAGATCGACCCCCACATCCTCAAGATGAACACCCTGAACCTTGTGTATGAGGGTATGTTCGCGGGCTATAACTACGTCATGGAGCTGCGCAGGAAGTATGACTGCAACATGCCGTGGATCCTGCTGTTCGACCCGACCTCCGCCTGCAACCTGCACTGCAAGGGCTGTTGGGCTGCCGAGTACGGCAACCGCCTGAACCTGAGCTTTGAGGATATGGACCGCATCGTCACGGAAGGCGAGGCGCTGGGCATCCACTGGTACATGTGCACCGGCGGTGAGCCGACCTGCCGCAAGGAGGATCTGTTCAAGCTGGCCGCCAAGCACCAGAACTCCGTGTTCCACCTGTTCACCAACGGTACGCTGATCGACCAGGCTTTCTGTGACCGCGTCAAGGAAGTCGGCAACATGGCCTTCTTCATCTCCATCGAGGGCATCGGCGATGCCACCGATGCCCGCCGCGGCGAGGGCGTCTATGACCGCGTCATGCACGCCATGGACCTGATGAAGGAGAACGGTCTGCTGTTTGGCACCTCCATCTGCTACACCAGCGCCAACTACAAGGCCGTTACGAGTGATGAGTTCATGGATATGCTCATCAGCCACGGTGTACGCTTCAACTGGTACTTCCACTATATGCCCATCGGTGACGGTGCAAACGTTGACCTGATGCTGAACGCCGAGCAGCGCGAGTATATGATCCACCGCGTGCGAGAGATCCGCGGCTACACCGGCGGCAAGCCGATTTTCTGCATCGACTTCCAGAACGACGGTGAGTACATCGACGGCTGCATTGCCGGCGGCCGCCAGTATGCCCACATCAACCCGGCGGGCGACGTTGAGCCCTGCGTCTTTATCCACTACTCCAACGCGAACATCCACGACAAGAGCCTGCTGGAGTGCCTGCAGCAGCCGCTGTTCAAGGAGTACCACAAGGGCCAGCCTTTCAACCACAACCACCTGCGCCCCTGCCCGATGCTCGAGAACCCAGAGCTGCTGGGTGAGATGGTCAAGCGTTCCGGCGCCCACAGCACCGATATGCAGCAGCCGGAATCTACGGACGATGTTTTCCGCCGCTGCCGCCCCTACGCTGACCAGTGGACTCCGTCCGCTGACCGCATCTGGGCCGAGGAGCACCCCGATTGCGCTTCCTGCGCCAGCTGCTCCGCCTGCGCATCCAAGTAAAATCGCATAAATAGCATTTCACGCCCCGCTGTGGTTTGCAGCGGGGCGTTTTTGTTTGGTTTGGCTCCCCCGTGGGGAAGGCATTCATCTTGTCAGCTTTTCGCACATCCCACCGTCCGCGGATTTTCTCCCCAACCGGCGCATATAGTGGTAGCATGGCGGCAAAAAGGGGAGGTGGGCGTATCAAAACGGTGGTGTATCTCGATGTGCTGCTGCTGACGAATTTCCTGACGGCGTACCTTCTGCTGCTGGCGGCGGGGGCGCTGAGCGGCCAGCGTGCGCCGTTTGCCCGGATGCTGGCGGGCAGCGCACTGGCGGCGCTCTCGGCACTGATTTTGTTCGCGCCCGAGCAGCCGTACCCCGTGCAGGTCGCGTACAAGGCCGCCACGGCGCTG
>OLSI01000645.1_pt1 | contig 28452 bp, 27 predicted proteins | sample 1672661 | NCBI WGS metagenome assembly OLSI01 (sample SAMEA3136711, study PRJEB25190) | human gut metagenome | biome: human gut; feature: human-associated habitat; material: faeces | place: Austria | collected 2013 | reverse complement strand
TTTTCATTATAGTTCTTATGGGACTTTTTGTGTACACTCAAAAAGCTCTATAATCCCTACAGTAGTTTTACCCACTACAGAAATTATAGAGCCAAGATACTCCCCTATTCGACATAGGGGAGTATCTTGTTTTAAAACGACGAAGTGGTCCTAACTCTTCCGTTTTATTTATTAAGTTATAGCATATCTCACTCAACAGATTTTAGAGCCTCGAGCATATTGACTTTCTTAAGGTGTTGGTTCACAAAGATACCCAGAACCTGTCAGAATGATAATGATTACTAGTGTTGGAACAGCGTAGATGAGCCAGCCAAGATTTGGATTGAACATAATATTTTCAGGTGGGATAACATCTACCATGTATTGATGCAGTCCCAAACCAAGTCCGAATTCAACCAAGATACCAATGATAGAAAGACAAATTGTTTCTCGATAGATGTAGAGCGTCACTTCTTTATTAAAGAAACCTAGAACCTTAATGGTTGATAATTCGCGGATACGCTCTGCCACATTGATATTCGTTAAATTGAAGAGAACAACAAAAGCAAGAAGAATAGAAACACTAATCAAAACTCCCATAACACGGCTAAGTGAGTTGACGATGGTCTTGATTTGTGCCTTTAGAGTAGTATTTTGGACATCCCCTTTTACACCATCAAGAGACATAAATCGACTGGCTGTTTGCTCAACATTTTTGTCTGAATGATCTTTCAGTGTAAGTATCGTAGCATTTTGGCTAGCCTCTTTTCCGAAAGCATCCTTATAAGTAGATTCGTTCATAAAGATGAAGTACCCCATGTACATCTCAGAAATACCAGCAACTTTGAGTTTGATGTCTTTGTCCTGGCTATTTTGAACGGTTACTTCATCACCTACAGAAATACCAGCTAGGTCCGCCAATTTCTCTGAGATAATAATGCCTTTTTCAGTCAAATCAAGCTTCTGACCAGTTTCACGATGATTGAGTTTGATGTAATTTTGAAGTGTTTTTTGATCTTTATCATTGACAACAAGTGTTGTGATATCTTGACGATCGTTATTACTTCCTACATCTAACAGGTGCTACGGACGGTATCGGTAAGCATCTAGCAAAGAAACCGTCTAGTGAAGGCTATCATATCATCCTCCACGGTCGCAATCCTCAAAAGCTGGAATTGGCTACTCAGGAGGTTCGGGCAGTCTCCTTGAGAGGCAGAGTGTCTAGCTACTTGGCTGATTTTTCAAAATTAGATAATGTTTATCGATTTGTGGAGGAAATCAAGCGAGACTTTCAAAGGATTGATATCTTATTTAACAATGCAGGTCTGTATGCAGGGAAAGAGCGAAAAGCGAGTGGTGAAAATGTCGAACTAACTTTCATGTTATCCGTTCTGGTTCCCTATATTTTTATAACAGAGCTAATCCCCTTGTTAGAAAAATTGCCTGATGGCCTTGTTATCAATACCTCTTCCTATATGCACCATTTTGCGAAAGTGAAGGATTTGGACTTTGGCTTTGAGAAAGAATACAATCCCGGTTTGGCCTACAATAATTCCAAGCTCTACACCATTTGGATGACACGCTATCTAGCAAGAGATTTCTTTTTAAAAGGTTCAAATACCACTATTAATGCCTACCATCTCGGCTTGATTTTAACCAACTTAGGGAATAATTCTAGTGATAAAAAGACGGAAAAGTCTCTCTTCGGACGCTTGATGAAGTCTCTTTCAAAAGATCTAGATCAGGGAATCGAAACAGGCTATTATCTCACCTTATCAGAGGAAGTCAGTGGCTTGACTGGCTACTACTTTGATGAAAAGAAAGTCAAGTCGGTATCTGAAAAAGGCTACTCATTTGAAAAAACACAGAAATTAATGAATTACTGCCAAGAAAAGGTCAAAATGTTTAAAGAAAAGCAGAATGTTTAATATCATAAATATAAGAAAAAAGCTCAAGTTTTCATTAATAAAACTTGATCTTTTCTTATACAAGAGTTAATAAAATCGTAATTACCAGAGCGATTCCGATCCGAATCAGGTAGTGGGCTACTAGATGGAAATTTCCTTTATGCTTGCCATTCCAATAGGCTCCGTAGCAAATCAAGCTAACTCCGATCAGCCAAAGGAATAAAGCAACAATTGGCAAAAGGAAGTAAAGGATGAGAGAAGGTCGCAAGGTTGCTTCCGATAAGGAGAAGCCGATTTCCTAGAGTATTCTTGTGCTTTCTTAATTCTGAAAGACTGGCCATTAAATGAAGAAGAGCAAAAGCAAGGGATAAGAAAGCTGTGAAAATACCAAGAAGAATGAGGAGGAGCATAGTTTTCCTTTCTATGATACATGATGTAAAGTCGCACCTTAGTTAGAAGCGACGTTTAAAATCTCCAAATAAAACTGGACTACTTCCTGCTCGCTGTAGGACTTGCCTTTTTTCAACCACCAGGTCAGGGTTTCAATGAAGTTGGTTACAACCAGGTGCTTGAGATATGAGTGAGGAATGTTGGGGTGTGATTGAATCAGTTCATCAGCTACCATTGGATAGACGTCATGTTCCAGTTCTTTTCGCAGCTGCCGGATAAAATAATCGTTTTTTGAAAGCAAGAGACTGGTTACATGGTCTTGATTTTTCTTGAAATGTTGAAAGATATGGGCCAGGTAGTCTTGTGGAGAGAGGTATTGAGTACGCTCAAACAAATGGTGAAAGAGCTTTTGGCAGAGCTCATCCAGTAGTAACTCTTTGCTCTCATAATGGCTGTAAAAGGTCGAACGCCCCACATCAGCCAAGTCAATAATCTCCTGAACGGTGATGGCCTCATAATCTTTTTGGTTAAGTAAGTACAAGAAAGCTTGATAGATGGCTTTTCTAGTCTTGGTAATGCGACGATCTTGTGCAGTCATATGGACACTATGAACAAACTGTTCAGTAACGTACACAGCGAACGGTTTGCCCCTATCCTTTCTGTTGGTAGTATTGGATAATAGATATTGAATATGATGTTCGTGAATCTATTATACCAAAGGAAGGTAAAAAATGAGTTCAAAATATGCAGTCTGGTTGGCTTTTTTCTTGAATCTAAGCTTTTCCATTGTTGAGTTTATTGCAGGGGGAATCTTTGTTTCCAGTGCTGTTCTCGCTGACTCTGTCCATGACTTGGGGGATGCTCTAGCCATTGGCCTCTCGGCCTTTCTAGAAACAATCTCCAATCGTGAAGAAGATAGTCGCTATACCCTAGGCTACAAGCGTTTTAGCTTATTAGGGGCTTTGGTAACGGCAGTCATTCTGATGACAGGGTCTGGTATGGTGATTTTAGAAAATATAAGCAAGCTTTTCCACCCACAACCCGTCAATGACGAAGGGCTTCTTTGGTTGGGAATTATTGCTATCAGTGTCAATCTGCTGGCTAGTCTGGTCATTCGTAAGGGTCAGACCAAGAATGAGTCTATTCTCAGCCTGCATTTTTTGGAAGATACCTTAGGTTGGTTGGCTGTCATCCTGATGGCCATTGTCCTCCGATTTACGGACTGGTATATCCTAGATCCCCTCTTGTCTCTTGCTATTTCCTTCTTTATTCTGTCCAAAGCCATTCCACGTTTTTGGAGCACGCTCAAGATTTTCCTGGATGCTGTGCCAGAAGGGGTAGATATCAAGCAAGTTAAGAATGACTTAGAGCAGTTGGATAATGTTGCTAGTATCAATCAGCTTAATCTTTGGACCATGGACGGCTTGGAGAAAAATGCTATTGTCCATGTTTGTCTGGAGCATGTCAAACATATCGAGGTCTGTAAAGAGTCTATCCGAGACTTGCTCAAAGAGAGTGGCTTTCAAAATGTCACCATCGAAGTTGATGAAGACTTGGCAACCCACCAAGCTCACAAGCGAAATATCGAAGAGCTAGAAGCAGAAAGTGAGCAGCAACACCATCATTAAGGTTTGTTTTTAAACTCTTAGAGTCTACCTTTAAGAGTTATTTTGATACCAAGTTCCCTAAAGTGATCCTTTTCATGATAAAATAGAACAAATGTAGAACAAGGATTAATTATGAGTAAGAGAGCTGTGTTGATGATGACCTTTGGGTCACCAGAAGAGATTACCTATGAAGGAGTAGCGGAGTTTTTCACGAATATACGGCGTGGTGTTCGTCCTGAACCACATAAAATTCAGACTTTACATGACAATTACCTCCGAATTGGTGGAACTCCACTCCAAAGGATAACCAGAGAAGAGGTGGATTTGGTTGCTTCTGCTCTTGGAGAACAAGTGTCGGTTTACTTTGCCAATAAATTTTCACGATCTTTCATTACAGATGTGATTACACAGATGGAGAATGACGGAATTGAAGAATGTTTGTGCTTGATTTTAGAGCCCCATTATTCTTACTATTCTGTCATGGGATATGAGAAATTTTTAGAAAGTGAGCATATTAGGTTCCAAATTATCAAGGACTGGTACCGCGAACCTTCTCTTCTTCATTATTGGGCTGATGAAATCCGAAAGATTTTAGATCAGATTGGAGACGACAGTTATAAGGTGATTTTTTCAGCTCACAGTGTCCCAGTTTTGGCACTAGATTTTGGTGACCCTTATATCGACCAGATTTATGATAATAGTCGCTTGATTGCGGAGGATTTAGGACTTAGAGAAGAGCAGTACACTAATACTTGGCAGAGTGAGAGTGATATAGGTATTCCTTGGATTAAGCCTGATGTCTTAGAATATCTACGAGATGAGCGTGAACACCCAGACCACTATATTTTTGTCCCTATTGTCTTTATTAGTGAGCATATTGAGGTTCTTTTTGATAATGATGTGGAATGTAAGGAACTTTGCCAAGAGCTAGGTGTAGCCTATCACAGACCTCCCATGCCAAATCGCGATCCTCGTTTAATCAAGGCCCTTCTTTCGGCTATTCAGTCTCATATAGACGGTGACTATAGTTACTATCAACCTCAGCTTGAGACCTTTGATGAGCTGGAAACTCCTTCTAGCACAGGTCAGATTTTGGATGAGGAAAAGGACATTCAAATGCCCGATTTCGTCAAGAAATTGATTGCTAAAAAAGGTCTAGAAAATGTCAAGATGCCATATCTATTTAAGAAAATGCTTGAAAAGAAGTATGGAAAAAAATATGATTAGTTGCTATTGTTTGAAAGTAATTTGGAGGGCATGATGTGAGCTAAAGCTTGCCTAAAAGTGTATACTAACTATAACTAAAGAAATAGAGGTAGATATATGAAATCAGCAGTTTATACCAAAGCTGGACAAGTGGGGCTGGCAGAAATTGATCGCCCGCAAATCGTGGCAGCAGATGATGCCATTATCAAGATAGTACGTACTTGCGTTTGTGGATCTGACCTTTGGAGTTACCGTAATCCGGAAATGGAAGAGGGACATAGAAATAGTGGTCATGAGGCTATCGGAATTGTCGAAGAAGTTGGTGAGCAAGTTACTACGGTAAAACCAGGAGACTTTGTCATTGCACCTTTCACACATGGGTGTGGTCAGTGTGATGCTTGTCGAGCTGGTTTTGACGGCTCTTGTGATAACCACTCAGGTAATAACTGGTCTGAGGGCGTGCAGGCTGAGTATATCCGTTTCCACTTTGCCAACTGGGCCCTTGTCAAAATTCTTGGGCAACCCTCAGATTATAGCGAAGGCATGCTCAAGTCACTTTTGACACTTGCTGATGTTATGCCGACGGGTTACCATGCTGCGCGTGTGGCTAATGTACAAAAGGGTGATAAGGTTGTCGTTATCGGAGATGGGGCTGTTGGTCAATGTGCTGTCATTGCATCTAAGATGCGTGGAGCTTCTCAAATTGTCCTTATGAGCCGTCACGAAGATCGTCAAAAGATGGCTTTGGAGTCAGGTGCGACTGCGGTTGTAGCTGAGCGTGGCGAAAAAGGCATTGACAAAGTCCGTGAAATCCTCGGGGGAGGAGCAGATGCAGCTCTCGAGTGTGTCGGTACTGAAGCAGCAGTAGAACAAGCTCTTGGTGTCCTCCATAACGGTGGTCGTATGGGATTTGTCGGTGTGCCTCATTATAATAACCGTTCCCTTGGTTCGACCTTTGCCCAAAATATTTTAGTGGCGGGAGGGGTAGCCTCTGTCACAACCTATGATAAACAAGTTTTGTTAAAAGCTGTTCTTGATGGCGACATCAATCCAGGCCGAGTCTTTACGACAAGTTATAAATTGGAAGATATTAATCAGGCTTATAAAGATATGGATGAACGCAAGTCTATTAAATCTATGATTGTTTTAGATTAGTTAAGTTATACAAAAGTCTTGGTAATGCAAGAGAGCTGTGTTTCCAAGCCTTTTTATATGTTGCAAAGGAGACAAAAAATGATTACAGTCGAAAGGGCTAGTCACACAGACCTTTATGACCAGGTGAACGTGATTCCGTTTGAAGAGATGGATCGTTTCATTAAGGAAAACATGTAAGATGAATGAGTTCGTAATCAGTATTGCAAGTAAAAAAGTTATGACCATTTAGCTCTTACATAAAGCAAATTAGAAAGGTATATATGAAGAAAGAACTCTTATTTTCAGTCTTTTAGCAATACTTGGTCTTGTTTGTGTAGGTGGTTGGTATTTTATTTCCCAAAACCAAGCGCAGGCCGTAAAAGCAGAAGCAAGAAAAACATTTATTCAATCAAGCCGTCCAACCATCTTTTTCCATGGTTGGGAGCTCAAGCAGTCATGCGGAAAGACACATGGCTAATGCAGCTAAAAAATCTGGCGTGACCCAAACCATTATCGAAGCCAATGTGGCTGAAGATGGGACCGTTACTCTGAAAGGGACTATTCAAAAAGATGCGGTCAATCCGATTGTCCTAGTCAATTTTGACAATAATTGAGGGGCCAGCACTCAGGACCAGAGCAACTATGCCTACGCTGTTGTCAAAGCTCTCCAGGATACCTACGAAATCACTGAGATGAACATGGTTGGTCACTCCTACGGCAATATAGCTATCGTCTATTATATGCTCCAGCATGGCAGTGATACCAGTCTGCCTAAACTAGTCAAACAAGTGGATATCGCCGGTCACTTTAACGGGATTATCGGCATGGATGAACCGGAAGAAAACTCTCTAGATGGCGAAGGAAAACCAACTAGCATGACCGGGTCATATGAGGAGCTCTTGTCTCTTGGAGACAACTATCCTCAAGGACAAGTTGAAGTCCTCAACATCTATGGCAATACAGGTAAAGAGAGTGATGAGCGCGTGACCAATCTATCCAGTCAATCCCTAGCCTATCTGCTTAAAGGTTATGTCAAATCCTACCAAGAAAAGAAAATCACAGGTCTTAACGGCCAACACAGTAAACTCCATGAAACAACCTTGGTCGATAAGCCTCTAAATGCTTTCTTATGGGGAAAATGAGTTGATAAGAATATAAAAAAATCTAGTAGAGGCTGTCTACTAGATTTTTTTAATACAATGATTGGGTTGGCAGAGAAGAGAAGTAAAAGAACGAATCCAATTTCATCTGACATTTCATGTAAAGAATGTTAAATAAAGATAAAATAATGTAATCGTTTACTTTTATTTCTCATAATATTTACAGCCTTGTTTTTGATGGAGTTCAGAAAGATGAAGTCTAGTGATTATAACAAGGTCAGAGGAGTTATTGTCGAGAATTGTAATAAAGTGAGTCTGCATTCTAAGGTTACTATCACTAAATTATATTGGACAGCCTTAGAAATACCAACTTACCACGTAACTTATACCTATTCTGATAAAACTAACGATGACCAGAAAGTAGTATTAGAGAAAATACGGCTATTCATGAAGAAGGGTCAAGTGACTCTTATGGCAATGTTCCAGAATATAAGGAATCGTTTTTGAAGCAGAAATCTGTCCAAAAGGTTGAGAAGAAAATTAAAAAAACAATTGAAGAAACAAAAACTCGGTCTTCCTATTAGTTCATTTAGTTTTCTATCTAACTTCAGTCATGATGAAAAGGAGAAAAATCTGGATACCTTATCCTCAGACAATCTCAAAGAAGGTAAGAAGGACTTTGCAGGTTACTATCAAATTTCATACCAAACCTTGATTGATAAAGAGTTGATTGAGATGGTCATTTATATCGATGAAAAGATAACAGTCAAATCACAAGATATGAAAGATGCGGCTAAAAAGTTAGATGCTAGTGATCTTCCGAATGGTGAATATAATTTCTTTTATTCCAATACCAAGGATGAGAATCAAGATTAAATCAGTTATTCTTTTAAAGTAAAAGATGGGAAAGTCGTTTTTTATGAGGATGAGAATCTAGTACTAGAAGATGATGATTAAAGGTGAGGAGATGAAGAAAAGTTATAAATTCTATTTATTTGTTATTATCAAGAATCTTCATTCTCACAATCCTTTTAAAAACTGGATAGGAGAGATTATTTCAGAGTATCGTGCATAGGTTCTTAACATCAGAAGATTTCGTGAGACAATAAAAGATGATTGAAATAATCTTTCTTGAATAGAACACAAATAAGACATGTTTCTGACTAAAACAGATTCATGTCTTTTTTAGGTGTTATGATTTAATCATCTATTTTTCTTGATTATAAGCTAATAGATTTTATGAAATCATATAATCAGTTTGAATTTTTGATATAATAATTCTTAAAACTTAGGAGGCAACAGATGATACATAAACATGAAATCCCAATTTTAGAGTTTGATGATAGTCCTCAGGCTGTGATTATGCCGACACATGAGGACTTAGATTTAGACTTGCCGGCTAGGTGTATTTACGCCTTTTTAGAAGAAGAGATTGAACGCTATGCGAACGCCGTTGAGGCTGATAAAGTTGGAGAGTTTGTCTCCGCGACCAAAACTTATCCTATATTTGTTATGACTTACAATGGGGAGGAGATTTGCTTGGCTCAAGCTCCAGTTGGATCAGCTGCAGCTGCACAATTTCTTGATTGGTTAATTGGTTATGGCGTAAAACAAATCATTTCAACTGGAACTTGTGGCGTTTTGGTAAACATGAAGGAAAATGTTTTTTTGATTCCTACTATAGCGTTGAGGGATGAAGGAGCGAGTTACCACTATGTTGCGCCATCCCGCTATATAGACATGAATAAACAAGCTCTGGAAGCTATTGAGAAAACTTTAAAACAAAAGAAAATCCCCTATGAAGAGGTCATGACCTGGTCGACAGATGGTTTTTATAGAGAAACACCAGATAAGGTTTCCTATCGTATTGAAGAGGGCTGTAGTGTTGTAGAGATGGAATGTTCTGCACTTGCAGCAGTTGCTCAACTTCGAGGAGCTATTTGGGGATTACTACTCTTTACGGCAGATTCCCTTGCAGATATTGACAATTACGATCAACGAGATTGGGGCTCAGAGGCTTTTGATAAGGCTTTAGAGCTTTGTCTGGATATCATTGTCCAGATGTAATCCTAATTCAATAGAAAAAAGAGCATGACTATATAATCGTGCTCTTTTTAGATGTAAGTTATTATTTCAAAATATCCCAAAGTTCTTGGGTAGTCTCAGCTACAAAATCTGGATTTTCAGCTAATAAGGTTTCGTTAGTCCCGAATCCCCAGGTAACCGCTATTGTTTTGATGCCAACTGTTTTTCCACCAATCAAATCAAACTTGGTATCACCAACAATGACAGAACTGTCCTTATTCGCATTATTTTCAGTGATAGCACGCTGCAAGACGTCAGCCTTGTGGAAAGCAGTAGGTGTGGCCCCATAGATACCGTCAAAAAACTCAGTGATGCCAAGGTACTCGCACATTTCCAGAGCGGTAGGCTCATTTTTGGAAGTCGTAATATAGATTTTCTTATTTGGATCGTGACTCAGCTTTTCTAGAACCTCTTTTATACCGTCGTAGAGGTGAGCTTCAAACTGTCCTTTGGTCTCATAATAGTCACGATAAATTTTGACAGCTTGGGCAGCACCTTCTTCGCTAATTTCTTCTTTGAATGTCACTTCTAGAGGTGGTCCCATAAAGGTTCGAATTTTTTGGTTGCTAGGAACAGGTAGGCCCAGTCTTTCAAAGGTTTGGACAAAACCATTGTGGATGCCCTCGGAACTATCTATAAGAGTACCATCAAGGTCGAAGAAAATGTGTGTAAATGTCATATGATTCTCCAATACAATGTTATTTGTTTATTATATCATGATAGGACAAAATGCAAAGTCAAACAATACAAGTCAGACTTTCAAAGAGAAGACGATTGTGCTTGATTTTTATAGGGTGTAGTTGAAAAAAAGCTTCCAAACATATTGTTATCCTCTAAGGGGTGAGACAACCGGTCAAACTGGAAGTCAAGATTTTTCAATCCTTTTTAAGAAACAATACAAGGATAAAAAAGTGATTTCAGTGGGTTGGCAGGAAAATCCAGATTTAGAAAAGATTGTTGAGTTAGAACCTGATTTAATACTTATGACAGGAGAGCGAAAGGATCTTTATGAAGATTTGTCTGAGATTGCACCAACTGTTGGCTATTTATAGCAACACAAATGAAAAGCAGACATCTTTGACAAACGTGATGAAATGAAGAAAGATCTCGATAGAGTTGATGCTAAGGAGGCTGTTTTTGCGGAAAATGTCAAAGCTAAATTTAGCTTCCAAAAACTTATGTATTTGAGCGTGACTGTCAATGAAATCCGTTACTATACTTACGGGCATCTTGGTTACCTGTATGATACTTATAAGTTCAATCGTGTGAAACCTATAATCCAGATGATATGTTCCAACTTAAAAACTCACCTATCTGGAGTAAGCTTAAAGCTGTTCAAAATAATAAGGCTATCTATGCAGATTATTTAACTTATATGCTTGGATTTGGCATTGTGTCGCAAGAAATAATTATGAAACAAATAGCTGATGAATGGGGATTGAATTAAACTAAAAGGGGATCTAGCTGACAAACAAACGTCTGGTGTGTTTCTCAAAGAAAAATAGAGCTGAATAGTCATAGGAATCCAAAGCAATGGTTCACATAGGATAACGCCAAGATAGCCCATATAAAGAATGACAAACACAACAAAGAGAATTTTACCAAAAAGCTCAATAAAGCTAGAGGTTTTTGGTGTGAGTTTTTTACCTAGCCCCTGGAGACTATTTCTAAAGATGAAGAGTATTCCCAAAATAGGATAAAAAGGGAACTGATACGCAAGTAGCGGTCGGCGTTGTTGATAATCATAGCATTATCAGACCCAGAAATAAGACCAGCCAAGAAGGGACTTATCATATAGAGTAGGACACAAGCAATAATGGACCAAATGATAGAGACAAGGCATGACTGTTTTGACCCTTCGACAATACGTTTAAACTGTTGGGCTCCGAAATTCTGTGAGGTGAAGGTCGTCACCCAGCAGCAAGGGAGGTCAAGGGTAGAACCGCAAAGGACATAATTCGTCTTGCTGCCACCTGAGCACTAATGATGAGAGGGCAGAAGCCATTAATGGCGTACTGTAAGGTCACAGTTCCAATAGAAACAATGGAATTCATGAGGCCCATGGCCATTCCTTGTCCAAAAAGGTCCAGATAAAGGCTTGAATCAAGAACAAAGTCAGACTTATGTAGTAGGAGAAAGGTCACCTTTTTCTTAATATAGTAAAGACAGAGTATAGCTGACAACCCCTGTGAGATAATAGTTACTAAGCCTGCTGATTGTACGCCAAGATGGAGCTGTGTAATAAAAAAGTCTAAAATGATATTAACTAAGGCTGAAAAAAATCAGGAAGTAGAGAGCTGTGAGGCTATCCCCAACCGCCCTAAGAAGCCCTGCGCACAGATTATAACCCAAGCTTACCCCAACACAAGACACAATCATAGAAATATACTGGTAGGACTGTCTAATGATAGAACTAGGAGTTCCTAAAAAGTTAGCAAAGGATAAAGACCAAAATGCCCTAAAAACATAACTGAGACACTTAAGCCTAGACCAATAACAAGTGTGGTAGCTACAGATTGACGAAGCTTATCATATTTTTGCGCACCATAATAACATGCAATAACAACCCCCCATATCATTTCTAACACCAAGGGCAAATCCGATTACCAAATCAAAAATAGAAGAGGAAGCCCCAACAGCAGCCCCAGGCATCAGGTCCTAGAAAGCGTCCCACAATCATGACATCAGCAGTATTGTAGAGCTGCTGGAAAATATTAGAAACTAGAGTAGGCAGAGCAAAGATTAAAAGAGACCTCAAAATTGGGCCTCCTAAAAGATCAACTGACGAATTTTTTATAGTACTATTATAACAAGAGAGTAATCGTGAAACAATAATAAAAAGTCACCCTAGGATGACTTTTTCATAGACTTTAGATAGCGGTTGAGCTTTTGTGACATATGGATATAACTGGCCGCAATCATTGGAAGCTGTAAGTAAATATAGGGAAGGGTGTACTGGCTCTTGGTCTCAGAAATGAGATGGAATAGAAGCCCTCCAAAAAATAGAATGAGGAAAGAAAATGTCAAAAAATTCAAGGTTCAATGAAGATTTTAGTTATATCATGTTGATTGTAAGTCTACTAACAGTCTTTTCTGTGCTCTTTATAAAACTTACATACTTAGTAGCATTACCTTATTATAAAGTTATAACAAACTTGTTCTCAGAAAAAGTTAGCCAGTCTTAAGCTCAAAAGTTCAAAAATTGGATGCGCTTTCTTACTGTAGGCTGATTTGTAGATATTAACAGTATTGAAGACAACAAACGTATCAAAAATGCTTCTGTTACTTTATCATTTTTACCAATAGCACTTCTTGTGTATTTAATTACTGCTCCATTAACTTATGATGCTTCTTCAGACTCAATAATATGGGTGATTTCATTTATTTTTCTGTGTTTTACAATAGGTAGTGTAATTGGATTTTACAAAAATTTTAAGTTTACAAAAAATACTCAAGATTACCACAAGAATATGTATTGAATAATAAATATAAAATAAACCACTAATATAATGAAAAAAAGGAACCTACTAAGTTCCTTTTTTATTACAGTTAAACTAACATTAACAACCACTAGGCATTACATAATGGTTGGTGGAATGTTCAATTTATTTCATTCGCATGCTGTCAATTTTTTCTTCAGTTGGTGTGACACGTAAGGTTTTTTGTCCCGTATAAGTCACAAATCCAGGCTTACCTGCTGTTGGTTTGTTGAGTTTCTTAACATCAATCATATCTACTTGAACCAAGTTTGATAGACGAGCCTTAGAGTAGTAGGCAGCTAGTTCTGCCGCATCAGTCTTGACCTCATCGGTTGGGTTAAGATTGTCCTTGATGACCACGTGACTACCTGGAATATCCTTGGCGTGGAACCAGAGCTCACCTTTTTTAGCTATCTTGAAGGTCAACTCCTCGTTTTGTAGGTTATTACGACCAACCATGATAATGGTCTTGCCATCAGAAGCTAGATAACGTTCAGGTTTCTTGCGTTTCTGACGTTTGTCAGTTGAACGACGCCTCATAAAGCCAGCTTGTACAAGCTCCTCACGAATGTCTTCGATCTCATCCATGTTAGCTTGAGAAAGACTGAACTCGACACTCTCCAAATAGTTAATGGTTTGCTTGGTTTCTTCAATTAAACCAGTTAAGTGCTTAACAGCTTCCTTGAGTTTCTGGTATTTCTTGAAGTAACGCTGAGCATTCTGGTTAGGCGTTAGAGCCACATTTAGAGGAATGGTAATCTTTTCGCCAGTATAGTAGTTGTCTAGTTCTACACTATCCTTGTCATTTGGCACCATGCTCAGAAAGGTTGTTAAAAGTTCACCTTTTTGACGGAACTCCTCAGCATTTTCAGTAGCAGCAAGCTCTTTTTCTTGTTTAACAAGTTTCTTCTTGTTTTTTTCCAGTTCATTTTGCACACGATGGATCAAATCACTAGCCTGTTGAGCCACACGGTCACGCGCCGCCTTGTCCAAGTAGTAGTAGTCCAAAAGCTCTGACAAGGTCTCAAACTCAGGTTGGTCCTGACTATCTGAGAATCTTACAGCTGAAAATGCCTTAGTCGTAAGATTAGGTTCGACCCCACGATTAAAGAAGTCACGAAAATTCTTGAGTTTATCAGTCTCTAATAAAGCTGATAATTCATTAGCCGTATCACGCCCCAACCCTTGGAAGAGTTTTTGAAGGTTTTTAGCTGACAAATCCTCCGTCTGTAAGAGTTCAAAGAGATTTTCGTCTGAAATATCGAAAGGATTCCTAGCATCTGTCTTTGGCGGAGCAATGTAGGTAGAGCCAGGCAAAATAGTTCGGTAACTATTTTGCGAGAAACCAACGTGCTTGATAGACTCTATGATTTTGTTCTCGTTCTTGTCAATAAGGATAATGTTGGAGTGTTTCCCCATGATTTCCATAACAAGAGTAACCTTAACACTGTCACCGATTTCGTTTTTGTTAGACACGGAAATCTCAAGAACACGGTCATTTTCCAGCTGCTGGATATCCTCAATAACAGCTCCCTGAAGGTATTTACGCATAATCATGGTATAGGTGTTTGGATTCTGAGGATTTGGCAACTCTGCCTTGGTTGTCTGGATACGCCCAAAGACAGGGTGAGCCGAAAGCAAAAGCTTGTAATTCTGACGATTGTTACGAATGGTCAACACCAATTCACGCTCAAAAGGCTGATTAACCTTCTGGATACGCCCGTAAAGCACCTGCTCACGTAACTCGGCCGTCATATGATGAAGAAAAAAGCCGTCAAAAGACATGATGCACTTCCTTTCTTGTTAGTGGTAATGGTTGTTATTTTAATTGTGATAATATATAAAATGCTTAACTATTATAGCATAAATCCGGTAGAAATGTTTGGGGAGGGTCGAGAATCTAAACTGATTATTTTAATCTATTATAAATTATCATAAAAAATGGTATGACATAAGTAGCTAAAACATATCAAAATTCTTCAAATATTCTTTTGAATTATATTCTAGGGTAGTGTAAAATAAGTTGTGTAAACACAAAATTATTGATAGTATCCGATGATTTTAAGATATAGAGTAGTTAGAAATGAATTTAGTATGGTGGTTTAAAGTGGAAAAAGGAACGATTATATTTCAGCGTGATGAGTTTGATAATTATTATAGAAGTGTATTAAATGGTGGTAAATATGTTGATCCTGATTGTAGAGAGGACATTGATACACCCTACTATAATTTTTTAACGGAATTTCTAAGAAAAAGAGAGAGTGAAAGTAATTATAAAAATAAATATTCTTTTATTCCCCCTAAACTTGCTAAACTAACTAGTGACAGTGAGAAAAAGATAAAAGATAATGATAAATATAAAATTGTTGTGAAGCAAAATGACGAATTGCTGTTCAGACTTACTTCAGATCAATTTGGTTTTTCGGGAGATGAATATGTATATCAGCAATCCTATGGTCATCTCAAGTATCCTTTAGCTAGAATTAATTATTTATCTAAAAATGAATCTATTGATGAGAGAAAGAGGATTTTAAATAAACTAATTAATTATGTGAAAAATACAAGAACGCTTGGTGGATCTTTTATCTGGCCTACGCCTAAGAAAAGTGAAGGTTTTCGAAATAGCAAATATAATATGAGTCGTGGTGTAGGTTCTTATATAGAAGATCGAGTAGATTTAACTCTTTTAGAGATTAAACATGCACTAGATGGGGAATATCATAAATCTCAACATAAAGATGATATCCTATATGCTCTTTATATTAAAAACACAGATGGTATACGAACATGGTTGGACCATTTTGAGACATTTGAGAAATTTGTTGATTATTTTATGTTTAATAATTTTATTGAAAATGGAATGCCAATTAACATCTTGACAGGTAAGGCTATTTGTGAAGAAGAAGTAAAAAAATATAAAAATAAAACATGTCAGATCAAGAATCTCAAATTAAGTGAACTGTTAGAGATGATTGAGAGATTAGAAAACATGATAATTAATAGAACATGTCTGATGGAAGAACATATAAAGGATTATATAGTAAAGAGATATAATATGGATTGAGCTCCCTTTATCTATAACAGGTAGTGTAAAATAAGTTGTGTAAATACAAAAATAATTGACAGTATCTTGTTGGTTGAAAAGTCTTTACAAATTTGGTAAAATTCCTATAGAAATGATGATAATGGAACGTCGTGGAATATCAACATGACGTTTTAACGCAACGGGGAAAACTCTTGCGTTTTTTGTTTTGAAAGTCTGTTATAGTTAAATAGACAAAATGTCTTTAATAAAGAGTGCCCCTAACCCAAGATTAATGTGTGATGATAGTTATGGTAAAAAATAAATTAAGCTAGGAAGTTAAGAATATGGAAATCAAAAATCACTTTGGTGTATACGGAGTCTGCCTTCAAGAAGGGAAATTGCTATGCATTGAGAAAACGAGAGGACCTTATCAGAATCGTTTTGATTTACCGGGTGGTGGTCAAGAACTAGGTGAGGGACTGACAGAAACCCTCGAAAGAGAGGTTCTGGAAGAGACGGGCTATACGCTTAGCCGTTATTCAAATCCTAGGATTTATGATGTAATGGTTCAAGAAGGTGGGCAAGACTTCGCAGTACATCACATCATGGCCTTTTATGATATCGTACTCGATTTTGAGCGCTCTCAAAAATCCCTTCCTCAAGAGGTTCTTGATGGAAGCAATGATTCAGCAAATGCAATTTGGATTCCTTTCGAGCAGATTACCGAAAAAAATGCCTCACCCTTAGTGTTGAAGGTGAAGGCAGAGTTAGTTGGATTTCCAGAATTAGAACTGACAAGCTATATAAATTGGAAGACAAAAGAAGGATAACAAATGAAACCTCAAGAAATGTGGAATACCTATAAGCAAATTAACCCCTCGATCGGAGATGAAATCGATGCTTGGGCTTTTGGAGTAGAAGCCGATCTCTTGGCAGATTTGGAAGATAAAGACCTTACAAAGTGTTTAACCGTGTTTGTGATAGCTTTGAGAGCTATTCTAAGGGTTGCAGTGAAGCATAGCTAATGAAGCGCTTGGGTTATCTGAGCGCTTTTAAAAACTTGAAAAAACTTGATATAAAACGCCCTAATTGTTGGGAAATGTTGGTATAAAACACCACTATATTATTGGAAAATATGGGAATGGAAACCATAAATGTTAGAAAATACTAGAATATAAAAGTATATAGTGGCGCGTGGTGTAAGAATGTTGAGAAATGTTGCTATAAAACACCCCGATAACGTCCATAGAGCGCCCTAAACAAAGAATAGTCCGGATAATACTCGGGCTATTTTTAAATGCACCCCCGCCCCCATATCGAGCTAAGGAGAGCCACGACAAGGTGTTCTCTTACATCACGCGCAATTTTGAGGGTTTTTAATAGGGTGTCTATACCAATTTATCCTAAGATTTTCGCTATAATAGAATTACTTAAAAAAGCACGTATTTTTCTGTATCAATTATGAATAGCATAGGAAAGGAGAATAATATAATACTAACCTATGATGAATTTAAAGAGGCTATGGACAACGGTTTTATTAAAGGTGATACTGTCCAGATTGTCCGAAAGAATGGTAAGATCCATGACTACGTTTTAGACGGTGAACGAGTTGAGCCACACGAAACATTGAGTTTAGAAAAAGTATCGGATATAATAAAGGAGTTAGCGGACGAGTTAGGCGTTAGTAAGACATATATATATAAATCATACGAGTAGTCAATATTCATTCAGAACTACTTAAAAAAAGAATAGATTATTTTTAAATATTAAACAACAGGAAATAATAAAAAACTATTTAGATAAACCACCAACACAAGCACCAACAGCAGATAAAGAACCACCAACAGTAGATGTGTTTTTTTTACAAAACGAATTGGTAAAAAGAGGAGTAGAAATTGAAAAATTACATGAATTGTTAGACCAGCAACAACGATTAGCCTTACAAGATAAAAAGTTGTTAGAGGAATACAAAGCAGAAAACGACAGGTTAAAAGTTCTCAAAATGCCCTCACAGGAAACAGAATTCAAACACTTAGACAATCAATATAAAGATGAAGAGAACGCTCTTAAAGAGAAGTTGGAAAATTTGCAGGAACAAATCAAAGATCAAAAAAGGATAGAAGAACAAGAAAAACCAAGGAAATGGTGGCAACTATGAAAATGAGGGGAATCAAATGAGTCATTCGGAACAAATGATTGAAAATCAGTTCATACAGATCTTAAGTGAGAAAGAAAATCAGTGGACTTATCGTCCGGACTTGAAGTCGGAAGAAGCACTTTGGCAAAACTTTAGAGGCCATTTGAACCGAATAAATTTAGCAGTATTGGAAGAGCAACTATTAACGGATAAAGAATTTAAGCAAGTCAAAGTCGAGTTTTCACGTTTGACCGGAACGCCTTTTTTAGCTTCTCAATGGCTTAGAGGAGAAAACGGGGTGGCTCAAGTTTTATTAGAGCGAGAAGATGGGAAAAAAGTGACTTTAGAAGCCTTTAGAAATAAGGATATCTCAGGAGGAACTTCTTCTTATGAGGTAGTTCACCAAGTGGTCCCAGATTCCTCTAGAGTAGATCGTGGAGATGTGAGCTTGCTGATTAATGGGCTCCCAATCATTCATATTGAGCTCAAAAAAGAGTCTGCTAAAGACGGTTTTATGCAAGCTTATTATCAAATTCAGCGTTATGCAGAAGATGGATTTTTTAAAGGGATTTACGCAACCACTCAAATCATGGTGATTTCCAATAAAGTCGATACCCGATACTTTGCAAGACCTAGTGAAGATACCGCTGAAGCCTATGCTCAGATGAAGAAGTTTTTATTTAATTGGCGGACTGAAGACAATCAAACGGTTTCCGATTTGTTTGATTTTACTCGTACAGTTTTGCGGATACCCGATGCCCATGAATTGATTAGCCAATATACCATTCTCGTCGATGATCAAAAAAATCAAAAATTCCTCATGGTTTTAAGGCCTTACCAAATTCATGCTATTCGTAAGATTCGTCAAAAAGCGGCACAGCATGAAGGAGGATTTATTTGGCATGCGACAGGTTCAGGAAAGACCATTACCAGTTTTGTCGCAACGAAATTATTAGCACAAAATGCGATCGGTGTCGATCGTACGGTCATGGTTGTTGATAGAACAGACTTAGATGCTCAAACGCAGGATGAGTTTACGAAGTTTGCCTCGGAATACCATACCGGACAAACGACCGGAAATTCGGTAGCCAATACTTTGATTGTTGGGATCAAAAATCAAAAACAGTTGGCTCGAAACCTCCTATCATCAAAAAATAATAATACGATTTTAGTGACCACGATTCAAAAACTCTCTGCGGCTATGCGAAGCGCCCAACAAGAGAGTGAAGAAAAAGGCTCGAATCAATTTGAGAAGCTACGGCAAGAACATATTGTTTTTATTGTTGATGAGGCTCATCGTGCGGTTAGTGATGAGGAAATGAAGCGAATTAAGAAAATATTACCCAATTCAACCTGGTTTGGATTAACGGGGACACCTATTTTTGAAGAAAATAAAAAGCAAGAAAATGGAACCTTTGCCAGAACGACGAGCCAGCAATACGGGCCACTCCTTCACTCCTATACAATCAAAAATGCCATGGATGATGGAGCTGTGTTAGGCTTTCAAATCGAGTATCATTCACTGATTTCAGAAGAGGATCAGGAGGTGATTGTCAGCCAACTCAATAAAGGAAAGTTGCCAGACGATGCCCTCCAACAAGAAAAATTATTGCCTATGGAACTGTATGAAACAGATGAACATATTCGTACCATGTTACAAAAAATCTTTAATCGGAGAAGTGTGGTCAAAAAGTTCAAGGTAAAGAATGGTTTTCCTACGATGTCAGCTATTCTTACCACTCACTCGATTGCCCAAGCCAAACATATTTACCGGATTTTAAAGGAAATGAAAGATAATGGGACACTCTTGAATGGGCGACAATTTGATGAACGTCATCAACTGATTGATAAAGATTTCCCAAGAGTAGCCATTACCTTCTCAACCAATCCGGATCAATTAGAAAAAAATGAACAAGACGATGAATTAGCAGAGATCATGAAAGAGTATGCGAAACAGTTTGATGCTTCGCCTTATAAAGATGAGAAACTCTACAATCAAAATATTAATAAACGGTTGGCCCGTAAGGAAAAGCAATATCAATCGGATGGTCAGTGGCTAGATTTTGTTATTGTTGTCGATCGTTTATTGACAGGCTTTGATTCTCCAACGATTCAAACCTTATATGTTGATCGAGAAATGAACTATCAAAAGCTTCTTCAAGCGTTCTCAAGAACCAACCGTATTTATCCAGGAAAAGATTCTGGGTTGATTGTCTCTTTTAGAAAGCCCTTTACCATGAGAGAAAATGTGCGAAACACATTTCGTCTATTCTCAAATGAAAAGCAAAACTTTGATCAACTGATTCCAAAAGAATATGAAGAAGTCAAAAAAGAATTTATCGAATGTTTAATACTTTATAAACAAAGCGAAGCTGACCTATCGGATAATCCCAATGATCTTAAAACGATGATTGCGCAAGTGAGTGCTTATCAAAAGCTAGAAAAGAGTTATAAAGCGCTCCGAAGCTATGATCAATACGAAGAGGACTTTGAAGAATTTTCAGAAGTAGTGGAGCAGTTGCCACAATATCAAGGAAAAACGGAAAATATTAAAACAAAGATTAAAGAAATGATCGAGGATGAGGAGCATCCTGAGGAAGACTTCGAGAAGCTTTTACAAGAGATTGCTTTTTCTTCGCAGCTCAATGCGACACATAAAGACGTCGTGGATAGTTTTTATATTAATCAACTTTTGAAAGCGATCCAATTAAACGAAGCAGGGGCCGTTGAAAAATTTGAAAAAGAAATCCAAGAAAAGGATCCTCAAATCCAAAAGATGTATCATACATTGAAAGATCAACTCGTCAATACTACTGAAGAGATTGATGTGGCTCAATTAAAAGAGACTTCGATTCAAAATGAAATTCAAAGACAACTTCAAAAAGAAGCTGAAGAATTTGGATTATCCTTCGACATTTTACAGTCTGCAATGAACGAATATCAAAGCGATAAGAAAACGATCCCTTATTTAACCCATTTACTGGATTCGATGACTCTTAGTAAAGAAGAGTTCGAAGCCAAAACGGGTGAAAAATACAGAAGAAGAACAAAAGTTTTAGAAGAACGACTACAACAAAACTTTGAACAACTTCAAAAATGGAAGGAAGAATTATAATGGCGACAAGTTTAAACCAACAACTATGGGCTTCTGCGGATATCTTACGTGGGAAGATGGATGCAAGTGAATACAAAAACTACTTACTGGGATTAATTTTCTATAAGTACTTATCTGATAAGCAGCTTAGAGAAGTTTATGAACAAGAAAATGGAAAAACAGATACCTTCCCAGAACGCTCCACTCTGTATGCAGGGTTCATGGAGTGGTACGAAGAAGACAAAGACGATTTAATCGAAAATATCCAACCCAGATTAGGTTACTTTATCCAACCCGATCGATTGTTTTATCACTACCGCATCAAAGCTGATAACTGTGAATTTAACTTGACCGACTTACAAGCAGGTTTTAATGAGTTGGAACGTCAAGGAGAACAATTCAGTGGATTGTTTGCGGATATTGATTTAAACTCCACAAAATTAGGCTCAAATGCACAACAACGTAATGTGACGATTACTGAGGTTTTACGTGCCTTAGATGAGATTGATTTATTTGAACACAATGGTGATGTGATTGGTGACGCTTATGAATATTTAATTGGGATGTTTGCGGCAGGTGCAGGTAAAAAAGCAGGAGAGTTTTATACCCCTCAAGCTGTTTCACGCATCATGTCAGAAATTACGTCGATCGGACAAGAATTTCGAGCGCCTTTTCATATTTACGATCCTGCGATGGGTTCGGGTTCTTTGATGCTTAATATCCGTCGCTATCTCATCCATCCAAATCAAGTGCACTATCATGGACAAGAACTAAATACGACGACCTTTAACTTAGCACGTATGAACTTAATCCTTCATGGAGTAGATAAAGAACGCATGAACCTGAATAACGGGGACACTTTAGACGCTGATTGGCCGTCAGAAGAGCCTTATCAGTTTGATTCTGTGGTCATGAACCCTCCTTATTCTGCGAAATGGTCAGCGGCAGATAAGTTTCTCTCTGACCCTCGTTTTGAACGTTTTGGGAAATTAGCGCCTAAATCTAAAGCGGACTTTGCCTTTCTCCTTCACGGTTTTTACCATTTGAAAGAATCGGGAACAATGGGGATTGTCCTGCCTCATGGCGTTCTCTTTAGAGGAGGCGCAGAAGGAACCATACGTAAGGCCCTTTTAGAGATGGGAGCTATTGATGCAGTCATTGGCTTGCCGGCCAATATCTTTTTTGGAACGAGTATTCCAACAACGGTTATTATTTTGAAGAAAAACCGTTCTCGGCGTGATGTCTTGTTTATCGATGCTTCTCAAGATTTTGAAAAACAAAAAAATCAAAATGTCCTGTTGGATGAACATATTGATAAAATTGTTTCTACCTACAAAAAACGAGAAGATATTGAAAGATATGCTCATGTTGCAAGTTTTGAGGAGATCCAAGAAAATGACTTTAACTTAAATATCCCTCGTTATGTCGATACCTTTGAGGAGGAAGAACCGGTTGATTTGGTTGAGGTGAATACCAATCTCCTTAAGATCAATGAAGAATTAGTTCAACAAGAACAAACGCTCTTATCTTTGATTGACGATTTTTCAGAAAGTAAAGAGAATCAAGCCTTGATTGAATCGATGCGTCTTCTTTTGAGAGGCGGTCATGATGAGTAAAAAAAGTCCACAATTAAGGTTTGAAGGTTTTACGGATGATTGGGAACAGCGTAAGTTAGGGGAACTTTCTCAAAAAATATCAGTAGGCATTGCTACATCTTCGAGTAAATATTTTAGTTCTCAAGATCATGGAGTTCCATTTATAAAAAATCAGGATATTAAAGAGAATAGAATAAATACCAAAAATTTAGAATATATTTCTAAAGAGTTTGATAATAAAAATAAAAATAAAAGAGTGAAGCAAGGCGACATAATTACAGCTAGAACTGGTTATCCAGGTCTAAGTGCTGTAGTACCCAAAGAGTTAGAAGGGGCGCAAACGTTCACCACACTAATTACTAGACCAATATCTGAAATGATTTTATCTGAATATATTTCAATATTTATAAATTCTCCATATGGTATGAAACAAATAAGTGGTATGGAAGCTGGCGGAGCTCAAAAAAATGTAAATGCTGGTATAGTGCAAAATTTACTTATACCGTTACCTTCTTTGGATGAACAAAAAAAATATCTAATTTTATTTTAAAGTTAGATGACACTATCGCTCTTCATCAACGTAAGTTAGATTTGTTGAAAGAGCAGAAAAAAGGCTACTTGCAAAAAATGTTCCCTAAAAATGGTGCCAAAGTTCCTGAATTGCGATTTGCGGGGTTTGCTGACGATTGGGAAGAGCGTAAGTTATCAAGTGGATTACGTGAATATACAGATAGAGTAATTGTTGAAGATGATAAGGAGTACTACCAGATTTCTGTACGTAATAATTTTGGAGGAATTACGTTACGGGGATCAAAAATAGGAAATAAAATAGGTCGTAAACGTCAAGCTAAAATTAATTTAACAAAGTACCCTCAAACCCTGATCTTCACAAGACAAACGGTAGAACAAGGTGGTATTGGTTGGGTAGATAAATACTGTGACGGCGCTATTGTTACAGAGAATATGCCGACGATTTCGTTAGATACATCCGTATTTTCTAAGTATTTTCTTACTAACTTATTTCAAACAAGAATTTTTTATAAAAATGCAATATTAGATAATATCGAAGGCGGTTCTGCTCAAATTGCAATACATGAATCTAAATTTTTATCTTCTATCCTATTATTTCCAAATTTGGATGAACAAGAAAAAATAGGTCAGTTCTTCAAACAATTAGATAACACTATCGCTCTTCATCAGCGTAAGATAGATTTGTTGAAAGAACAGAAAAAAGGCTTTTTACAAAAGATGTTTGTTTAGGGTCTATAATTATATAATAACCCCTATATAACGCTATCAAAATAGCCCCCGTTATCTATTGGACAGGTAATGGGGGTTGTTTTTATGTTTTTTTGATATAATAGAACCAAAAATGGAGGGATTATTAGGGATGGTAGGCATGCTTTTACTAGCAATCATGTTCATTTTTATCCCTGTTTGTTTTCTTATCGTAAATTGAGAGCAATTAAAAAGTTGTTTTCAAAAAAATAACAGATGAAACCCTTGCTTGTCATTTTAATATTTAAATGGCGCATAGTTTGCTTCATAACTAGCGTTCAAAAAAACTAAAAATGTATCATAAAAAGAAGGCACGCCTATAAACATGCCTTCTTTTATTTGTTGTGTTATTTAACTTTCATCAATCGTAATCCGTTTAATGTTACTAAAAGCGTTGCTCCCATATCTGCTACAATAGCAATCCATAGTGTTAGCCAACCTGGTATGACTAGTAGTAGAGCTAATAGTTTTATACCTAATGAGAAGGTGATATTTTGCTTAATTACTTTTAGAGTTTGGCGGCTAAGTCTAACAATGAATGGTAATTTTTGTAAATCGTCGCCCATTAGAGCAACATCAGCAGTTTCGAGAGCCGTATCTGTTCCTGCACCGCCCATTGCAATACCAACCGTCGATGCAGCTAATGCTGGTGCATCATTAATGCCGTCGCCCACCATTGCTACTTTATTATAAGTTGTCCGCAACGCTTTAATCGAATCTAATTTTTCTTGAGGCATTAGATCTCCTTTTATTTCAGTCACACCTAATTGCTTACCAATAGATTCAGCGGTTTTAGTATTATCACCAGTAAGCATAATAGTGTGTTCAATTGACAACTTGTGGAGTTCAGAAATAACGGCAGCACTTGAATCTCTTACTTCATCCGCGACAGCAATTACTCCTAAAATTTGTTCGTCAGTACCGAAATACATGGCGGTTTTCCCTTGTTCTTGAAATTGTCTGTATTGTACTTTGACCGCTGTTTCTTCGATTACTGATGCAGAAAACAGTTTAGGGCTTCCAATATAGTAACGTATATTTTGATGTATACCTGTAAGTCCTTTACCTGTGATAGATTGGAAATCCTCGATTTGTATTGACTTGTAATCCACATTAGTTTTATCCGCTTCGTTTAAAATAGCAGAAGCTAATGGGTGTTGAGAAAGAGATTCCAACGATGAAATAATCGATAGATAATTTATATCAGTTTCAGAACTGGTTGCAATGAAATCCGTTACGACAGGCTTTCCTTTTGTTAAGGTTCCAGTCTTATCGAAAGCAATTGCTCTCAAATGACCAATTTCTTCCAGATAGACTCCGCCTTTTACTAAAACACCATTTTTTGCTGCATTACCAATAGCCGAAACAATTGAAACAGGTGTTGAGATCACTAATGAACAAGGACATCCGACAACTAAAATGGATAACCCTTGGTAAAGCCATTTATTCCAGTCACCACCAAAGAATAGCGGAGGAACAACCACTATCAAAAGGGCCATAATAATTATGAATGGCGTATAGTATTTTGCAAATTTATCTACAAAGGCTTGTGCAGGAGCTCGTTCTCCTTGCGCTTCTTCAACTAAGTGAATGATTTTGGCAATCGTTGTATCCGTTACTTTTTTTGTTACTTTGACTTCAAGAACACCTTCTTCATTTAGTGTTCCTGCAAACACTTCATCATCTAACTGTTTTTCAACAGGAACCGATTCTCCTGTTATTGCTGCTTGATTTACTGAAGAATGACCGTTGATAACAAGCCCATCCATGGCTATTTTTTGTCCGGGTTTAATGATCATAATATCGTCGATATCGATTTTATCGACACTGACTAATTGCTCTACATTGTTTCTCCTGATAAGAGCTTCTTTGGGAGCTATATCCATAAGAGAACGAATCGACTGTCTTGCTTTATCCATTGAAAATCGTTCCAAAGCTTCGCTAATAGCAAATAGTATTACTACAATAGAACCTTCGGCCCATTCTCCAATAAATGCGGCCCCAATAATTGCAATAGTCATTAAAGATTCCATGGAGAAGTCCAATTTGATCAAATCAGAGAACCCTTCTTTAAATAAATCAAATCCACCAATTATTATTGCCAATATATAAAGAGCTTTCGTTAATAAATGATCTTCGCCCAATGATAGTTGGGAAATCACAGCAACAAGTATAAAACCAAGAGAGATGATTAAAGCGATATTCCGTTTAATAAAAGACTCTTTTGATCTAACTTGTTCATCATTTTCTTGATCATCACGAATGATAAGATTTTCGAAGGCTCCCGCTTCTTCGAGTTCTTCAATTGTTGTTTGGCCTTCTACTGAAATCTTACTTGCACCAAAGTTTACTGTTGCACTCGTAACTCCTGGCAACTGCTTTACATTTTTTTCAAATTTACCTGCACAATTTGTACAGCTTAATCCTTCTATTCGATAGGTTTTTTCGGTCATTTTCTCACTCATGCTAGCACCTCTTCTTTAAAATTTACGCCAAGCTCCATAAGATTTAAGATTTTGATATTTTTAATAAAATAGTAGACTAACTTACCATCCTTGTGACTATCAACTACTCCCAATTTTTTTAAGGAGTTCAGATGGTGTGAAGTTGTTGCGACCGAAGCATCAATGATATTAGCAATATCACAAACACATAGCTCATCTTCATGAACTAAAGCATGTACAATTTTAAGTCGATTTTCATCTGACAATATTTTAAAGAAACCACTTACTGACGGAGTATCAAAGTTTGCTAGTTTAGATTTAGCACGATTAACTTTGTCTTCATGAATACAAGTTATTTCACAAATTTCATTATTCATACGATCATTCCTTTACATTCAAATGTTTGTTTGAATATATTGTATCAGAACATCCATCTATATTCAAGTGAATGTTTGAATGTTCATAAAATGGTCATTTTCTGAACACTCTTCTTTTCTTATTAAGATTATTAAAATCATTTACTTTTATTGTTCATAAACCCGTAATTTATTCTTTGTTCATTTATATACACATTTCTAAGTTATGATACAATAAATTAAAATGAAGGAAAAAAATGAATATCGGATATGCACGAGTTTCAACTGGACTTCAAATTGCGTTAAAACAAAAATCTATTTAAAACAAGGGGAGTGTACTGAACTTATTGTTTATGAAAACGGTTGAATTAGAAAAGCGCCTTTCAAAAGGTGCTTTTTGTCTTTCTAGTTTGAAAAATATAGTCTATTTTTTTATTCTTCGTAACTCATTATATATACTTACAATCAAGGCTATTACTAATAAGCATTCCCATATTTTACTAAAAATATCTTGCCCATAAAAAATACTGAATACAGAAATAATTAATAGAGGGAATTGCCATAATAGTGACTGTATCCTTACATTTTTTCTTTTCTGTATCGAAATGATTGTAGCAATTAATCCTAATATAAATAATCAACTAGCAATTCGGGTCTTTATTAAATACTAATGATTGCATTAAAAATTGCTTTTTGAGATAATTGCTAAAAAAGAGAGGATTCTCAAATGGATAACAAAGATATAGAGCTGATTCAACAAATGGAAAACAAATATGACACTTTTATGCCAGTCTTAACTAATTTAATTGATAGTGTTGAAAAATTTAACTCAATTTACAATAACTATATTGAATTAAGAAATTTTTATGGTAGTGAAAAATGGTTTGAATATATGGAAATTGAAAAAATCCCAGTAAAATGTGGTGTTTTAACAGAAGACCAATTATTTGATATGATTAGTGATCATAATGAACTTCTTGGAGTATTACTTGACCTAACTTCAAAAATGTACAAAAATTTTTAAAAATATCAAAGATTCAAATATCTTAAAAATGGTGCAGGATACACTACTTGATAGTTTTCGTGCTGGTCGTCGCAACTATACATCCAAGTTGGGAAAGCGACCTTGTTAAGAGTAAGTGATGTCATGAAATTAAAGAAAACAGATGTCTTTAATCTTGATGGAACAGTCAAACAAACTGCATTTATTCATGATCAAAAAACAGGTAAGGGAAATACGTTATATTTAAAACCTGTCCAACAAGATTTAATGCTTTATCATGCATGGCTAATCCAACAAAACATGAATTCAGAGTGGTTATTTCCTTCAACTTCTCACCCAGACCGTCACATCACCGAGAAGCAATTTTATAAGGTCATGGCACGTGTTGGTGATCTTTTAGGAATCAACTATCTAGGGACGCATACCATGCGTAAAACAGGTGTTTATACGCAATCAAACTATAATATTGGTTTAGTGATGCATTTATTAAACCATTCAAGTGAAGCCATGACCTTAACGTATCTTGGAAATGATATTTGGGCCTTTAACTCCGATTAATTCTGTGGTATTCTTAATAGGTCTCATAAGTTCTTCCTAATGGTAGTTTCGTCGCTTTTCATTATAGTTCTTATG
>OLSI01000636.1_pt1 | contig 28683 bp, 24 predicted proteins | sample 1672661 | NCBI WGS metagenome assembly OLSI01 (sample SAMEA3136711, study PRJEB25190) | human gut metagenome | biome: human gut; feature: human-associated habitat; material: faeces | place: Austria | collected 2013 | reverse complement strand
GGGTGGTTGTTTGTACCACGCAAGCGTGGCACTGGGTAAACCCATTAAAACAAAAGGGCATCCTTTCGGATGCCCACAAAAGTTCTGATTATTCAGCAGCTTCTTCAGACTTAGCAGGTGCCTGCTCGTCTTCAGGAAGAAGTGCACGCATTGAAAGGCTTACACGCTTCTTGTCGAAGTCGATTGCAGTAATCTTAGCTTCAACAACATCGCCAACCTTAAGTACATCAGCGGGCTTTTCAATTCTCTTGTTTGCAATCTGAGAAATATGGATAAGACCGTCAATGCCGGGGATGATGTTTGCGAATGCACCGAATGTTGTAAGACCGACGATTGTAGCCTTAACAACTGTTCCCTCGGGATAGTTGTTCTTGAGGATTTCCCACGGATTGTCTTCAGCATTCTTGAAGCCGAGAGAAATCTTCTTTGTTTCCTCATTGATATCCTTTATGTAAACATCAACTGTATCGCCTACATTAACAACCTCGCTCGGATGCTTAATGTGTGTCCATGAAAGCTCTGAAATGTGAATCATGCCGAACACGCCGCCGAGGTCAACAAATGCGCCGTAGCTTGTAAGTGACTTAACAACGCCCTTGTAACGCTTGCCAACTTCGCAGGTTTTCCAGAATTCTTCACGCTGAGCAGCTCTCTGCTCCTTGAGTACGCTGCGGATTGAACCGATAGCTCTTCTGCGTCTGCCGTTCTGTGAAACTTCGATAAGTCTGAAATCAACATCCTGACCTACGAGGTCTTCAAGGCTCTCTTCACGAGTTGCTGTTGCCTGTGATGCAGGGATAAAGATTCTTGAGCCGTTGTAAAGAACGATTACGCCGCCCTTAACTGCCTCAGTAACCTTGCCGGAGAGAACCTCCTGTGACTCTGCCTTTTCTTTGAGCTCTTCCCAACCCTTCTGTGCATCTACTCTGCGCTTTGAAAGCATGATAGTGCCTTCCTGATCATTGGTCTTCATAATAAGAAGCTCAATAACATCGCCTACTTTAACTACATCTTCGGGTCTTGCGTTAGGATCGTTTGAAAGCTCTGAAGCAGGAATAAAGCCTGTCTGCTTTCTGCCGACATCTACCTGAACTTCGTTGGGAGCTATGCTCAGAACTGTGCCCATTACCCTCTCGTTTGTATTAAAGTTTTTGAGGGACTCCTCAAGCATCTCCTCAAAAGATGGTTCCAAATTTGTTTCACCGGATTTTACTTCACTCATTGTATCCAGTACCTCCTTTATTATCCTTGCAGGCGTTGAAGCACCCGCAGTTACGCCGATTGATTCGGCAACCGAAACCTTGTTTAAATCAAGCTCGGCAGCGGTTTCAATGAGAACCGTGTTCTCACACTGTCTTTTGCATATATCAAAAAGCTTTCCCGTGTTGGAGCTGTGCCTGTCGCCGATTACAACCATAAAGTCGGATTCGGCGGCAATCTGAGAAGCTTCGGTTTGCCTAACTTGCGTAGCATTACATATTGTATCAAATATTTTTGCATTTGTACATAGCTTTTTTATCTTTTTTACACATTTTTTCCATTCTTGTGTGTCAAATGTTGTCTGTGCGACAATTTGCACCTGTTTATTATTCTCTTTTAGAATATTTGGCAATAAATCATCAAGCTCTGCCTCGTTATTAAATGTGTAACAATCACTTGCACAATGACCTATTATACCGCAAACCTCGGGATGATTTTTATTTCCTGCAATCAAAACAACATCATTTTCAGGGTTTGTGTTTGATACAATCTTGTGAATTTTTTTAACAAAAGGACACGTTGCGTCCTCAAAGTTAATTCCTCTTTTTACAAGAGAATCAATAACGCTTTTTTCAACTCCGTGTGAACGGATTACAAGCGTTGTATCGTCAGTAAGCTCGTCAACTGCTTTAACGGGAGTGCATCCTCTTTCTTCAAGCTCGTGAACCATTTCCATATTGTGGATAATAGGTCCGAGGGTTGCAACCTTTATTCCTTTTTCAAGCAGTTCATTTACGATATTGATTGCACGGTTGACGCCGAAGCAGAATCCTGCAGAATCAGCCTTTTTTATACTCAATTAAATCCTGCTCCCTCATTCTTTTGATTTCGTCCATGATCATTGTTGTTGCACCTTTAAGCTCCCGTCTTCCGCTGTCCGGAGTAAGTCCGAGCTTTTCGGGCGTGAGAGGTTTGCCGAAGTGGATAACTCTCTTTGCAAACGTATGCTTTTTGTTGCCTATAATTGTGATGCAGGCAGGCACAACAGGGACCTGCATCTGCTGTGCAACAAGAGCACATCCGCTGCGGGGACGCATAAGTTCACCTGTTTTTGAACGACCGCCCTCAATAAAGATTGTCATAATCTCGCCGTCACGGATAAGGTCTTCGCCTGTCTTGATAGCCTTGCCGTCACCTGCACCCCTTTCAACGGGGAATGCACCGAGCGCACGGATTAACGCACCGAAGAATTTATTTTTAAAAAGTTCAATTTTTGCCATGAAGAACAGTCTGCGCTTTTTCTGCGACAAACCGAGAAGAACCGGATCTGAATTTGATATATGGTTACTTGCAATAATCATGCCCCCCACAAGCGGAAGCGGCTCTTCAATTATAGTTTTATATCTGTACAAAAGTTTGAAAACAGGCTTGCAGACAGCTCTGCCGACTGCGTAAAGTGCCTTTGACTGACCCATCAGATATTCTCCTTTATAACGGAAATTATTTTTTCAACCGACTGCTCAAAATCAAGCTCTGTTGTGTCAACGGTAACGCAACCCTCGGCAGGCTTGAGCGGAGCTGTTTTGCGGTGAGTATCGTTGTAATCACGGGTTATTACATCGTTTAAAATGTCGTCGTATTTTACATCCATACCCTTTTCAACAAGCTCCTTATATCTTCTTTCGGCTCTTGCCTCGGGGGACGCTGTAAGAAAAATTTTAACCTGTGCATCGGGCAGCACAACCGTGCCGATATCTCTGCCGTCCATAATTACATCATGCGTCTTTGCCATATTTCTCTGCAAATCAAGAAGATAAGCTCTTACAATCGGTACGGCAGAAATTTTTGACGCCATCATTGATGCCTCCGGGGTTCTGATGAGTCCGGACACATCTTCGTTGTCAAGCAGAACAATCTGCTCGCCCTTTTCATTGAATGTTAGGTCAACTGTGATTTTTGAAAGCAAATTCTTTACCGCATTTTCATCTTCGGGAGCTACGGAATTTCTTGTTGCCGACAGACCGATTGTGCGATAAAGCGCTCCTGTATCAACATAAATACAGTCAAGTGCCTTTGCAACTCTTTTTGCAATTGAGGATTTACCTGCTCCTGCAGGACCGTCCAAAGCGATTGCTATTGACATAAATTACATCCTTTCAATCAAATATATTATGTATAATCAAATCAGATATATGCACTGTTTTCTCCGGCAAGCCGTCCTGTACTCCATGCAATCTGGAGATTAAAACCGCCTGTGTAGGCGTCGCAGTCGATTACTTCACCTGCAAAGTACAGACCGCTTACAAGCTTGCTTTCCATGGTTTTCGGGTTGATTTCGGAAGTTTTTACACCGCCTGAGGTTATGATTGCCTCCTCAATCGGTCTGAAACCGCTGATTTCAACCGTAAAGCATTTGAGAATTTCACAAAGAGCGTGTCGCTCCTCTTTAGTAATTGAATTACACTTTTTGTCAAAGGGAACTCCCCAGCGTTTGAGAACGGGAACTATGATTTTTCTCGGCAAAAGCTTTGAAAATGCGTTTGAAACATCACGGTTTGAATTCTCTTTGAAATCGTTCTGAATACGCCTGTCGAGGTGTTCAAAATCAAGTGCCGGCTTGAGGTCAATTTCCGCAATATAACGGTCGGGCTGAATATCACGGATGTGCGAGCTTGCCGATAAAATCATCGGACCGCTCATTCCGAAATGTGTAAAAAGCATTTCGCCGAAGTCGCTGTAAACAGTCTTTTTACTGTTCTTATCAACTATTCTGAGCGCAACATTTTTGAGGGCAAGTCCCTGCATATCCTTGCATTGTTTATCACCGGAAGTAAACGGCACGAGCGACGGTTTGAGCGGAACGATTGTGTGTCCTGCCTGTTTTGCAAGTGTATAGCCGTCACCTGTTGAGCCCGTAAGCGGATAGCTTTTACCGCCGCAACAGATAATTACGCTGTCGGCATAGTAGGTGTTTTCTTCACACTTAACACCTATAACGGCACCGTCCTCAAGAATAAGAGTGTTTGCCGTATCACACACGATTTTACAACCCGATTCAACGGCATAATCATGCATTGTATCAACAACATCAACCGATTTGTCGGATGCGGGGAACACACGATTTCCCCTTTCGGTCTTTGTTTTAAGTCCTTTGGATTCAAAAAATTCGATTGTATCCTCGGGAGTAAATGCATTGATTGCAGAATAGAGAAATCTTCCGTTCACGGGAACATTATTGATAAAAGTCTGCACATCGCAGTTGTTGGCAAGGTTACACCTTCCTTTGCCCGTTATCATAATTTTCCTGCCGACACGCTTGTTCTTTTCGATTATCGTAACTGATGCACCATAGAGCGCCGCAGTTGCACCTGCCATAAGTCCTGCCGCACCTGCTCCGATTACCACAACTTTTTTACTTATCATCATCTTCTATATTACCCATTATTTCTCTGTCACGGTTGGTGTAAACTCCGTCACGATTCCACACAAGTTCAAGTCTGCGGAATGTGTCGGAAACCTCATCTTTCTTTTTAAGCACGGTTGCAACAATAAGAGCATTGATAAGACTTAACGGTGCAACGAGTGAGTCTACAATTGACGCCATATCGCTTCTTGCAATAAGCACGGAATCGGCACTCTGAACAAGAGGAGAAACCATACTATCCGTGATTGCAATTGCGTGAGCGCCTCTTGAACGGGCAAAGTCCATTGCCTCAACCGACATTGAACTGTAACGGGGAAATGAAATACCGATCATAACATCTTTGTCGGTGATTCTGAAAATCTGTTCAAAGGTTTCGGTTTGACTGCCGCTTGTGATAACACGCACATTGTCAAAAATCATTTCAAAATAGTACGCAAGGAAGTTTGCGATTGCGGCTGTTGAACGCACACCGAATATGTAAATACGCTCTGCCTTGCAAATTTCATCAACTGCACGGGCAAAATCCTCATGAGATGTTTCTTCAATTGTTCTGCGGATTTTATCGATATCCTGATTAAGAACGCTGTCAAGCACATTGTCATTGCCGATACGGTTAGAGGTAACTTCAATTCGCTGAACAGATGTGAGCTTGTTACGAATCATCTCCTGCATTGCTTTTTGAAGCTTAGGGTAGCCGTCATAGCCGAGCTCGGTTGCAAAACGAACAACCGTACTCTCGCTGACTCCGACAGTTTCACCAAGCTTTGATGCCGTCATAAATGCCGCCTTATCGTAATGCTCTTCAATAAAAAGAGCAATCCTTTTTTGTCCCTTTGAGAGGGAATTCATCATTAAATCTATTCTTGTGAGCAAATGAGTAATCATTTTTTTAATATCTCCCATTACAAATAGTAAAAACAGACACACTGTCTTAACCAATTCATTTTAACACAAGAACTTGCAATTTACAATAAGATATAAATTAAATTATTGTAAATTTTACGAAATTATGAAATATGCGTCGGTTTATGTTGCAATAATAAATGTTGTATGGTAAAATTATTTAACAGAAAGCAAATGACGGAGTTGATAAAAATGATAGCAGTTATTGATTACGGCGCAGGCAATATCCGCAGTGTTTACAAAGCGTTAAAGCATATCGGCTGTGAATGTCTGATTACAAGAGATAAAGACGAAATTATGAATGCAGACGGTGCTGTTTTGCCGGGTGTCGGTTCGTTTGGCGATACAATGGACACAATGAATTCATACGGCATTAAAGACACGGTTATTGAGTACATAAACAGTGAAAAACCGTTTTTAGGCATTTGTCTTGGACTTCAGCTCCTCTTTCCCGAAAGTGAAGAAAGTCCGAATGTAAAAGGTCTTTCGGTTTTTGACGGTACAATCACAAAGATTCCGTCAGGCGAAGGCTTAAAGATTCCGCACATCGGTTGGAACAGCCTTAAAATCAATGAAAAGAGCAGACTTTTCAAAGGCATCGAACAGAATGCATACGTTTATTTTGTTCACTCATATTTTTTGAACGCAAGCGACAGGAGCATTGTTTCGGCTCAGACGGAATACGGTGTTACGATTGACGCCGCTGTTGAAAAAGGCAATGTTTTTGCAACTCAGTTTCACCCCGAAAAAAGCGGCAAAACGGGACTTAAAATTCTCAGAAATTTTGCTGACATTGTAAAAGGCAGGGAGGAATAAATATGTACGCAAAAAGAATAATTCCATGTCTTGATGTAAAAAACGGCAGAGTTGTAAAAGGTATGAGTTTTGTAAATCTTGTTGACGCAGGCGATCCCGTTGAATCTGCAATGCAGTATGACAAACAGGGTGCTGACGAGCTTGTATTTCTCGACATTACCGCATCAAGCGATTCAAGAAACATCACCATTGACATGGTTGAAAAGGTTGCAAATTCAATCTTCATTCCGTTCACGGTCGGCGGCGGTATCAGAAGCGTTGAAGATTTCAATGTTCTGCTAAGAGCCGGCGCAGACAAGGTGTCCGTAAATTCAGCCGCTGTTCATCGTCCCGAACTCATCAGCGAGGCGGCATATAAATTCGGCAGTCAGTGCGTTGTCGCCGCTATAGATGCCAAAAGAAACGGCGACAGCTGGGAAGTTTATGTGAACGGCGGAAGAACTCCTGTCGGTATGGATGCAATTGAATGGGCTGTAAAATGTGAAAAACTCGGTGCGGGAGAAATTCTCCTTACAAGCATGGACGAGGACGGTCAGAAAAAAGGCTATGACATTGCACTTACAAGGGCAGTTTCCGAAAAGGTGAACATTCCCGTAATTGCAAGCGGCGGTGCGGGCGCACTTGAGCATTTTTATGATGCTTTTACAGAGGGCAAGGCTGACGCAGTTCTTGCGGCATCACTTTTTCACTTTGGTGAAATTCCGATTCCTGAACTTAAAAAATATCTCAACGAAAAAGGAATTCCCGTAAGGCTTTAATTTACATACAAGGTTTATACAAAAGGCGGTTATGCAGAATATGCACAACCGCCTTAAAAGTTTTTAATATTAAATTTTATCGTTTAAGCAAGCTTAGTTATGATTTTCTGAATCAATGTTGCATCTGTAACCTCAATAATGCCGTTACCGTTTACATCGGCAATCTTCATTGTTTCTGCGTCAAAATCTTCAAGCTTTACGATGTATTTCTGAACAAGTGTTGCATCAACAACAGTTACACTGCCGTCACGGTTAACATCGCCCTTGAGAGTTTCATCCGATGAAGACGAACCTACAACGAATGTCTTTGTTGACTCTGCCTTGTTGCCGTTTGCATCAACTGCAACCACACCGATTGAATATGTGCCATCAGCCGACGGAGTCCATACACATGAATCTGTGTTTGAGTTCTGAACTGTTTCACCGTTAACTGTGAATGAATAAGTTACATCACCTGTAGCGTGATAGCTTTCTGCCAAAAGTGTGATAGGTGTGCCTGCACTCTGTCCCGAATTGAGGTTTGCACCGAAGTTAACTTCAAACGGAGCTTCGTTTACTTCTGTGTCGGGAAGAAGCGCACCGATTCTTGCAAGCGGAACTGTGATATTGTCGATATCTTCTTTCTCGTGTGAGGTTGAAGGATCGTAGCTGTACTCAAGATTTGCCTGATCAAGCATTGAGGGATCATGCGGAAGTGTATCCATACCAGATGTGCCGTATGTGAGAATCTGCATTGCACCGATACCCTGTGTTTCAATGTAGCTGCGGTCAATACCTAAAGTATTGAGCGGAACTGCAATTTCGTAAACATAGCCGTATGAGTTCTTGTAACCTTCATCGAAGAAGTCAACCCAGTTTGAGTTCATATCGAGGTTATCGCCCATTACCCTTGAACCCTTTGGAGCGTTGATACCGAAGATTGAAGTGCTTTTTGTGCCGTTAGCGTATTTGATTTTAAATCCGTTTTTATTGTCCTGAGCCTGAAAGCTTGTTACACCGATCGGAATTCTTGTGTCATAGTTGAACATATATGTTCCGTCTGTGTCTTGAGTATCTGCCTTAAAGATTGAAGCACCGCCGTTTGAGTTGTTGGAGTCAAATGCAACAAGTGTGTCTATATGAGTTGTAAAGCCTGTGCCTCCGTCTTTTGCAGTGCCGTTTGTGCAACCCCATACGAACGGATTGGTATACACAGAACCGTCCTTGTTTGTACCTACTGCCTTGCCTGTTGCCTGCTTTGCAGGGTCAATTGACAGAGCAAGATACATAGGAATACTGTTTCTCCAAGGACGAGCTTCATTTGATGCGGCGAAGTTGTCCTCGGGAGAAGTTATGTATGTTGTGTTAGCCATTTCAAGCAGGAAATAAAGATTATCGTCGTCCCATGCACTGTAGAGAGCATAAGCATCCCACGGCTGTTCATGCATTGAAGAAGGCATATAAACTCGGGGATCATCGTTTGCAACACCCTGAGCAATAATCATTGAGCTGTCCCAGTCGCTTAAATCACCGTCAACAGAGATTGTCTTATGCTTGCCGAGCTGCATTTCAGGGTTTGTGCCGTAATAGCCGCTCTCAGGCGCTGTTGTGTGGCCGTCTGATTTAGCGGAGAAAGTTGTCTTTGACGCTGTAAAAGTCTTTTTGAAAGTATATGTCTGCTCCGTTTCAACACCGTCTGCACCTGTTGCATAAAGTGTAAGCGTAACTTTTGAATTGCCGATTTTGCCCTCACCGACTTTTACCGAATCACCGTTTGCAAACTCTTTCTTAGCTGAACCGTCAACTGAGTAATAGCCCTTGTCGGCATTCTTTAACGCAAGCTTTACATCAAGTGATTCTGTTGAAAAAGCCGTATTGTTTGCTGTAAGTGTGTAACCGTAAGCGTGATCATCAGGCTTGCCGTAATCAATCCACTGCTTTTCGGCTGTGAGCATTTTACATTCGCCGGCTTTGAGTGAAAGACCTGCTGCCTCAGGATACTGCTCCTTGCCATTGCCTTTTTCAAGACCGTTGTTGAAAATAATTTTTTCTGATTTGAAAGAAGACGCAAAGCTTGCCTTATAAAGACCGCTGTCCTCTTTTGTCATAAGCTCTCCCGGCCATTCGGCATTTTCCTTTGTGCCGTATGCGTAAACATAAACATCCTTCCATCCGTACTTTGAGTTGTCAAAGTACACCTCTGAACCTGACGATGTTGCTGCCGAAACACCACCTGCCGACACGACAAGTGCTGAAAGCACCATGAGTGCGGCAAGAATAATGCTCGTGATTTTTCTTGTTCTTTTCATTTTGATTCCTCCATTTCATAATCGTGGTAATGCGATTGCTTTTATTATAGCATTTTGCACTTGTTTTTTCAATTCATTATCACATTTTTGTTTCTTTGTACAAGTTATTGTGCAGAGTTTTGTAGACTTAATTAAATAAAGCTTATTTTTGACTATATCACAACATATTTTAACCATAAAAAATCCGCTGACAGTTTATGTCAGCGGATTTAATGTTTTGCAAAAACAATATTTAAATAATCAGTTTTCTTTTCTGTAGAAAGGTTCAACACCCTTTACTGCATTTTTTGCAAAATCCATTGAATACGGCATCATTGAAAGCTGGATTTCATCGTCAAGGAACGGATTTGCAACCTTGCTGATTGCATCGAATGTGCTTTCCATATCACCGAAGAAATCAACCACGATGAAGTAGCTCTTTTGACCGTTCTGCTCAATCAAACGAAGATATGCGGCATTTACTGTCGGCTCTGTGCTGAAATGATTAATAAGAGCAGCCATAAGATCAATCGGGTATTCTTTAGGCTCGCCGAGACTGATTGGTGAACCCGGTTCGATTGTCTGATTTTTGAGTTTCATATAGTCCTTCTGCTGTTTGAAAGAATGAACCATCTGTTTCGGGAATGTTACGCTCTTTCCGAAAGGATTGATTACAAAGCCCTTTACATCAGCCTGAGGATCCATTACCATCTGGGCAATGCTGTCAAAATCTGTAACAACCTTCTGTGCATTTTGAGTGTCCTTCCACTTGAAAAGTTCGTCTGTGTCCGTAAATACACCGAAAAACTTTTCTTTGTTGCCGTTTTCAAGAAGTCTGAACTGAACCTGAGTTGACTGCTGCATAACAGTCTGACCGTTGGTTGTCTTAGCCTCTGTCTTTGGTGTTACCTTTGCAGGGAGAATGAATTTCGCCTTCATAACCTCATCGATCATCTTGTTGATGTTTTCGGTTGTGTTGTCATCCTGCATCTTTTCAATAGCGGCTACGAGGTCTGGATTCTTGATTTCCTCTGCCGGCACTTTGCTTCCTTCCATTTTTGCGCCTTTAAGTTCGCTCATGCTTTGTTACCTCCGTTATTCTGCTGTATGATTTTTGTCGGGAAATACTGCAAATCGTTGGATACTTCACCGTCAAAGAAAATAATATTCGGTGAATTTAAATCTCTTTTGATTATGCAGTCGTAAGTTCCGTCTTTTTCTTTTTGTTTCTGCACCGATGTGTGGTTTTGCATTACAGACATCGGTGCAAGCATAGCATAAAATTCATCTTTTACATATAAGTGAATTCAAGTCTTTCGTAAGTTTTGACGCCTTCGGCATTTTCCGCACGAAGCTCAAGCTTTGAAACATCGCTGTCACCGTGCTTGATTGTTACTTTGTCACCGTCTTTGTACGAAACAGCCTTTCCGCCGTCAAGGGAATATGTGGCATTATCTGTGTTTGAACAGGTGAGAGTTACCTCGTATGTATCATCGCTGTATGTAAACTCTGTTTTTGAGTCAACACCCACGCTTGCAGGTCTTGCATATTCAGTGTATCCCTCATTATAAAGAACTACAACTGAATTTTCAGGGATATCCGTATCACAGGTAATCTTACCGTTTTTAACAGTATATTCGGTTTTGCGGTCAACACGGTCAACATATGTTCCATCAGCAAGATTTGTTTCAAAATCAACCTTGAGAGCATCATTTGTATTGACAATTACAGCTCCCTTTGTGCCTCTTTCAATCATAAGAGCAGTTGAGTCAAGGTTAGGATTAACGAGATTTTCGTCTTCACCTTTCATTGCTGTTCTGAAGAAATTCACTGCGGAAACACGGTTATCCTTGTACATATCGTCACCCTGTGTGCCGATTCGGTTCATGCCCCATGAATTGTCGATTGAACTGTTATACGGACGGTCAAAGAAGAGCGGTGTTCCGTCTTTTCTTGCCGTGATTATTGCCCAGCCGAGGACAACCTGTTCGCTGTCGATATTGTTGTATGTGCAGTCATTGATGTAGTTATCGTGGGATTCAACCCATGTTACGATATTCGGGTCTGCATTGCCAATCCAATAATCAGACACAACTGCCGTGTCGATATTGCCGCTTGCAATTCCCGAACGAATTTTACTGCCGTAGGTGCTTGATGTGGTTCTGCCGATTTCCTTTATATAGTCGGCAAGCCTGTCATTGTCGCCCTGAAGCACTTCGCCGTAGATAAAAAGATTTTCTGCGTTATCAACTTCTTTTGTTGCTTTTTCCCAGAAGTTATTTTTAAAGCCGTCATCTTCTTTTGGATCATCGGAAAGTCCGATATGCTTTGCCGTGTCATATCTGAAACCGTCGGCACCGCAGGCAATACAATCGTTAATGTAATTAAAGAAATACTTTTGAAATGAAGGTCTTTCCGTGTTGATGTCGGGAAGTCCTCCCATCTCATGCGTGGTGCAGGCAAGTCTGTCGCCAAAATCATTAAGGGGCGTTCTGCCCTCCTTGTGATAAAGGGTTTCAAGACTTCCGCCGCCGGCCTCAATAAGATCTTCGCTTACCTCATCGGTTGCCGGAGTAGTGTGGTTTGCAATTACATCGACAATAACCTTTATACCATACTTATGGGCCTCATCGCACATTGCCTTAAATTCATCACGAGTACCGAGCTGATAATTACCGATTTTGAAATCAGTCGGCTGATAGTGATAGTACCACTTTCCGTTGCCGTAAAGATCCATACCGCCGTCTTCGCCCTCAAGACACTCGTTAATCGGAGATGTCTGCACAGCCGAAAAACCTGCTGCGGCAATATCACCCATTGACTCCTTTATTGTGTTGAAATCCCAACAAAATGCTTGAAGAATCGCACCGTCAGCCACCTTGTCGGCTGTTTTGTAGTCAATTGACGCCGGCTGAGTTTGTGAGCAGCCCGTACCCGACACTGCAACGGCAGTAATCATAAGAGCCGAAAGAATTCCTGCCGATATTTTTTTAAACATAATTCACCATCTTTCTGTTTTTAACTTACTTGAGATACAGTATAACATAAATGATATGATTTTTAAATAGTTTTTGGCATTTTTGCCATATTTTTTTATTAAAACGCCAATAATGACACAAACTATGTTTTTGAGCAAAAAATCGTTACAATGTTTACAATAGAAAAAAATTGAATATTGTCACAAAAGAAAAATTGTTGTATACTAAAAGTATAAAAATGAAAGGAACAGCTGCATGAGTCACGCGATAATTATTCCTATTTATTGTGAAAACAGAAATACAATCAACCTCTGCAATGAATTACAGAATTTTGGAGCTGAGCATATTGTTGTTGTCAATGACGGTCTTAATCCCAAATCGGAATATTTTAACGAATTGACAAGTATTGGCTGTCATCTTGTTCACCTGAAAAATAACAACGGCAAAGGTGCAAGCCTTAAAGCAGGCATCAAATACGCTCATGATAACCTTTATAATATCACGGGCTACATTACCTGTGACGCTGACGGACAACATACTGCAAATGATGTTATGAAAATCAGCCGTATGCTTGACCTTAGAAACGGCAGTCTGATTCTTGGCAAAAGAGATTACAAAAAGTCTAAAATGCCGATTAATATACGAATCGGAAATAGACTGTCCTCGGCATATTTCAAGGTTATTACGGGCAAAAGCTGCAAGGACACTCAAACTGGACTGCGAGGTATTCCTGCATTTCTGTATGACACGGTGATGAAAACAAAGGGCAGTCGTTTTGATTTTGAAATGAATTTTCTCACAAAATGTGCCGACATGAGAGTCCCGTTTTACTTTGTGAACATTATAGCCGATTGCTCAAACTGCAGCAGCAATTTTCGCCTTATTAAGGACACCTACCTTATCTACAGAACTCCGTTGAGATTTGCGACGGCATCAATCGGCTGTACGATAATCGACCTTGTTTTGTTCACGATATTTGCATATATTCTGCCGTCACATATGTTCTTTAACATTATGCTGGCAACGCTTATGGCACGAGTTGTTTCGGGCGGAATTAATTTTCTCATCAACAGAAAAGTCATCTTCGGCAATACGGATAACGGAGCAAAACAGGCACTCAGATTTTTCATTCTGTTTTTCTGCATAATGTGTGCAAGCTCACTTATTGTATCGGCACTTTGGTTCCTGCCGATTCCCGTTACACTCACAAAGGCGATTGTCGATCTTTTGTTGTGGACGGTCAATTACAAAATGCAGAGAATATGGGTTTTCAAGGACAGCAACAGACTTAAAAGAACTCCCAGAATCAAAAGAAAATAAAGCAAACGAAAACGGTGACACGAAAATGCCACCGTTATTTTTGTATAATTTTCAGTTGCTGTCAATATTACAAAACCTCTGCCCTTTATTGCGCCTGCCGTCGTTACGATAATAAAGGCATTGGGATCAACATTTTTGATTCCCGATGTGATTTTGTAAACCTCTTGAGGACGGACTGCGCACATAATAACTTTCTTATCCTTACCGCTGTATGCACCCTCGCCGTTGAGGTATGTTACACCTCTCTTTAGGTTTTTCATAATATTGACACTTACTTCTTCATAATTGTCCGAAATTACAAACATAAGCTTGCCGTTACCTCTTGAAGTACCGTAGCTTACAGCATCAATTACCTTTATGCTGATAAAAATTACAAGCAAAGCATAGAGTACATTTTCAATGCTGTGATAAACAAAGAACACCATTAATAGCACAAGAATATCGGACACAAGGATTATCGTACCCGTTGAAATAAAGGGAAAATGCTTGTGAAGATTCAGTGCGATGATGTCTGTACCGCCTGTTGAACCGCCTCGGTAAAAGATAAGACCGAGTCCGAGACCGTTAAGCACTCCGCCGAATCCTGCGGCAAGAATTGTATCGCCCGTATATGCAGGCAAAATCGGTGTAAGAACATCAATCATAACCGAAACAAGTGCCGTTGCAACAAGGGTTCTTGTAAGAAACCCCTTTCCGTTCTCGATAAATCCCCAGATGAAAAGCGGAATGTTCATCACAAAAATCATAATACCTATCGGCAACGAGAACATATAGTTTAGCATTGTGGCAACACCCGTAAGTCCGCCCGGGGCAACATTGTTAGGTGATGTAAACATTGCTACCGATATGCCGTAAAGAACTGCTCCGGCGAAAATTACAAGATAATCAAAAAATAGTGTTCCTGCCTTTGCAAGACGGGAATTCGGTTTTAAATTCGTTTGCATAAAATCACTCCCCGAAACGAGTATGTATAATTATTTCAAAAAGCTGATTTATTCTGTCAAATTCTTTATTAATCTGCAAGTATCCGAAAAGTGCTTCAAGTCCCGTTGCACTGTGATAATCGGCAACAGAACCGTTTTTTGGAGTACATTTCGGTGCGGCATTTCTGCCTCGCTTATAAACGGCAAGCTCCTTTTCGGTTAAAGTCGGCATAAGAATTTTTGCAAATTCAGCCTGACTTTTGCAGTTTACAAGCGAAACCTTTATTTTATTGAGTTCTCCGACACTGCGGTTAGCCTTGCGAACAAGGTATTCACGCACAAGCAGGTCATAGACGCCGTCACCCACAAAGGCAAGTGTAAGCGGAGAAATTTCATCGGCTAATGAATGAACAGATGTATTTTCCATATTAACTCCGTATCACGCAATATTAATCCATAAAGTCAAATTCAAGCTCATAAATTGAAACCGTGTCGCCGTCCGAACAGCCTTTTTTTCGGAGTGCGTCAATTACACCGCCGTTTATGAGAACTTTCTGGAAATAGTTAAGGCTTTCGTAATCGTCAAAGTTAATGCCCTTCATGACCTGCAACAGCCAGTCAGCCTCAACTGTATAGATTCCGTTCACATTCTTGATTATAACAGAATGGTCATCAAAATCATCAACGGTCACAATCGGAGCAGGCTCTGCCTCGTAGTGAGTGATTGGAGGAAGTTTTGAAAGCATTTCCTGAATCTTTTTGAGGAGCGGATCAACATCATAGCGGATTGCCGCCATAATCGGGAAGAAATCGTAACCCTGATCTTCAACAAACTTCTTGAAGTCTGCAATCTGCTCATTGGTTGCCATATCGCACTTGTTGCCTGCAACAACCATTGGACGCTCTGCAAGCTCGGGATTGAACTTTGCAAGCTCATTGTTGATTGTTATGAAATCCTCTTTCGGATCTCTGCCCTCACTGCCCGAAACATCAACAATGTGAACGAGCATACGACAACGCTCAACATGGCGGAGGAACTGATGCCCAAGGCCTGTACCCTGCCATGCACCCTCGATAAGTCCGGGGATATCAGCCATAACAAACGATGAGCCCTCGCCCATTGACACAACTCCGAGAACGGGAGTGATTGTTGTGAAGTGGTAGTTCGCAATTTCAGGCTTTGCCTGTGAAACTACTGAAACAAGGGTACTTTTTCCGACATTCGGGAAACCTACAAGACCTACATCGGCAAGAAGCTTGAGTTCAAGAACAACATCAAACTCTTCACCCGGAAGTCCCGGTTTTGCAAAACGGGGAACCTGACGGACAGGAGTTGCAAAATGTGGATTACCCCAACCGCCTTTACCGCCTTTTGCAACGATATAGGGTTCATCACCCGAAACATCAGCAAGGATTCTTCCGCTGTTCTCCTCTTTTACAACAGTTCCGACAGGAACACGGATAACAAGGTCTTCGGCATTTTTACCACGGCATCTGCCGCCTCTGCCGTTTTCGCCTTTTTTTGCGGCATATTTTCTTTTATAACGGAAATCGGCAAGTGTTGAAAGGTTGGAATCGGCAACAAAAACAATGTTGCCGCCTCTGCCGCCGTCACCGCCGTCGGGACCGCCTGCCGCTACATATTTTTCACGGTGAAACGAAACGGCACCGTCACCGCCGTCTCCTGCTTTTATTTTAATTTTCGCTGTATCTACAAACATATTTTTCTCCGTAACAGTTTTGCTGTTTAATTATCAGTACAAATGTAAAGAATCTCAGACCTGTTTGTTATTAGTATAAACAGAAATGTAAAAAATAAGGGTGGATATAAAATCCACCCTCATAAATTTTGAGATTACTGCTCAACAGGATAAACGCTTGCACGCTTTCTGTCTTTGCCGACACGCTCAAATCTTACAACACCGTCAATCTTTGCGAACAGTGTATCGTCAGAGCCTTTGCCTACATTTTCACCAGGGTGAATATGTGTGCCTCTCTGCTTTACAAGGATGTTGCCTGCGAGAACCTTCTGACCGTCTGCACGCTTAACGCCAAGACGCTTTGATTCACTGTCACGGCCGTTCTTTGTAGAACCCATACCTTTTTTATGAGCGAATAACTGAATGTTTATTTTAAGCATTACCTTACACCTCCGAAAATTTAACTTTAATAAAATTTTTGTATTGCTCCGAAAGAGCAGTTAAGTGAAGCTTTAAGCCTGAGAGTATATCACAAGCCTTTAAAGCATCATTCGGTGACATTCTTACTTTCATAAGACCGTCATCCTCGGTAACCTGTGCATTAATATGCAAAATCTCGGTGACAGTGTTTGCAGTCATATATGCGGCAGAACTGATTGCCGCACATACAATATCGCTGCCCTCTTCGGCAAAGTCGGAGTGCCCCGATATTTCAAAACCGCAAATTATATCATCTGATTTAAAAAATGTTACCGTAGTCATTTTTAGGCTTCGATTGAAGTAATCTTAACCTGTGTGTAAGGCTGTCTGTGACCTTTTGCTCTCTTTTCGCCCTTCTTAGGCTTGTAAGTGCAAACTCTGATTTTTTTGCCTTTACCGTTCTTTACAACTTCACCTGTAACCTTAGCACCCTCAACGAGCGGTGTGCCAACCTTGATGCCGTCGTCTGTGCCGACTGCCACAACATCAAATGTTACTGTGTCGTTTGCTTCTGCGTCAAGCTTCTCGATGAAGATAACCTCATCGTTAGTTACCTTGTACTGCTTGCCGCCTGTCTGAATAACTGCGTACATTTTAGTACCATCCTTTACATTGGGCTCGCTATGTGCAGGTGGAACGAATCACTTAAAACCCACAATATGCGGCTTATATACTATACCACAAAGAAAACTTTCTGTCAACAATTTTCCCGATATTTTTTGAGTATATCAAATGTTATTCTGTATTCTGCAAGCCTTGAGAGTATTTTTCATAAGAGTTGAAATTGTCATAGGACCTACACCGCCCGGTACGGGTGTGATAAACGAGCATTTATCCTTAACATTTTCAAAATCAACATCACCGCAGAGTTTGCCGTTTTCATCCCTGTCCATACCGACATCAATCACAACCGCACCCTCTTTTACCATATCGGCAGTAACAAACTTCGGTCTGCCGACTGCGGCTACGAGTATATCTGCCTGTGAACAGATTTCAGCAAGATTCTTTGTTCTGCTGTGACAGATTGTTACCGTGCCGTTTTCGTGGAGCAAAAGCATTGCCATAGGCTTGCCTACGATATTACTTCTGCCGATTACAACGCAGTTTTTACCGTTTACTTCAATGTTGTAGGAATGGAGCATCTCCATTACGCCTGCAGGCGTGCATGGAAGAAAATCATACTCGCCGAGCATAATTTTGCCGACATTTACGGCATGGAATGCGTCAACATCTTTAAGCGGGCTGATTGCCTCAATTACAGCCTTGTCATCAAGGTGTTTCGGCAACGGAAGCTGAACAAGAATACCGTTGATATCCTTCTTATTGTTGAGAGTTTCAACAAGGTTTAAAAGTTCTTCCTGTGTTGTTTCTGCCGGAAGTGCGTACTCCTCAGACTTAAAGCCTACAAATTCACAAGCCTTTTTCTTGTTGTTTACATATACTCTTGATGCCGGATCGTCACCTACAATTACTACCGCAAGACCGGGGGTTATTTTGTGAGTTTCCTTTAACTCAAGCGTCTGCCTCTTTACCTCTTTCTTTACCTGTGCCGATACCTTTTTTCCGTCGATAATCTGCATAGAAAGAATCCTCCTTTTTTCTGTTTATAATTAAGAATACAATACCTGTTATAAAAATTACTGCCGAAAGAACCTGTGACACCCTTATGTCTGCTCCGAAAACTTGGAACGGAAGATAAAGGCTGTCTGTTCTCAGTCCTTCAACAACTGTTCTTTCAAATCCGTACCACACAAGGTACATAAAGAAAATCTGTCCCGAATATTTCTGCTTATATTTTCCGTAGAAATGGAGAAGTACAAATCCGAGCAGACACCACATTGATTCATAGAAGAAACACGGGTGAACTCCTATGTTGTCTGTTCCCTCGCTCATCATTCTCCAGGGCAAATCCGTAGGAGAGCCGTATGCCTCCTGATTCATAAAATTTCCCCATCTGCCTATTCCCTGTCCGATAAGGAAACCGACCATTGCAATGTCAAGAACAGGCATAATTTCCATTTTCTGTATTTTGGCAACAGTCAAACCGCCGAGCAACGCACCGATTATTCCGCCGTAAATAGCAAGTCCGCCGTTATTGATATAGAGAATTTCAATCGGGTTCTGTCCGTAATAATCCCATTTGAAGAAACAGAAGTACAGTCTTGCACCGATAATTCCCGTTATCATTCCTGCAAAAACACAGTTGACAAGCTTTGAACCGTCAACCTTGTAACGGGGAGCACTTTTCCACGCATAAAGTACGGCAAGCAAAAGTCCGCAGGCGATGATTATTCCATACCAATAGACCTTGTAATCACCGATTGAAAACGCAATCGGGTTAATATCAAATTCCCAGCCAAATCCGGGAAACTGTACATGATACGGCATAATTACACCTCATCAGGCTGTTTTACAACAGACAAAGTACAGTTGTCAACATCGAGCATCTCGGCAAGCCTTGCGTTGATATCTTCAAGCTTTGCATTTGCAACCGCATCAATGTAGGCAAAAATTTCGTTACCCTGCATTGCGTAGTCGATGATTGAATTTGAAATTGCGCTTACTGAGTTGAGCGATGAAACCGAATCGCCGTAAACAGACTTTCTTGCAATTTCAAAGTCCTCTTTATCAATACCGTTTTTCTTAATATCCGAGATATACTGCTTAATCATCTCAGCCGCCTGTTTCGGCGCTCTTGATTCACCGCCGAAGATTACCGAGCAATAACCCGGACCTTCAAAGAGTTCATAAGAAAAGCTTGAATTGATGAGGTTTGAATCCATAAGATTTCTGTAGAGTATGCTCGTGTTTGATGCAAGTGCCGAAAGAAGAATATCTGTGCATGCAAGCTGCTTTTCGTTAAGAGGCTTGTCTGCTTTCTCTTTGAAGCCGAGATTGAACAAAGGCATTGAAACAGGGAAAGTCTGCTCAACATAAGGTTCTTTGATTTCATAAGGCTCTGTTTCAAAATAGTTTTTGATTTCCTTTTTCTCACAAGGCTTGAGCATTTTGTCGGCAACTTTAAGCACACCGTCAACCGTTACATTACCAGCAACGCAGAGAATCATATTATTGAGGTTGTAGAACACATTGTAAACTTCATAAAGCTTTTCGGCTGTAATTTCCGCAATTGTTTCAACCGTACCTGCAATATCAATTTTTACAGGATGATTGTGGTACATACCCTCAAGCATATTGAACATTACTCGCCAATCGGGAGAGTCGTCGTACATTTTGATTTCCTGACCGATAATACCCTGTTCCTTTGCAACTGTCTGAGCCGTAAAGTAGGGATCCTGAACAAAATCGAGAAGAATTTCAAGACTTTCATCAAACTTGTCCGTACATGAGAAAAGATAGCAGGTTTTTTCAAAGCTTGTATATGCGTTTGCATTTGCACCTGTTTTTGCGTATCTTACAAACGCATCGCCTTCTTCACTTTCAAAAAGCTTGTGTTCAAGGTAATGGGCGATACCGTCGGGAACTGTAATTATATCGCCGCCGTTAACGGAAAACTTTGTGTTGATACTGCCGTAGCGTGTGCCGAAAATTGCATATGAAGAAGTGTAACCCTCTTTTGGATAAACAAAAATTGTAAGTCCCGATGGATGTTCAACTTTATAATAGCTGTCGCCTGCAATTTCCGATTTAATTTCTGTAATATTCATTCTGTCCGCCTCCCTTACTTATTTTTGAGAACATAAACCGTATCGAGCAAGAGCTTGTTTGCGGCATTTACAATCTGCTCTTTTGTAACGGCATTAACCTCAGCAGAAACTTCTTCAACAGTTTCAAGGTCGCCGTTAAAGATTCTCCCTGTGTACCAGTTTTCAATACCGCTTACGCTGTCGCTGCTTGACTTGAATGAATTAACAACAGCAAGCTTTGTTGCCTCAATTTCAAAATCTGTAATTTCTCCGTTCTTCATGTCCTCAATTTCTTTGAGAATAGCTTTTTCGGCTTTTTCAAGATTTTCGCCCTCAACACCGCTGTTGATGTACATTATGCCCTTGATTGAATCATAGGAGGACGAGCAGTAATAGCAAAGACTCTGCTTTTCACGAACATTGTTAAAGAGTTTTGAGCTTGCAGTACCGCCGAGAACAGCACACATAAGTCTTTCGGCAACCGCCTCTTCATCACCTGCGGAAATCTGTGTTCTGAATCCCATGACAAGTTTTGACTGTGAGAGCTCCATTTCCTCTGTAATATGTTTTTCTTTTGAAACATTCTTAACAACATCAGTAGATGAAGTCACAACATTTCTTTCGATATTTGCAAAGGCTTTCGCAAAAACCTCCTTTGCTTTATCGGCAGGGCTGTCGCCTATATAGAGAATCTCAAATTTTGCGGTTTTGAGAAGATTCTGCCATGCCTTGCAGAGTGATTCGGCAGTTGCGGCCTTGATTTTTTCGGCTGTACCGTAACGCTTGATTCCGAAAACCTCATCCTTGCACATATGCTTTATAAGCTGTCCCATTGCATAGATTCGCTTTTCGTTGAATTCCGAATCAATCACATCAAGAAGTTGTCTGCGTTCCTGTTCAAGTTCGCTCTCAATAAAAGCGTTGTTCTTGACATTCGGCTCAAAAATTACGCTGCACAAAAGCTCCGAAAGTTCTTTGGCAATGCTGACATCATCAAGAGAATATCTGTCATCAAGACCTGATACGGAAATTTTAATTACCTGGCTTTCACCGTGTTTTGAAAGCGATGAAGTGAGGTCTGCACCGTAAAGTGAGCTGAGTTTTTTGCTGAGAACAGTAAAATCGGGATATTTTTTGCATGAACGAACAAGCAATCCGCCCACAAGCGCATTCTCCGACGCTGTTTCGACAGAAAGCGGAACAACAATATTCACGCTGATTTTCATAGTTTTAAAACGGCTGTCCTTAATGTTTGTAAAGTAAACACCGTTTGCAATTTCATTTCTGTTGATGAAATTCATTTAATCAACTCCATTTTCAGATTATCAGTCATATTGTATCACATTTTGATTTATTATAAAAGAGATATAAGAAAAAATCACAAAAGTGCAATAGCAATTTGAAACAATTTTACTTTTTCGTACAAGGCTATCGACATATTTTCCGAATTTTACCGCAATTTTATCTGCATAAGAATCTGTTAAGTTTGTTGCTTTTAATTGTATCATAAATAAAAACAAATGCAACTATACGAAATTATTGACAAACTTGTCTGCCGATTTTTGGAAGTATTGGCATTAAATTCCGGATTTCGCATTTATTCTTTGTCTTTGTTTATCGTATGATAACCGAGAAAGTGCCTGTTTTTCAAAAGCAGTCATTCTGAAAGAAATACGGCACAGCGGTTTCTATACCTACTGTGCCGTATTCACTATATTTCCATGACAGAGCGGAAAATATTACTTATCTTTAATTTTGGCAGAATGTTTTTTACTCTTACCGAATGCCGTTACTCCTTTCATAACGCCGCCGCTGATAATCAGCAATGCAATCCACAAAATAAGGTTGCTGTTGTCGCCTGTCTGAGGGGACTTTGAATCATCAGGCAATTTAGCCGTTACGGTGTCAGCCTTTTTGATTTCTTTGGTTGGCGCATCTTCATGAGCAGAGATTGTCTTTTCGCAATAATCGCAGATATGGTTTTTATCCTTATCTACATGCTCAGAGATTGTCTTTTTGCAATAATCGCAGATATGGTCTTTATCTGCGTCATTATGCAGACATACATATCCACATTCTCGGCACACACCGTCTTTCCACTCATGTGCTTCACTTGCCACAATCACAGCACCACAGCAGTTCCATTTTTGTTCGTGATTAAAAGCGGTTCTTGTCGTCCACTCCTGTACACCGCCCTTGTGGTTTGTTCCGTCAAATTCTCCGTAGGCTTTACCGCAGACATCACATACCGCCTTTTCGGTACAGGTGGCATTGCCGCCTGAGCAATTTTCGGTTTCAAGCGCATCACATCCGTCCACGGTACATTTTCGGGTATGCTTACCGTCATTGTCAGATACCCATTCGCCAAAGGTATGACCGTTGTTGACTGTTACGGTCATCTCTGCATTATTTCCCGCTTTGTCGGTGACAACTATCTTCTGCTCACCGTTTGTCGGTGGGAGAACAAAACCTCCGTCTGCATCAAGCGTAACCACCGTACCGTTTACGGTAACGGTATCAACATACTTCTCATCAACAATAACGGTTTGTGCCTCACAATAGGTCTTGCCATTCTCAATACCGCTGATTACAGGCTGAATATTATCAAGCGTTATACGGTCGGAGCGAAGGTATGTTATGTTAATATTTTCATCAACAAGCATTACATAAATAATATATTCTCCGTTTGGATCTATGCAAAACGGTTCTTCATATGCACGGAATACAAGAGAGTTCAGTTCAGCCTCGGAAAGCTCCTTATCTGTTACCAAATAGGATACAAACACAACTCCGCTGTTATCTACGGCATTTATAGTTACCTCCTGTGTATCCTTAAAGAATATGCCAAAGGTAAGTTCGTTTAAGAATTCATTCCATTTATTTGTGCCTATGATAATTTCGCCCGTCGGCTTTTCGGTATCTTTCCACCGTGCCGTGATTGTAATGTTTTCGGCAGGCATGGTTTTGGGGATTTCCTTATCCCATCCCTTAAAGGTATAACCTTTTCTTGTCGGGTTGTCAGGGGCGGTAATTTCCGTACCGTAGTCCTGAGTAATGGGTGCAATCTCACTTCCGCCGTTGGTATCAAAGGTTATTGTGTACTGATTGATTTCCCATTGTGCTTTAACCGTTATATTCTCCGCCGGCATGGTTTCGGGGATTTCCTTATCCCAACCCTTAAAGGTATAACCTTTTCTTGTCGGGTTGGCGGGAGCGGCAATCTGCGTACCGTAGTCCTGTGTAATTGGTGCAATCTCACTTCCGCCGTTGGTATCAAAGGTTATTGTGTATTTATTCGTATTCCACACGGGATAGAGCGTCAGCGCCTCGTTTTTGGTATAAATATCTTCAAAGTCATATACCTTTTCGCCGCCGTCAACGGTTGCCCAGCCTACTTGCGTGTAGCCCGCGCGGGTGAACAAAGCGCCGCGCAGGGTAAGAATATTGTTGTGGGGTTTCATATCCGTCACCGCACTGCCGGTGCCGTATGTGCCGGGGAGGTAAATCACCTCATAGTCGCCAGTGATCGAAAGCATGGAAACATCGGCAGGTACGGTATCGCCGGGTTTATAGCAGTTCCCATTTTCATCCGACCAATACAGCTGCGCGTCTTCCGAAATGCCGTCCGGGCGGGGCAGTCCCTCGGCAGAGGGTGCAGTAAAGCTCTCGCTGCTTTTCACAATGATTTGAATATCCTCGGAGCTGCCGCCGAGCGTTCCGCCGCCAAGGTCAAGGGTAACGACCTTCAGCCCGTCAGAACCCAGTGTGTCAGGGTTCAGGACTTCAAGGACAGGGCGGAAACCGACGCTCGGGTCGGAGTACGTAGCATCGCAGTTGATCCAGAAGCGGGGCGAAGCGCACCCGCGAACCGCACGGCGCGACGCGTTGCGAGAAACAGTATCCTGTCCCCACAAATACAAATACATATCATTCCAGTTTTGGATATATCCGCTGTTCTTATTCAGCATCGTGTCCCATTCGTTGCTTTGGGGCACGCCGCGTTCGGAATTGCCCAAACCTATAAAATTACTTCCCACAGACGGTGCGCGCAGGGTATAGTCCACGCCGCCGCTGGCATAATCTTTGCCGAAAATCAGACTTTTCGTATTTAAGTCATCCCAGCTTACCGTATGCGTTACGGCATAGTCCGCCACAAACAGGCTGTGGGGATATTTGTTCTGCTGTGCATACTCCTCGGTGGTTACCGTCGCAGACGTGAGTTTGTAGGCTTCTATCGTTCCCACATAGGTAAAGGGAACATAGTGCAGCGACGTATCCGGCAAAGAAACCGCACCATCTGAGTTTCCGCTGTTTGCTGTGCCGGGAATGTCCTCGCCGGATAGGTCAAAGTAATAGGTGTCGCCGGGTTTGAGGAAAAACTGCTCGTCAGGCGAATCATTAGCCAATATCATTGGCGCAGCCAGCGCCCCCAATGCAGCGGCAGCTTCCGCATACCGGGTCATATCCAGCTCATCGATTTCCTCGTCGGAGAGCTTCTCCTTCGCCTCGTCGATGGCGTCAAGCTGCGCCTTGACTTCTTCGGCGTTATCTTCAGTGATTTCTTCTGCGTTCGGTAAACCGTCGATCATGGCCTGTACCTGATCTGCGGCACTCAGCTCTGTGGGACCATTCGGATCATCGGCTCTCTCGGTGCTGCCGTTTTCGCCGGTTCTGTCCTCAACAGGGATGTATTGACCGCAGTTCTGCGGTATAGCATTCTCCGCTCCACAGACAGGGCATTCCTTGTTCATGCTCTCCGCCGTGCAGGCCGTTTCACAGCTGCAAACAGGCGGTCCTTCCGCACTGTCCTCCGCAAATGCCGCCGTGGGCAGCAACCCTATCAACATCACACAGCAGAGCAGAAGACTTAAAATTCGTTTTCTCATTTCGTTTCCTCCGTTTCGCTGCCGCTCGACAGCTTAAAATCGTATTTCATTTCCAGCATGGCAAACAGCTTATACATAACCTCTGTGGCGATTGCCTTAATATCTAATGACTGAATAAAGGCAAGCACATTTTCCTGTTCCGCCTCCGGTATCCGATACACCCGCATTGCCGCCGTCAAAAAGCGGCTGAGCTTGCGTTCCAACGGAAAATGAATATCACATTTTCTCGCCATATAGCTGCGCATCAATCCCGCCGTGCCAATTTCCATCTCATAAAAGTCGCTCTCGGTATCATCAGGGAAATGTTCACCAAAAATCTGCTTCAGCTCTGCTGTGGTATGCAGGTAAATATATTCCGACGTGTCGGGCAGGGAATAGGCTTCAATGTAGATTTCTCGCAGGTTCTCATTCAGTTCAGTCAGTGTCAGTTGGATCGCCGTTTCCACCGCATAGGCGTAAACCGGCGGCAGCTTGCTGTCTGCAATGCTTCTTGCCACGCCGAACTGTCCGCCGAACATCGTTTCGGTCAATTCCAGCAAAATTCTGTCCTTGGTAGGAAACAGATTCAAATAGCTTCCCCTTGCCACGCCTGCTTCGTCCACAATCTGACTGACAGAGGTGTTTTTATACCCCTGCTCCAAAAAGAGACGGACGCATACGGTCAGTATTTTCCTCTTTGTTTCGCTGCTGTCTCTTCGCAAATATGTCACCTCTCTTCAATTTTGTTAGTATATATACTAATAATATCACAGCAAGTGCAAAAAGACAATCGGTATTTGAAACTTTACCTCCGTAAATTGTGACATTTCCGCAAACGCTGGCTTCTTCCATTACTCACGGAACTTTATGACTTCTTGAATACTACCCGAAAAGGAAAAGCCGCCGTCTGTTGACAGCAGCCTTTCCGATTGTTTGTTATGCGTAAATCAAATCGTTTGAAACAACCTCCATAGCAGCATTGTGGATGTTGTTCATCTTCTGCACCCACAGCATTTGGTTTTCCGCTTTGAGTGCTTCCGTTAAACCCTCCTTTTCGGCAAGTTGTTTTACCAGCCGAGAAAACATTGCTTCTGCCTGCTCGTTGAGGTCTGCAAGGTAATCGTTCAGCTTGCCACTTATCAGCAGTTCGGAATAGAGTACCTTGCGGTGCTGTTTCAGATACCGCAAGTGTCGCTGTTCCCATACGCCGATATGCCTTGATTCTTCTTTAGGCAGTTTCAGGCAGGGAAGATAGTAATCGCCCTGCAATTCATACCAAAGTCCGTTTTTCTCGTCATAAATGTACTTATCCATTTTGTAATCCTCCAATTATGATTGATTTTACCTACAATCCAATCATTCCGGCTGATTACAAAAGCCAAAGGGAGAGGACTTCCTTACGAAGCCTCTCCCTTCTAGGATACCTTTTTTTGTATAAACGAGTCCTGCCGGACTCGAACGTTCGAGGTCTTCGCTCCGCTTCGGTCGGCGCTAGCGAAGGTCCACTGGACCTTCAGCTTCTCCGTTCCACTCCGGTCCGCGCATAACCAACGTCCACTGGACGTTGTGCGCCGTCTCGGGCTCTTCTACCTATGCATCGAATGTAAGAACGATGTTGCCACAGCCTTCTGCCAATTTTTCACACATCATATGCACATTTTTCTGCAATGGTATTTCTTTTTTGTTCTCATCTAATAAAATAATGCTCTGTTTTGAACAGTCTGTAAAAGCTGAACTGTCAACAAAATATCTATACCACCTGCCATATATAGAATCAGTCTTCACATCTATTTGATGAACCAGTGTAAATTTCTCTCCATAAGGGCTATGTGGCACATATGTAATTTTGGCATATTTGACACGTGCATATGGTGCAATTTGTTTTTCCCATTGTTTCTGTTCATCTTCTTTATATTTATCTTCCTTATATTTACCTTCATTTTCAGATCCCATGACCACTACAGCAATAATAATTATCACCAATATCCACCACATGATTCATACCTCCTTTTATTTTTCTAATTCAGCAATGCGTTTGTCAATATCCGCAGATGCTTTGTCAAGTTCTTCATCAGACATATTCTGTATCATACTGATGATTTCTCTCTTCGTAAAACCAGCAATAAACTCATGATCAAGTTCGTCGAGTTTGTCATGTTCATCAGACTTTTTCCAGAATAACTTCTTAAACTTCATTAATCCCAACATATGCTACCTCTTTTCTTTCTCACAATTATTTATTGTTTCTTGATGGTTTTATTTTATCAAACACATACTATTCACCTGTTCCCAGAATGCAAAAAAATCGAGTAAAGATTTTCGCTCCATCTTTACCCGATTTCTTTATACTTATATCCATTTTGATGCTGCTTCTAAGTCAATCACCTTTTTATTATGCGAGAAAAAGTGCTTTGTTATCCATCACTCTTTTGCCTGCTGTACAGCCTGGGCAGTCACAGTATTCGATGCCTTTTGCCAGAAGTTCCTCTTCATGGGCAAGAATTCATTTTCAACACTAATTGTTATGGAATAGTTTCTTGTTCTGATACTTCGGTTCACACGTTAAATTAATACGAAGTCTTCTGAAAATATCTGTATCTACAGATGATAAAATAACTGAACAATGTGCATTGCAATTCTTTAACCTCGGCAGACAATTCAGTGCTTTCTTTGCATTCTCATTGGAGGCCGCACTGACAGAAAGAGCAACCAATACTTCATCTGTATGCAGTCTCGGATTATGATTACCCAGATAATTCACATTCAGTTCCTGAACCGGACGAATAACTTCTGATGCCAATAAATGTTCATCATCCGGAATATCCGCCAGGGCTTTCAATGCATTCAAAAGCATTGCGGATGCCGCGCCAAGCAGTGCCTTATTCTTGCCGGTAACAACTCTTCCATCTGGAAGTTCAATGGCTGCTGCCGGTTCCCCTGTCTCCTCTTCTGTTGTCTTAGCCGCAACAGCAACAGCATAATCTGCAGTGGAAAGACCTTCCTGGTTCAGAAGCATTTCCAGCTTACTGATCTCCGCCTTATTCTCCTTGCCCTTCTTCTGCTCACAAAGAGCAATATAATAACGGCGGATCATCTCTTCTCTTGCGGCTTTCTTCACCGCTTCATCATCAAAAATACAGTTGCCGGCCATATTCACACCCATGTCTGTCGGCGACTGATAAGGCGATGTTCCTGAAATCGTCTTAAATATCGTCTGCAGGACAGGGAAAATCTCAACATCTCTGTTATAATTAATGGCAACCTTGCCATAGGCTTCCAAATGGAAAGGATCAATCATATTGACATCATTCAGATCCGCAGTTGCTGCTTCATAAGCAAGATTCACTGGATGCTTCAGAGGAATATTCCAGATTGGGAATGTCTCAAATTTGGCATAACCGG
>OLSI01000613.1_pt1 | contig 29477 bp, 41 predicted proteins | sample 1672661 | NCBI WGS metagenome assembly OLSI01 (sample SAMEA3136711, study PRJEB25190) | human gut metagenome | biome: human gut; feature: human-associated habitat; material: faeces | place: Austria | collected 2013 | reverse complement strand
AAACCTTGCCGGGTAAGCTTTGCCCCGGTAGATGTATCATGAAGCTACTGAAGCAGTAAGCCTGTCGGTGGGCGTGCTGTGGAGGGAATGTTAATACAGCGACTGTGATGGGAGATGCCGCAAGGGATAGACTTTCGGACGCGGGTTCAATTCCCGCCAGGTCCATAGTGAAAACGCCGTATTTACGGCGTTTTTTCTTTTTCGTGTTGCATTTCGTGTTGCATAGTTGTGAAATGCAAATTAATTTTATCTGTAAATTTCTTTTGCTCATCGTTGATCACATTTCTGTATACAGCCTTTAGAACGGTATCTGTTTTCCATCCACCTCTTGCCATAATGTACTGATCCAGAATACCAATCGCGTGCATGATCGAAGCAGAGTAATGTCGGAGATCATGAAAACGGAATGGTATAACCATTCCTTCAAATGGACTTATTGATTGTTACAGTGCTGTTACAATATAAGCCTTTTATGTTTGGACTATTAAATTTATAGTCCATTACGTCTATACCGTCCGCGCAGGTCTGGTCTTGTAATTCCTCATATGTGCTCATGTAAACACCTCCCGCTTTAGTATATCTCAATACGTGTACAAAAATCTGTACAGTTGCTTCCACAAAAAGAAAATTGACAAATATTTCGGAGTGACATATAATATATTTAACAAGAGAACCGTTGGTCAGTGCACACCTGACCGCCGGATAAAGCATCAGCTAAAAATAGCGCCTTACTTTACCAGAGCAGGGGCGCTATTTTTTATGCGAAAAAGTAATAACAAGAGTTATGACTGCACAAAGCATAATTACAAAAGTAAATAAATCACTGTATGTAACCATCAGCACCAGCCTCCTTTCACAAAAGTGTCCGGCGGCTGACATAACACCCCAACAGTTCCCTGGGTAAATATATTATATTGTCAATGTACATTCTGGCAGATATGCCGATTATTTCCTTTTGTTTTTCACAAATTCAGCAAACTGGCGAATTTCATTCAATTCGTCTTCGGTGTATTCTTTGCCATCAAAATGAGCGGCAAGAGTGGTAAGTTCGTCATTAAGTCCGAGGAGAGTATCAGCAGAAACATTTAAGCAATCAGCAATTTTCTTTATTGTATTTACGTTTGGTTCTCTATTTCCACTCTCATATAATGAATATGTAGATTTTGCTACGCCAATATTTTCTGCCACTTCTTTCTGGGATAATCCAGATCTTAAGCGAGCTTCTTTTAAATTGTCATTAAAATTGTCACCCATAATTGGTACCTCCTGATAATTCGATTATAGTTGCATATTGAAAAAACTGTCAACAGAAAAGTTTGCAAAATGAAAAGAAAAGTATTGATAAATTTGCAAATAGAAATTATAGTATAATTTCAGTTTGCAAAACGCAAATAAGCGAAAGGAGGAAATGAGATGTTTAGAAATTTAGAAGCGGAACAAGCCAGATTTGGTTATACAAATCAGCAGATGGCAGACAAGTCAATGATGTTTGCAACTGACAACGAACCAAGAGAGAAAGGAGGTGACAACGATCGTAATGACGGTTATTTTTGGTTATCAGTGTCTTCGGTCGATTTGGAATTATCAGTACCTTCTTCAACAGGTGAGCATGTGTCTTGAGTCTGTGAATACTGTTTATGCAGCTCTTCGACAGTTTCTTGCAGTTCTTTGATAGTTTCGGCTTCACTGGAAAGAGATACATCTATATTGTGAAGCAATTGCTGCAACATTTCGTTTTGGGCACGCTGAAGCTCAAGTTGTGCTTCTTCAATCTGCACTTGCTTAATTTGCTCTGGCTGCGGTGAATTGGACTGAGCAATAGCAATGGAAATTGTAAGAACTGTACTAACAATTAAGCTAATAAGTTCCAACAAAAAAGATGTAGGCATTTTTATACGACTGTTACCAATAGGGATGTATACAGAATCGGGCAGTTCGTAAGCGTTAACCGCCTGTTCATCAACAATTACGTAATCATCTTTTGGCAGGCCACCTAGATCTTCGGGATAATCAAGCGGCTTGGAAGGAATACGCAGTGCGGGAGTAAGATTTAAAATCTGTTGCTGTAGTTCGCGATATGAAAAATCATTTTTAAATGATTCACTCAGAGCACTGTACAAACCAGTGGCTATGTTGTCGCGAATAGTTGAATTTAGAGATTCAGACAATTGGGAAATCTGAGAAGCAAGTGATGAACTCATAATAGAACTATATGACTGAATGAGTTCTCTGCAGGGAGCTGTTAAGGATTCTTGTATTTGCTGAATTTGTGAAGTCATTGCATTGGGCAAAACGTTTCGCACACATTCGAGATGAATGTTAGAAATTCTTTTCATAGTTTCCTGAAACTCTGGACTAAAAAATGGGTTGTATTTCATAAGATCCTCCTTGTTAGTTTGCTAGGCATGGCGGTGCCTGTAATTACAGAATAGGAGAGAAAGCAAGCAAAGTCAACAAATACAGTTCGACACAGTTCGACAGAGTAACTCCGTACAACCATAATCCATACCATAGTAGCAGGGGAGGTGATTGTGATAGGAATCAAATTTGCTCGCAGATTTATCATAGACGGCGTGCCATACAGGATAGATCAGCTTCCAAAAGCGCAGGTGACGAAGGAACGGGCACTGAAAACTGAAGCGGAGCGAGTTGATCTGGCAATGGCTATATATAATTTCGAAAGAAAGAAAGCTGCCGGGTAAGGCAGCAGAAAGGAGGCAAGCTGTGAAGCGTAACATAATCATATCTGTCATCATAGGCACCCTTGCTACATACCTGCCGTTCTGGGAATGGGGCGGAACACAGCTTTTTGGAGCATTTGCCCTGTCGGTGGTTGCGTGGATGGTGGTACAGGGAACAGAGCCGGAAGGGAGGAGGCCATGATTTTAGAAAAAATGATAGATGAGTTGTATGAGCTTTCGAAGAAAGCTATAGCAAGCGGAATCCATATAAGTTTCGAAATAGGATTAGCTGGATATCCATGCCGGGTTTGGGTGGAGGAACCAACAGAAAGCAAAATGACTACTTATGATATCTATCGCGAAGAAGTAATGATGAAAGAATCCGTTAAAAACTACGAAGCAGCCAGGGAGCATCTTACACGGTTGTTAAAAGAAAATGGATCCTGAGAGTTGGGAGCTCATCAGGATCCGGTGTCCAATGGACAAAAATAGTTTATCACCCTTTTATTGTAGAAGGGTAGAAAGGAAAAGTCAATGACTAAAGTTGAGAAAAAGGGAAATACAACGAAGGCAACAGTAGAGGGAAACACGCATGTGTTGGTTGATGAATTTCAGGCTGTATTACACACAATGTATCGATTGCTTGAAAAGAACATTAAAGACCAGGAAAGTGTAACCCCACGGGATCTTATGCACTCAATGGTGGAAGATGCGGTGCAAAAAGAAAAGGAGATGAGATAGTAACTCATTAACAACTAACCGATAATTCAAGAAAAGGAGAATACAAGATGCAGATTAATGTTAGTTTTGAAAACCTCACTGAGATGAAAGAGTTCGCAGCAATGATAATGGGAGTTTCCGACAGCCAGAAGAAGACAGCTGTCGCTGATAAGCCAGCACCACAGCCGGTACCTGTTGCAACAGGTGCACCTACACCAGTACAGGCTGTCCCGGTCTCCAGTGTTCCGACATCCGCGCCGGCGCAGCAGACTCCGGCCAGCGTGCCAGTGGCACAGACAGCGGTACCAGTCCAGAGCGCAGTACCGACATCCGCCGTATCCTACACACTGGATGACCTGGCAAGAGCCGGGATGACACTGATGGACAGCGGAAGACAGGCTGACCTGCAGGGGCTTCTGAAGACCTTCGGAGTAGAAGCGCTGCCGGCACTTCCGAAAGAGCAGTACGGGGCATTTGCAACGGCATTAAGAGGAATGGGGGCGCAGATATGATGCACCAGGAAAGGGCACACGCACTTTTAAGTGCATCCAGTTCCGGCAGATGGCTGAAATGCACGCCGTCTGCCAGGCTGGAAGAACAGTTCCCGGACACCACATCCGAAGCTGCCGGAGAGGGCACCCTGGCCCATGAGGTGGCAGAGCTGAAGCTGAGGCACTATGTGGATACGGTGAACTTTGGAAGACGCAAGTTTACCGCGGCATACAACAAGCTGAAGAAGCACCCGCAGTGGCAGGAAGAAATGGACCGTTACACGGATGAATACCTGGAACATGTAAAGACCGCGTCCCTTGCCATGAAGATCTGCCCTGCTACAAAGATCGAGGAAAGGGTTTTCTTCCGGAAATATACCCACGAAGAAAAGGGGAATTCCATCGAGGGAAGCGGCATTGCCGACTGTATCCTGATCGGGAGCGGGACCATACATGTGATCGATTTCAAGTATGGGAAAGGTGTCCTGGTGGATGCAGACCATAACCCGCAGCTCATGCTGTACGCCCTGGGAGCTTACGAGGCCTATAAGATCCTTTACCCAGTGGAAAAGATCCGGATCTCCATTGTCCAGCCAAGGATTGAAAATTTTTCTGACTGGGAGTGCTCCCTGGAAGACCTGCTGAGGTTCGGGGAGTATGTAAAGCAGCGCGCCGCATTAGCCTGGGAAGGGAAAGGACCCTATAGTCCCGGTACCGATACCTGCAGGTTCTGCCGGGCAAAGGCAAAATGCAGGGCGAGGGCAGACCACAACACGAAACTTGCCTTTGGAATCGGGGAGCTGCCACCGCTGATCAGCAATGAAGAGGCGGGGGAACGGCTGAGAGCCCTGGAGGATGTGGCAAAGTATCAGAAAGACCTCCAGGAGTGGGCACTGGCTGAGTGCCTGTCCGGGAAAGAGGTCCCGGGCTGGAAAGCCGTGGAAGGACGCGGATCCAGAGGATGGACAGATACCGATGCCGCGTTTGAAGCCCTGAAGAAATACGGCGTGGAAGAGGCCATGCTCTATGAGCGTAAACCGCTGACACTGGCACAGGTGGAAAAGGTAGTCGGAAAGAAAGAACTGCAGGAAGCTGCCGGGGACTATATGGTCAAGAACCCGGGCAAGCCCACACTGGTGCAGGAGAAAGATAAGAGACCAGCAATCACAAATAAGATCACAGCTGAAGAAGCATTTAAGGAGGAAAACTGATCATGGATAATTTTTGCAATGTAACAACCGGAGAAGTAAGGATGAGTTATGCACACCTGTTTAAGCCCTATGCGGCTATGCCAGGCCAGGAGGAAAAGTACAGCGTGACTGTGCTGGTGCCAAAGACGGACACAGATACTATGGGGCGTATTAACGCAGCCATTGAAGCAGCTAAACAGAGAGGCATTTCCGAGAAGTGGAACGGGCAGTGCCCGCCGATCCTTCCAACTCCAGTGTATGACGGGGACGGCGTAAGACCGACTGATGGCATGCCATTTGGCCCGGAGTGTAAAGGACACTGGGTGTTTACCGCCAGTGCAAAAGCGGATTACCCGCCGGAAGTCGTTGACCAGATGGGAAACCCGATCATCAACCAGTCCGAGGTCTACAGCGGCATGTACGGAAGAGTGAATGTGACCTTTTACCCTTATGTATTCGGGGGCAAGAAAGGAATCGGCTGCGGCCTTGGACCAGTTCAGAAGTTAAGGGACGGGGAAGCCTTAAGCGGCGGCCATGTATCCGCGGCACAGGCATTCGGGGCACCACAGCCAAAACCCGCAGTCCCATACACACAGCAGCCGGCAGGCGGGATCAATCCCATCACCGGATTACCATACTGACAGAGGGGGCACAGGCCCCCTGTTGCAAAACGGAGGGCGTTATCATGGCAGACTTAAGTATCGATATTGAAACAAGATCAAGCGTGGAGATCCGGAAGGCGGGGCTGTACCGGTATGCACAGTCCCCGGACTTTGAAATCCTACTGTTCGCTTACCAGATGGATGATGCCGCTGTGGAGATCATAGACCTGGCACAGGGGGAGAAGATCCCGGAATGGATCGTGGAAGCCCTGCAGAGCGCGGATGTCATCAAACATGCATACAATGCAGCTTTTGAGTGGTACTGCCTGAATACAGCAGGATACAGGACTCCGCTGAATCAGTGGAGATGTACCATGGCACATGGCCTTTACTGCGGATACCCGGGAGGTCTGGATGCCATTGGAAAAGCAATCGGACTTCCTCAGGATAGGCAGAAGCTCGCAACCGGAAAGGCACTGATCCGGTATTTCTGTGTCCCCTGCAGGCCCACAAAGAGCAATGGGAACCGGACATGGAACCTGCCGAAACATGCCCCGGAGAAATGGCAGCTGTTCAAGGAATACTGTAAACAGGACGTTACTGCGGAGAACAGTATCCTTAGGAGGCTGAACCAATACCCGGTTCCGGCGGAAGAGGAAAGGCTCTGGCAGATGGATGTGAAGATGAATGCGTTTGGCGTCCGTGTGGATGAAGAACTGACAGACGGCGCCCTGTACATAGATGAAGTGAGCCGGCAGACCCTGATGGAGGAAGCCATGGGAATCACCGGCATTAATAACCCGAACAGTACCGTACAGCTGATGGAATGGCTGGAAAGGAACGGCACGGAGACAGACAACCTGCGCAAGGCTACCGTGTCCGACCTTCTGGCGGGACAGCCCGCAGAGAATGTGAAGCGGATGCTGGAGATCCGCCAGCAGCTGGGGAAAACCTCCGTGAAAAAATACGAGGCAATCCGCAATGCAAAAGGCGCAGACGGACGTGTCCGGGGACTTACCCAGTATTATGGGGCGAACCGTACCGGGCGCTGGGCAGGACGGCTTGTGCAGATGCAGAACCTCCCCAGGAACTATCTTGGAACCCTGGATGAGGCGAGAAAGATCGTCAAGAAGAAAAACTATGAAGGGCTGCGCCTGATCTACGGGAACGTGCCGGACACTCTCTCCCAGCTGATCCGGACCGCGTTCATCCCCTCAGAGGGCAATAAATTCGTGGTCGCGGACTTTTCTGCAATTGAGGCGCGTGTGATCGCCTGGCTTGCGGGGGAACAGTGGGTAAATGAAGTATTTGCCACACACGGGAAGATCTACGAGGCAACCGCTTCCCAGATGTTCCATGTCCCGGTTGAAAAGATCAAAAAAGGAAACCCGGAGTATTCCCTAAGGCAGAAAGGCAAGGTCGCAACACTCGCCCTCGGCTACCAGGGCGGTACTTCGGCGCTGATCGCAATGGGTGCGCTTAACATGGGGCTGACGGAGGAAGAACTTCCGGATATTGTCCTCAGATGGAGAAATGCAAACAGACGGATCGTGGACCTGTGGTACTCCGTTGAACAGGCTGCATTAAAAGTCATGCAGACTGCAGAGCCCCAGGCAATCAACGGGCTGATCTTTGCCCTGGAAGGGGACATGCTCTATGGGCAGTGTTTCCTTACGGTAAGGCTCCCGTCGGGGAGAAAACTGTTTTACCCGAAGCCATTCCTGCAGGAGAACCAGTTCGGGAAAATGGCGCTGCATTATTACAGCACAGGGAGCAACAAGAAGTGGGGCGTGGAATCCACTTATGGCGGAAAGATGACAGAGAACATTGTCCAGGCGATCGCAAGGGACTGCCTGGCGGAAACCTTAAAACGGATCGAGGACAAAGGGCTGCATGTGGTATTCCATGTGCATGACGAGGTGATCATCGATGCACCGGAAGAGACAACCGTGGAGGAGATCTGCGGTCTGATGGCAGACCCGATCCCGTGGGCCCCGGGGCTTATCCTTAAAGGAGCCGGATTTGAAGGACAGTATTACATGAAGGACTAGGAGGAAACGTATGCAGTATAACAGAATGCTGAGAATCAGTACAGCCGGGAGCAGGAAGGCCATGCGCTGGCCGAAGAGCTCCATCCTCTGGTCTGAGTTTACGGAAAAACTGAAAATGCCGGTGCGCGGCACCGAGACCATGGAAGAATACCTGGCAATGCCCAAAGCAAGGCAGGCAGAACTGAAAGATGTGGGAGGCTATGTGGGCGGTACCTTTACCGGGGACAGGAGGAAGGCCTCCGGTGTGGAAGGCAGGGACCTTGTCACACTGGATCTGGACAGTATCCCTGCAGGACAGACGGAGGATATCTTAAAACGGGTGTCCGGGCTTGGCTGTGCCTCCATGGTGTACAGTACCCGGAAACACGCAGGGTATGCCCCAAGGCTGAGGGTCGTGATCCCCCTTGACCGTACCGTGACCGCTGATGAATATGAGCCCGTGGCGCGTAAGATCGCGTCCCTGGTCGGCATCCGGTTCTGTGACCCGACAACCTTTGAAGCGTCCAGACTCATGTACTGGGGAAGCTGCTGTTCCGACGGCGAGTACGTGGCGGAGGTATATGACAACCCGTTCTGCAGCGCAGACGGCATCCTGGCCATGTACGGGGATTGGAAGGACGTGTCCCAGTGGGCACAGGTGCCCGGCAGCGAGGTAATTGAAAAAAGACGCCTGGCAAAGCAGGAAGATCCGACAGCGAAACGCGGGATCATCGGTGCATTCTGCCGTACTTATACCATCACCCAGGCTATGGACAAGTTTATCCCGGGTATGTATGAGGAGACAGACATACCCGGACGTTACACCTATACAGGGGGTTCCACACAGGGCGGTGCTGTGGTATATGACGGGGACCTGTTCCTGTACAGCCACCATGCAACAGATCCCTGTTCCGGACTTCTGGTCAATGCCTTTGACCTGATAAGACTGCATAAGTTCGGGGACCAGGATGCGGATGTAAAGGAAGGAACCCCGAATAACAAGCTGCCGTCTTTTCTGTCCATGTCCAGGCTTGCCCTGGAGGACAAGGCGGTATCGGATCTGATGTCAAAAGAACGTTTCGAGAATGCGAAGGAAGCCTTTGCGGCAGGGAATACACCACAGGCAGGGCAGGAAGCAGACGAGGACACCAGCTGGATCTACAGCCTTACCAAGGACGCCAGCGGACGTTTTGAAAAGACCATAAACAATGCGGTCATCATCCTGGAGCATGATCCTCTCCTGAGGGGGAAGATCGTGACGGATGAGTTTGCGAGCTGCGGGATGGTGCTTGGCAGGATGCCCTGGGACGAAAGGGACGAAAAGCGCAGATGGAAGGACGTAGATGATGCTGGCTTTTACCGGTACATGGAAACCTTTTATGGCCTTACCGGACGTGAGAAGCTGGATAACGCCCTTCTGCTGGTCAGTTCCCAGAACCGGATCAATGATGTGAAAAGATACCTGCAGGGGCTGAAATGGGACGGCAGGAAGCGCGTGGACGGGCTCCTGGCAGATTACCTTGGCGCGGAAGACAACGCCTATACCAGGGCTGTTATGCGGAAGTCCCTGTGCGCAGCCGTGGCAAGGGCCGTGAACGGCGGCTCCAAGTTTGACAATATGCCCATATTTGTAGGTCCCCAGGGAATCGGAAAGAGCACCTTCCTTGGCATCCTGGGAAAAGAATGGTTCTCGGATTCTTTGACAACCTTTGAAGGCAAGGAAGCCGCAGAGCTGATACAGGGTACCTGGATCAACGAGATCGGGGAGCTGACAGCGTTTACCAAACAGGAAACGCAGGTGATCAAACAGTTTTTAAGCAAGACAGATGACATATACCGTGCAGCTTACGGAAAGCGGACGGAGAAATACCCGCGGCGCTGTGTGTTCTTCGGGACGTCCAACGACACCGAGTTCCTGAAGGATGCTACCGGAAACCGGCGGTTCTGGCCCGTAGATGTAGGGGTGCATAAAGCCGTAAAATCCGTATGGGAAGATCTCCCCGGTGAGGTAGACCAGATATGGGCGGAGGCTTACGTGTACTGGCAGATGGGCGAGAAGCTGTTCCTGCCAAAAGAAATCGAATGCCTGGCAGAGGCAGCCCAGAAGGAGCACAGGGAGTCTTCCGGAAAGGAAGGGCTTATCTTAGAATACCTGGAAAAGCCGGTCCCCGAAAACTGGAACAGCATGAAGCTGATGGACCGCAGGACATACCTGAACGGGAACATGAAAGCAGCGGAAGACATGAAGCTGGTACCAAGGATGAGTGTCTGTGCAATGGAGATCTGGGTGGAATGCTTCGGCAGCGACCCGCGCTATATGCAACGCAGGGACAGTGCCGAGATCAACAACATCCTGATGGGGATCTCCGGCTGGGAAAAGGAAAGATCTTCCGGGCGGCACGGCATTTACGGGACGCAGAGAGGGTTCCGCAGGTGTCAACAAACTTAGCCAACAGACCGGGGAAAAGGCAAATTTGAGTTTGTTGACGTTGACCAGAGCAAAAAACATTGTCAACGGCATGTGACACAGTTTGTAGACGGACAGAAAGCCCGAAAATCCAATAAAAACTAATATATGTCTACAATGTCAACAAACTTTCTATATAAATATAAAAATAGATATAAGTAGAATACCTAATAGCACCTAGCGCGCCTAAAAATAGACACGTATACGCGCGTGAGAGTGTTGCAGACAGGAGGGCTAAGAATGCGGGAAAAAGAAATTGAGAAAATCCTGGCGGACGAGGTAAAACGTCTGGGAGGCAGGGCATATAAGTGGACAAGCCCCGGCAACGACGGAGTGCCGGACCGGATTGTGATCCTTCCGGACACCAGGGTGATATTCGTGGAACTGAAAACAGACACAGGGGTGCTGAGCCCCCTGCAGAAGGTCCAGATCAGCCGGCTGAAAAAACTGGGACAGTGGGTGGAAGTGGTAAAAGGCATCCAGGGCTTAAAGGTGTTCTTTGAGGACCTGGGATATACGGACACAGCTTCCAGGATCTCGACAAGATACAACCTGGAGTGAGGAGCGGGAAAATGATATTTAAGCCACATGCATACCAGCAGCACTGCATCGCTAAGGTCATAGAAATCGCAAAACTCGGTCTTTTCCTGGACATGGGACTTGGCAAGACGGTCACTACGCTGACCGCCATCCGCCAGCTGAAATACGACCGGTTCGAAGTGCGGAAGGTTCTGGTGATTGCACCGAAAAAGGTGGCAGAAGGAACCTGGACCAGGGAAAAAGACAAGTGGGAGCATACAAAGATCCTCCGGGTTTCGCCTGTGCTTGGCAGCCAGGCCAAAAGGATACGGGCTTTGAACACGCCAGCGGACATTTATATCATCAACCGGGAAAACGTGTGCTGGCTGGTTGATTATTACCGGAATGACTGGCCGTTTGACATGGTGGTCATCGATGAATCCAGCAGCTTCAAGAGCCACACGGCAAAAAGGTTCAAGGCACTGGCAAGCATCAGCAGCCGGATCACAAGGCTGGTGGAGCTGACCGGAACCCCGTCACCGAATGGGCTTGACGATCTCTGGTCGCAGGTATTCCTCCTGGACGGAGGGGAACGCCTGGGAAAAAGATATACGCAGTTCCGGGAACGGTACTTCGATCCGGGACGCCGCGGGGCAGACGGGATGGTCTATGACTACAAAGCCAAACCAGGAAGTGAGCAGAGCATCCTGGAGCAGATATCCGATATCTGCATCAGCATGAAAGCTGAAGATTACCTGCAGCTTCCGGACATCATCTACCACACGGTTCCGGTAGTCCTGGACACGAAAGCTCTGAAGGCTTACCGGGAAATGGAGCGGAAGATGGTTCTGGAGCTTCCGGAGGACGAAGAAGAGATCAGTGTTACCAGCGCAGCGGCGCTGAGCAACAAACTTCTTCAGCTGGCAAACGGCGCTTTGTATGACGATGACCACCAGGTACATGAGATACATGACTGCAAGCTGGAAGCCTTTACGGAACTGATCGAGAGCCTGCAGGGAAAACCGGCACTGGTTTTTTATAATTTCCAGCATGATAAGACCAGGATCCTGAAAGCGCTGGAAAAGACAAAGCTGCAGATCCGGGAACTGAAAAAGCCCCAGGATGAAGATGACTGGAATGCTGGAAAGATAGATATCCTCCTGGCACACCCTGCAAGTGCAGCCTACGGACTGAACCTGCAGCAGGGCGGGAACCATGTCATCTGGTTCGGGCTTACCTGGAACTACGAGTTATACACACAGGCGAACAAAAGGCTTCACCGCCAGGGACAGACCGAAAAAGTGATCATACACCATCTGGTAAGCACCGGCACCCGTGATGAGGATGTGATGCAGGCCCTGGAGAAAAAGGACGATGTCCAGAACTGGGTGATGGAAAGCCTGAAAGCAAGGATAAAGGCAATCAAGGAGGGCAGAAAGTAATGGATTTAGCGAAACGGATAAGGGCTATAGGAGAATCCGCCGGCAGGATGGACGGAAGGCTGCCGGTTGGAAAGGTAAAGTGTCAGGGATGCGGAAAGGAGATCTGTTCCGATGATGACCTGACGGACGTAGAGTATGTGAAGACAAAAAGAAACTCGGACATATTTTTCCACACTGACTGCATGAACCAGGTGTGGAAGCGTGGGATCTGTTGAGGAGGTTAATCTATGCTACAGGAAATGAAGTTAGAGGACGCATTGAAGAGGTTTCTCCGGGGGAGAAAAGTCCTGGTCATGTATGATGAGATGCTCGAAGCTGATAAACCAGCATTTACAGTAGAGCCACTGGAAGAAATGCTGAAAAGAAATCGCTTCCTGGTTGAGGTGCCGGCTGTGGAGAATCCGGATTTTAAAGAGGCTGTGCATCAGATGGCAGCATCGGAAAAACTGCCCCCCCCAAGAGCCAGTTCGGGAAGAAACAGAGGCAGCGCCTATGAAGACCAATAAAAATCTGACGCGGGAGTCAAGAGGCTATACCGGATTTTTACATATCCGCTGTGAGCACTGTGGTAAGACAAAGACTTTCTGCGCAAAACATCAGCTTAGTTATTACGGCTGTAAAGAATGCGGCGGGAAGACTGACCTGAAGGATCTGAAACGGGCATTTATCAACTGTGAATGTGGCGGTATGGCAAGATATCTTACGAATGAGACTGCTGAGCTGATCGAGCTGAACTGTATAAACTGCGGTATGCCAGTTGCACTGAAATACAATGCCAAGAAGAAACTGTATGAAACGATAAGGAGCTGAGACTATGGCAGAAAAATATAAAACCTGTAAACACAGTACTGGCAGAGTAGGGGAACTGATCGTATACGTCCACCCAACCTGTCCAAGGCTGTCAATGATAAAAGGCACCTTATGCAGCAGTAAGATCCGCTGCAGGGAGTGCAGGAGCTGGGAGGTAAAATAGATGATACCAAAATGCAGTGAATGTGATTTTTGCAAGATGACAACCAGGGCGAATGCTAAATTTAACAAATCTGGGATATACGGAAGAGGCGAATTCTTCTGTGAAAATCCAGAAACAGAGAAATTGCCGAGAAAAGCATTTGGCAATAAGATGGAAGGCTTTATAGGCTTTGGAACTCCAGAAAGAGAATCAAAATTAACTTTAAAGACAAGTCCAGGATGGTGTCCAAGGAGGGAAAGTAAATGGTAGATGTAATTGTTGCAATGGGTGTTGGCGTGCTGATCGGAGCCTTTGGCGTGATCGCCTGGCTCCTGCATGATTAAAAACGGAGGTGAGGGCTATGATCGAGATTGTTAGTGTGGAGCAGAAAGAAGTAACAGACCAGGAAGCTGCTGAGGCAATAAATACAATTAAGCGGTATTGTGATTGCAGATACTGTTGTGACTGCACTATCCGGAAAATATGTCAAGAGTATTTTGATAACAGCGATGCATATCCGGATGACTGGCCGGAAGTGGAGGTGCCAGATGATTGATGAAAAGAGAGTGCAGCAGGTTGCCAGAGAATTAAGTATGAACCCGGATAAGGCAAGGAAGCTCTTGGAGGATGCCAGATCAGAACCGGCAATCATGAAGCGGATACATAAGTATGAGCAGCTTGTGGGAGGTGATAGAGGTGGACACAACAGTGCTGGAGCAGTATGTGGAGCTGAAGGAAGAAATCAAAGACCTACATAACCGCATAGACCGGGACAGGCGCAGGCTGGTCAAGATTGAGAGCGAGGGTGTGGTTTCTGATACCGTGAAGGGAACCAGAAAGGATGGAACCTTCGGTCCGATCAAGATAACCGGCTATCCTTTTCCAGAAGTTGACCAGGTGAAGGGCATGATTAAAAAGCGGGTAGCAAAGCTTCACATACTGGAAGATGAACTGCAGGACGCACTGAATGCAGTAGATGATTTTATCCGGGAAATCCCACAAAGCGATCTGAGAATGATGTTTCGTTTTTATTACCTGGATGATATGACTTGGGTGGCGGTAGCGGCAAACATGAACAGTCGGTTTCCGAAACGGAAATACACAGAAGACAGCTGCAGAAAACGCCATGACCGATATCTTGAAAAAATATTATAAAATTTTCAAAATGTCCGGTCATGTCCGCTTCGGCTATGGTAGTATATATACTGAGCTTAGAAGGAAAGACTTCCGATGATGAAATACCCCCACCCATAAGGTATGAACGACTGCCAGGTGTCACAACCTGGCGGTTGCTTAGGGCAGATATCAGCCTGGGGATTGCTGAGGCCACAGCAGCCGAAATGATATCACACAGTGCAGGCTGACACTGGTACGCGGTTCGACTCCGTGTTGTACGAGCCCGGGGCGGTCATGTGTGAGAGAGCTCACTGCACTACCGGAACACCTCCCCGATTGGGAGGGAGCATGAGCCGTTCATCCGAGCCGCAGGTTCGAGTCCTGGAGTTCCGATTGGCTTCGAGAAAAAGCTACCAACTACATACATTTTTTTTGCAAACGTCCTGTAGAAATATGGGGCGTTTTGTAGTATGATGAAAGAAAATGTATGTGGGGGAATTTTTGAGTGGAATATATAATGCATTTTTTAGAAAATAACATAGTGATAAATTGGTTAGCACCAGTAGTTACGACAGTGTTGGCAACTATAATATTAAGAATCTTATCTATCGGGAAAAAACGAAAGAAAATAAATGAAGCGAATAAAAAATATATTGATGCTATTAGACCGTATGTGATAAAAAAGCATAAAATAGGTGGTGACATATTAATTTCTTTGAGAAGTGCAGTTTCTATAGAGACTGGAATTGCTGAAAAGGATTTATATTCTGTTGAAATGCTAAAAGATGTATTAATATATAATATTTCAACAACACAATTTATGGAAGAACAAGAAAAAATAAGTACTGTTGAGCATATAATTGAAAACTTTTCAGGCATTAATACTGAGCAATTAAATGATGCTAAAAAACGCGTACTTAGAAAGCGCAGATTGAGTATTGTTATGATAAGTGGGATTGTTTTTTTTCTAGGAAGTATGGGAATGTATTTTGCCAATCCCGAACGAGCTGAAGATCCGAATTCGATATATGCCGGCTTAATAATTATTTTATTTGTTTTTGCCATATTATGTTTTATGAGTTTTGTTTGGGCCGTTGTTGGATGGGGGTCAGTAGTAAATTATGATAGCGATACATTAATTATTCAAATAGCAGAGACGATTAATGATGCTGTTTCAAATCTTTTGCAAAAATTATTTTATCGAAAAAAGAAAGTTGAGACGGATGATATACAAGGAGAAAAGGACAACTCTGTAAAAGAGGATAAAGATAGTGAGGATGATTAGAGCATATATGAAATAAAATAGCAACAACAGGCAGCTCTCCGGGGCTGCTTTTGTTGTGCTTAAAAACGAAACGAATGAGAGGTGGTGAGGCTTGGCAAGAGCGCGAGATCCGAATAGAAGCAAGGCTTTTGAGATATACAAGGAGCATGCTGGGAAGATTGATTTAGTTGAGATTGCAAACCGGCTGAACATTTCGCCTGGGACAATCCGTGGATGGAAATCTAAGGATTCCTGGGACGCACAGCTGAATGGAACGCTCCATAAAAATACGGAACGTTCCAAAAGAAAAAGAGGCGGTCAGCCTGGGAACAAAAACGCGGAAGGGCATGGAGGTACTGGTCCGCCGGAGAATAAGAATGCATTGAAGACGGGAGAGTTTGAGACTCTCTTTTTTGATTGCTTAGAACCAGATGAGCAGAAGCTGATCCAGGCAGTGCAGCCAGATAAAGAACAGCTGCTCCTACAGGAAATCCAGCTGCTGACTGTCCGGGAACGGCGTATGTTAAAGCGGATTGAAGCCCTGAAGCTCCTGGAGCAGACTTCCAATCTGGAAGAAGTTCAAGAGGATGATGAGCTTGAAAAAGCCCCTCCCGGAATGTCCGTTACAAAGTACAAAGCTGGAATGGAGAAAGGCAAGCCAACACTCCTGAGGGAATACGAAGGAATCCTTGGCCAGATCCAGTCCATTGAGGATGCGTTGACCAGAGTACAGGCCAGACGCCAGAGGGCAATTGAAGCCCTGCATAAGTTTGGTTATGATGATGCTCATCTGGAGCTTGAAACTATGAAGTTCGAGCTGGAGCTTCTGAAACAGGATGGACAGAATGAGGACAATACGGATGACGGTTTCCTGGAAGCAATGAACGCTTCTGCCGAAAATGTCTGGGGTGATGAGGATGTATGAAAAAATAATCAACCTTAAGAAGCGCCTCCAGCAAATGAAGCAGAACCGGACAACCAGACAGAGCGGCCAGACATTTCACTTCTCTCCATTCTCAAAGAAGCAGAAACAGGTACTGACCTGGTGGTGCAAAGAATCCCCAGTCCATGACAAAGATGGAATCATAGCAGACGGAGCTATCCGATCAGGAAAGACTGTCAGCATGTCGCTGTCCTTTGTTATGTGGGCAATGAGCAGCTTTGCAGGTCAGAACTTTGCCATGTGCGGAAAGACAATCGGCTCCTTCCGGCGAAATGTTTTGTTCTGGCTGAAGCTCATGCTCCGATCAAGAGGTTACTCTATCACGGATCACAGAGCAGACAACCTGGTAGTTGTGCGGAAGAATAGTATTGAAAACTATTTCTACATCTTTGGCGGTAAAGATGAACGTTCTCAGGATCTTATTCAGGGTATTACACTGGCTGGTGTGTTCTTTGATGAGGTTGCACTGATGCCGGAATCCTTTGTCAACCAGGCAACAGGACGTTGCTCTGTGAAAGGCTCCAAGTTTTGGTTTAACTGTAACCCGGACGGACCGTATCACTGGTTCAAGGTCAACTGGATTGATAAAGCCACGGGCTACCTGGGAAAAGAACAGGTCAGAAAGATCCGCCAGAAGGCAAAAGCAGAAGGCAAGGATCCAGGACTGAAAGAGCTTCTGTATCTGCATTTCACCATGGATGACAACCTGTCCCTGGATGAAGAGGTAAAAGCCAGATACCGCAGCATGTACATTGGCGTATTCTTCAAGCGTTACATCCTGGGATTATGGGCAGCAGCTGAGGGCGTCATTTACGATATGTTTGACGAAGCCAGGCACGTCCGCGATATCAAAGATTTCTTCCAGCTTCTGATCAACGGCAACCGATATGTTTCCTGTGACTATGGTACTCAGAATGCAACCGTCTTTCTGCTCTGGAACAAAGGCAGGGATGGAGTCTGGTACTGTATCCGGGAATATTATTATTCTGGTCGAGATAAGGGCAGGCAGAAAACAGATTCTGAGTATGCGGATGACCTAAAAAAATGGCTGGATGGGACTAAGATAAAAGCTGTTATTGTGGATCCATCTGCAGCTTCCTTCATTGCAGAGCTCCGCAAGCGCGGATGCAAAGTGCTGAAAGCCAACAATGATGTGTTGGATGGAATCCGCCTAGTGGGAATGCTGCTGAATTTGGAACTGCTGAAATTCGCCAGTTCCTGTACAGAAACCATAAAAGAATTTGCTTCCTACATCTGGGATGAAAAAGCCCTGGAACGTGGGGAGGACAAGCCTGTTAAGCAGCACGATCACAGCTGTGATGCTGTACGGTACTTTGTGAGTACAGTGCTTGGCAGTAAGGTAGCAAGACTTCGAGAAATAAGTAGGTGAGAACAATGTATATATTTACAATTCCAAGAGAAAAATTTGACGAGCTGGCACCGGACAAAAGGATCATCCGTCAGCTGATCAGTAAGCACATCAGCAAAGTTGGAGATCTGAAAAAGAACATGGCTTATTACCAGGGCAAACATAAGATCCTGAAAGATGCCAAGCGGGAAAACAGGCTGGTATGCAACCATGCAAAGGACATTTCAGACACAGCCAGCAGTTATTTTATCGGAAATCCGGTTACTTATAAGTCAGATGCTGATATAAAGGATTTGACAGATTCGCTGGAGACAGCAGGGGCAGATGAGACTGACGGTGATAATGGTCTGGATCTTTCCATCTATGGCTTGGCTTATGAATATGTGTATGTGAAGGAAAATGAGAATAATCTACTGACCAAGAACCTGTCCCCGGAAAATACGTTCATGGTAAAAGATGACAGCATAGAGGAAAACGAGCTCTTTGCTGTCTATTATTATGTCCGGAAAGATGATTCGGGGACGGGACCGGAGCATTACATAGCAACCGTGCTGACGCCGAATTACAAGTATGAGCTGGACATCCAGAACAATGAAGTACCACAGCTGACAACAGAACTGCCAGTTCCCCATTACCTGGGAGAAATCCCGATTATTGAGTATTTGAACAATAAGCTTGCCATTGGGGACTTTGAGCTTCAGATTCCTCTGATCGACGCATACAACGCGCTGATGAGCGACCGTATCACAGACAAGGAGCAGTTCATTGATGCCATCCTTGCCATTTATGGTACGCTGCTCTCAGATGAGGATGAGCCTGGTACAGAAGAGGAAGATCAGAACATCAAAAAGGCAAAAGAAAGGCTGAAAAAGTACAAGGTACTGGAAATGCCGGATACAGCTAAGGCAGAGTACCTGACCAGGACGTTTGATGAATCTGGTGTTGAGATTCTGAAGAAGGCTATTGAACAGGATATCCACAAGTTTTCCCATATTCCCTGTATGTCAGATGAATCCTTTGGTGGAAATGTGTCTGGTGTGGCTATGGAGTTTAAGCTCCTAGGAATGGAGAATATCACCAAGATAAAGACCAGATATTACAGAAAAGGTTTAAGAAAGCGCATTCGGATTTTTTGCAATTATCTGGCACTCCATGGCAAGAGTGTGGATCCGGCCGGAATCACAATGACTTTTACCAGGGCACTGCCGAAAAATCTGTTGGAGATCTCCCAGATTGTGGCAAACCTGTGGGGAAAAGTAAGTAGAAAAACACTACTGTCCCAGGTACCGTTTGTGGATGATGTGGACGAGGAACTGAAAGCTTTGGATGAAGAGACAGAAGAGAACCTGAAACGGCAGCAGGAGGTCTTTGGCATGCAGGAGAACACACCACCGCAAGATGATAATCCGGATCACAAGGAACCAGGTAAATCTGAAAAGGATGATGCTGAATGAGCAACTACTGGGAAAGACGCGTCGTGTGGGACTTATACAAGAATCTGGATGATGCGGAAGCCACAGCTGATCTGATCGCAAAAGTGTACAGAAGTGCTTCTATGAATCTGACTTACGCTGCGAAAGATATATTTGAAAAGTATATGACAAAACACAAATTGTCAGAGACAGAAGTCCGCCGGTTATTGGATACCTTACAGGATAAGACTTCTCTGGATGAACTTCTGCGGACACTGAAGAATAAAGATTATTCAGAAAAAACCAAGCAGGAGCTTGTCCAGGAACTGGAATCTCCGGCATACCGTGCAAGGCTTGAAAGACTCCAGGATGTTATGCAGCAGGTAGATAAGCTGATGGAAAATGTCTACCACCAGGAGCAGCAGTTTGATACCAGTTTCCTACGTGATCTGGGAGAAAAGGCTTATTACCACTCTATTTACAATGTCCAGAAGCGTACCGGTCTTGGCTTCAGCTTTTCCCATATCAGCCAGAAACAGGTCGATCAAGTGCTACGGATGAACTGGTCTGGAAAGCATTACTCAAAGCGTATCTGGAAGAACACAGAAAATCTGGCGCAGACATTGAAAGAAGAAATGCTGGTCAGTCTTCTCACAGGCCGTACTGATCGGGAAACAGCACAGATTATTGAATACAAGTTTGGGGCGGGAGCTATCCAGGCAAGACGGTTGGTGAGGACAGAGAGCTGCTTTGTAGCTGGTGAGCTTACCGCCAGGGCTTATGAGGAGTGCGGTGTAGAGAAGTACCGGTATCTCGCAACTCTGGACTTACGTACCAGTGAGATCTGCCGGAGTCTGGATGGAAAAGTATTTTTACTGTCAGAGAGGCAAGTGGGAAAGAACTATCCGCCCATGCATCCCTGGTGCCGTTCCACCACCATTAGCATCATTGATGAAGATACTCTTGCCCGGATGAAAAGAAGCGCCTATAACCCGGCTACAGGCCGCATAGAGACGGTACCAGCTAACATGACTTATGAGCAGTGGCATGAAAAATACGTAAAAGGCAATACCAAGGCAGAAGCCCAGGAGAAAGCTGTTAAGAACAGTGCATCAGACCGGGAACAGTATGAACGCTATCAGAAAGTCCTGGGAAAAGAAATTCCAAAAAGTTTTGCAGGATTCCAGGAAATCAAGTATAATGAACCTGAGAAATGGAGATTCATGAAGCTGGATTACCAGAGAAGGAATGAGCTTCTGCAGCATCCGGAGTTGAAACTGCCGAATGCAGAAAACGCAATTTTGCCAGAGCCTAAGTTTACGAAATATCTGTTTGATGAGAACAGTGAGAAAGGTTATCCTAAGGGCAGAGCCTTTACAGATCGCTTGGGTTATGGAATAGATAATTGGCAGAAACTTCAGAAAGCGTTGAAAGAAGGCACAACGCAGTATCCGGCCACGTTCAAAGGAAATGAAGGATTTGGTGATAGATATGAACAGAAAATGATTTTGTATGGCCTTAAGGACACACCAGCAAATGTAATTGTTGCATGGATCAAAAAGGCTGATGGCACAACAAAGCTGACTAGTACGTACATTAAGGAGGCGAAGTAAATGCATATAAAAGAATTTGATACAGTCCTTCTGAAAGATGGACGGAAGGCAGCAGTTGTTGAGATATTAGATGATACACATTTCCTTGTGGATGTAGGGGATTCGCCTGCTGACTGGGATACTATTAACGCAACTATGGATGATATAGAAAAGGTAATTTCTAACTAACAATTGTTAATACCGTTACAAAAACAATGATAGCGCGCCATAAGACGTGTTATTTTTGTGCTTATTTTTAAAAATTTGCGCCGGCGCAAGAGGAGGTGAGAACCATGAAAATAAAAGCAATCAAGCGTTACAGCGACATCCGTCTGCATAAGGTAATCGAACCTGGTACCGTCCTGGATGTGGACGAGGCCAGAGCAGATCACCTGGTGAAGGAAGGTATGGCTGAAATCGTGAAGGAATCAGCTAAGACCGCACAGAGAAAGGAATAGGTGATCCAATTATCTCCCTTTGGGGCGCAGGGTGACGCGTCTTATTTTTATGCTCCGAAACGAGGGTAAACTAGAAAATCTGAAACGAATGGCCCGGGCCCTGAAAGGGAATAGGCTGGGCGGAAAGGATAGACATGAGAAATAGAATTGTAAAAGCATTTTGTAAAGTACCAATGAACCTGCAGCTTTTTGCAGAAGGAGGAGACGGCGCTGGGGCTGATGGCGGCAATGGCGGTGGATCTGGCGAGGGCGCAGGCGGTGAAGGTGGAGCTGGTGGAGATACCCCTCCATCTTTTGATGACTTCCTGAAGACCGGCGGCAACCAGGCGGAGTTTGACAGACGTGTCCAGAAGGCGGTCAATACGGCAGTGACAAAAGCCCAGGAGAAGTGGCAGGCACTGGCGGATGATAAGCTTTCCGAAGCCGAGAAGCTCGCCAAGATGACAAAGGAAGAAAAAGCGCAGTACATGCAGCAGAAAAGAGAAAAGGAACTTACTGACAGAGAGGCAGCAATCACACGCAAGGAGCTGATGGCAGAAGCCAAGAACACCCTTGCCAGTGATGGGCTTCCCCAGGAACTTGCAGAGGTGCTGGATTATTCGGACGCTGATACTTGCAAGAAATCCATGGAGAAAGTCAAAGAAGTGTTCCAGAGAGCTGTAGAGACTGCAGTGGAGGAAAAGCTGAAAGGCGGCAAGCCACCGAAAAAAGCACCAGGCGGTGACGCACAGAAAGCCCTGGAAGAACAGGTGTATAACATCATGATGGGCAATAATTAAAGGAGAGTGAATAAATTATGGCAATTAACACATTAGCAGCTGCAACCTTATTTATGACTATGCTGGATAAGGTTGCAGTACAGGAAGCAACAACCGGATGGATGGACGCTAACGCAGGACGTGTGATCTATAACGGTGGAAATGAAGTAAAGATCCCGAAAATGTCCCTTCAGGGAATGGGAGATTATGACAGGGATAACGGATATACACAGGGCTCCGTTACTCTGAATTATCAGACAAAAACAATGACTCAGGATCGTGGACGTCTGTTCAATCTTGATCCAATGGATATCAACGAGGCGAACTTCATTCCAACAGCGTCTGCTGTTATGGGTGAGTTCCAGAGAATGCACGTAGTTCCAGAGATTGACGCTTACCGTATCTCTAAAGTGGCTACAGAGGCAATCACAGCAGAAAAGGCAGGAATGGTGGATTACGGTTACACTCCGGGAGCCACTGGAACTTCTGCGCTCAGAGCTTTTAAAGAAGGTATCAAGGCTGTACGGGATAACTATACCGGACCTATTGTATGCCAGGCAACTACTGATTTTATCATGGAGCTGGAACTGGAACTTGCTGGAAAAATCACTGCGACAACCTTTTCCAAAGGCGGCATTGACACACAGGTTCCTTCTGTGGACCGCGTGCCGATTATTCCAACATCCTCTAACCGTATGTATACTTCTATCAAGATCAATGATGGAAAGACAGAGGGGCAGAAACAGGGAGGTTATGAAAAGGGAGCAACCGCAAAGAATGTCAACTTCTTTATCTGCCCGGTAACCACACCAATTGCGATCACAAAACAGGATGTCATGAGAATCTTTGATCCGTTAGTAAACCAGAGATTAAACGCATGGCAGCTGGATTACCGTAGATTCCATGATATCTGGATCCTGGAGAACAAACTGGATTCCGTTTATGTGAATATCAAGGAGGCAAAAGCATGAGAGTGATCAGAGAAAATGTAGAACGTGAAGTGGATGCTTCCAAGTGCGAGCTGCTGCTTAAAGATGGCTATAAGCTGGTAGAGACTTCCGGGGATTCCAAAAAGGAATCCTCAGAGGCAAAAGCTCCTGGAGACCTTGACAGCATGGGCCTGGCAGAGCTTCGGGCTGTTGCCAAGGAAAAAGGTCTTTCCGGTTATTCCAGTCTGAGCAAAGAAGAACTGCTTGGTGTCCTGAAAGGGTGATTTAATTGACGGATGAAGAGAAAGTAAAAGCCATAGAGCGTTTGAAAATTCTTACCGGCAACAATGATGAGAAACTGATTGGAGTGTTGATTGACGAGGCGGAAGCGTTTGTTCTGGGGTATACCAACCGGACCAGGCTTGTTACCGGGCTTGAGAAAGCTGTGCGCGATCTTGCCGTGATTGCCTTGAACCGTCTGGGAACAGAGGGTGAGACAGGCAGAAGTGAAGGTGGTGAGTCCTATTCTTTCGACAATGCTCCTAGGCAGATTTATGATGTACTGAACCGTTTCCGCTTGGCCAGAGTAGGAGGCAGAACCTATGAGACTAAGACAAAGCAGACTTGAGACTTATTATCACAGAAAACGGATGGTAAAAAAGGACAGAGAGGGCAGCACTTACGAAGAGTACAGTGCTGCCAGTTCTTTTTCTGGGGAATCCTGGCCTGCTTCCGGGAAAGTCCAGGCGCAGCAGTATGGACAGCGACTTGGTTACATCCGTAATGTGAAAATTGATGGAGGATATGCCATCAAGCCGGATGAAAATGGACGGTTGCATTACATTCTGGATAATGGTATTGATCTGATGGAACTGGATGGAATCTGTCTGTTCGTTGGTGAGAATACTGAGCCGGATTACAGGATTGTTGCAATTAAACCATACCGTTTTCTGACGCTGGAGGTGGAACGGACATGAGCGCGGAAGGTCTGGATGAACTGGAAATAAAGCTGGATCAGCTGGCAGATGTAGATCTGAATAAGGCAATCGGGAATGCTATCCAAACTGTACGAAGCACAGCCGTTATGAATGTACATGTGGATACAGGGGAACTCAGGCAGAGCATTTATGCAGAAGTGGAAGATAACGGCGATACGGCAACTGGTGTCTGTTGGACAAATAAACCTTATGCGACCTATCTGGAATTTGGTACCGGACCGAAAGGTCAGGAGAACCATGCAGGCATTTCACCAGAGATTACGCCAGCCTATACGCAGAATCCCTGGTGGATCCATGAAAGCCAGGTGGATAGGCGTGTGGCTGAGAAATACCACTGGTTTTACCTGGATACTCCAGATGGACGCTTTTATCTGTGCACTGGACAGCCCGCCTATCCGTTCATGTATCCGGCGTTAAAAGACAGTCAAGATCAGATCCTGGAAGGAATGAAAGCTGATTTTTCAGTTGCTATAAAGGAGAGCATTAAATGAAAAATGTAAAAGATGAAGTATTCGCGGCACTGTTCACTGTTTCAGAGCATGTGTCTGATACATACCCGAAAGAATGGGCAGGGAATGAACCAACCATTCAGTTTACCGAAGAAGACAACAGCGTCTTTGAAGGCAGTGGAAGTGCAGAAGGAATGAGAGAAGATAAATCCAAGGTACGGTACCGCATTGATATCTGGGATTTTAAAAATACCTCACCAACTGCGGTTGCTGTAGATAAGGCTGTGTCCGCTCTTGGGTTAAAGCGTATCGGCTGTGCAGATGTTCCGGATCCATCCGGCATGAAGCATAAGCAGATGAGGTACGAAGGAATTATTGATATGGATTCAGACCAGGTATACTGGCTGAATTAAGAAAGGAGATCGAAGCATGTTAGCAAATGGTGCAAAGTTAGGATATAAAAAGAAATCTGAAGCAAGCTCCGCGTATAAAGACCTTCCGGGATTGAAAGAGATTCCGGAGCTCGGCTCAGAGCCGGAAAAAGTAGAAAATACAACTCTTACAGACCCTCATAAGATGTATGAGCGTGGAATTGGTGACTTACCAGATATGGTGTATAAGTACAAGTACGATAACACTAAGGCAGACAGCCCGTATCGTGTTATGCGTCAGGCGGCAGAGGACAATGAAGTATTAAGTTTTGAAGAGTCAGATATAGATGGCACCAAAATCCAGTATGACGCACAGGTCTCCGTAAAACGTACTGGTGGAGGCGTCAACGGTGTGATCGAGTTCGAACTGACTATGATCGTGCAGTCTGATATTGTATACGTGGATCCGGCATAAGGAGGTAGCACATGGAGAGTTTAGGCGGATTAAATGATGTGTCCGAAAAGGACGAGATGAAAGAGGAAAAGGTTGTAAACCTGGATGAAGAGAAAAAGAAGCGCAAGCCCTTCTGGTACTGGACAGTAAAAGGCAGAGATTACAGACTGAAACTGAAAGCTTCTACAATTGGCAAGCTGGAGAACAAGTATCGCCAGAATATTATGAACCTGGTGGAAGACATGCCCTCCCTGTCGGTCATGCTGACTATTATTCAGGCGGCTATGGAGCCCTGGGAGCATGGGATTGATTACCCGGATATCCAGAAGATTTACGATTCCTGGACAGAGGAAGATGGAAACCAGGTTGATCTGTTCAAAAAGGTGGTAATCCCTACCCTGGTGGTTTCGGGTTTTTTCCCGGAGAAACAGGCTCAGAGCATCATGGAGGAGCTGGAGAACCAGTAAAGACAACCTCAGAGTTTCTGAGTGAATTGTACCCATATGCCCTTGATGCAGGTATTTCCATTGACCTGTTTTGGAATTCTTCTGTAAATGAGATCATAGACATGCTGGAAAGCTACGGCAGACGGAAAGAGCAGGAACGTAAGCTGAAAATTCAGGACGATTTCATTATAGCAGAAGTGATTGCACTTAATATCTTGGTACCTGTTGCTGGTGATAAAGAAGCAATGCCCCATCCCTGGGATTACTATCCAAGCTTTTTTGAGATTGAGAAAAAGTCCTGGGAAGAGAATCAGCTGAAACAGCAGATGGAAGATTATAGGGAACGAAGAAAAGCATATATTGCAGAAGTAAACAGACGAAGGCAGTTAGGCTTATAACCCGACTGCCAGTTTTTATGCCCTGAGGAGGTGAAATGAATGGCAGACGATAAGAATCTTGCAACCTTAAAGGTTACCGTGACAGCGGATAAGAGCCCATTGAAAAAAGCACTGGACAGTGCCAAACAGGACACTGCGAAAAGTACATCGCAGATCCAGGGGATGCTGCAGAAAATCAGAAAAACAATGTCCTCTGTTTCTTTAAAGGGAATGGTAAAAGACTTTCAGATAAAATCCGGGATAAAGGTTCCAACGCAGGAGTTTCAGGAACTTCGGGAGGAAGCAGGCCAAGCAAGAGATGCTTTGGCTGATTTACTTGAAAAGCAGAAAAAACTGGAGGCACTTGGTGTCAAAGAACAGAGCAGGGAATGGAAATCATTGCAATATGACATCGAAAAGGCAAAGAATGCCGTTGAAGGATATAAAACTGAGATGTCAGAGATGAAAGCAAATGGTGCGGATGTAGAGAGACCGGTATCTCTTCCAAAGCAGGCAATGGGATTGGGAAAATCAGTTGTCGGTGGCATTGGTAAGGTAGCAGGTCTCGGTGCATCAGCGGTTTCGAAAGGCTGGGGTGGACTGGTAAGAATCCTTGGCGGAGTCACCTCTGCATTTTCAAAAGTAGGCGGTGTGATCAGACGTACATCTGGTTTATTCGGTGCACTGATTCAGAAATTCACAAGCGGAATTCCTATTCTAAACCGGTTCACCGGTGGAGTAAAAGACAATGGCAGTTCCTTTGGCGGCGGACTGAAAAATCTGCTGAAGTATTCCTTGGGAATCCGAAGTCTGTTTGCCTTGGTGAACAAGCTACGGAGTGCACTGGTGGATGGATTCAAAAATCTGTCTCAATACAGCGGGGATACCAATAACAGCCTTTCCATGCTGATGTCTTCTTTGACTCAGCTGAAAAATGCTTTTGCAGCAGCATTTGCACCGGTACTGAATATTGTGGCACCAATCCTGAATGCAGTAATTCAGAAAATCATTTCTGTGGTAAATGCAATTGGACAGCTTACCAGTGCTTTGACCGGCGCCGGTACCTTTATCAAAGCCAAACAGCTGAACCAGAATTATGCTGCAAGTCTTGACAAGAACACAAAGAGTGCCAACAAGGCAAATGATGCAAATAAAAAGCTGCAGCGCACACTTCTTGGGTTCGACCAGATCAATAAACTGGATGATACGTCCGGTTCCAGTTCTTCTGACAGTGCCGGTACTGGTGGTCTTACTGGAAAGGACATGTTTGAGACACTGAATGTTTCAAACGAAATGAAAGCACTTGCAGCGCAGATCAAGGAAGCCTGGAGAAATGCTGATTTTACCGGAATTGGCAGAATTGTTGGACACAAGCTGAATTCAGCCTTGCAGAACATTCCATGGGATTCTATTCAGAATACCTGCAACCGGATTGCAAAGAGCACAGCTACATTCCTGAATGGTTTCATAGAGGCTACGGACTGGAATTTAGTTGGGAATACGCTATCCCAGGGAATCAACACGGTATTCGGAACTGCTAATACCTTTGCTGAGAATTTCAACTGGGGGAGCCTGGGAAATGCCGTAGGAAACGGTATCAATGGGGCTCTTGGCGGTCTTGACTGGAATCTGATCAATGAGACGGTCTTTAATATTGCAAAAGGTATTACGGATGGACTGAACGGATTTATCCAGACAACAGACTGGGGACTGGTAGGGCATTCGCTTGGAAGCGGGATTAATACAGTTATAGGTTTTATTCATACTGCAATAGAGAATTTTGACTGGATCGGAACCGGTAATGCATTGTCTGAATTTGTAAACAGCGCGATCCAGACGGTTGACTTTGCTGGCATTGGAGATACATTCTCCGATGGCTTGAAAGGTCTGCTGGATTTTGGAATAACTGCTCTTGAAGGGATTGACTGGTACCAGCTGGGAGAAAAAGTCTGGGAAGGTCTTGCGGCAATTGACTGGAATGGAATCGCAGACCGTACTTTTGAACTGATCGGTGCGGCTTTTGGAGGTCTTGCGGCTTTCTTGGGAGGCGTAATCAGCGAAAAAGTGCAGGAGGCAAAGCAGTATTTCCAGAAGAAGATTGAAGAGTGCGGTGGAAATGTAGTTGAAGGTATTTTTAAAGGTATTGTTGATGGTGTGAAGGGAATCGGTACCTGGATCAAGCAGCATATCTTTGATCCATTTATCGATGGTTTCAAAAATGCATTCGGAATCCACAGTCCATCGACAGTCATGGCTGAACAGGGTGGCTTTATTATTTCAGGACTCCTGAAAGGTCTGAAGGATAATATCGGTTCTGTCTTAACCTGGATTGGGAAAATTCCAGGAAGGGTGAAGGACAAGCTGTCAGATGCCAAGGACTGGCTGGTTGAGACTGGTGGAAATGTTTTATCTGGTTTAAAAGATGGATTGAGTGAAAAATGGGACAGCATAGGGGACTGGTTCCAGGATCTTCCAAATAAGATCAGCAATGCAATCCCAGATTTGTTCAATACCGGAAAAAATGCAATTCAGAATTTTGCCAGTGGATTTGGTTCCGTACATATTCCGCTACCACATGTTTCCGTATCCTGGAATAAACACAACGTAGGCCCTGTGAGCTTCTCTACACCAAGCTTTGGATTGAGTTGGTATGCCAAAGGCGGTTTCCCAGAGAACGGCGAAATGTTCATGGCACGCGAGAGTGGCCCTGAGTTGGTCGGCCGAATGGGAAGCAAAAATGCCGTTGCCAACAATAACCAGATTATCGAAGGCATTCGTGCCGGTGTATATGATGCTGTGGTCAATGCGCTGGAGAGCAGATCGCAGTCCAAAGCCAGAGAGGCAGAGATCCATATTTACCTGGAAGGTGATGCAGACAAGTTGTTTAAGATTGTCCGAAAAAAGGGACAGCAGTACCAGAAATCTACTGGGAAACCGGTATTTAGTTAGGAGGTGGTCGGTTGAGTGACTTTGTAAGTAGTGGAACAACTACTACAAAAACATCTTCAGATATTGAAATTGATGGAGTGCCAATGCCAGGTCTTAAGCTGAATGGTCTTACCGTGACCAAAGAAAAAATATGGTCAAAAAATACCGGACGTGCAGCCAATGGCGAAATGGTGGGAGACCTGATTGCGATTAAATATACTTTGAAATGCAGCTGGCCGCCGCTGACAAGAGAGCAGGCAGTGGTGATTGATAAAGCCGTTTCCCCTGCTTTTTTTAATGTGACTTTCCTGGATCCCGGGACAAATGCCAAAGTAACAAAAAGATTTTATGCAGGCGCTCCAGCCTACCCTGTATATACTTACCATAAAGGTGTGAAGACGTACCAGGGTGTGGCTGTGGACCTGATTCAAAAATAGGAGGAAAACAAAATGTTAAAAGGAACAAAATCAGTATCTATGAATTTTAACAGCATGATCAATGGCAGACCTGTTGTGTACA
>OLSI01000591.1_pt1 | contig 29914 bp, 27 predicted proteins | sample 1672661 | NCBI WGS metagenome assembly OLSI01 (sample SAMEA3136711, study PRJEB25190) | human gut metagenome | biome: human gut; feature: human-associated habitat; material: faeces | place: Austria | collected 2013 | reverse complement strand
GTTAAGAATTTTCGAGAATCGTATGTGTTTCACTGTTTAGTTATCAAGGTTGTTTGTCTGTCATCTCTTTGCGACAGCCTGTTTACTTTATCATATCTTTCAGATCTTGTCAAGCACTTTTTTCAAAAGTTTTTCAGACCTTCAAGAAGCTGTATAAAGTTGTTTGTTTCTGTCGTTCTGTTCAAGCGACTTGGTTACTTTATCATAAGTTCAGTCATTTGTCAACAGTTAATTTGAATTTTCTGAAAACTATTTTATTTTTCAGCATTTCAGAAGCAATTCCTTGCGACAGCTTATTTACTATACCACTATCGCAAGGAATCGTCAAGCACTTTTTACAAAATCTTACAAAAATCTTTTAGATTTTTTCGCAGCAATCTCCATATTGCAGCCCAATAAAACACTCAATCTGAAAAGTCCTATCATAACAAGTACGCCATAATATACATCAAATATATTTTCTTTCATTTTTTAATTAAATTGTTTTCATAATGGAAGAATTTCTGTCACTGTACCGTTAGAACTTTTCCCATAAACAGCACTTCCTCATTTGCACTGTCGTAGATCAGAAATGCAAATGGCCGTGTCAACTCAACATCTTTTATAATCGGATCCGTATCCATTGCAGACATGCACTCCATTGTCACTGCAGTCACAGCGGCAGCTTTAGTTCCATTTTCGTCTAGTTCCAGCTTTGTTTTCTGTAAAACAGAACTGACATGGACCGCTTTATCTGCAATGCCTGAAAAATCAGCATCGTCCGAAAAAACATTCTCAAGTCCTATTCTACTGAGGATATCACTTAACTCAGCGGTTGTTTCAAAATTCAGCTTAGGCATTTTACAATTAACTTCATCGTATTCCGGTTCTGATTCCAGAAGACCTTCAATATCCAGCTCATCAAGAGTAAAATCTCCTTCTGCTTTCGGCAAAATTCCAATGAAACTCAGATTATTTGCATAGTATTTTTCAAATGCTGTTGCCGCATCATTTTCATAGTAATTATCACCGATGCTTGTCATGTACTTTGTTTCTTCGTTATCGCCGAATTTTTCTTTTTCATCAGAAACATCCCATGGATCCTGGGACCATCCGGATTCGAAATACAATGAATTGGTGAGACACAATTCACTGTTTTCATTAAGCATGTCAGGTTTCATAATTTCCGGAATCAGCCCATCTGTATTTTCATTGCACCATGCATTAATAGTATTGCATGTGTTTTCTTTATCAGAAAAATCAAGAATTTCCGCCTCTGCTTCAAAATTATCTTCTGCATTTTTTTGAAATTGGTCCTGCAGAGTCAGTCCCCGATTTACCCATAAAGCATCTGCAATTTTTAATTTCGATGTATAACCATAATTTTCGTCTTCTGTATTATAGCTTTTAATTACATTCATATACTTTCTGGCATATGCTGCAAAATCATCGGTTCCTAAATATTCATTTAATGCGTTTTTCGTTTCGCCCTTGGCACCTTCTGCAATCATGCCAAGGGCGAAGTTAAGGCTTGTGGGGCTGAACATTATATTGGAATCCTGATTTTCTTTGGCTATTTCATCTGTAAGGTTAATAGAATTCTGCAGATTAACTGATTTATCAAGATCAATGTTCTTTTCAGCTGCATTTAATTCTGCGTGACTGGCTGTGGCAGCATATGCATGGATTGGAGGAGCCATGGTTGTCATGAACGTCAGTGCTCCGGCAAAAAGTTTTATTTTATTCATGTATAACCTCCTTGTACGGTCGATAAAGTCCTTTTAGCAAAGGTTTTCTGCAAGTTTCTGTTTTATTTTAACATATTTGTTTCTTCTTTCTGTTATATTAATTTTCATTTAGTATAAGCGAATTTCCGTATTTACAAGCATTTCTCCCTCATATTGTAGTTTAACAGAGAAAAAACGTTTTTCCTCTGAAAGAAGCAGGTTCAGAAAAACTTTATCACCTTCCCATGTAGGAAGCTCTGGCACTATTTTCTTATCAACCCAGCATAGTTCGCCTTCATTGCATTCAATCAGTTCCCCGGTATATCCATCGGCTGTAAATACACACATAAGCTCAGATTCACATTCGCTGTTTATAAAGGTTACCAGGCCACGAAATTTGTAGGAAGTAAGTGTGAGTCCTGTTTCTTCTTTTACTTCACGCAGAAGACATTCTTCAGGGGATTCCTGATTTTCTGTATGTCCACCTACACCAATCCATTTGCCTTCGTTCATGTCATTTTGCTTTTTTACTCTGTGAAGCATCAAATATTTGCCATCGTTTTCGATATAGCATAAAGTAGTTATTGTCATTTATTCTCCTTCCCGCAGGCACTGCTTTTTTCTGTAAAATATAAAACAAGGGCGATGCATATCAGTTTTATACATGCCCCTGTTTACTGTTTTAAATGATTAGCTTCAGATTTCGCGTGTAGCTTCTTTCAGCCATTCTTTTTCCTCTTCTTCCAGATATGGAGAAATCTTTTTATATACCTGTGCATGATAATTATTAAGAAGTGCCCGTTCCTGCACAGTCATCAGCTCGGGAACAACAGCATCCAGATCAAACGGTACCATAGTCAGATGTTCAAAGCACATGAACTGGCCAAATGAGGTTTTCTCTGCTTTTTTGCATACGAGCAGGTTTTCGTGGCGGATTCCATATTGGTTTTCCACATAGTATCCAGGCTCATCTGATGTGATCATACCCTCTTCCAGTACTGCATTATCTCCCTGAATAATTCTCCAGCGGAAACTGTTTGGTCCTTCATGAACATTCAGAAGATAACCAACTCCATGTCCTGTTCCATGATTAAAATCCTGTCCCATTTCCCATAACGGACTACGCGCCAGATAATCCAGATTTACACCAGTACAGCCATAACGGAATTTGGCATTTCCAAGATTCAGCATGCCGCGTAAAACAGCGGTAAAGTATTTCTTCTGCTCGTCATTCACAGAGCCCATAACAATTGTACGGGTGGTATCTGTAGTACCTTCGTAATAGTGTCCGCCTGTATCTGCCAGAAGGAAATTACCGGGCTCAATGGCAATATCTGTCTCTGGTGTTGCAGAATAATGGTTGATGGCAGCATGAATGCCATAAGAAATAATAGGGTCAAAGCTGTTGTCGATAAAGTTCTCCTGCTGGGCACGGAAGCTGTACAGCTTCTCTCCTGCGCTTAACTCTGTCATTGGAATTTTACCTACATTTTTCTTTAGCCAGCAGATGAATTTGGTAAGCGCAACTCCGTCTTTGATATGAGCGATACGTTCATTTTCTACTTCTACTGGATTTTTAATTGATTTTGGAAGAAAAGTCAGGTTGGCTTCATCCAGAATCGTTACTTCCTTCGGAATACTGTTTACCAGACGACAGTTGGCTTTCTTTTTACAAAGAAGAACTGTCATGTCTTTCTCAAATGTTTTTACATATTCATAAATGCTGTCATAGGGCAGAATGGTTACGCCATCCTTAGATAATGCGTCCAGAATTGAAGCCGAAAATGCTTTTTCATTTGCAAACAGCCTGATTTCTGTTTTGGTCATGACCAAATAAGAGAGAACAACCGGACAGCAATGTACATCGCCGCCACGAATATTCAGCAGCCATGCAATGTCATCCAGAGAAGTCAGTACAAATCCATCTGCACCTTTCTCTTCCATTGATTTACGGATTCTTGCACATTTGTCAGCACGGGATTCGCCTGCCCATTTTACATCCAGTTCCATAACCGGTTCACAGGAAAGTGCCGGACGATCTTCCCAGATTTCTCCTACCAGATCAGAATCCGTCTGAAGAGTGGCTCCTTTTTTTGCAAGAAGTTCGGTCAGTTCATCTGCTTCTTCGGCGCTGACGGTTCTTCCGTCAAAACCAAGGCACATTCCCTCGCCTAATTTTTCTTCCAGAAACTGGTGCACAGTGGGAACATCTGGTTCTCCCATTTTAAAAAGCTCTACACCCGTTCCCTCCAGCTGTGCGGCCGCCTGGATGAAATATCTTCCATCTGTCCACAATCCAGCCATATCCTGCATGATGACTGCTCTGCCGGCAGATCCGGTAAAACCTGTAATATATTTTCTGCACTTAAAGTATTCTCCTACATATTCAGATGCATGAAAATCATCTGTGGGAACAAGATAAGCATCTATTTTCTTCTCTGCCATTACTTCCCGAAGTGCGGTGATTCGTTCTTTAACTGTCATAAAACTGACTCCTTCCAGTGAATTTTGTCTATTCCTATTATAATATCCACGTTACCCTTTCGCAACCTGTTTAAGAAAAAACACTTTTCTATTCCCAAAAGACGTGATATACTAACTTTCGAAATGAATGATATGCAAAATAGGATTTTATGCGTCAAGTGTTCGGTGAATGGGGAGTTGTCACTGAAACGAAAAGCACGTCTTACGGTATATTATCCGCACCCGTTGCAAGCACTATAAGAGGGATATCTCATATTGTGTCAGAGCCTGCCCGAAAGGAGCTTTCTGCAAGATGCACATTGCGATTTGTGGAAACGTTTTTTAACAGGCTCAAGGGAATGTTTTCGACATACATTCTATCACAATTGGAGATATCCTTTTTTGCGTATTAAGCAGGCAGATATTCGAATTCGAAAATCCTTCCCCGGTTTTATCAAAAAAGGATAGTCTCCGCAATCAAATACAAAGGAGGTTATTTTTAATGGTTGACAAACAAAAAGTAGAACAGGCCATCCGCCTGCTTCTGGAAGGAATCGGTGAGGATATTACCCGGGAGGGACTGATTGATACTCCCGACAGAATTGCACGTATGTGCGAGGAAATTTACGGTGGTCTCGATCAGGAAGCAGATCACCATTTACTGAAGCAGTTTCCAGTAGAAAATAATGAGATCGTATTGGAAAAAGATATTACTTTTTACTCTATGTGCGAGCATCATCTGATGCCTTTTTATGGTAAGGCGCACCTGGCTTATATTCCCGATGGAAAAGTCACAGGATTAAGCAAGCTGGCACGTACGGTAGAGGTTTATGCCAGAAGACCGCAGATCCAGGAACGCCTCACAGTACAGATTGCGGACGCTCTGGAGCGTGCCCTCTCTCCGAAGGGAATTATGGTTATGCTGGAAGCAGAACACACCTGCATGACCATGCGAGGCGTTAAAAAGCCAGGAAGCAAAACAATTACAACTGTAACCCGCGGAGCCTTCAAAGAAGATAAGGAGCTGCAGAAAATGTTCCTTTCCATGGTCGGAAAATGAGCAGTTCTTTTTCTGAAACAAACCGTATTTCTTTAATCTGGCGGCATCCCCTTTATCAAAAGCACTGTGAGAAAATACAGGAGCTTGAAAAAGATCGTATTTTCTGCAGACATACGCCGGAACACTTTCTGGATGTTGCCAGGCTGATGTATATTTATTCTCTGGAAAACAAGCTTAATCTGTCCAGGGAAATCATTTATGCCACTGCTCTTCTTCATGACATTGGCCGTGCGCAGCAATATCTGTCGGGTATTTCTCATGACATTGCAGGAGCTGAAATAGCCGGAAAGATTCTGGCAGATCTGCATTTTACAGAGCAGGAAAAAGAGGAAATATTATCTGCGATCAGTCAGCACAGGACGGATGGATCTGATAATGTGTTGGCTATGCTGCTATATAAGGCTGATAAAAAGTCCAGAAATTGTTTTTCATGTTCAGCAGCTTCAGAATGTTACTGGCCTTCTGAGAAAAAAAATCTGACAATTGAATATTAAGCCTTCTAAAAAATCTAACAGAAAGGATGGTTTCTATTTATGAAAATTGGAAATCGTTTTTTTGATACACAAAATCACACTTATATAATGGGAATTTTAAATATTACTCCTGATTCTTTTTCCGATGGCGGGAAATGGAATCATTTAGATGAAGCTTTGCGGCATACAGAAGCCATGATCGCGGATGGTGCGGATATTATCGATATTGGCGGGGAGTCTACGCGTCCCGGACACACGCCGGTCAGTGCAGAGGAAGAAGCTCAGAGAGTTTTGCCCGTTATCGAAGCGGTCAGAAAACGTTTTGACATTCCCATTTCTGTAGATACCTTCAAAAGCAGCGTGGCAGAAAGTGCGATTCAGGCCGGTGCAGATCTGGTCAACGATATCTGGGGATTAAAATATGATTCTGAAATGGGAGCTGTAATTGCCAAATATGATGTTGCATGCTGTCTCATGCACAATAAGTCCAATACAGAATATAACAATTTTCTCATTGATATGCTTTCTGAGACACAGGAATGTGTCAATCTTGCAAGAAAAGCAGGAATCAAAGATGAGAAAATCATTCTCGATCCAGGGGTTGGATTTGGAAAAACATTTGAGATGAATCTGGAAACTATGAATCATCTGGAGCTTTTTAAGAATCTGGGCTTTCCGGTTCTTCTTGGCACCTCACGCAAGTCGATGATCGGACTGGCACTTGATCTGCCTGTAGACCAGCGTGTAGAGGGAACACTGGCTACCAGTGTAATTGGTGTGATGAAGGGCTGTTCTTTTGTGCGTGTTCATGATGTCAAGGAAAACAGACGCGTAATCCAGATGACAGAAGCAATTTTGGGTTGTAATTGAGAGTAAAGAGGACATTCGCAATCCGCTTTGCTACTTGCTCATGAACGCAGTCGCGAAGCGACTGCGTTCAAATTCCTCAAAATTGTAAATAGCCAACAGAAAGGAACAACTGTTATGGATAAAACCAGATTTGATAAAATAGAAATTAAAGAACTGGAAATTTTTGCCAACCATGGTGTCTATCCGGAAGAAAATGTACTTGGACAAAAATTTGTTATTTCTGCCACCCTCTTTACCCACACACGTCAGGCCGGGTTAACGGATGATCTGTCTGCTTCTATCAATTACGGAGAAGTCAGCCACATGATTACAGATTTCACCAGAAAACATACTTTTAAGCTTCTGGAAGCACTTGCAGAAAATCTTGCAGAGATGCTGCTCGACTCTCTTTCCGGTCTGGAACAGATCACACTGAAAATTGAAAAGCCCTGGGCTCCTGTTGGTCTTCCACTGAAAACCGTATCTGTGGAAATCACAAGAAAATGGCATACTGCATACATTGCTTTTGGCTCTAATATGGGAGATAAAAAGCTGTTCATCGACAATGGGATACGTGGTTTGAAAAAAACAAAAGGATGCCGGATAGAGGCCGTTTCTGATTATCTTGTAACAGAACCTTATGGTGTTACCGATCAGGATGAATTTCTGAATGGAGTTTTGAAAATGCGTACCCTTCTTTCACCGGAAGAATTGCTGGAACGTCTTCATCAGCTGGAACAGGAGGCAAACCGGGAACGTATTATTCACTGGGGTCCTCGTACTCTGGATCTGGATATTCTCTTTTATGATCAGGAAATCATTGATACTGCAGATCTTCACATCCCCCATCCGGATATGCAGAATCGTGACTTTGTGCTGGCTCCTATGAACCAGATTGCCCCTTACCTCAGGCATCCTGTACTAAATCAGACAATTTCACAGCTTTTAAATATTCTTCTTTGCCGCTAAACGAACATGTCGCCTACCGGCGACATCACATATGAAAGTCAGCTGTTCCGCGCCTATGACGCTCCCACAGCTGCCGACCGCATTCGTAATCCGTGCTATCACGCCACCGTACGGTTCCGTATACAGCGGTTCAACCAACTTAACAAGTGACAATCTAACATTGGGGCTGCCGGAAAACAGGCAGCCCCTTGTGTAATAATTCGCATCTGCTGTCAGGAATTGAGACGCTGTCCGCAATATTCACAGTTGCACAGGCGCCCTTTTATTATCTGATTCTTTGCACCGCAGCTGGGACAGGTAACTGTAATATAAATCTTCTCATTCACACGTCTGTTTGGTGCAGTGATCAATATACAATTTTCTTCTCTGTCTATCTGAATATTTCGAATATACCCTTTGGCAATCATTTTTTCCAGTTTCCTTACAGCATCTTTTCCCATCTCGGTCTCAAACTTCTCAAATGAGAGCGTGCTCTGGGCATAAGATTCAAACCAACAGGCTATTTCTCTGGCTTTTTTCTTCTTCAATGTTTTCTGGATTTCCCGGAAAGTTGGATATAAAAATAACAATCCCAGTATAATCTCCGTTGCTGCCATTCCCCAGCGTCCTTCACCAATATATTTCTCCGATGCGCCAATAGCTCCCAGAGTAAAAAGTATACAGAAAACACAAAGAACCCATTTCAGTTTTCCTAACGCTCCTGTTTTTTTATTCTTTTCTGTTAAAAAATCATTCATGTCTGCTTCCTCTTTCCCCAATTAATCAATCTCTGTTATATACGAAAGCCTGTTTAAAAAATCATTCCCGCAATCCGCACGCCCTGATGAATCTTCTGTCAGCATATACCAAAATCCGTCTGTCAGCCAGCTCCCAGCAAAAGCCACGCATCGCCTAACGGATCGTAATAATAAACCACATTATCTCCTGCCGCATAATATTTTTCTTTTGTAAAATGTTCCTCATGATCTGTCCCTATAACAAATACCGGACAGTTTCTTCCCTCAATATATTCCTCCGTACCGGTATACCACAGGGACATTCCAAGACCAAGGTAATAACTAACTTCGTCTGTTTGCGCAATCAAGTCCCTGGCAATATTTATATCCAATGAATAATCATACTCTGATTGATACTCATCCCAATCATAATATATTGAAAAATCATAGCAGTAGGCTTCCGTTGCAAGGTGTCCATCCTTTAGCGATACCATAGGATGGTATTGCACACTCATATTCTGCTTCTGCACAGAAACCATTACATTGGAAAAAATCTCGCTCATATTGCAGCGCAGGATAATAACTTCATTCTCCTGCCCCATATACCATGGATTGTTCAGATCTTCCAAATATTCCCCTTCTTCCGTAACCTGAGCCGGATAAATACTGATCTTACAATCAAGTCCTGGAACAATAGCATAGATTTCATAACCTCCTGCATCAACAACAGTTCCATCCTGCAAAAAAGGATAAGCCGCAGCCAATTCTTCCTGCCTGGTATATTCAAGTATCTCTGATGTATCTGCATTTTCATAAGTGTAGCCCAGAAATGCCATTCCAGCCTGGCATTCATTTTCTCTGATAATGTCTTGCAAAATTGCCAGATTCTCTTCTGCCCCAGAAGTTTGGGCAGATACTTCTCTCACACATTCACCGTAGTTACTAAAAGAAAACAGTACTGCGCAAACACATACAGCAATAGAAAATTTTTTCATACTTTCAGCTCCTTCCTGTCAGAATATGCCTATGCCTTTCTATTTCAGTGTGGTTACAATCAATTTACTTTCCAACGCAGCTGCTATCAGATCTTCCTTACAGCTATATCCTGCCTTGGCAATCATTTCCTGAAAATTCCACCTTACCCCGGAAGTCGAACAATCCATTTTCCTTGCAATCTCCGAATAGGACATCCCATGAATATACAAACGCAGCATCTCCAGTTGTCTTGGACTGATATCACCGCTTGTGATCCAGTTAAGTTCCACCTTTGGCGTTATATCCGGAAATACACGCTCACCATTTAAGGTTCTGTAAATCACACTCCGTATATCCTCTTCACCGTGATCTTTATACCAGAGACTGTCCGCACATCCGCTTTTTGCTCTTTCCAGCACCTTGGGATCGATTAGAGACGTAACAACCAATACCTTTGTATATGGGTACTTTTCCCTGATCATTTTTCCGGCGCTCAGCCCATCGTGATTATGAAATGTCTGAACATCCATGATTACAAGATCTATCACTGAATAATCACAGATTTTTACAGCTTCACGAGCATCCGAAATCGTCTGAACATGTCGAAATTCCGGATCCTGCATAAGAATATATTCAAAATACTTCTGCATGATCTTCTGATCTTCTACTATCAGTACACGTACCATCCAATCTCATCCTTTCTGTCAGCGGCATCTTCAATATCAGACAAAACTCAGGGACAAATGAAATTTGCATTATGCAGTTCATTGATTCGGCTGCTTTTCTCAGTGCAGATAAACCACCGCCTTCTTCCGCATTTTTTTCAGGCGCATCTCCATCATTAGTGATCCGGATGTTGTATTCATTTGCATATTTGTCTATCTTCACAAAAACAACATTGCCGTGGGCATGTCTGGCACAGTTTGTCACACATTCACGGATTGCTCTGTCTGCCAGAACTCTGTAAGATGGATACAAAGGAAAGTTTCCGCTGATCTGAACCGAAATCCCAAGCTCCTCTGCATGCTTAATCGTATCCTCATACAGTTTTTCCATACTCTCTACGGCAGAACCGGTAAGAATATAAACCAGATGCTTCAATGCAGACAATTGTTTATCCATTTTGTCCTGATTTTCTTTTCTCTCCAATATTCTACGTATTGACAGAAGACTTCGCCCAAAATTGTCATGGACCTGCATTTTCATAGCAAGCGTTTCCTGCTCTCTGATTTTATCACCGATTTTTTCGTACATTTCCTCCAGCTTATGATTCAGGATTTCCAGCTTTTCATTGTTTGCCCTGATTTTTTCACCATTGTAATAAATTTGTGATACATTAACTGCCACTGTCTGCAGATATCCTGCACAATCCGGCTCCTGCAGACGATATTCCTGAAACATCCAGACAGAATCATCTGGCAAATAAAACACGTTACTGTCGCTGCTTAATCTAATAAGCCCTTCTGATACAATTTCATTGTCCATTGCTTTTCGCAATGTATCATAATCCTGCAGATAAGCCCCCGTCATCATTCTGCACAATTCCTGCATCTTGGTATTACACAAAACGATCCTTCCAAGTGAATCCGAAAAGCATACTCCACACGGAACGTCATCCACAGCTTCATTCACAGACCAGTACGACAAGGAATGATTATATTGGTATCTCTCCTTCCAGATTGCCCGACAAAGATAAAATGTCAATGCAACAATCCCTGCTGTTAAAATGGTAACCGGATAATCCTGGAGCATTGGCTGATATGCACTTTCTCCAATACTATATCTATGCTCATTCATCAAAGAAACCATAAGAACAAAAGAAACTGCAAAAACAGTCATTACCGTTATCACTTTCTTTTTCCCGGAAAAACAGGTGATTCTTAACAGAAAGAGAATAAGTTCCAGAATCAGGCAGATTTCCAGAAGAATCATCAGAAAATTCTGCATTGCTATGCTGCATTCTACAAAACTATTCATCTGCCGCCTCTCTTTCTGAATATGCTGCACCCAACAAACCATTCTTTTTCATCTTCCTGCTGCACTTTAAGGTCCGGTCTTTCTGACATTAAGCCGCACAGATCTGCCTCTGATGCAATGTGAACGGAAATCCGAAGATCATCCTCAATCTGCGACACACGGTAAAACATAGACTGCATCACATCAGATAGCCGTTCTGCAAGCCATTCAAAGGTATCATAGCATTTTAGTATATCCTCTGCATTCAGCTGAATATCTCCATTTTCCACATAATAAGCAGCCCGGATCCGGCATAATTTTAAACTGTCACAGGATTCTGCAAGACTTTGCCTGAGATCTTCCATGGTAAGCACATTTCCATCTGATGTATATTGTGTCAATACCAGATTTTTTCTCCGCTTCAAATATGTACCAATAACTACAATTTTACCGAGAAGCAGATCATATCGTTCCCTTGATTCCGTCCTTTCCAGTTCATCCATCAACTGCGACAGCAATTCCAGCTGTCCAGCAGTCTGATTCTGTATCATGTTTAACAGCCGATTCTGTTCTTCTGTTTTTCTTCGCTCCGCTTCTTTCTCATAGGTTTTCTGCAGCAGTCTGTTTCTGGCAATCAGTTCTTCCTGCTGTTCCCGAATATCCTGATATTGATCCAGCAATATTGAAATATCTTCTGACCAAAACAGATGTCCTCCCCTTATGGGAATATGGTTGATCCGGATTCCCTGTTCCTGCACAGATGATCTGTGAATGATCATTGTACGCATTTCAGGAGAAAGCTTGGGAAAATCACCGGAATGATAATAACGCTGAAAAGAATCATCTGTAATCTCTGCGTCCAGCCCTCCTGAAGTCTGAAATAATTCAAAATATCGATTGTTTGTCTGTATCAATCCGCATACTATACAGCCCTGATAAATTGCTGCCATTAAAAGACAACACACTGCTGTCATATCCCCTGCAAGGGTTTGGATGAAAGACAAATGAAATATATTTCCAACATTCCATCCCAGAAGCAATATTCCTGGAATGACTGGCAGCCAAAACTGTTTCTTTCCCGGAATCCTGCTTTTTCTGATCAGAATAATTTCCATTCCTGTCAGACAACTCAGCATCCACCCCTGAATCACTGCAAAAAGAATACCATAACTATAATCCCTATCCGAAAATGGAGGCTGTTTAGAAAACCGAAACACCAGCTGATGCAAATCATTTGTAAAAACACTTATGATCAATACTGCCGCCACAGTCAAAAGAATTATGATTTGTCTGACCGTTTTTTCTTCATCTTTTTCAACAAAAAACAACGCTGCCGACAGACCTAAAACAGGGATCAAGATCATCGGAATATAATACAGATACCAACATATATGTTCTCCAAGAGGTTCATGAAAAATATGAAATTTCACTGTTCTTACAAAGAACCAGAATACCATCAGACAACCAATTGCAGTCAGACATCTGCGCATTTTTTTATATACTACATGCTTTTCCAGATAGATTACCCAGGCACAGTACAGCCCCAGGTAAATACAATTGCGGCACTGGTCTGCAAAATTTCTTGCAAAAGTATTTTTCGGTCTTACCAGCCTGCAGAAATAAGCCAGAAGCACGCTTATCAGAATTACTCCATACGACAACATCCTCTTTTTATTATATGTCATGAAAATTCCTCTCTCATTGTATACTTTTATAACAAGTATACTATAAAACTCTGTTTTATTATATAGTTTTTAGAGAAACTGTCAATTTTCAGAGTTTTCCGATTATTGGTCACTGGTTTAGAATGAACAATAACCCTATTATCACGAACAGAGTGAACAATCATGTCCACTCTGTTTGTCATTACTTAAAACGGTCTTGGCTGACCACAATATTCGCAAAACCTTCCCACATTCTCTGCACCACACTGGCATCTCCACGATCCGCTATCAGGTTGCATTCCTGGGTTCATGTTCATTCCAGGACGCATTCCTGCGTTCATGCTCATTCCAGGCTGCATCCCTGTGTTCATGCTCGTTCCAGGCTGTATTCCGGCATCATTTTGTGTCAAAGCCGCAATGATCTGATGTCCAGTCTGCTCCACTTCCATCAATTCTCCTCTCTTTTCACTGCTTATGGAAAAAGTATTCAGACGAAAATCCATATCGTCAAACCAGGGAGTGTTAACCTTAATGCGCATAGTATAATCAAACTCATAGTCATATATTGGCGGCTGATAGCTTACTGTCTTTCCATCCTTTGTATAGGTTTTCTCAATCTGTTGTCGATCCACCTCTACTCTACACTGTACAATAGCGGATAAAGGAACTATATCCGGATTTTCATTGACATCCAGTTTTCGTGCAACAGTAAAATTTCTCTTATGATCATCAATGAAAACAGTATAATTTCTGGTACTGATCTGACGGGTTATGCCAAAATCCATTACTGCCTTTTTGTTATTTTCACGATATTCCAATTGACGTTTTATATCCTCTACCGTACTGTGCCGCCGTTCCTCAAACCATGGTGATAATTTTTTGGCACAGTTTTTACATAGATTTCCGTCATCTAATTTTCGATTCCCCAGTAAACCTATTTTTTCTCCGCAGATATCACAGATTTTCTTATCAAATAATCCCATAGCTTTCCTTTCTTTTCTGCCGCACCAGAATCATGCAATTCTGGTGCGGCAGTATTTTACACTATTCTACAACATCTATTTTGTCAAAATATGTCTTTACGGAGAAGTCCTCCCCATCTGTTTCAGAAGTTTCTTCTTCACTGCCATCAGACTCCGGTTCAAAACACAGTTTTCCATCATCTAATAAACTGAGCCTCATAGTATCACAACTGAAAAGCATAGTTCCAGCCTCATCTCCCGCTGCAGTTTTCAATACCAGAATATTTCCATCCATTTCTCCCTGGAGTTCAGCTCTGCCCTCTTCTCCGCTTTCAATTACGATAAGCTCAGACTTATCTTCCTGAATAGACAACATCATCTCAAATCCGGTCAGTTCAGAATTGACAGGCATCTGCATTCCAAATGCATCCATCAAAGTGCAGATCCATTCTCCTTTGAAATCCTCCATGGTCGGGTTTTCCACCGGTTTGCCTGGTACATATGGCTCATACTCTTCCTTTTCCTGGCTTAGGATCATTGTCGTTCCATCTGCAGTTATCGTTATTTTGCCATCAGCATACTCACATTCTACCGTTTGATCGCTATAAGTCATCAACAATTTATCATTTTCTATTTTCCACTCTGATTGATCTGCCTCTGGTTCTTCCCCACTGTAGGACGTTATGGTTTCCATCTGACCGCCTTCTTTAATATCCACGGTCACTTCCATTCCCATTACTCCTGGATGAAACAAAATGTCTCCACCCATGGAAAGCTCATTTACATACCAGGTTCCAATAACATCCTTTTCTTCAAGTGCATAAGCATTCACGCTCATCAGGCCTGTCATTAAGACTCCAACTGTTCCAGCCACCCACAGTCTCATTTTTTTGTTCATAAAAACATCTCCCTTCTTGTTATTATCGTGTTTTTTGTTATTTTCATTATACGTGAATGCTTTCCTATTTGCACTAGCACTTCTGACAGTAACTGAACCGATCGGGTACATCGAATATTAAGCAACCGCCATATTGACTTGTCTGATTTTTCATCTGCTGCGCCTACGTCAGTCACCGTAGCCACCCAGAATTTAATCCACACAAGAAAAGCCTGTGATACCACCCTTTTCAGGCAGTATCGCAGGCTCACTTTACGCTACGACATAATAAACATTACATGTTTATATTATATATTTATAATGCGGACTTGCCGCGGGTAATTCTTATTCCTCTGTTCCGTACAGAGTGATCAGCTTCTGCAGATACTCGTATCTTGCCTTAGCCTCGGACTGGTTCTTAGCGAACAGTCTGGCAGCTTTCTCTGGATTCTGACGCTGTAAGGAGTTGTAACGAACCTCACCGTTCAGGAATTCCTGATAATCTGTCATATCCGGTGCTTTGGAATCAAGGCTAAACTTGCTTCCCTCAGCAGCTGGGTTGAAGCGGAAGTTGTGCCAGTATCCACACTTAACAGCAAGCTCTTCCTCTGTCTGAGCTTTTGACATACCTTTCTTGATACCATGGTTGATACATGGAGCGTATGCGATGATAAGTGATGGTCCCGGATAAGCCTCTGCCTCTGCAATTGCTTTGATAGCCTGGTTGAAGTCAGCTCCCATAGATATCTGAGCAACATATACATAACCATAGCTCATTGCGATAGAAGCCATATCTTTCTTCTTGGTCTCTTTACCGCCAGCTGCGAACTGTGCGATCGCACCTGTAGGTGTAGACTTGGAAGACTGTCCGCCTGTGTTGGAGTAAACCTCTGTATCGAATACCATAACGTTGATGTCACGTCCGCTTGCGAGAACATGGTCAACACCACCGAATCCGATATCGTAAGCCCATCCGTCACCACCGAAGATCCACTGGGATTTCTTAGCAAGGAAGTCTTTCTGTGTAAGAATGTCTTTTGCTTTGTCGCATCCGCAAGCCTCAAGAGCTGCAACCAGTTTCTCTGTTGCTGCGCCGTTGGTAGCACCGCATGCGAAAGTATCCAGCCATTCCTGACCAGCAGCTTTAACGTCTGCATTGTCACCGTTAGCTACAACATCTTCAATTTTTGCTTTCAGGCCATCACGGATAGCTTTCTGAGCAAGAAGCATACCATAACCGAACTCAGCATTATCCTCAAATAAGGAGTTGCCCCATGCAGGACCCTGTCCCTTAGCATTTACGGTATATGGTGTAGAAGGTGAGGAGTTACCCCAGATAGAGGAGCATCCTGTAGCGTTTGCAATGTACATTCTGTCACCAAACAGCTGGGTGATCAGTTTTGCGTAAGGTGTCTCACCACATCCAGCACAAGCTCCTGAGAACTCAAGAAGCGGCTGTTTGAACTGGCTTCCCTTAACAGTTGTCTCTTTGAATTTAGCGATAACGTCTTCTTTAACCGGAAGAGTTACACCGTAATCGAAGTATTTCTGCTCTCCCATGTTTGCTTCAAGGTTTTCCATAGCAAGTGCCTTAGCACCTTTCTTGCCTGGGCAGACGTTCGCACAGGAACCACATCCTGTACAGTCAAGAGCGGATACAGTCATTGTGAACTGATACTCATCTTTCATACCAGTCATTGGTAATGTCTTGATTCCCTCTGGAGCATTTGCAGCCTCTTCAGCTGTAAGAGCTACCGGACGGATAACTGCGTGCGGGCAGACATAAGCACATCTGTTACACTGGATACAGTTCTCCGGATTCCATACAGGGATATTTACAGCGATACCACGTTTCTCGTATGCAGCAGCACCGGATGGTGTAGTACCGTCAACATAATCTTTAAATGCAGATACAGGCAGTGTATTACCTTCCTGAGCATTAACCTTAGCCTGGATGTTGTTAACAAAATCAACAACTTCCTGACGTCCTTCTGTAGCGTGAGTCATATGAAGACCCTCGTCTGCAGCATCTTTCCAGCTCTCTGGAACCTGAATCTCAACAACCTGCTTAGCACCAGCATCGATAGCTGCCCAGTTCTTCTGAACAACATCATCACCTTTACGTCCGTATGTTGCTTTCGCAGCAGCTTTCATAAGCTCGATAGCCTGCTCCTCCGGAATGATTCCGGTAAGTTTGAAGAATGCGGACTGAAGGATTGTATTGATACGTGTTGGTCCCATGCCAGTCTCGATACCGATCTTAACACCGTCGATGGTGTAGAATTTGATACCGTGGTTAGCGATGAATGCCTTAACCTGTCCTGGAAGATGTTTCTCAAGACCTTCCATATCCCATGCACAGTTCAGAAGGAATGTACCGCCGTCAACCAGTTCCTGTACCATGTTATATTTGTTCACATAGGACGGATTGTGGCATGCTACAAAGTTTGCTTTGTGGATCAGGTAGGTAGATTTGATCGGTTTCTTACCAAAACGAAGGTGGGACATTGTAACACCACCGGACTTCTTGGAGTCATAATCAAAGTATGCCTGAGCGTACATATCTGTATTGTCACCGATGATCTTGATGGAGTTCTTGTTAGCACCTACAGTACCATCAGCACCAAGTCCCCAGAACTTACAGTTTGTTGTTCCCTCTGGAGTAGTTACAAGCGGAGCGCCTGTCTCAAGGGAAAGGTTTGTAACATCATCAACGATACCAAGAGTAAATTTCTCTTTCTCAGTATTGTCATAAACAGCTACGATCTGAGCCGGTGTTGTGTCCTTGGAACCAAGTCCGTAACGTCCGGTGAAGATCTTAACGCCGTCAAATTTGCTGTTCTTAAGTGCAGCAACAACATCAAGATACAGAGGCTCGCCCTGAGCTCCTGGCTCTTTTGTTCTGTCAAGAACTGTGATCTGTTTAACTGTCTCAGGAATAGCATCGATAAGAGCCTGTGCGCAGAATGGTCTGTAAAGACGAACTTTAACAACACCAACTTTTCTGCCAGCTGCCATTAAGTAGTCGATTGTCTCCTCGATGGTATCATTTACAGAACCCATAGCTACGATAACGTGCTCTGCATCTGCTGCTCCATAGTAGTTGAACAGCTTGTAATCAGTACCGATCTTAGCGTTAACTTTGTCCATGTACTCCTGTACGACTGCCGGAAGAGCATCGTAGTATGGGTTACATGCCTCTCTTGCCTGGAAGAAGATATCCGGGTTCTGAGCGGAGCCTCTCTGACATGGATGGTTCGGATTCAGTGCGTGATCACGGAATGCCTGAATAGCGTCCATATCTGCCATATCTTTCAGGTCTTCATAGTCCCATGTCTCAATCTTCTGGATCTCGTGAGATGTACGGAATCCGTCGAAGAAGTTAATGAACGGAACTTTTCCCTTGATTGCTGCAAGATGTGCTACCGGAGTAAGGTCCATAACTTCCTGTACGGAAGACTCACACAGCATTGCGCAACCAGTCTGACGACAGGCCATAACATCGGAATGATCTCCGAAAATGGAAAGTGCGTGGGAAGCAAGTGCACGAGCGGATACGTTGAATACACCCGGAAGCTGCTCACCAGCGATCTTGTAAAGGTTCGGGATCATCAGTAACAGACCCTGGGATGCTGTATAGGTAGTAGTAAGGGCACCAGCTGCAAGAGATCCGTGTACTGCACCAGCAGCACCAGCCTCAGACTGCATCTCTGTTACCTGTACTTCCTGTCCAAAGATGTTCTTTCTTCCCTGGGTTGCCCACTCGTCTGTAGCCTCAGCCATAACAGATGAAGGGGTGATCGGGTAAATTGCAGCTACATCAGAAAAAGCGTATGATGCATGAGCGGCTGCATGGTTACCATCCATGGTTTTCATCTTTCTTGCCATAGTTTGTTTTCCTCCTTAAAGGTATGATGAAAATTTTTATTTATTTCAGACCACTGAAACGGTCTAAAAGTCCATTGGTTATTATATCATACACTATTGCGATTGTCCAATCGGGATTACGCATTTTCTGTATCTATTTACATACAAAAAAGTTAGCCATTTATAAGTTTTTTCAGGGATTTTCGCTTCAGCATCCTGCACAGTTCTTCCTGAATTTCCGCGAGTTCACAGTGAACAGAACAGTTCTGTCCGTCTGCGCTGTTCCTGGCACAGTCATAGCCAGGTTCCAGGCAGTCAATGATAAACATTCCCGGATCGATCGTTGTATAAACATCATAAAGTGTTATCTGATCAAGATCACAGTTCAGAGAATATCCCCCATGAACACCACGATACCCTCTGACCATTCCTGATTTCTGCAGCTTTTTCAGGATTTTGTATGCAAAAGGTGCTGTGATCAGTTCTTTTTCACAGATTTCATTTACGCTGACTCTCTTTTCCTCTGCCATTGCGCGGAGCACCCGCACAGCATAATCGCATTCTCTGGTTATCAACATACTCCATTTCCTCTTTCTGTTACCCGTAACTCTCCAGCAAACTTTCTTAAATTATAGCAATTCCTCTGTGTAAATTCAATGTTTTTATGATTTAAGGCTTGCAAAATCTCCACTTTACTGTAAAATGGGAATGAATGGCCAAAAACAGGCCAGTTACTGTTCAATGATCGAAAACTTAATTCGAAACCATAATGAAGAAAAGAGGTACCTTATGATTTCAGCAAATAATATCACTTTACGTGTTGGCAAAAAAGCCCTCTTTGAGGATGTCAACATCAAATTTACCGAAGGCAACTGCTACGGTCTGATCGGAGCAAACGGTGCCGGTAAATCTACTTTCCTTAAAATCCTTTCCGGGCAGCTCGAACCGACCAATGGAGATATTGTGATCACTCCTGGCCAGCGACTCTCCTTCCTGCAGCAGGACCACTTCAAATATGATTCCTTCAACGTACTGGATACCGTTATCATGGGAAATGCCAGACTTTATGAAATCATGAAGGAAAAAGAGGCGATCTATGCAAAGGAAGATTTTACAGATGAAGACGGTATCCGTGCCAGCGAACTTGAGGGTGAATTCGCAGAGATGAACGGATGGGAGGCAGAGTCTGATGCTGCTACTCTTCTGAACGGACTTGGCATCGAATCCGAGCTCCACTATACACAGATGGCTGACCTGACCGGCAGCCAGAAAGTCAAAGTTCTTCTTGCACAGGCTCTGTTCGGCAATCCGGACATTCTTCTTCTCGATGAGCCTACCAACCATCTGGATCTTCCGGCAATCGAATGGCTCGAAGAATTTCTGATCAACTTTGACAATACTGTCATCGTTGTATCCCATGACCGTTATTTTCTTAATAAGGTCTGCACACATACTGCCGATATTGACTATGGCAAGATCCAGTTGTATGCCGGAAACTATGATTTCTGGTTTGAATCCAGCCAGCTTCTTATCAAACAGATGAAAGAAGCCAACAAAAAGAAAGAGGAAAAAATCAAAGAGCTGCAGGAATTTATTTCCCGATTCAGTGCCAACGCTTCCAAATCCAAACAGGCAACCTCCCGTAAGCGTGCACTGGAAAAAATCCAGCTGGATGATATGCGTCCTTCCAGTCGTAAGTATCCATACATCGACTTCCGTCCAAACCGCGAGATCGGCAATGAAGTGCTTATGGTCGAAAACCTCTCCAAGACTATTGATGGCGTAAAAGTTCTGGACAATATCAGCTTTACTCTCGGTCATGACGATAAAGTTGCATTTGTTGGTGCCAATGAACAGGCCATTACTACTTTTTTCCGTATCCTTGTCGGTGAACTGGAGCCAGACGAAGGAAGTTACAAATGGGGTGTCACCACTTCTCAGGCATATTTTCCAAAAGACAATACACAGGAATTTGACAATGATCTCACGATCACAGACTGGCTGACACAGTATTCTGAAATCAAAGATGCTACTTATGTCCGCGGTTTCCTTGGCAGAATGCTCTTTCCTGGTGAAGACGGCGTAAAAAAAGTACGTGTTCTTTCCGGTGGTGAAAAAGTCCGCTGCCTGTTGTCCAAAATGATGATTTCCGGTGCTAATATCCTGATTCTTGATGAACCTACCAACCATCTGGACATGGAATCTATTACTGCATTGAACAATGGACTGATCAAATTCCCGGGAGTTATCCTTTTTACTTCCCATGACCATCAGTTCGTGCAGACAACCGCCAACCGTATCATGGAAATCCTTCCTGACGGTAAGCTGATTGACAAGATCACCACCTATGACGAATATCTGGCAAGCGACGAAATGGCGAAGAAACGTCACGTCTTCCAGGTTAACGAAGAAGATGCTGCCGATAACTAGAATTTCATACTGCAGTTTTACTGCATGACAAAAGCTCCCGTTTTTAATGATCGGGAGCTTTTGCAGCTTACTGTTTACAGTATTTTTTATTTCATTGTGATATCCGCCAGTTTTCCATTTGTCACTTTCAAAAGTGCAGCAAGCGGAACTTTCAGCGTCAGTCCGACGCGGCCTCCACTTACATATATTTCTTCAAACCCACCCGCGGATGCATCAAACACGACCGGATATGGTTTTTTCATTCCAAGCGGACTGCAGCCGCCTCTTACATAGCCTGTAATTTTCAGAATATCTTTAACATGGATCATATCCACAGCCTTCTCTCCAACTGCTTTCGCAGCCGCCTTACGATCCACTTCTTTTTCGATCGGTACTACAAATACATAGTATCCGCCGCTTTTCCCTTCCATAACCAGTGTTTTAAAAGACTGTTCATATGGTGCCCCAATCAGATCTGCACTGTGAAGTCCATCAATAAACTCATCACATTCATATGGAAATGCTTCATATTTCACTTTCTGACGATCCAGCATTCTCATCGCATTTGTCTTAGCTTCTTTTGCCATGTTGTCCTTCTTTCCTGCCTTCTACCCGGCATCTTTACTATTACTTTCTTTTTTTATGTGTATCATCACGTCTGGATATCTTTTTCCAGAGTTCTTCTCCCTCCCGGTCGTCTTCGTCCATCATTTCTCTCAGCACTTCCTCATCCAGTTCATCCTCATCAATTACAACCGGTTCTTCATAGTCATCATTCATTGGATGATAGGAATCTTCTGTATCAAAAGATCCCAGCGGAAGATCAATTTCTTTCTGTCTGCTCTTTCTCGGTCGGTACGGAATTGTTTTTTCTGATTCAGGTGCCACCGCATCCTTTTTATGTTTTCTTCCTTTATTTTTTTCAAGTCTGAAATCTACCTGCTGCGCACTCCGAGATGCTTTATGAGAACTGTTCTGCGCTCTTCCCGGCGTATGCTTCACATTTTGTCTCTGTGCCGATGTTCTTCTGACTTCTTTCTGCGCCTTTCTTTCTGATTTCTGTGGCATATAATCCCTGAAATCCACATAATCAGAACTGTCCTGTCCATCGTTATACGCATCCTCTTCGTACTCTTCTTCCTCGTCATCATCTTTGCGCCTGTTTGTCGCAAACTGAATCAGCATTCCAAGAAGTGCAAATCCTGCACTCAGTCCCAGACCATACGGAATATCCGCCAGTCCGCCTAATTTTGCAGCAGAAAAACCTGCCATCGCACCTCCCAGAAGGCTTGTCCCAATGATCAGAACTTCTCTCGCCTGCCGCATGGCAAGCACACCAAGACCAGCTCCCAAAAGCAGACAGAAGAAGAATACCAGTGAAGAAGTCGGATGAAAAATATAAATCCCAAGCCCGATTCCAATACCGGCTCCCAAAATAAAAATACCAATCTTATAGCTGACAAACGCGATCACCGCAAACACTACACCAATTCCTACCATAATCACAGCATACATATATTTCTCAGTCACACCACTGGAATAAGCTACTCCGAATCCAACTCCGGCTCCAATGATAAATCCACAGAGCATCATCCAGAACCGAAGCAGACGATACCCCAGAATACAGTTTATCGCGCCGAAAACGAGCAATACAGCAAACCCGATCATGGAAATATCAGTCAGGGCAGGTATTGTCCTGGCATTTTCAATCATATTCATTAACTGCTGTAACATATCATTCATAACAGCCTCCTCTTGTTAAAAGATAAAATATAATGTTTTCAGATTCTGCAGGATCCCGTAATGATACTGAACCGTGCTGAGACCGTGCAGACTCATGTAATATCCTGCCACATCCTGTATTTTTTCTTCCTGTATATAATGCCGACAGGCAGCATCAAAAGCCTCCTCTGATGTATATTTGAGACGAACCACTGCTGCCCCGTTATCCAGCCGCATGCAGCAGAAATTATAAAATTCCTGTGCATCATATGTATTAAAACATGCCTGATTCAGCACATAAAAATTGCAGTCTGTTGCTGTGCAGGCCGGCAACGGAAATTCATCCGATGCTGTATATATCTTCTCATATTCTTCCGGAAACGGACACAGATAATCATAAATGATCGTCTTGTGTTCCGCAAGCTGTACGGCATCTCCCTGTAAAAATCCCGGCTGATCACCATTTGTCGCATCCACATAATAATACTGTCCATCTATCTCTACAATATCCCAGGCATGGCCTTCATCACTGTCTTTGCTGTCACCCTCTACGTAAATACAGGGGACATCCATCCGCTCCAGGAGATATTGTACAGCTCTCGCATAACCAGCACAAACGGCTCTTTTCTTCCAGAAGATTCCGGCAATATTCTGATCATCATCTGATGATTCATATTCCGCAAGATCAATAAGATACGAATAGACTGCCTTTACTTTATCATATGTATCTGTTTCTTCCGTAATCTGTCCGTTCACCTCGGTAAATGCCTGTTCCATTGCCGCTGTAATTTCCGTGATTTCTGCTTCTGTATAAATATATCCCGGTGAAAACCGACAGTATGCGTCCCCTTTATAACTTGTCGTATATACATTTTTACGGTTATGCACCCAGAACAATTCCGAATGATCTTTCAACACTGCATGATATGCCTTGCTGATCAGGTTTTCATCCGCAGTGGTAAGATAAATTTCCTCCTGTCGCTCCCGAATACCATCAAGCATCTCCCGATATATTTTCTGCTCTTCTTCATCCAGAAGATGAAAATAGTATTCCTGATGTCCTGCATCCGTCTGCACAGTTCCTTTCTGTCGGAGTGTTCTCACTTCTTCCGGCTCCAGGTCCAACAGACCCTTTGGATTGCCCAGACATAAGATGCCGGCAAATACCAAAACTACAAAAACAAACAGAACTTTTCCTGTTTTTCGGTGCCTTTGCCGTTTTCTACTCATCTGGTGCTCCTTTGTCCTGTGTTCAAGAATACCAAAACACCCGTGACAGGCCACGAAAGACCTGCACGGGCTGAACTTTAATCTTCAAATACGATTTCTATATCGCTGTCATCTGCATCCGGTTTCTTAGGAAGGATCTCAAAATCACTGTCTGATGAATCAAACACATTCTGATCAAGGATTTCCTGAAGAACATCATTTACCGGAGATGTCGCCGTCGCGCTGCCGTCTGAAGTAAATGTCTCATCTTCGTCATCATCCACAATCGTGATTTCCATTTCATCACTACTGTCATCGACAGTCTCATCTGCCGCTCCTGTCTCAGATGTAAGTGTTTCATCCGGCGCTGCAGTCAGGTTTTTCTCTGTATCTGCTGTCTCTGTAGCACTGACTGTCTCTGCATTGCTTGCAGACGCTCCTTCGCTTTCCATCTGTGTAACTTCTTCCTGTGTCGGATAGAAAGATGGCTGTCTGATATAACGGAAACTTGCACCATATGCTTCACCTACAGTAACTCCGTTCTTACTGGAAGAACAGTGCACTGCAATCCAGTCACCGGCATCGGTTTTTCCACAGATAATACCGACATGATTGTCACTTCCTGCCTCCGGTCCTTTCTGGAAAACGAGATCGCCAGGCTGTGCATCCTGCTCGCTGACCACATTGGCCTTTTCCCACTGATCGGATGTACCGTCACCAACACTGTCCTGCATTCCCTGATTCAAATAACCATTAATCACAGACCAGGTAACAAATCCGCTGCAGTCAAGCCCATATGCTCTGACTGTACCGGTGCTGGCACTGCCTGTGGCAGAAACCTTCTCAGCTGTTCCCCAGCTCGGGTCTTCGCCGATTGTTGTAGATTTTCCACCCCAGAAATATCCTACTTCTCCCACCAAAGAATATGCAGCAGTGATAACATTTACTCGTTCTTCCGATACATCATCACCAACGCTCTGGCGTACAAACCCTTTTGCGTCAGTAACGATCGCACAGAGAAGTTTACAGTCGGTTTCTACATATTTTTTAAGAACACTTCTGTCGTTCTGAGAAATATTATTCTGCTTAATGTAGTTGTTGATGTGATAGTTTCCATAGGAAACATGTGTAATATTGTCTTTGTCTCTGACAATCGGATTCATCTGTGCAAAAATCTTCGCAAGTTCATCCTTACTGGATGCATCCAGTGTAAATTCCTTTACTCCATTCTGACTCTGCTCATATACATATACGGCCAGAATATCCTGCCAATTGCGTACAAGCAGGGAATCTGCAGAAGTAGTAAGTCCGTCTGATCTGTTGTCGCTCACGTCGGAAAGTTTATTTTTTTCTTTGTATTCTGCCTCGATTTCATTCATGACAGATGCAAAATCATCAGAAAATGTAAGCTGATAATTTCCTTTCAGGCTGTCCAGATAAAATTCCTTACCCGCATGGAGGTTAGAAACATAATAAACCGGTGTTCCGGTCTTTCCGGTCTCACTTGCCTTACTTCCATCTGTCAAGGCTGATGTATCTGCATTCTGCTTCTTCTGAAGCTCGGCAATCTTACTCTCAAAACCGACCAGTAAATTATAATTTGTCACAAGTTTCTTCTGATCTGCTGAAATACTGTTATATATCGCACGAAGTTCCTGAACCTTCGCGGCCTGATCCAGTGTCAGAGTCTGTCCTGCCAGAGCATTAATACCGTCGATCAGTGTCTGTACAGCCGCCGATTTCGAGCCATCATCAAAAATCGGATCCGGTGTTGGTGTATCCGGGTTTGGCGTTGGTGTATCCGGGTTTGGCGTTGGTGTATCCGGATTTGGCGTTGGTGTATCCGGATTCGTTGGTGTCGGATCTATCGGATCCGGATCTGGTGTCGGTGTATCTGTTCCGGGATCCGGTGTCGGTGTGTCCGTTCCGGGATCCGGTGTCGGTGTATCTGTTCCAGGATCGGTAATCTCACTGCCATCCCCCAGATCATCTCCCTCGCTGCTTACCGCAACATCTTCCTCCGCCGCCATGACACTCAGCGGACTGGTCAGAACCATTGCAGATAATATAGTCATACATAAACATTTGGTCAGATATTTGTTCTTCATTCTGGTAAAAAATTGCTCCCTTCTGTCTAAGAACACATCTTCATTCCTGTAAAATATGTTTCTTCATTCTAACTTACCCACACAATAACTGCCGTAATTCTATCATATTGATTCTCAAAAATCAACCGCCGGAGGATTCCTCCGGCGGTATTTCATACTTTTTTCATATTTCACTCACATCACTGCAGTTGCATATTCTGCCATCGGATCTTTCATGCAAAGCTGAAAAAGCCCCTGAAATACCTGATAGCAGACGCTGAGAATATAATGAATATCCTCCTCTACGCTGCGTTTGCAGTTCATATATCTGCGATGGTGAACTTTAATGTACTCGAGAAGCTGATTCAAGGTCTCAAAATGAATCACATGCTCCGCATAGGCTTCTGCTTTCCCCTCCTGAACGAATGCCTTCAATTCATTTTTCAGGTGTTTCTCATAGGAGTTGTGCTGACGAAGCGTTCCGTCAAACGTCTTATTGTGCGGAAATGTAAAATAATCTGCAATATAATGCATAACCTCCCCCGCACGACGCCAGAACACACGGTCATTATAGTTTTCTCCTACCTGAACGAGACGTCGGATTTTCCCCTGCACTTCATCGAATGTGCCAAAATATTCATGCCTTTTGGTTATAAATGACGGCTGAATGTCCGGAAGGATATTGCCCAGGCAAAATGCTTTTCTATGTGACTGAAGACTTTCATTGGCAGGCATCTGATCTGCCAGATATCTTGCCAGTAATATATGTGACTTTTTTCTCAAACTAAACACTTCTTTCTTTATTCAAAGCCCATTTACCATAACCAACATATACTATAGCAGATTTGTAACTATTCTTCAAATAAAGTTTTTATAAAGTTCTCTTTTATATCCGTACTGTTCCGATTGCCATACTGTGCTGTGCAGCATGCCTTTTTTCTACAAGTTCTCTTTCATATCCGATCACACCATTGTTATCATACGGATCATTGAAATAATATTTCTTCTCATCGTAGCCCACCAGCAGCATACAATGCTCATTCGAAATCCAGCAAAAAGATTCCCCCGAATCCAGGAGTTTCCATTCCGGTCCCGGGATTTCCTTTCGCATATTGATGCATGCCCAGAACACTACCGGCATCCCCTGATCAATATATTTTTCCAAAAGTTCCTGTATCGGTGTGCCGGACTCATCTGTAAATTGAAAGTCTTTTCCTGCTGCTTTTTCAAGTGCTTTCAAAAGTCCTTTTGCATAAATCCCGAAAGAATCTTCATCATAGGGACTTCCACAGAAATATTCATTCGGATCCGGTCCATAAAGCTTTCCGTCTCTCATTTCCATATCTCTGCATTCCAGACAGTTCTTTATAAATTCATCAACAGTGATCTCATATCCCAGATACTTAAGGAGCATCACCGCCGACACACTCTCACAGCCGGTCGGATATTTCACACTCTGGTCAATATACGGTACCTCAATTTTATGCACGTTTTTTCACTCCGTCTTTCTCATCTGAAGTCACTGCTTTAATCACAAACAGTACCACAAGAAGTAAGATAGCACTGATACCCAGAACCAGCCACCAAATATGTACGAAACCTGCAATCACATAACCGATTGCCGATACTACAGCAACAACTACTGCATACTGCATCTGTGTAGTCACGTGGTTAATGTGATTACTCTGTGCTCCTGCCGAAGACATGACCGTCGTATCAGAAATCGGTGATACATGGTCACCACATACTGCACCTGAAAGTACAGATGCTACTGCAATGATCATCATCTGCATGTTGTCCGCACCCGGGAACATCGCGATTGCGATCGGAACAAGAATGGCAAATGTTCCCCAGCTTGTACCTGTAGAGAACGACAGGAAAATTGCTACAAGGAACAAAATTGCCGGAAGCAGCACACTTGCGGAAGCATTGGAGCCTACCAGATTCTCTACGAAAGAAGCAATTTCAAGAGCATCTCCCATTCCTTTCAGTGACCATGCAAAGATAAGAATTCCGATTGCCGGGATCATCATCTTGAAGCCTTCCACAAAACTGTCCATAAATCCCTTAAATGTGATAACTTTGCGCGGAAGATACAGTGCCAGCATAAACATTACCGTGATCAGTGTCGCAAAAATAAGACTTGTTTCCGCATCACATCCGGCAAAAGCAGTTACCACATCTGTAGCTCCGCCAAGAAATCCGGTATAGATCATGGCACCAATTGCAGTTCCGATCAGAACCAATACCGGAAGCACCAGATCAATTACTTTTCCATTTGAAGAAATCTCCTCTTCTTTTACCTGATCAAATTCTTCTCCACCTGATGTAAACAGATCACCGGCTGCCGCATTTTTTTCATGTTTCTTCATAAGGCCAAAATCCAGCCCTGTCAGGATGATCGTAAATACCATAAGCAGCGTCAGAATTGCATACAGATTATATGGTATCGTCCGAAGGAAAAGCTGGAATCCGCTGATTCCCGCGTCTTCCGGAACATAAGAGTTTACAGCCGCCGCCCAGCTTGAGATCGGTGCGATAATGCAGACAGGTGCTGCTGTTGCATCGATAATGTAGGCCAGTTTTGCACGGGATACTTTGAATCGGTCTGTCACAGGACGCATAACAGAGCCAACTGTCAGGCAGTTAAAATAATCATCCACAAAAATCAGCACACCAAGTCCGGTTGTTGCCAGCATTGCACTTTTTTTGCTTTTGATCTTGGTTCCGGCCCATTTACCATACGCAGCCGAACCACCCGATTTCGACATCAGAACAATGATCATTCCCAGCAGCACATCAAAGATCAGAATATTTAAGTTCATGCTGTTCTTCATGATATCAAAAAAAGCAACAAATGCATTCCACGGATGGAAACCTGTATAAAGCAGTGCTCCCATTGCAACACCGATAAAAAGTGAACTGTACACTTCTTTAGTTACTAATGCCAGCACAATTGCCAGCAGCGGTGGCACCAGTGACCACCATGTTCCGATAAATATTGATCCATCCATTTGAGTTCCCCCTCATATTTTATAGTTTTTTGTTATCCCGAAAATCCAAAAAAATCCACCCTACTCCATATCCGCCGCAATACTTGCAAAATCAGGTGTTCCGTACAGATCAAACGGTGTGCTCTGGTATACGTAATAAGTATAACAGAAATCGTTTTTATCCATCCCCAAAAGCCTTGATTTCACGGCATTTTCGGACTTTCTGTACCCCATCTTACCATACCTACCACCCCATTTCTACCCCATTTGGTGTATTTTAAGCCATCTTTTCTGCATATAAATTCTCGTATTTTGCTTTTATCAGATATCCATACGTCCAAAGTCAATGGTCAAATCATCATAGATTCCTGCCTTAACAGAATCTTGCAAAGTATATTGTTCAGATCCGTTCTTTTCAAAATCATATACCAAAATGAAATTTTTTGTAGGATCAACAATCCAATATTCGCGAACACCAGCAGTCCTGTACTTAAACAGCTTGGTATAATAGTCCATCTGTCTGCTGCCCGGAGAAACAATCTCGATAATCCAATCCGGCGCACCTTTACATCCTTTGTCATCCAGTTTATCAGAATCACAGATAACTGATATATCCGGCTCTACATAAGTATCTGTTTTTTCATCGAGATACACTGCAAATGGAGCTGCATATACTTTGCATTTGCCGGCATGCGAGCGAATATAATCTTTTATTGCACTGGATAATTCCATCGAAATATCCTGATGCATTCTGCTTGGCGGTGCCATGTAGTAAATATGTCCGTCAATCAGTTCCGCCCTTTCGCCATCTGGCAGGGCATAAATATCTTCTATAGTATAAGTTTCTTCTTTTAATAAAGGCATGTAATCATTCCTTTCTCGAAAAAATAAGCTGTTACCTTATAATAATAGTAACAGCTTATTTTCTTTGTGGCAAGCCACATTACGCCAATTTTA
>OLSI01000583.1_pt1 | contig 30138 bp, 27 predicted proteins | sample 1672661 | NCBI WGS metagenome assembly OLSI01 (sample SAMEA3136711, study PRJEB25190) | human gut metagenome | biome: human gut; feature: human-associated habitat; material: faeces | place: Austria | collected 2013 | reverse complement strand
CTGTCATATGCAGTTGTCTTTAATCGGAGTTGTAAAGTATGCATCGTTCCTCCTATAAACGGGTCTTTTGTTCCTCTACATATCTCTGTATAGTATCTGAGCTGACAGAACCGGCAGTGGATACAAAAAAACTGCGGGTCCAAAGACTTGTCATACCAGCGAGTTCTGGAAATTCATCCCGAAGTGTCCGGGAGCTTGCCCCTTTTATCCAGCGCATGATATCCGATGGACTCTGGTCTGGCAGACATTGCAGAAACAGATGTACATGGTCAATATGGCATTCCATTGCCAGAATCTGAATCTTTTTCTGTTCACAAATCTCCTTGGTGTATGTTTTAAAGCGTTCCTCTACTCCTGGAAATAAAAAGATCTTCCTGCGGTATTTGGGACAAAAGACAAAATGATAATTTATCAGTGATACGGTTGTTTTTGTACGTCTATATCTTTTATTCATAAATTTATTATATCATTTTTTAGTAGATGTTACAACATGAAACATCTACTAAAATGCATATAAAAAGCGATTCATCCCACAGCTAAAGCAGTGGGCTTTCTCTTATAATTTCTGTAAGAAAAAGAATCAAAAAAACAGATGTTGTATATAGTAATATCTTTTTTTTCATAGAACTCTCCTTTAGTCAGCGAATCCTGTCCGCATAAAACCGATAAATTTACGTCCATTATATATTTGGTATTCTAGCTTTCCGGTGACTCCATATTCTTTTCCATTCTTACCTTTGAAACCATAGACAGAAATTTCTTTTTCAGCAAACAAAGCTTGAGCCTCTTTTTCCGTCCAGATATGTCCATTCCAGCTTGCTTTAAGTGAAACTTGTTTTCCTCTCCATGTCCCGGTGATACAGTCTTTCATACTGTTCTTATCCTCATTTAGATAATCAATAACTTTAAAACCAACAAATTTTTTTCCTTTATAAGTCTGTTCTGTTAATTTTCCTTTTACACCATAAGTACTGCCTTTTGAACTAATAAGCCCATTAACAGAAACTTCTTCCCCTGCGAACAGCCGGGTAAGCTCCTCTGTGTTCCATGTATGTCCGCCCCATGATTTTTTGATCATGACATCCTGCCCATTCCATGTACCACGTATCCGGTCATCATTCAAATACTCCATAACGGTAAAACCGACGTATTTTTTTCCTTTATAAGTTTGATACCCTAATTTTCCCTTTACATCATATGTCTTGCCATCTTTTCCCCGCAGTCCATATACACAGACATTTTTTCCTGCAAACAATGCATCTGCTTCTTCTGGTGTCCATATATGATCAATCCATTTTTCACGTATTGCAATATTCTGTCCGTTCCATACACCATTGAGCATTTTTACTGTTTTTTTAGGTGTGATGTTCATTACCTTTGCATTTTTAGCCATGATCGCCATATCATCTCTTATGATCTGTTGCATCTCATGCAGTTTCTGGCTACTGTCAGCTTTTCCAGCAGCAACATCTCTCATAGATTGCTGCATCGACTCTGTGGTCCTTACATCCGCAATATGAGTCCCCTTAACTAAACGGAAACTGACTTCACCATCTGGTGTCATATTGAGTTTTCCCTTATTCTCTGTCAAAAGTGGTGTTCTAGCTTCACCGCCTTTTGGGTTCGTCACATCCGCATAAATACTTGTTCTTGTCGCACCAGTACCTACATCATATTTTTCAAGCTGTTTCATAAGCCATTTCATTGTTGGTTTTTGTGGCGGTTTTGGATAGCCTTCAAAGATAGAAGGGGTAGCTCTTTTGCCAAGATGAGAGCCGGTCGTATCTTCGTTATCGTCCCCATCGTAAAATACCTGTTTAAAGCCGGGGGACTTAGGAAGATTTGTCTTACTCATGAAGTCAGGGTAATCCGCCAGATGTCCTTTTTCCTGCTCGTAGATATAGTCTTCTGCAAACATTGCAAGGAAGTTTCTAGCTAATATTTCGTAGATAGAACGGGCACAAGATCCATATCTGTCAAGAGTGGATAAAGAAGACGGAACATTAGGTCCGGGACGGTTCGCTCCATGGGTTCCTCCTTTCTTTACATGAGTTGGACGCATCTGCGTATGGGTAAGCAGGGATGGATCAACTCCAACAAGTACTGCAATCTGGTTAATCTTTGGAAGCATCTCTTGAAACTGTTCTGGTGTAATAGACTTATCTTCGGTTCGCGGGTAAGAAACAATCTGATGCTCATACAGATTCTGGTAAGTCTGAAGGACTTCACTTGCTTTGATTCCCTTAGATGACAAGATAGAAGATAATCCTGCAAGGTCTAAGAGCTTGGGTGGTGCTGTATGTTTTGTTGTCACACTATCAACAACAACCTCTGATTCATGGTAAAGATCGGGGACATCCTCTTTCCTTTTATACATCGGTTCTTTTGGGGAGACATAGACATTTCCGTTTTCGTCTTTAAACCGTGTTTGATAATATGGTACACGAACATAAGAACGTACCGCTTCTAACTGTTCTCCTACCATACGTACCATAACAGATTTCAGTCTGCCTTGACGTAAGACCCTGCCGCCGGAAAAGTGAGTAGCTGCCCTTGTATGCTGCATAGACAGAAAGTCAAACCGTTCACGGTAAAGCCCTTTACGGTACTCTGGGTTCTCTGTGAGTACTGGGATGAGGCTGCGGTCAAGGAAAGCCTTCTGTAAGGTTGCAGAAGCTTCATCTGCAAAATGCATACGGGTAAAAGTTTCTGCAGTAATATGATTTTCCAAAAGAATCTCTGTAGCTAAAAGATCCCCTTCTCCACTGGGGTCGTTATCAGTCGCAAGGACAATCTCAGAACAATCAGATAAAACAGATTTTATCGTAGCAGCGACATCTTTTGTTTTAGAAAAAGCACCTTTTTTCCACGAAAAAATTGATTCGTTCCATGGCAGATTGGAAATATCCCAGCTTGCGTAAGATGCAGCAACGGATTCTGGTACCTGGTATTTTGGGTCAAGTAATCCATAGAGATGCCCCACAGAATGAACGATTACAAAAGATTCCCCATGAAAAGATCCAGAGTAATGATCGCCCGTCTTCTGAGCCCCAAGAGCTTTAGCGAAATTGCGGGCAGCAGATGGTTTTTCAGTTAAGATGCCAATCATCAAAATCGCCTCCTTCCGTACTGCTATCTGCATCATCCACCATAGAAAGGTTGGAATATAAAAATTGTGTCAATAATTGTGACTGATAATGTTCCGTATCTGTTTTTGGAGCAGGTCCAAATTCGGATAAATAAATTGCAAACCGAAGCCATCGTTCCGGATCCCGTTCAAACATAGCAATCTCATCAAGAGAAGGCAGAAAAACAGGTGTATTATAGGAACGGAATGTTTCGATCATCTTATCATATTCGGAAAATGATAAAGTCATTATACAACCTCCTAATATAGTTAGTAACCACACAGAAGAAAGAAGCAAATTCATCAAACAACCTTCTTCTTGTGTATTTCATCATTTCTAATATGTGTAAAAGTTTCCTTCATTCTCTGCTATTTCCATGCACAAAAAAGAACCTTATTCCGTAAGAAATATGGTTCTTCTGTTTAAGACTATTTCTTTTATTTGTTTTAATCCCCAGCCGGTATTAACGGAGGCTGAATGCCGGTGTTTCCTCCCGGCGGTGCTTACCTCTTGGCAGTAGGAGATACCGATATCTCCGCTCACTACTGCCGCTTAGTGAATTTTAGATAATTCCTCCCCTACCTACTGATGTTGAGGAAGGGGAATCCTTGTTTTTCTTGTTAAAAAGACATGACTTTTCCGGGGATTCCTTTTGGTCTGTCACCGGTTGTATATTTCATTGTTTCTGCTGTACTTATATCTGGTTTTAGAGCAGATGCAAAATAGTTATAAGCTGGATAGTATCGCAACAATACTTCATTGTCTTTTTCTGCGTTCCGGTATTTCAAAAGACTTAGGCGCATCCTGCGGTATCCTCTTTGCTTGCAGGAGACTTTTTCTGATGTAATCTCTTCAATATTATTTCTGTTTACATCAGTTACCCCGCACCAGTCCCAGCCCAACAATACCCCTCCGGTATATTCCAGATCACCAGATTCTTTAAAAGAAGAAGTATTGATTTTTTCGTTGTAATTATTACGACTGATACTGCTGATTGTTACTACTGGCATACCAATCTGGGAAGCCAAGGTTTTTAAGATAACAGCACTCCTGTCTATCTTTGTCTTGCGATCTGTCTGAGACGGATCTTTGGGATCTGCTTTAAGTAATTGGAGATAATCTATAAAAACAACAACTGGTTTTCTTGTCTTTTGCTTATGTGCAGTGGCTATATTTGCAATATCCTTGGCAGACAGTCCACGCAGACCGCTTTCGATAATATATAGATGGTCTCCATATCGCCGGAAATATTCATCTGTATAATCTTTATATTTGGAAAGCTCCATTTTAATAAAATTCTTTAATTCAGGATTCCATGTCCAATACAAGATATCAGATGCTGTAACACATTTCTCTTTATCCTGCTGATGTTCTTCGAAAGATATTGCTGATATTCCCCTGGCAATGAACTCAGATTGTCCCATTTCTAAAGCAAAGTAAAGGACATCGATACCGGATTCTGCTATTTTCTGTGCAATAAACATTAGAAAAGCGGATTTACCAGTGCTTGTCTCTGCACCCATGATATAAAATTCATCCGACAATCCTCCATTTAAGATGCGGTCAAACTCCCATATTCCTGTACTTATACGAGGCTTTGAATCTGTGGTGCATGATCTAATAAAAACATCCATACTGCTAACAATTGGTTGTATGTTTGGTAATACCTGGGTTTTTGTATCAAAATTTTTATCTTTTGTCATAGTTGAATCCTCCTTTGGATAAATATAAAATTGAATCGGATTCTTTTATGATATAAGCTTTATGTTATCGAAAAATAATAGGTTTGCTTATTTTAATCCCCAGCCGGTATTGACGGAGACTGAATTCCGGTGTTTCCTCCTAGCGGTGCTTACCTCTTAGCAGTAGAAGATACCGATATCTCCGCACGCTACTGCTGCTATGTTAACTCTACAATTCATTTCATTACCTACATTTCATTTAGAGGTTAGGAGAATCCTTGTTTTTTTATAAAACTGCCCTCCTTCCTAAAACAGATATTTCATATATATCATTTTTTAGAAGAAAGATATTTTTATAAGAAAAATTTTAGTTGTTAAAGAATATATTTCAACTTAGGTTGCAACATACTATATCTAGTTGGATACTCCCCCGTTTTAAAGAATCCGCTTCTTTAAATTATATAGACATTCTTTGGTTATAGCTTGCAGTGTAAGGGTGCATTAAGCAACCTTACGCTGTAAGCCATTACAAGTAACTTACATTAACTTACAGTTACTTACACGACAAATCTTGAAGCCTAAAAAAGTAAGTAAATATAAGGGTTTCAGGTACTTTTTTAGGTTTGAGCGTGACTACACTTTTTCCTTAGCGTGACTATACTTTTTCTCTAGCGTGACTACACTTTTTCTCTAGCGTGACTACACTTTTTCCTTAGCTGCTTATCCTTGCTTTAATTCTTAGCCGATATTTACGGAAGCTAATTGCCGAACAAAACGCGGACTTGCTTCTTGGCAGTAGGAGATGCCGGTGTCTCCGCCCACTACTGTCGCTATTCTCACAGCCTACATTTCGTTTTCATAATCCGTAAAAAATTTTGTAGCCCATAATTGGGAAAGCTGGATTTTTTGTATCGTTTTCTCTGTATTCTTCGAAACTTTTAATAGCGCCCTTGTCTTTTAATGATTTGAGAGTCATTTTAACAATTTTATTAATTTTTTGCTTTTTATTTCGCCAGGATCTTGTGTTATCAGGGATGTATCCTAGTTCAGGGAAAAGTCCTCTTTCCTCATTTTCTTCTCTGTCATACCAAAGAAAAGAAATTTTATTGCTGTTCAGTTTATTGTTGCTGACAATCTGTGCTACTCGTTTAATCACATATCTTTTAATTAAGATAGCTTCATCTGTATCTCGGTATTCTTCGTGTGTGTCTAGTAGGTCTGCTGGAACATCTACAATCTGGTGAATTGTTTCCGCATACCGGTATAAAGCCGGTTTTGATAATACCGGATATGCTATGATTTCTTTTCCATTTGACTGATAGACAGCAGTAATTTTATCTAATGGAAGCAGATATGACTCGTATTTGAAATCAGAAATTTTATTCTTGGTATCTTTTCTATAGTTAAACTCATTAGAACAGTCAATCTGAATATGTATGTAGCGTAGTTTATCAATGCTTTGGCGTATCGCCTCAATCTTTTTTTTCGTAATTTTTTGTTTAGGATTTCCTGATAAGACTTTTGCAATCCATTCTGCAGTCAGGATCATTTTGCCTGAACACATAATGGTATATGCCGCATCCATAACAGCCAGATCAAATGGAGTAATATCATCACGAGACAGGGTTATGTTTTCATCCCTCCAGACATCTACCAGATTAATAATCTTGTCATTAATCTCTATACGTAGCTGTGCGTAAGTTTCGTCAAGAAGTATTGGTTTTGTTGATAAAATTCGGCTAATCTTTGTGTTATTCATATATTGTTTATTAAAATTTAAAACCGGCAGTTTTTCTGTATTCTCATTTACTTTTTTATTTTCCATTATATTACATCCTTTCTTGTACTTTTGTATGTTTAATATGCGGAGTTTTTCTCTTAACTCATCCATTGAAACCAAACAAAAAAGAGCCCATGCTGGACTCTTTTTTTAGTGATAAACTTATGCTGATTTCTTTTCTTTTTCCTTTTTTTCACGTAACCAGTTAGTACCAAGGATATCCATAGTAGAGGCTTGATATTTACTTCCATATCGCGTAAGGACCTGTTCTTCCAGATTAGCCATGTCAATTTCATCAAACAACTGCTTAGATTTTTTGTCTTTTTTGCAGTCCCAGTGTTTCTTTACAATATCCCAATAGATATAACCATATAGATCGTCATCTATATTAAGTTTAATTCTCTGCTGGCTCTTTGCCCTTGCATTAATATTACAGGAAGCCCAATTCAGATGTGCTATCCGCTTTGTAGGCTGTGTATAAAGATTTTCTATCAACTTTTGATACTCCCGCACCTCTTCAGATAAAATAAAAGTGGTTGCTTTGATATCTTCAAGGGAATTGTGGTAGGAAAATTGCCCTCCGCTGTCTAAGCTTTCTACAATATCTATTAGCTTGTAGGAGTCCAGATCAGGAAAACAATCTCTTGCACAAGGAAGTGTGTCGATTACTTTGGATGTTGGTAAACGGAATTCGATTCCGTTTCGTGAAAACAAAGCATTAACTTTGGCAATATCAAAAGGGGCATTATGTGCTGCGTAAACACCTGCTTTCTTGAGATAGGAAGCGATATCGGCAGCCACTGTTTCTTCCACTGGGCATTTATCTAGCATTTCTTGTGTGATTCCTGTTATTTCTATAATCTTAGGACGTAGGTGTTCTTCTGGATTGATATAAGTATCATAAAAATCCATCTTTTCTAATGAAAAATCCGACATAACTTTGTAACGTATTGCAGAAAACTGTATAATCTTTGCATCTTCTGCAAGTCCAACTGTCTCCACATCAAATACCATTACTGTTTCTGTTTCTGATAATAAGTTTAAAATATTGTATGCGTTTTTTTCAATATTACGCCAGCTCATGACCTTCCTCCTTTGCAAGAATTCTTAATATCTGATAATAAGAATTTTTAAGCATGTTGTCATAATACTCTGATAAACAAAAATTCCCTGTTTGTTTTAATAACTCCTTGAAAAAGTCCCTGCGCTTCATGGATACGGGAAAAATAAGGGCATTAATTCTCTTTTTTCCGATTGCTTTTTTGATATATGGAATGTATTCTTCGGGATGGCAGGAACACATCAAATGCGCTGACTCCCATAGTCTGTGAAAAATGACTGTATTGTCAAATAAGCCGTCAAAAAGTTGTTTGTAGTCATATCCTTTGGTTGAATAAACTACTGTATTTGAGTCTAACAAAATTTTTGTTCCTTCCATTTGTACATACATTTGTGCCCTTGTTGCGATACCTGGAATCACGCCCATGGTTATACTGCATAAGAACGGTTCATCAGGCTTTTTAAAATCTGCAATAATACGGTCATCAAATATTTGCCAGTTATTCAGAAAATATGCTTTATTTGCCATTATGGAGCATATCTTTGTGAAAAATTCTGTCGGCAGGAAAAACTTTGTATACTTCCCTGCTATGGATAATATTGGTTTTACTCGGCTTTCTGTATCTTTGATAAGAAGTTTTACATTCTTTTTGCTTATTTTTTCTGCCAATACCATTGCAGCACCGAGCATATAATCATCACGAAGTTTAAAGATAGCGGAACAGTCAAGGTATTTTCCGGTTGATGCAATTGATACCTGTAAAAATGGATAAATTTTGTCCTGAAATTCATCGTAAATAGCAATCCTTGTTTCCAGCATTTTTCGATATTCTTCTTTTGTGGTTGTCAGTTCAATTGTTTTAATGAAGACTCTGCCGCTCTCTTCTTCTTCGTAAGGGGCACAGATAGGAATAAAAAACCACTCACTGGTGATTGATCCATCCCATTCTCTTTCTTTTTTGGTATCTTTGTGTGCAATAACAGCAAGGTCAATACCAATCTCCATTTTTTCTCCAGAAAAATACTGATAAAAAGATTTCATAGTTTTTCCAGTTTTTTTTCTTCTCTTGGATGAAAAATCAGATAAGTTTTCCGTCATCACCCAGTTTCCAATTCTTCCTTTGTTTCTGGTAATATGGATATCCACGCTTTTCTGATTTTTAATCAAGCAGTCACTGGTCCTTATAGAATCATATTCATGGAGCATAGTAAAAAAATCTTCCATTTTTCCAGTAGATATCACTGTTTTTACCGAAGAATCTACAACATTGTTCATCTAAATTCCTCCTTTTTTGAAAATATTACATCTTCAATATGCAAAAGAATTCAGATTTCCGTTTCATCTGTTTTTTCATCAATTTGGTCATCCCACTTGTATCCTCGCATATATTCTACGCTGTACGGAATAATCTCTGTTGCGAAATCTTCATATTGATACTCGTGGTTACAGTTTTCACAGATAATATTCGATAGGACTAGACGATTACGTAAAAAACCGGAGATAAGTACCAATGCCCCCGGCTGAAGGTAGTGCATATCATTTCGTCCTTGTTTGCCATAACTGTAGACCCATGGATAGTCTGTATAAATGGAATCCTGTGTCCTGATATAGTATTTCCGGTCTACCGCCAAACGGTAACGACAACAAGGATATTTTCCTCCCGTCGTTTCCGGGTCATTTACGACCGTACCAAGAATATCTACATCGTTAGAAATTTCAAGATAATGTTCTTGCAACATCCTTTCCGGTATTTTTTCATCCTGATCTACAGAAGCCCATAAGCCGTTTAATTTAATAACAGAAATTGGATAAATAAAACACGATACACCGAAAATTTTGATATTCTGTTCGCCACAATAAGGACACACAGAAATTTTGTTAACTGAAAGGACATTAATCACACCTTTTACATCAATAAGATCATACTTGATAAGGCTTTTCAGTTTATCCATAATCTTATCTCGATTACGGTATTCATTTGCTCCGTCATAAAAAATGATTAAATCCTGAAAATCTGAGCTTGGATAACCGTCTACAGCACGGTTACGTACACGTATAGTAAGGTAGACTTTTTCTTCTCCAGGTTCCCCTTCATTTTCTATTTGAGGGTTATCAAGAAGATATCCTAGTACACGTATTTGGTTGTGTGCAGCCATACAAAAAACCTCCTTTTCTATAATTTTAGATATATTTTTACTCCCTTAATATGAAAAAAAAGAGAACCCGAAGGCTCTCCTAAAAGTTTGGTGTTTTTAGCGTTCTATGTCATCTATGTCAGAAAATGGTGGTATGTCGCTATATGTTTGCTCTGGCATATCAGAAAATGGCAGGTCATCGTCATATTCTTCTTCATCCCGATCTTCTACTTGTACAATCCCTTCTTCAAGGATAGAAGCATTTTCTTTTTTCTCCTCTTTTTTTTCTTCTTGTGCATCCTTAGTGATTTCTGGAAAAGGAAGATTATTTGGATCAACTTTTTCTGGCTGTTTCCCAGACCCTTCTTTTACATATGTAAAACTCTCGGGTTCTTTTGCAAAAGATACCTTTACAGGCATATCCTGCCCTTTTTCATCTGCTAATTGATAAAGGCTGGATAGCTCCTGTGTAAATTCATAAAAATATTCTGGTGTGATGCAATCTGGTGTTAAAAGCGAGATTGTATCTGATGCCTCCATATGATATCCTAAATCAGAAAAAGCCGGAAGATAAGAAATCTCTCCATTCTCTTCAATATATGCTGTTTGTATCTTTCCTTCTTTTTCTACTAGCACAGGGAGAAGATCCTTATGATCTTCTAAATATGGCTCAATAGCCCGTTTTGTTAAAATCTCTGGCATTTGCTCCGGCTGATAAAGATAAATCTCTCCTTCGTCTGTAGCAGTGGCAAAAGTTGGTACTCCTTCAGACATAACTACTACCGTTTCATCTCCTTGTAAATTTTTTACCTCTTTTGCCTCATCTTTTGATAAACCTAACTCAGCCATAATTTCTTTTACAGTACAGCTTTGGGAAGATTTCTGAATTAATTTTCCCATATCTCTATCTATTATTGAAAGTTTTGGTTCATGTAAACTGATTCCATCTTGTTTCACACTAATATATGCCGTTCCGTCAGGATACGAAAAGTCATCAAAAATGCTTTTTTGCTGATACTCTTTTGCAAATTCTTCCGGTTTTAAAGTACAATATAAAGCTACCGCAGCAGTTTTTGCTGATATTTCTTCTAATGGATGCTCCGTAAAAATATTTTCAAAAGCTTTTATCTCTGCCGGTCCTTTGTAAATCTCTTTTTCTTTATCCCAGACGGAAAGTGTGTGGTCTTTTCCTATGGATACAGTAAGATCTTTACTAAGGGTATGTGTTTTAGACAATTCTTCCTCTATCTTCTGTTCAATATGATCTGTAAGAGAGCCTTTCCCATCGACAATACGGAATGCTTTGGGATTTTTCAAGATATCTTTTGGTATTTTTTCTATGACATTTTTTCCATTGATTGAGATAGAAGCAAAATGCTTTTCTAATTGCTTGATTTCAATATCAATCGTCCCTCTTTTTGTTGGTATCTTATGATGGATATCCTTTTCTTCTTCTCCTGTCAGACTGCAAGCTGCTGAGATTAAAGCCGCTTTGATAGACGTATCTAGGTTATTCCCATACACAGTCCCGATAGCCTGCTGAAGCTTGGCCGGGTTCATACAGTCAGCAGGCGTGATCGTACTGTTATCATTTCCATTTTGCAGAAACACAGAATCACCAAATTTTCTGCCCTGGATATCATATTTCTTTAAAAAATTGTTAATATTTACATGCGGAGTTTCTTCTTTTTGTATATCATTTTCTTTAACTCCATCTTCTTTCTGTAAAACAGACATAGACTTTGCAGGTGTCTGCCTATTGATACGGTTTGCGATTGCATCCTGCATTTGCTGGCTCCACAGGAGATTGCGCGCTATCGTTCCTACTAATTCTGACACAAAAGCTGCAACTGCCATAACCGTACCAGTTATTGCCCCGATAATACCAGTATGTGTTCCCTGTTTTTGTATATAATCTTGGATGTTTTGTCCATCTTCACGTGGAGCTGCTTTTATCTTATCTGTGATATTTTCCATGATACTTGTGTCATCCTCTGTTTTTCCATCTGCATGATATGTTAAATCTGATTTTGGCATAAATGTACCTCCTTTTTCTTTCTAATAACCCTCTTCACCTGAACGTTAATACCACCGCAATACCGTCTGCGCTGCAGTATTTCGTTTAAAATAGCCAACACCGTATTTTTTTCCCTTTGCTTCAAAAGTAAGTCCATCTTTAATATAAACCATGACATGCCCAGGATGCCATAAGATATCTCCCGGCTGTACCTGACTATACGGAATTTCTTCAAAAGACGATTTCATATTACTACTGGTCTTATAAGAGAAATTTGGGATAGCTCCAGATTCTCTTAAACAGTAACTGATAAGTCCAGAACAATCAAATTCATCAGGTCCTCTTGATCCCCAGTTATAAGGCTTTCCATTCTGTTCGGCTAATTTTTTCAAAAAAGCGGTCACTCTTTCATTAGAGGATACTGGCATTCCTGCGGTGTATGATGTCATATCTTCTCCTAATCCACTGCTGACAGAATAAATAGCAGATACATTTGATGCAAACTCTGGATCAGCCTCATAATCATCTCCACAAGAAGAATAATACGTTTTAATATACTCTTTATGTTTTTTATAATATGACTGTGCTTTTTTTACTGTATAAGGTTTTGCTGCATTTGTATTACAAGTATTTGTATAAAAATAGCCAATACCTCCGAAATTTGTAGTTCCATAATGCATTACTACGCCTTCTACCACTGCCTGCAATGCTTCATTATTATCAAAAATATATGGTTCTGAAACAGAGGCATCTTCTTTTCCTTGGGTATCTTCTCTCATCTTGACTTTATAAGCCCTCGCACTTTGAGCATAAGCATTAATAAGTGTTGTAATAGATTCCTTTTCGCCTATCGCACTTCCAGGCACGATAAATTGCCCCATATTTTTAACCCAAGATTTAAACGCGTTACCAGAATTACTTGCTCCATCTCCACCAAGAATTCCACAGTTTTCAGCAAGCACCTGTATCATAGCTAACATTAATTCAGTGTAATCTACCCTGTAATATTCTAAGGAAGCTTTTAACTGCAGATTCTCGTCTTGTAAAACTGATTTAACCGTATTTTCCATATTGCGTACTTCTGAAGATACATCTGCTTTTGCAGAAGAATTTTCTGTTTCTTTATAGATGAGTTTATCTTGGAATTCTGACCAATCCGTTGTTTCAAATACGGTTAGTGCATCATCTTTTGTATCATCGTTCCATTCAAATGTTTCTGTAGAATCATTTGAAGAGAAGTTCCATATAGGTGATGGTGCTGCAAATGTCTGTAATGGGAACATAGATATACATAAACATGATGTTAATGCAGGTATCAATATTTTTTTTCGTATCAATAGTTTCACCTTCCTTTTTCTTTTTTAATATGAAAAAAAGGACAAAGAGACTTATCGTCTACTTTTGTCCTTAAAATTATTTATTTTTCTTGTAAAAAATAAATGTCCATATACCGCAGATTCCCATTAATACAAGCGCCATAAAAAATTTTGTAAAAGAAAATGGGAAAAATTGAAATGTTTTTTTCTCTGTTTTTGGTTTGATCACTTCCACAACTTCTTCCTTACTTGGATCCTTGCTGACAGACCCTGTTGTGTTCTCTCCATCCATATCTGCCGATGTAGTCCCTGCTACATTTTGAGTTGTTTCCAAGGTCTGTTGCGTGGATGATGCTGTAGATGATTCCACGACTTTATTATTTTTTACAACAAATAATCCAGATATTGTAGTTGACTGCTTCCCAAGATAAAATGGGATCTCTGGAGTATCTGTTGTAGATAAATTAATTTGTTTTGCTAAGCCAAACCCATTATTTATAATATCCTGGTTTATCCCTTTATATTCGATTGCTGTGACAGTGTATTCCCCTTCATCAATAGTATTGTCAATTGCAGCCATACTGGATTCATATGCATTTAATTCAATGGTGTGTGCGTTCCCTGATGTATCTTGTAAAGTAATCTTAAAAATATCGGTATCTGCAAGTGTGATGTCCTGATCTTTATAAATTGCAAAGGAAAAATAAACACTATTTTTTTCCGCTTCTGTCGATTTCTCTGTTGTTGCTGTTGTTTCGGTTGCCTCTTGTTTTATCGTTATCTGTGTTGTTTTATCCTCTTTTCTCTGTTTTTCTTTATTTTTTGCAAACACAGGGACAGTTAGTAAACAAAGACTTAAAAAAGCCATTAAAAAAAGCATGTGTCTTCTTTTATTCATAACCTTCTCCATCCTCCTCTTCATCACCGAATTTTACGCCCGGACGGTTGTGCGGATTCTCTTCCTCTGTTTTATCTATATCAAGGATATCCATATCGCCAAGTGCATTTATTTTAAATAATTCATTCTCGTATTTTGCTTTTTCTTCAAGATATCTTTCTAAATCATCATCAAGATCTTGTTGCTTTTGTTTAAATTCACTATCTACCAGCGATTTAATGTTTTCATAATCAATATTATCTGACCCAAATAAACGCGTTTCATTGTTATCAAAAGCAAGAATCAGCCGCACTACCCCATTCTTTTTTTCGTAGAAATCGCAATACACGAGATTTTGTAATAAAACAGATATCTTGCCTTCCAATACCATAGGGATCATCGTATAGATAAGAGTTCCTTTCGGATTTTTCAGCCAATCCATGCATATTTTCGCAGTACGATAAAATTCTGGACCCTTTTTAAAATCAATAGAAACAGTAATACACCCACCTGCTGCGTGAATCTCAAGGGACTGAGTAAATGTTATTTCTTGTTTTATCAATGGCGTTTTGTTGAAGGCGACCCCAAAAACACTAATGGATGAACCAGCCATCGCTGTTCCATCTTCCTGTTTTCCTGCACATAAGGCAAGGATATCTTCCAGAATTAATTCCATGAATATCACCTCTTTTTCTTAAATTGTTATACTTCAACCAATTCATCTGGTTTTGTTGTCATGATACCGTATAGTTTTGTATCCTTTGGAAAATCATCATTGATAGGAAATACATCTTCTCCAATCTTTAATAGACCCATACCAGGCTTAGACGTTGAGATATATTTTTGTTCTTCGGTTGTCAGTCCAAGCAGATTAGATAACTGTTTTCTATTTACTGGAGACTGCTGCAATAATGTAACAAAATGACTGTTATTAATAACGGTACGTGCCTGTTCTGATTTCAGCATATCCTCTACATTCTGTGTGATCGCTGTTGGTACTCCATTCCACTTTCTAGCCCTTTTCCAGATAGTTGAAATATATTCTGCAGATGTTTCTTTGGTCATAAGTAAGTAAAATTCGTCAATATAAATCCATGTTCTTTTACCTTTTGCTCTGTTTTCGATCATCTTGTTCCAGATAGCATCAAAAGCGATCTGTAATCCTAATTCTTTTAAACCGGAACCAATGTCTTTGATATCGTATACGATAAAACGATTCTGTGCATCAATATTAGTATGATGCGAAAATAAGTCATCCGAACCAGAAACAAAGCGTTCTAATGCTAAAGCAATATTAGCAGCTTCTGGCTCCGGCTGCACCATAAGCAGGTTATAAAAATCCACCATGGTTGGAGCAGATTCTGAATCCATGTCTTTTCCAGAAGCCTGTAAGTTACGTACATGATCACTATAGAGACGAGTTGCACACCGCCCGATCAAAGATTTTTCAATTTGTGATAATCCAAACCTTCCGCCGATTGCTGTCTCACAGATTGATTGGATAAAATCTGATTTTACTTTAACAGGGTCTCCATCATCACCAGAATTTTGTAGATTGATATCAAACGGATTGATATACGCTTTAGAACCATTTGATATTTTGACGATAGCTCCACCAAAAGCTTTTGCCATTGCTGCATATTCTCTTTCAGGATCAAGTACATAAATATCATCCTCTGTTCCAAGCCAGACATTGACCATTTCCCGTTTTGCTGAAAATGATTTTCCAGCACCTGGCATACCTAGAATGATACCACAAGGGTTTACATCCTGCGAACGGTCGTATAATGTCATTGACCCATTCGATGCGTTTAGTCCGTAGTATAAGCCAGATCTCTGGTAGATTTCTTTCACAGAAAATGGTGTCAGAGAGGCAACAGTTTCTGTTGTCATTAATCGGGTATAAGACATATAGTTATTTCCAATTGGCAGTGTGGAATTAAATGCTTGTTCCATCTCATTGAGCAGAGGACGTATTGTTAAAAGGTTCGTCTTACCTTTCATATAAAGCTCATCTTCCAGTTGCTTTAATTCTTCTGCTGTTTTTGCGAACAGGACAAATAGTATGTTCCCGTAAAAGATCCGGTTATCATCTTGTGCAATCGACTCCTGTAATTCATCTGCCTCCTGTTTCGCTTCAGATAGATCTGGAGCGATAATCGAAACATCTGTAGTTGTTGATGATTTTTGCTGTCTATCAATGATACCAGAACGGATATTTCTGGTCTGTCTTTTTAACATATCTGCGGCACCGCCCTGTGATTCCGATGTGAAGTAAGCAGATATCAGGATATTACCAGATAAAGCAGAAAAATCCGTAAGCGTACTTGCCCGTAACCAAGACGGATATCCAGATATATAGTATGGTCTTGCAAGCATGTTTCCTACTTTTATAACATTCCCAATTCCTTTTTCATACTGTCCAAAAGAAAGCTGTCCGGGTACGATACAACTTTTTGTAGAACGTCCCTGTGCTTCGCACTCTTTTAATGAGAAAGATTCGACCATATGTCCATCGATCATACGTTTTTGATACAATGGTGTATCATCATCCATGTTGTAAACATTGTTTAACAGTTCCAATCGTTCGATTGCAGTAAGTACAGAACAGGAAGTTTTTGTGATACGACTCATTTCATCTGTCACGCTCATATCAATCCTGCTAAATTTTTTTATCGCTTCCTTTATATTCTCTGCTGGTACGCTAATTGTCATGATACGATCTGTTTTCAGGTTGTTTTTTCCAGATGACATCTTATCAAGGAGCATGTTGTTGTATTCATCCCTATATACGTTCATGTCATCATCTTGCATTTCCAATAAGACATTTCTTTTAAACTGTTCAATGTCAATCGTTCGGTTAAAAAGCGTAATCTCAATGACTGCATCTTTTTCAAATGAACCAAGAAAATTAGCATATGCCTGTCCGATAGTCCACTGATCATTATCTGTTGCAGTCAAAAAATTCACACTGCCTATATGATATGATTTTGAAAAAAAGCCTGGGTAAAGTTCCATGATTCCATTTTCATATATACTTTTGTAAGGGATGCTACCCTCCTGTGTTTTTGGTACTGGACGTTTATCCTTTGATAAGAATTTAAAAAATCCGGTCTGTGTTTTTTGCTTTTTCTTTTTCAACGGTATCCCTCCTATAAAAATTAATATCTATAAAATTTTCCATTAATAATATGTAAAACCCCATCTGGCTTTTATCCAAATGGGGCTTTTTAATTGATATTAATTTTTATTTATATGCATGATATTCCTGATGCTCTTTCAGTTCTTTTTTTGGTAGCTGTTTTACAGGGTATTTTTTTTCTATTGTCTGGCTGACTCGCCTTTTTCTTGGAGCAGATAAATTATATTTCATATAATCTTTCATAAATAAATATGCTGGCCTTCCGTTTACTTCCGCAAGTATAATGCCGCCAACCAAAAGATCGATAAATAAAATAACAAAGCAAAGTGTTTCTGCGGAAAGTTTTAAAGATTGTAAAAAAGGTAAGGCGATAATATCTAATGCAACTAGACAACTGACAGTAAGCAACTGTTTTATCGTAAGTCCGCCAAATTTAGTCTTATATTGACGAATATCGTTTGGCATTTTTGTTCTTAACATTTGTGTCCTCCTTATACTCCAACAATATCGTTTGCGATTTGCGCGCCTTTCAACATTGCACCGACAGCAGCAAACTGGACAACAACGATACTTATTAAAACTCTCCAATTTCCAATAACCTGTCTGAAATTATCATTATTGATGTCTAAAGTTCCGTTTTTACACAGCCCTTTCAATAATTGAGGTAAGATGGCACCTTGCAATTTCGAGACAGCAAAAAGTATGATAATTATCACCATAAAAGTTAGTGCTTGTGCTGCAAATTTTTTGAGATATCGAATGCCTGCACTTCGCTGCCCTTCTTCGAAGCATTGAGCTAAGGCAAGCGGCATGCAAAATCCGTAAGCAATCAACAGGATTGCATTTGATATACTGATTAAATACGACAGGGCAACCGCTAAATACGAGATCATCCATGGGATCATTAATGTTAATACTGAGCCGATCGCATTAATTGGACCTTTTATTGCTCCAGACCCAAACAAGGAATTTTCTTTACCTTGGAAGACTTCCCTCATTGATTTTGCTTTTGTTGTTTTTGTCTCTGTATTTGTTGTTGTATTACCAGTTGCTTGTCCCACAGATGTAGTTGTAGTTGTTGTAATCGTTACATCGATTGGATCATCATATCCTGGCAAACTCTTCATACCCCAAAAAGTAATATTTTTAGATAAAGAACCATTGTCTGTTTTTTTATTGTTTTTATCTGTTGATGTACCATTTTGGCTTATTTCTTTATTGATTGTTTCTTCTGCAACCATATGATACATATTTCCACATAAATTAAACAAATTTACGGTGATTTCTTTAGCATACAGCACAAGCATGAAACAAAGAATAAGTTTTATAAAAGATATTGTCAATTTTTCAAGGGAAACAAGATCTTTTGCTGCAAGTGAATACATATCTAAAAAATAATAAATGATAAGAAGAGAACCAGCTAAACCACTAAAAAGTGTACAAGCCGTATTCATGATTCCATTTCCATTTAGAGGAAATAATGTATTTAATGCACCAACAACAATATTGATAAAATCCGATGTTTTTTCTATCAAACCACTACCAAAAATAGTTACGAATTGGTTATATACAAATTCCTGCATTTATTTTCCTCCATTTGTTTATGTCCATGGGAAATCCCCATGGACACATCATACAAGTTATTTAGCTAAATAACTTGTAAGGTTTAATGTTTTAACGATTGATGGTAGTGCAATTAAGATGACTCCAACAACAGCTGTTGTTGCTCCTCGTGATTGAGCATCTGGATTATTAGACTGGAATGCCTGGATCAATGTCCCAACAGCATATACTGTCATGAGGATACCGACTACACGGAAGATAAAACCTACAATCTCTACAACCTGATCGACTAAAGATTTAACATCCGATTTATAATCAGCAAATGTAGGGCAGACAGAATTCAGAAAAACGAAAAAAGCAAACATGAAAAATGGTGCAGCTGTAAAAAAAGCTTTTTCTACTTTGTCCTTTGTGAACAGGTTTCTTTTTGTTACTAAACTTTTCATTTGTTTTCACCTCCTTTTCTTACCAGATTAATATGTATTTTTTTTCTCTCCTTCATGGAGATAACTGCATTATTAATATGCGAAAATTAAAAATACAGCAAAAAAAACAGCTCCCATTAATCCAGGAGCTGACTTAATTATCAGTGAAGATGCCATTTTCGTCTCTCTCCACTGCTATCAAAAAAAATTTTGAATGTTAAAATATGTGTAAGACATAAAACATTAAAAGCTAAAACACATCCTTTTATACCAGTAAGGAAAACCGTCATACTGATCACAAGATAAATGAAATTAAGCCCTATGAACCACACTGTATCTTTTGCGGTTGTTATCTGCATAGTTTCTTTAAATCCATTTCTTGCCATAATCAACATCAGAATTACAAAAGGGATAAAATAAAATAGATCCGAGAGCCATATCACTTTTGTATCCACATACCCAAAAAAATCTCTGGAATGCTCAAAGGCAGTATATAACTTCCGGTAAAGAATCTCTGGATCTACATGAAACCACTTTTCCAGTTCATTCGATGACAAAGAATACAAATAATAAACAATATCCGAAGTTTTTCGTATTGTAATACCAGAGGCTTCTTGAAAATTACTGCTATAAGTTGATGATGCTTTTATAATAGAAGACACCGTAACTAATGCCCGATGGATCCTTGGATGAATCAAAGGAAGCTGTCTCAACATATAATAAACAGAAACGAGATATAATCCGTCAAGAACACCCAAATAATGCACCTTTCCCTTTCGGTAAAAAAAAGTGAGAAAGGAGAATCCAATTCCAAAAAAAATGGAAAACAGAATGATCACCAGTCCTGTATTATCTGTTAATGGTTTCACTGTCTGAAAAAATATCATCCATAGTGTACTGTTAAAATGAAGCATAAAATTCCTCCTATTCTTTATACTTTTCTATCAGATTTTTACATAGATTAATTATTGCCGCCTTTTCTGCCTCTTTTAATATGGTTGCATTATTAAGCAAAGCTTCTGCAGAATTGCAAAAGACAGGGAAAAAATCTTGGTTGTTTTTTAACAGCGGATATTCCTTTTTTGTTTCTGCGTACTTTTTCCCCTTTTCGTTTTTCATATATGATGCAATGAAACGATTGGCATCAACTATTCTATTGCATTTTTTAATCTGAGTCACAATTGCTCTTTGCTTCTTTACGGACAAACCAGTAATGCGGGAAGCAAAAGCCACAGAAACTTTGCCCTTCTCAACCATTACCCTCAGCTGAGGTATCCCTTTTTCTAAGATGTTAAGATACATATGTATATACCTTTCAGAAGATTTGAAATACCTGCAAGCTTCATCCTCAATAGAAAGGATTTCTCCCTGTTCTTTCCGTTTTACAAAATCAGCTAATACCGAAAAACGATAAGAATCATCCTGTATTTTTCTTTCCATATAAGAAGAAAACTCATCATCTACAAGCTTAATTTCTACGATAGCTGGTGCGTTTTCTTCTCGCAGCCTCATGGACATTTTTGTAATCGCTTTTTCTTTATTGTTTCCCATTTTTATATCCTCCTTGCTTTTTGCTTTAGCTTCCAGACCGTTTTGCTAAAGGATACCAATGAAAAACAAGAAGGAATTTTCATAAGAAAAAGAAGAAGCCGTAAGACTTCTTCTCTTTTCTAACGCCATCGGAGAACACTCTTGATGTTTAAATTTTTATACTGCCCAGCGGAAAAAGGTCCACACCCAATATTCCCATATCCTTTTCCACTTGCATTTCCTCCTGCTTCATATACTAATATCTCACCGTTTTGGTAACCAGCGTAAACATAAGTATGATTGAAAGAACTATTTGCTATAATATCTCCTGCTTGAAGTAAGCCTTTTTTTGCTGCTTTTGTGACATTCATCCCAATAAGGTCTCCATTGGATATAATGGTTACCTTTTGCTTGATTTTTTCATTCATCCCATGCCACCTTCCATCTGTGGTACTGTAGAAATTAGTACCTTGCGCTAATAATCCCATTTCTTTTAGTGCCCACATAGTAGGAGATACACAGTTAACATTGACTTTATCTCCATCTGCGACTTTGCTCTTTGCAGATGCAAAAGTTCCTGCATTCTTGTAATTCGAACGGCGGAAATACGGATGGTTCTGCTTGATGTAAGCAGAATACGTATCAAGATAACTTAAAAATTGGGTAGCACTAACCGTATTTCCTGTAGTAGTTGTACCGCTGGAAAGAAAAGATGGACCAGATTGATTTTTAAAATAAGAACCACCGTTAATCAGACGGGCAACCTTTCTCCCTTTTAACTCTTTTCCATAGAGTCTACCTGGATTTTTATATCTGTGAAAATAAGCTTGGCTTACTTCCCATTCAACGACACTTAATGAACCTCCATCCATATGTCCCCATCCATTTGGACATTCGCTGGCTCGTTTTGTATCAGCAACTATACAGTTTATATTTTGTCCATTATCAAGCTGGACAGTCATATAGTCTCCAACTTTTCCGAATTTTTCAAGTACAGCAATAAATCGGTATGTCTTTCCACCGATATTGATACAAGCGAAACCATCATCCCAAGTTGCTCCCGCAGCTTTCCACATTTTAAATAATTTTCCACAATCAGACACCCAGTGGAATTTATCATACTCAGTGACAGTCCACATTTGTTTATAAGTTTGAGGGATATCTACAGCTTGCCCAGCCATTGGTGACTCACTACCGTACATCCCGCTGCTTCCTAACACACAATCGAATAAGTCATCAAAATAATAGGTTGTTACAGTGATTTCTGCATCTGTGTAATCTAAGACTTTATTACCGTCTTCGTCCGTTGTGTAATGATCCATTTCTTTAATATCCATTGTATGGGAGCCACTATACAATCCTGAAAGATAAGTACTAATGTCGTTTTCATTTGCATCATCGAGATCAAAATCAAAATAAACCTGTGCCATTGCCAGCATTTCTGCGGTATTTGTTGTTTCCGTAAAATCAAGGTCGCTGTTATACATAGAATTACTCTTTTTATCAACTTTTTTAATTTTTACATGACGGTAAGCTCCATTTTCATTGTATGATGCTAATGATTTTTGTTGTTCTTTGTAAAGAGTTTCTATTTTTTTTAAACAAAATTCATTTACTTTATTCTCATTGCTTTCCAGCGAGTATTTTGCTCCGGCACTGGTCATAAAGAGGAGAATGACCAATATGATAAAATAAATCAACAAGATGAAGGATACACCCATGATCAATATATTTTTCACCTTAGTTGCTGTATGGAATATCCGTCCGAGGAAACGCAAAGGGTTATATTTACCACGAGTGATGAAACTGACTAAAGATGATTTTGCACGTTGTATCTTGTTTTTAACAAACCGGGCAGGATGCGGTATCTTATCAATGACTTTATCAATGATATCTTTACGTTTTCTTCTTTTCTGTTTCTTACGCTCTTTCTTTTTCCTATATTCCTGTTTCTTTTTCCGTCTTTCCGCTTGTTTCTTTTTTACTCTTTCCGGCATTTTTTCTTTTATTTTTTTTGCCAGTTTTGTTTTTGATAACTTAACCGCTGCTTTTGCTGCTGCCAGATTTGCAATCTTTACGGTATTTTTCACAAGGAACTTTGCATTTTTTGCAATAGTAATCAGATTACGGATGATATTTTCTGTATGCCTCAATAAAGCACCTGTCATAAATAATGCATTTATAGTAGATTCCTGCCGTCCGTATTTATGTAGTTTTCTCCGTCCGAAACGGAGCAGGTGATGCAGATTTGATTTACCAGACAAGCTTTGGATTTCTCCAATTTTTTTATTAAGTATTTTAATTGCGTTTCCTTCGTCTATGCTGATCCTTCCGGATTTTATCGCCCGGTTAAGCTCCAACTGCATGATTTCCGGTTTATTAGAAAATGTTCCGATATTATTATCCCGTAGATATTTCCGCAACCCTTTCTGCAGTTTTTTTATATCCTCTGTTGTCAGCGCTTTCGTAGTATCAACAGAAAATAAGGTGTTTGTTTCTCCTGTCCGTGCTTTTAAACATTCATAGGCTTTTTGCAGCTCTTTATCTGTATGCATATTTCCGGCAATCGATGCAGCTAATGTTCTTTTTGTTGTATCGACAGCCATTTGTACGAATGGAAGGACATTAGCTTCGGTTTCTTTGATTCCCCGTCCAGTATCTGTCTGGGCACCACTGGTACGCCATAAAAAATCTTTTCCATTTTTTATCGTATTCTTCTGTGATGCCAGAATTTTGGACATACTGTTGGTCTGATACCTCATCACATTAGTTAAAGACATCTTTAATGCATTGTCGATTTCTTTCTCCTGCATTTCATCCCGTTTTTCAATCAAGTCTTCTGTCTGGAAAACAGGTTCTTCTTTTTCTTCCTTGTCTGTTTGGGAACGCTCTTTCATCTTTTGTTCCCATTCTTTCTGTGCATCTATTTCTCGGCTATTTCTTAAGTTACTTTCATTAAACGAGGATGATGCAGAAGAAGGTACAGAATTGGATTCTTTTTGCGAGTTCTTCCCTTTCATCACATTGTCAGTTTCTGTTTTATGCTGGCTATCTTGTTCTTCAAGTAATTCTTTTACAGGAGAAATGATTTCTTCTTTATCTTGGTTGTTAATGGAATAATCTTTGCGCTCTTGCATTTTTTCATTCCATTCTTTCTGTGCATCCATCTCCCTGCTATTTCTTATATAACTTTCATTAAATGAAGAAGTGGTATTATAAAAAGAATCAGATTCGTTAAGGTTGTCTTTTTTTTGTACAAAATCGGGTGGATCAATGTAGCTAACTTTTATATCATCCATTGAATCGGATTCTTTTTGTTCCTGCATTTTTCCAGCCTTGTAGCTAGAGTCTGGACTAGGGATTGTCGGGTCTTCTATATATATTTCTCTGACCTCTTCTGGATGTTCACGCATCAGATTCATATACATCTGCTGATCTTTTAACTTCTGCTCCCTTTCCTCATAAAGAAAGGTCTCTTTTTCTTTTTCCATTAAAATCCTCCTTTCTGAAAAATCTCTTCTAATATGTTTTTTCGGAAGAAAAAAAGAGGAAAGGGATATTTCCCATTCCTCTTTATAAATGCTCAAATCGATCTTCTTCATATAGGAAGATTGCCAGATTATAATAATAAATAATTTCTTTTTTTATAGCAGCGTAATCATCAAACGTTATTTTACTTAACGCAGGATTTCCCTGTATTGCGTTCCAAGAGCTGAATACGAGTTCTCTCTCTTTTTCTTTTGTACACTCCCCTTCTTTGGAGTTGTTATCTAATGGAATCCCTGCGACAATCTTAATCAGAGAGAATAATTCTTTCCGATTTAACTCTACTCCAATACACAATTTAATATGAAAAGCAAGACGTTGTCTAACAGCACTTACCAATTTTGCTTTTTCTGCGGACACTCTGCTCATGATTTGTTTATTTTCTTCTGCATCACCCGCAGCTAGAGACTTTGGAGGCTCTTCCTCTATCTTTTTTCCGGTAGCTACCGAAGTCCCCATTTGTTTTGAAGGAGTACTTTTTCTTTTTGTATCTGATGTACCGACTGTATTCTTATTTTGAGTATTTTCAGACGGAACATTATCTCCAGATACTTGGGAAGCTTTTTGCTTTTTTTGTTTGCTTTGTTGTTTTTGTGTTTTTGATAGATTCAGCTTACTTGTAAACTGATCCACTGCTCTTTTTAGGTTATCTTTTGGACAGAACATGATCTGGTATCCGTCAATGGGGGCAGCATTGATCTGTGGCAGGTTTTTTCCATAAAAAACGAGAAGGTGATTTCCAATATCTTCTGTATCAAGATGGTCTTTTATGGCACTACGGATGCATTGTCCATCGTTACAGTCTGTTACAACAATATCCTCAAACTCTCCTTCTTCCGGTGCTTTTTGTCCCTCTCCTCTTATTAGAAAAATAGTATAATCTTTTAAAACACGCAGTTCATTTTTTTCATATAAATTTTTGTGATCTTTGACTGATACAGCTACAATATTTTTACCTTCCACCTTTTTTTCCTGCCTTTCCCGGAAGTTTTGACATATCCATTTCCACACTGTCTCGTTTCGGTACAGCTACAAAATCTGAACCTGCAATAAGGATATGCTGGCGAATCTGATCATCTGTCAGTGAGATCTGGTTTGCATTAGAGCCAAAACATATATTTTCGTACTCTGTTTTTATCTGATTGTTCGACACAGCAACTGTGGCAAACATCGGGCAGTGATAAATCTGGCACAATTCTAATAATTCAGTCATTTTTTTTACAATATCTTCTTTTTCATCTTTGGATAAATTGAAATTTTTCATTAAAATTTTAGCGAAAAATATCCAAGCTTTTAGGGCTGGGAGAAATTCGCCACCGTCTTTTGACGGACCTCCTTTCTATTTTCGTATCAACCAGTGCCCAAAGGCTAAGCAGCTTTTTCTTTTTAACCGTCAATAAACGATGTAAATGCATCTGTAATATCATCCGTATCTTCCTCTAATCCTGTATTATCTGTTTTATATACCTCATTTTCCGGTTCATCGAGATAAAAAATATCCTGTTTTTCATCTTGTGATTTTTCTGGTTTAACCGCTGGCTCCGGTTCCATTACATTTTGTGGTCTTTTATTTAGTATCGCTTCAGATGTCAGATCCACGATATCCTCTTTCTCCTCCGGAGGAGCGTAAGAACGAACCATGTCTGGTGACGGGATAACTGTAGAAATTGTTTTTTTTCTAGCTTTTCTTTTTCGTATCCGGAGCATCATTTTAGGTTTATCTTTAATGAACGGATGGATCTTATCCGCAAAAAACTGATAGTCTTCTTTGTTGTTAAGGAAATTTTCTGCAACTGGTCTCCACAAGTACAAGCGGAGAAGTGTCTTTAAGAAGTTTGTCCTTGCACCATCATTTATCTTTTCTAACATTTCGATGATCTTTTTATCTGTTGGGTCATTTTCATTTAATGCCACTTTATATTCCACTTTTACGCCGGATTTTGGTAAAAAATCTTCCTCTGTTGGATTAGGAAGGGAGAGGATCAGTTCCTCTCCTTCCACAAAGGCAACCAGTACCTGATGGATTGTATCAGGCACATTTACATTACGGTAATACAGGGGTAATAGATCGATATCGTGTTTCGTATAAAATCGCACTACAAACGATCTCATAATCCCACCTCCTATTTTGCCATAGAAACATATCGATATTCATAATATCCTCTTGCAACAGAGTAAAGGAATGGAACATCTGGGACATTGATATTGCTTGGCAAAATCTGCAAAGTCTTCATACCGGAAAGATACTCTTTAATGTCTTCAAACCATGCTTCTCCTGTACCACCAGCAATAATCAGTGTTTCGTAATCACGAAAAGTATTTGTGATAGATCTTGAACGCTGCATAGCTTCAAGGAACACTTCATGGCTTGCCTGTTTAACAAGTTCCCCAATAGATTTACTTTCCTGTTCCATAGTTTCTTCGTTCAGACAAGTGATATAGCCTGTTTCAAGATTATGCTGTAGAGCCTGGCTTCGGATATCTTCACCATATTCGTTCATAATAAGACGAGAAACACGTTTTAAGATCTCGCCGCTTCCAATGTTGATCAGGGATTCACAACATACAATCTGACGATTCTTGATACCATAAAAATCAGCAGTACCTGCACCAAAATCTGCAACGAGCGTTTTGCCGAAGAGGAGTTTCCTTGCATCTGGGATATATTTTGCATCATTACGGATCAAGGCTGCATACAGGGCACCTGCAGGCTGTGCCATGATGTGGATATGCTCTGGTGCGATCTGCATACTGATATTAACCCAAGGTTTGTTTCCTTTTTTTAAAGAGAAATTTAATGGTTTAGTTAACGCTTTTTTCATCATAGGCGAATCGCCTTTCACATAAGAAGCTGGAAGCCCGGTCTCTAAAAATACAGGACGGTTATCTTCTTTATCCCTTGACATAACAGCTAATCCGATTGCAGCCTTGCATAAAATCTGGAACTTTGGATTCCAGTATCTCTTTCGGTCATAAGTTTCAGAGTCCGTATCATTTGTGTCTCCGCTTTCCACCATCTCCTGTGCTGTATAGCCGAGCATATACGTTTTGCCTGTCTCATTATCTCGATATAAGATATCCTTTTCGTCAAACAGATTTAAACTGTCTTCTGTTAATTCTTTTACAAAACTTGGAAAACAGAAATAACCTTTCTCATACCATACTTTCATTCCGGAATAGCCTGCATCTAAGCCAATAATAAATTGGTCAGATTTCGGAAGCTGCATTGGTGTGTTATAAAATTCGTGACGTGTTCTGTAAAGATTTGTTGGTATCATAATTATCTCCTTCCTTTTTTTAATCCAGATATTAATATGTAAAAATAGTGTTTTAAAAAGCACATGTATAGGAGTGGTTCTTTATCCACACAACTACTGCCTTTTCTTTATAAAACGAAAAGTTATGTGCAGATATATCGCAGATATAAAAGTGCTTTTTTCGACACACAAAGCATAACAGTATAAGGAGAATAAGAATTTTTGTAAGAAAAAAGAAAGCCTGAAAACAGACTTTCTTATAACATGACAAAAAAAGAATTCGATTCCAAAAGAGAGACTATGTATCAATTCCATTTTGTTTTTCTTAGCTCACTCTTTATCTCTTGACTCTCGGTAAATATTTTGTCTCTTGTTTCTTCGCTCTCATTGTTTTAATCCCCAGCCGGTATCTTTGCGAAGGCTGATTGCCGAGCAAAATCCGGCGGTGCTTACTTCTTGTCAGTAGGGGATACCGTTTTTTCTCCGCCCACTACTGACGCTAGGTTAACTATACAATTCATCTCACTACCTACATTTCATTTAGAGGTTAGGAGAATCCTTGTTTTTCTTATAAAACTACCCTCCTTCCTAAAACGGATATTTCATATATATATCATTTTTTAGAAAAGAAACATTTTTATAAGAAAAATTTAGTTGTTAAATATCTTATTATTGGTTTCTCTTATTTCTTTCCTCATTTCTTGACATTCGTGATATATGCGATCTTGCAGCCAGGCAAATCCCAACATCAAGGCAACTAAGATGATAAAGCCAAATGTGATCACTGTCCCGAACAGAATATTAATGTTTTGTATTTGTGTTGTTCCCATTTTTGTTTTCCTCCTTATTGGCGTAAACTCTGCTACAAAGGGTGCTGTCAACCACCCTATGATGTAACGCCACTTTAGATAGCAATATCTATTGGGGTTAAAGGTCGGAGGTGTAAACCGTTAGTGCGACTGGGCAGTTACAAGCCCATGACCTTTAGGTCGTGGATAGCTGACTCTAAATTAAGCTATGTTGAATATTCCTTAATTTTAAAGAAAGCTGGCCGCCTATAAACCACAAAGCTCAGGAAGAGCCTCTTCCTGGGCTTTAAATTATCTTGGATAAAAACTTCCACAGAAATCCCATTCCAATCCATGTTCTGTCATATTAATAATAAGAAACAAAATTATTGAAAACTTGTAAAGCTAAAAAAATTATGTTACCCTAATTATAATATTAAATTTAAAGTCAAAAGATAAAAAATAGCAGGTAATGGTAGGAATTAAATGTTTTCATATAATAAAAATCAAAAACGGGGTCAAATTTTCGTTACGATTCCTAATAGAATAAAGTATAATTTCGAATTTTTAAATGATATAACTGAATTAATAGAAAAAGTAATAAATTCGAAATGCAATGAATTGCTTGTGTCCTGTGACTCATCAAATATTGACATAAATAAAATGGGTGCTGTATATTTGTATAATACATTAATTTTTTTAGCAAAATATATAAATATCTATGTGATCAGAGAACTAAGTCAGATATTTGATGAACGTGTATCTCACGCAGATGGATCAAAGTTTCAAAAAATTGATTTGTACAATAATCCTTCTGATGTATCACAACAATGTTATTGTTTTAAGGATGATAAAGCTGTAAATAAAACTGCTCAAATAGTGGTAGACTTTATTACAGAGCATAATCTTGTACTTAAATTAGAAGATGCCAAAGAATTTTTGGTAACTACAATTGGAGAAATATTTTCAAATGCATTTAATCATAGTAATGAGAATAAGGTGTATTTTATGTATGATATAGAAATTCAAGATAATAAAGTATTTCTTGTCATTAACGTCACAGATTACGGAAAAACTATTGTAGGAAATGTGCAAGACTATCAGAAGACTATGTATAAAAAGGAGTTTTCACCAAGAGAAAGTATCATATGGGCTATTCAAAATGGACATACAACTAGAGTGGGGTCTGGTGGATATGGTTTACCTACATTAATCGATTATGTAAAAGAAATTGAAGGTGAATTATTGATTTTTTCAGATTGTTGTATGTATGCATTAAAAGGGATTAATGAAAATATTCTATATTCAAATGGAATATTTACTGGAACCAGTGTTTCGATGAAAATCCCATTATATGATACAACAAAAGTTCTTGTATGCGATAAAAAAAATAACCAAGTTAAAACCATAAAATTAGATCAAATTTAGGAGGGATTATCGATGAATACAATACTAATAAAAAACTATATTGAAGGAAATACAGCAGTGTCATATGATGATGGAAAAAAATGCCAGAAAGATATTATAGAATCTTTGAAAAAAAATGATAAAATAACATTAGACTTTTCCGGAATAGACTATGTTATAACTGCTTTTTTGAATCCGATTATTGGAGATTTAATTTTAGAATGTGGGAATGATGTTATGAAAAATATAACAATTAGAAATGCAAATGAGATGACAATTCAGAAAATTAAAAGAGTGAGAGATGGGGCTTTGATAAAAAGAGAGGATATGGACGAATGATTTTTTTGGATACTTGTATTTGGATTGAGTTATTGGGTGTACATTCTCCTCAAGAATCACACGAAATCAGGCAGGCACAAGCTGCTAGTAATTTACAGAGATCGTAAGAGAAAGCCCACTGCTTTAGCGGTGGGATGAATCGCTTT
>OLSI01000571.1_pt1 | contig 30443 bp, 26 predicted proteins | sample 1672661 | NCBI WGS metagenome assembly OLSI01 (sample SAMEA3136711, study PRJEB25190) | human gut metagenome | biome: human gut; feature: human-associated habitat; material: faeces | place: Austria | collected 2013 | reverse complement strand
GAAGAAGTGTGTCGATAAAGACAGACAGCATCTGAACCAGTCCCTGTTTGACCGGGTGGCTGACATTTGCAGATGCAGATGCATTCGGTGCTGAACCGATTCCGGCTTCGTTGGAATATAATCCGCGCCGGATTCCTTGCATCATAGCCGAACCTGCAAATGCTCCGAAAATCGCCTTAAAATCAAATGCCTCCTCAAAAATGCGGAGAAACATTTCCGGCACATTGCGGATATTGATGATAACAACAAGAAGCGCAATCCCAATGTATGCAAGTCCCATCACCGGCACAACCGTCGATGTCACCTTTACGATACGGCTTCCACCGCCAAGCAGACACCACCCGGTCAACACTGCCAGAATTCCTCCAATAACCCACGGAGTGATCTCCGGATCATAGAACGAGAATCCTGAAAATGTAGACTGCAGATTGTACGATGCCAACATATTGAACCCAAATGCATATGTCAGGATCATGGCGATACAGAACACTATCGCAAGCGGTCTGCAGTGCAGCGCCGCCTCAATATAATATGCCGGACCGCCGTAGCATTTCCCATCCTCTCCCTTTTTCTTGTAAATCTGTGCCAGCGTACTTTCAATCAGTGCAGACGCACTTCCGATGATCGCAATCACCCACATCCAGAATACAGAACCAAATCCCCCAATACAGATTGCCGATGACACCCCGACAATATTTCCCGTTCCTACTCTCGATGCCGTTGAAACCATAAGCGCCTGGAATGATGAGATTGCCTCTTTGTCGTCCGGCTTCTCCATCACGGACTCACAAGCTCTCTCAAATAAACGCACCTGTGGAAATCTTGTCCGGATCGTAAAATATAAACCTGCACCGATCAGAATAATCACCAGAAGTTTGCTGTACATAAATGAACTGACCGCCCCAATAATCGTCTGAAACATACCTTCTTTCCTTTCTCAATGTTTTCTACCATTTTCGCTATATCTTAACGGAAACTCTCAAAATTTGCAAGCTTTTTCTATTTAAAAGCGGACAAGCAACGCCTGTCCGCCAAATTTATACTATATTTTTCTATCCCTTTACAGCTCCGGCAGCAACACCCTTGATGATGTACTTCTGTCCTGCCAGATATACAATGATGATCGGGATTACTGTAAGCATAATGCTTGCCATCATCGGTCCCATTTCAACTCTTCCGTAACTTCCGCGGAAATACTGGATCAACATTGGGATTGTTTTATACTTCTTAATATCAAGTACAAGAGTTGGAAGCAGGTAATCATTCCATACCCACATTGCTTCCAGAATACCTACGGATATCATGGTAGGCTTCAGGATATGGATATCGATCAAAAAGAAGGTCTGCAGCGGATTACATCCGTCGATCATGGCAGCTTCTTCGATTTCTACAGGAATCGATTTTACAAATCCGCAGAACATAAATACCGCAAGACCTGCGCCAAATCCGAGATAGATCACCCAGATATTCCATGGCATATTCAGATGTAAGGTATCTGCTGTCTGTGACAAGGTGAACATAACCATCTGGAAAGGAACAACCATGGAAAATACAAACAGATAATATAAAATCTTTGAAATCGGACTATTTACACGGGTTATATACCATGCACACATGGAGCAACATACAAGAATAGCAACTACAGAAGTAATCGTAATAAATGTACTGTATCCAAGACTGCTCAAAAATCCTTTTGAAGCAATGGCATCTACATAGTTTGCGATTCCCGCAAATGCATCTGCAGTCGGAAGTTTAAATGCAGTTCCTGTACTGATCGCTGATTCTTTTTTCAAAGAGTTTATCAGGATCATAATGATCGGATAAATCCAGGCGAGTGCCGCAATTGTTAATATAACTATCCATATTGTATTTGCAATACTTTTCTTCTTTTTCATTACTGCTGCACCTCCTTAGATCTTGTTGCTTTCAGCTGTACCAGTGAAATAATGATAACCAGAACACAGAAGATCACTGCTTTTGCCTGTCCATAACCTTTCCACTGCATTCCGGCACGTGCGTAGAATGTCTGGTAAATATTCAGTGCCAGCATTTCTGTCGCATGGTTTGGATCTCCACCTGTAAGAGCCAGGTTCTGATCAAACAATTTAAATGAATTGGTAAGTGTCAGGAAGACGCAGATCGTGATGGAAGACATTACCATCGGAACTCTGATTTTCCAGAGGATATCCCACTTTGCTGCTCCGTCAATCTCTGCTGCTTCGATCAGATCATCCGGTACATTCTGAAGACCTGCGATGTAAATGATCATCATATATCCGATCTGCTGCCAGCACATCAAAATGATAAGTCCCCAGTAACCGGCTGAAGAATTCAGTGCCAGAAGCGGCTGTCCGATGATCGTAAGCAGACAGTTGATCAGGATCTGCCAGATATATCCAAGTACGATTCCACCAATCAGGTTCGGCATAAAGAAAATAGTTCTGAAAATATTGGTTCCCTTTAACTTCTGTGTCAGAAGCAGTGCCAGACCAAATGCCAGTACGTTGATCAGTAAGATCGATACAATCGCAAATAATACTGTAAATTTAAATGAACTTGTAAATGATGTATCCTTGATTGCTGCGGTATAATTTGATATTCCAACAAATGTTGCATTTCCTACTGTTGTAAACTTACAAAAAGAAAGATAAAATCCCTGTGCAAACGGAATAATAAATCCGATCACAAATGCAAGAAATGTTGGGAGAACAAATATTGGTGCATGTTTTTTCAGTGCCTTCTCCATAGAAATCCTCCTCTTTTCCTTTTGCCCGGAAGGATCTTCCTACCAGGTGGCTCTCATTTCACTTTTTATTTTTATATGGAAAAACGTAGGTTCCCATATCCAGAAAACCCGCTTCGTACAGGCTCTCCTCTCACTTAAAAGGGGCAGGCAAGCCGCCTGCCCCTAGGTCAGTTCTTTTTATGCAACTTATTTATTCATTTGCAAGCTTGTATTCAGATGCCCATCCATCTACGAATGCACTTACTACTGCATCCCAGTTAGCATCTGTCTGATCTGCCGCATAAGCTGTCAGTGCAGATCCAACACCATTTTTCCACTCTTCTGAAGGCATTGTTGAGAAGTTCCATGCTACCGGAGTCTTTCCGTCTTCGGTCATCTGTTTGTCTTCTTTGATAAAGAGATTCTGCGATTCCTGAGCTTTCTTAAACGGAATGTTGAATCCCATATCGTCTGCCATACATTTTGTTCCTTCATCTGAAGTTACACACCAGTCCATAAAATCTAATGTAGCCTGAATATCAGCTTCGTCTGCGTCTTTATTTACGCACCAGTAATTTTCTGTACCTGTGCAGAGTCCCTGGTTTGCTTCATCGCCTACACCAAAGTAAATCGGAAGCATGGTCATGTCATCATCTGTCAGACCACCATCGATCAGCTGTGTATATTCCCATGTACCATTCTGATAGAATACAGCTTTTTTATTCAGGAATTCATTTCTTGCATCGTCACCTGTCTTTGCAGCAAGATCCTTTGGATCGCATGTGCTGTTGTTGATGTACAGATCCCACATATCGCGATAATTGTCAAGATATGTGCCTTTGATTGCATCTGTTGTGTTAATTCCTTCATCCTGATATTCAAAGTAGATCGGAAGGTTTGCAAGGTGTGTCTTGAATCTCCAGTCAGAAGATCCGTCCATACCTGCTGAAGTAAATGCAGAAAATCCAAGTTCAGAAGTTCTATTTGTAATGTCTTCTGCTACTTTTTTCAGATCTGCAAAAGATTTGATGTCATCCGGTGTATATCCTGCTTCTTTTAATAATGTCTTATTTGTGATAATTCCGTATGTTTCAATAACATATCCGATACCCGCTACAGAATCTCCGTCTTTCAGTGCATAATCATCACTTGTGAGTTCTTTGTAAATATCAGAATCTGATAAGTCGTAGCAATAATCTTTCCAGTTTGCAAGTCCTACAGGTCCGTTTACCTGGAATAATGTTGGTGCTCCGCTCTTTCCCATTTCACTCATCAGAGTGGTTTCATAGTTTCCGGAAGCTGCTGTAACAACCGTTACATCTACACCTGTCTCTTTTGTGTAATCCTTTGCCAGCTGCTGCCACTGCTCATCCTGCTCCGGTTTGAAGTTCAGATAATATACAGATCCTTTGCTGCTGTCCCCTTTACCGTCTGCACTCTTGCCATCGCTCTTGCTTCCACATCCTGCAAAGCATCCAAGTGTCATGATTCCTACCAGCCCCAGTGCCAGCCATCTTTTTTTGTTTTTCATAATTTCCGTTCCTCCTCGTCTGGATTTCTTTTCTATGCTTAAATAATAGCAAGAATCCAATCAAAGGCTGTAGCAAATCGCAAACCTCCTTTAACAAAAAATATACTTTTCGAAATGTAAAAAATTTGTTATTGATAAAATGGCACCAACAGCCTTCTCCTCCCATCATCTCTCTTTCTCATACTCCCGGATACTTTCATCGGCAGTCTCCACCATCTGCGCAGGCGTCATTTTCCCGGCGGCAAGCTGTGGCAGGCACTCCCCGATCGTCTCTTCCTGAAGGATGGAGTTCCATTTCACCTGATAGTTCGGAACGATCTGCGGATTATTATTGTAGGCATTTACATAATCCTGAAGGAGCTGGCTGATTTCAGTGCGTCCGTTCTTGTCCATCAGCTCTTTCTTCTCTTCCAGATTGAATTTCGTGCGAAATTTCAAAAATTCAACCGCTCCTTCTTTGACCTCCTCGCTATAAGTGGAAACCACCGCCCAGCCAAAGGTTTCCGGTGAGGCGATCAGTTTATTTTCCGGAAATGCGGAAAATCTTACCTTTTCTTTCCATTCTTCCGGCAACTGGTCGATCATCCAGTATCCGTTCGGGATCATTGCCACCTTTCCTGTGACAAAATTATTGTATGCCACATCGTAGTCAGCATGAATTGCATCTTCTGTTGTATACCGAAACAATTTCTGCAAGGTTTCTGCAATTTCAAGACCGGGATCATTGGAATAGCTTTCTGGGAGAAGCTCTTTCATAAATGCATAGCCTTCTTCCGTGTGTGCTGCCTCTGCTGTTGCAATCAGCATCGGCGCCCAGCCGGTTCCTTCAGTGTGAAGTCCAAGCGGTGTGATTCCGTTTGCCTGCAGCCGGTCACAGCAGTCCCAGAATTCTTCCCATGTCTCCGGGAATTTCTCAATCCCTGCTTCCGCAAAAAGCTCCGGATTCCAAAACATACCGGCGCACGCAAATGCCGCCGTACTGATCGGTCCAAGATAGATATTGCCATCCTCATCCGTACAGCCTTCCATCACCGCCGGTTCGATCATATTCCTCCACTCTTCATCCTCTTCCAGATACGGACTCAGATTCTCGATCCGTCCATCCGCAACCATCATCTGATAAAAGGACGGCAGGGTGCGCACATCATAGATCACAGCCGGAAGCTCGTCTGTGACATTTAACCGTTTCAGATTTTTTCGGTATTCCTCTTCCGTCTCCATGATCCATTCCACTTGCATATGATACGTACCGGCATATTCTTCATTAAATGCATCAACGACATCCTGTTCCGTTTTCTTGCCGGAAGTCGGATCTACCGTCAGAATGATCGGAATATCAATCTCTTTTTTTTCTGTGCTCCGGCTTGTCTGCCCCGTATTTTTACCACATCCGGTCAGCACTGTCAGAACCAGTGCGATACAAAACACCGATTGCAAATATTTTCTATAAATCACGTTTCTCCTTTCCGTCATCCGGAATTTGGATTGTACACCGAGTTCCATTTTCTTCTGCCTCATAGTAAAACAGCACATCCTCTCCATATTTCAGCCGCAGTCTGGTCAGTACATTCACCACTCCATATCCGTGTTCCTTATCCTGGAAGCATTTTTTCGCCTCCAGAATCGGATGCCCGTTTAAGGCATTGATCTTTTCCATCATTTCCCGGTCAATCGGCTTCCCATTATTGAATACCACGATTTTCAGCTGGCTATCCTCCCTCGCAATCTCAATCCGGATCAGACCATTCTCATAAATTTCGCAGAATCCGTGCTTGATCGCGTTCTCGACAAGTGGCTGCAAGATCAGCTTCAGCATCCACGTACTCTTCTCTTCCACCTTACACTCAATCTCATACCGGAACAGATTTGCATTCCGGATCTGTTGGATTTCCATATAACTCTTTACATTTTCCAGTTCGTCCTCCACCGTCACGATATCACTGCCCTTGCTGAGTGACAGACGCAGATATTTGGAAAGTGCCTGAATCATCTTCATGGTTGTCTCTTCTCCGTTTATCCGCGCAAGCATGTAAATTGTATCCAGCGTATTATAAAGGAAATGTGGGTTGATCTGTGCCAGAAGCATGTTCAACTCCGTCCGTCTGAGCACCCCTTCCTGTTCTTTGATCTCTGCCAGAAGATTCTCAATATTTTTTAGCATCTTATTGTAGGAATGTCCGATCTGATCCAGTTCTGTATTGGTATTCAGTTCAATCAGGCGACTGAAATCATTTCCGTCAAACTGTGTCATCTCTTCACTGATCTCCCGGATCGGACTGGTTAACCGCTTGGAAAAATAGATACTGAGCACAACCGCTACCACTGCCACAAACAGATAAATCCCGATCAGCACCGTAAGTACCCTCATCGTTCCCTGCGTCATTACACTCGACGGAACGACTGTGAACACCGTCATTTCAGAGCTGCTTTCTTTGTAAATGGAGCAGACACCACCGCTCACTCTCCGGCTTTTTGCAAGAATACCACTCGTTTCCTGTGCGCTGATCTTATAGACTTCCTGTTTTACCGCATCCGAAATCTTCATCCCTTTCGGGCACCAGGCAGCACATAAATTCCCCTTCTTATCCAGAATTCCGATCTGCACTTCATCTGTCATACTCCGATCCTTTCCAAGTATCGTTTCCAGAAAGCCGTCATTCATCTTGATGAGCAGCAGTCCTGGTTTGCTGGCGTATTCCATGCTGTGTACATATCTTCCGATAAACAATGCTTCTTTCTCCGTCCCAAACAGAGTATCCTTCGCCCAGAACCATTGTGTTTTCGCATAAGAATCTCCCATGTAATCTTCCAGATGGCTGTCTGAAAAATCTTCATAATCAATATGCGAGTAGGATCTGGCATAAACATTATTTTTATTATCCACATAGCAGTATTCTGCCACATGATCCAGATTCATATAGGCAAAATATTTCTGAAGAGAGTTCTTTTACACATCTGCAAATGAAGCTTTTTTCAGACTTTCCTGAACCTGATCGTAAGTAATACATTCTGCTGTCCCTTCATCCGCCTCTTTTGACAGTGTATCCAGAGCCAGCCCCATCTTCTCATTTAAAAATTCATATTTATCTGTAACCTCTGTGGTCAGACTCTGCCTTACATAAATCCAAACACCGATGCTTGACAGCAAAATTGCCAGCAACAACAGCCCCATTATATATCGAAGGTATTTTCTCTGTATTCCGGATTTAATCACCCATTTCTTCATTCTTCGTAATCCTTTTTGTATTCACTCGGTAATTTTCCTGTATATTCTTTAAATAAATGTGAAAAATAGGATGCATTGCTGATTCCCACCTGCTCACATACCGTTCCTATACTCTCACATCCATCCTGGATCAGCCTCTTTGCTTTCTCCATTCTCTGCTGTAAGAGATACTTTTTAAAGGTCATATGAAATGTATTTTTAAATACACGCCCGAAATATACCGGATTCAGATAAATCTGCGTTGCCACCTGAACAATAGAAAGTTCTTCCTCCTGCAAATGCTCACCGATATAAGAAAGTGCCACTGTCATATATTCCTTTGCACATTTATTTTCTCCGCTTTCTGCGTATTTTTCCCGTTCCTCAATTGCTTCTCCAAGGATCCTATAACTGACATCTACCGCCTGTGCTGCTGTCAGGTTCTCCATATTCGAATAATAATTTCGGAACTGTTTCTGCAGTTTTTCCGTCATTCCGTAAGTATCGTTCAGCATCATCTCCGCTTGCAGCATAACCTTATGTATATAACGGATCTGTAACTCTTCCTCATGTGGAAGTGCGTAGATCAACGCAATAAAAGCCTGTTTTAACTCTTTAAACGCATTCTTCCGAACAGCATTGACGATCGTAAGTCCTGCCTCTTCACAATCACTTTTTTCCGCTTTTTCTTCCTTTTTCACAGGTATGGAAAAAGTATTCTCATTTGTGGCACTGCTGCAGATTGGCTCGAAAAGTCCCTGCGCCTCTTCGTAACTTCGGCGGATTCCATCCAGTCCTTTATACGGCTTGGAAATCGATGCAGTAACCGGACTTTTCTGTTCCCTTTTAACCTGTTCCAGAATCTGCGCAATCTCGCGCACTGTCGCATTTTCCTTTGTCTTGATCAGAAATACATGACAACCTTCTGCCTTTTCAAAATGCCAGAAAAAGTACCGTTCTGAAAACATTTCTTCCAGAGATTGTATCAATTCCAGCCTGGCTGCTTCGTAATTCAGTGCATCCGTAATCTTATATGTAAGATCAAGATCCACACACATTGCAATAAAACGGTCGCCCTCTTCGATCACATCTTTCAAGATCGCAAATACTTCCTGCATTTTTTCATAGGAAATTTTATTCTGTAAATATTTCTGTACAACAACCTGGAGAAAACTGGTGGAATCTTTTCGGATCATATTTTCCCAGCTTTCATAACGCTCTTCGCTCTCCAGTTTCTCCATACAGGTCTGGTATGCGCCCTGCATGGTCTCCTGCAGTTTATCTTCCTCGATTGGTTTCAGCAGATATGCATATGCACCAAGATCACACGCCTGCTGTGCATAATTAAAATCACGGTATGCACTGAGCACAATAAAAACCGGATCCAGCTCTGTCTTCTGGATCTCTTCCATCACCATCAGACCGGAAACCTGTTTCATCCGGATATCCGTCAGTACGACATGGGGCTTCACTTTTTTGATCACTTCAATTGCCTGCTCCCCACTCTGTGCCTGACCGGCAACTTCAAATCCCATCTCATTCCAGTTGTACGTCTTAACCAGTCCCTGCAGAAGGATTGGTTCGTCATCTACAATCACAAGTTTTAATAATTTCATACCATTTTCCCCATTCCTGATAATCTTCCTACTTCTTATTTTAGATAAGACATGATAAAGAATTTATCAAAAACTATACTTCCGATGCAAAAAATCATACTTTTACCAAAAATTATACATTTTGGAAAAATAAATAGCAAGAAATTAAAAAAAGTCGTTACTTCTACAAATTTGTACAAGTAACAACTTTTTATAAATTCAACTTTTAACTATGCACAGGTCACTCCAATAATCAGAAAACCGATACACGCAACTACTCCTGCCGTAAGTGCATATGGAAGCTGCGTCTTTACATGATCGATATGATCAGATCCGGTTGCAAGTGATGATAAAATCGTGGTATCAGAAAGCGGTGAACAATGATCACCAAAGCATCCTCCACCCATTACAGCTGCTATTGTAGCATATACGACCGGTGTTAAAGCTCCACCAGATATATTCAGAGCCATCTGTACACAGATTGGTGTAACAATCGCATAGGTTCCCCATGAAGTTCCTGTAAAGAATGCAATAAAAGCAGATACTACAAAAGTCAATGTCATAAGGATCGTCGGTGTCATCCAGCTTTCTGTAATAGAAATTACATAATCTGCAGTTCCTTCGGAATCTCCTATAAAAAAAAGCTGGCAGACAAATGTATTTTTTCTCATCTGTCTGTCAGCTTTCTGATTCTTATTCTAATTTGATTCTTTGTTACAAATTATCGTGTAGTCTTATTTTCTTTTTCTGCGTTTCCAAGCAAATCCGCCCATACCTGCTCCGAGCGAAGAAACTGCAAGTCCAAGCCAGCCAAGTACACTTGCCGGATCTCCTGTTTTTACAGAATCGCTTCCGCTTGTCTTGGATCCATTGGTTGTACCATCTGTCTTCTTTACAGATGAGCTGCCTTTCTTTACAAGTGCTTTGATTGCTTTGTTCAGGCTGTTTGTTGCATTATCTACTGCTTCCTGGCTTTCTTTTGCTTCCAGTGCTTTCTGGGCATCTGAAAGTGCGCTCTGCAGTGCTTTCCAGCTGTCTGCTGTGTAATCTGCTTCTTTGAGTGCTTTTGCATCTGCAATTGCTTTTTCAAGAGAAGAAGTATTGATTGCAACTGGTTCTTCCTCAGCTTTAACCAGTGCATCTTTTGCTGCATTCAAAGTAGAAAGCGCCTGATTGACTGCTTCCTGACTTTCCTTTGCTTCCAATACAGTGCGTGCATTCTGAAGTGCTGCCTGGTATGCAGCCCAGCTGTCTGCTGTGTAGTCTGCTTCTTTAAGGTTATCAGCTTCAGCGATTGCAGCTTCCAGTGCTGTTGTATCAACCTCTGCCGGTGCCGGAGTCTCTGCTATCTTGTAAGTAAATGTAAGAGGAGTTGTATAACCTGTTGAAGCTACTGTAATCTGGAATTCCGTTCCAGCTACCGCATCCTTAAACGGATCTGCATCTGTCTTGATCGTACCATCCTTATTGATAATAACTACGGAGCCTCTTCCACTTGCTGCATAATCTTTACCATTTACATTTACAGAAGTAATATTTCCAAGATAAGCTTTAAGCGCATCTATGTCAAATCCTTCTGCCTCTACAAGTTTCTTATTCTCTTCATCATATGCTGCAGGCATATCTTTTGTTGTCAATGTAAATGTTGTAACAACATCTGCATATTTCTTGTTCTTATCTTTAATTGTGAGGGTATATTTTCCAGGTTTTACAGAAGCTGCTGCTCTGCTCTCTGTCGCTGCTTTAAAAGTCAGTACCTTACCTTCTACCGACACATCCAGTCCAGCCACACTGTATTCCGGATCAAATCCTTCTGGAAGCTGTACATTGATTGTAGTCTCGCCTGCTGTAATGTCTGCATCGGCGACTCCCACTTTTGTAATCTCTGATTTTACAGGAACATAGATATCTGCGATATCCATTGTATACACACCATTTGTTGTATAATACTCAATGCTGTCAATGGTCTTGCCCATCATAGATTTGTAATGTTCAGATGATGTCGGGCAACCATGTACTTTACTTGTAAATCCGGTACTCCATGCGATTTCATTACCTCTCCAGATATTTTCCAGATGGCGCATACCATAAGCGGTTCCGTCTGTTGTCTTTACTACAACTGCATTTACATTATCTGATTTGATTTCTTCTGGAAGTCCATCAAGATCAAGCTCGTAATCTCCATAAGATGTTTCGGTTGAAAGTTCAGCTGTAACTCCTTCTACTTTCGTTGCTTCCTGACCTTTTACTTCACTGAACACAAGATTTCCATCTGCATCGACAGAAACTTCTTTATAGTTTGCCGGTGCTTCTGTAAGTGGATAGTATGCATAAGATGCATTTTCAAATAATGTGTCTTTTCCAGTCAGTGTTGTGGTAGTTGTCTGTCCTCTGTTTGTAACTGTAATGCTTACAGAATCGTCATCGCTTACTTTTTTGTATTTTGAAAGATCTACAGAAGAAGTTACCTTTACTGCATAGGTGATACCATCAATCTTGGATCCATCTGCATTTTCATGGTATGATCCACCTGCAAGGCCTTTGGTTCTGGTCTTGTTCTTTGTCGCAGAAGTAAATGCATCTACCTTAGTATCATTACCTGTTGTTTCAGCTTTGTAGAATGCAGCGTATGGAATATTCATGAGGACATAAGAATACTCACTGTCTTCTTCCGGTACTTTATAAGTAAATGTATATGCCTGATAACCGTCTTCTGCGATTGTTACAGCAAATGCTTCTCCTGCTTTTGCATCTTTAAATGCATCCTGTGAAAGATCCAGTTTTCCGTCTTCTGTAATTAGTTTTACTGCTTTTTTTCCGGAAGCTGCATATTCTTTTCCATTCACAGTTACTGATGTAATATTTTTTAAATATGTCTGGAATTCTTCTTCATCAACACCATCCGCTTTCACCACAGCCGGATCTTTGTCATTTTCATTATATTTTGCCGGCATCGTTTCTGTATAAGCATTAAATGTTGTGGAGATTGGTGCATAATTTCCGCTCCTATCACTGAGTGTTACTGTATATCTCCTCTTTGTAAGTGCTTTCTTAAAATTAATTGTTCTTGTAGTTGTCTTGCCATCTGATTTAACCTCAACAGAATATGCATCTTCATCGATTCCATCAATTTTATACTCTTCTTCAAAATCATTTGGAAGTCCACTTACCGTTATAACTGTTTTTTCTGATTTCACAGATACATCTTCTACTGATACTTCTCCGTCAAATTTCTTTGCAACTTTCTGATCCATCGGGATTTCATAAATACCCTGATCTGTGTAGTAAGTTACTTTATTGATCGTCTGTCCCATCATGGCAGCATAATCTTTGGAATCCAGTGTGTTCCCATTGGATTCTGTTACAAATCCTGTACTCCATGCAAGTTCTGTTTTCTTCCAGATATTTTCCACATGGCGAAGTCCATAACTGCTTCCTTCTTTTGTGCTGATTACAACTCCATAAACTGTTTTAATTTCTGACGGAAGACCGTCGATATCCAACTGATAATCACCGTAGCGGGATGATGTTGAAAACTCTGTGCTGACATCTGAAAGTCTCTGTGTTTTTGCCCCTTTTACTTCGCCGAAACTAAAACTTCCGTCTGCATTTACAGTCGCTTCTTTATAATAGGATGGAACATCACTCAAAATATAATAGGAGTAACTTGTACTCTCAAACAACGCTTCTTTTCCTGTGTATGTAGTTGTTGATTCTTTTCCTTTAATGGATGTTGTAATATCAACTTTACTGTCATCTTTAATCTGGGTATATTTTTCTAATGCAGAAACGTCACTGATCTTAACCGGGAATGTTACACCGGTAATATCTGAACCATCACTATTTACATGATAAGATCCGGCTGCCAGTGAAGCTCTTGTCTTCTGTTTTGTTGCTGATGAAACAGTATCCGCACCTGCCACTCCATCTGCTTTGTAGAAATCTGCATAAGGGATGTTCATTAATACATAGACTTCTTTCTGTACTTCCGGAGTTTTTTCCACCAGTGCACCTACTGCATCTGTCAGAGCTTTTGCTACCTGATCCACTGCATCCTGTGATTCTTTCGCTGCAAGCGCTTCTTTTGCCGCCGTCAGTTTATCCTGCATATTTTTCCAGCTTTCTGCTGTGTAATCTGCTTCTTTCCGTGCTTCTGCCGACGCGATTGCATTACTTAATGCTATTGTATCTACCGTTTTTTCCTCTTTTTTTGTTGCATTTTCCAACGCATTATTTACTGCATTAACAATTGCCTTTGATGAGCAGGTTGCTTCTGACACTGCATCGATTCCATCTGTTCCATTAATTGTTACGATTTTCGGTACAACTCCCTCCGCCGCATCCTCAATATAGCTTTTATTTTTTTTGTTGCCGTCACCGACAATATCCGTGATTGATTCTATTTTTCCGTCCTTTATGGTAACAGATAAAGATAAATTATATTCATCAAAACCTGCAGCTGCATCCGGTGTACACTCTGCAGTCCCCGTATACGTTCCATCCTGAACCTTCGCTACATCCTCACTGTTTGCCGCAAACACCGTCGACGGACAAAGTCCAGCTACCATTGACATCGCCACAGCCATCGTCATAGCTTTTGTCTTAATTGTTCCCTTTCCCATAATTACCTCCTTGTTGTTGATAAAATTTATTATTAAGTTAGTTTCTGCTAACCCATAATTAAAAAAAATTAACCTATCTGCGCCTCTCTCTCCGATTCTCTTTTTATGATCGGAAGCAACTTTTTACTTATCATTCCCATCACGAATCCGGTCACTGTACCGGCGATCAGAAGTGCCGGCAGATAATAGATCAGTTTCAGATTCTCTACCACAACTGATGCCACGATGATCTGACCAATATTGTGTGACACGCCTCCGGCGATACTGACTCCGGCTACGGAAAATCCTTTCAGCCTCTTCATCAGCGCCATGACCAGAAAGCTTAAGATTCCTCCTGCCAGGCTGTAAACGATCGACATTCCATTTCCAAATAAAAAGCCGGTCAGCAGGATTCGCATAACTACCACCAGAAATACTTCCGGAAGTTCCAGAAAGTACAGCCCGGTCACTGTCACCAGATTGGCAACTCCGAGCTTCATTCCCGGTATCCCGAAATTGATCGGTATTAAGCTTTCCACATAACTGAATATCATCGCCAGCGCAACCAGCATTGCCATATTGGCAAGTTTTTTGTTTTTATTCATCTGTTTTTCCTTTATCATTTTGCGATCGTATCCGGAGCTACATCTTCCGAATCTGAAGTTCCAAAGCTCTGGTCATTCTCATTTTCCAGAACCTCTACTACGAGCTTATGTGGCAGACAGACGATTGTCTGTGTATGCCCGCTGATCTTTCCCTGCTCTTCACAGTATCCATCCGGGCAGTTTGCCTCTTCCATATACGCCTTTCCGTCTTCGATCCGGATCTGGTTATAAAAATCGCCATCCTTTACTTCGATGGTCTGATCCTTCGACAAGGAATACGTTCCATAGATTTTCCCATCCAGCGTAACCCGGATCTGATTTCCTTCTTCCCCTCTCGTCAGCTGCATCACAAGCAGCATCGCAAGCGCAATCACAATAATTCCTGCTCCAAGTATCAGATCTTTCTTCTTCATCTTCTATACACCCAGCCAGAGCAGAAGAATCAGTAAGATTACTGCCCGCAAAATCGTAAACCAGAATTCATTTCCACAAAGTCCTTTTACTCCGGTATGAATATTTCCTTTCGGACAGGTATCGATGCATTTCTGACACTGGAAACAGTCCCCTTCTATCTTCGGAGATCCATCTTCCGGAAGTCCGATGTTAGAAGGACATTTCTTTGTACATGCCTTACATCCTTTGATGCAGTTTTCCCGGTCTCTGTGAAGTGCGAAAAATGGAAGGACCGGAAGCAGGGAAAACACAGCTCCCATCGGACAGAAATTTCTGCAGAAAAACCGTTCTTCAAAACACATTCCCACAAGGATCAGAACCAGAAGAACGAGTCCCACCAGATATCCGCCAAGCTTAAAGTTGCCGGCATGGAGCATGGAAAATACATCCCACGGGCTGGTTCCTTTTGCCTTGCTGTAGACGCCTGCAAAGCACAAGATTGAAATCAGTGCCAGTACAATATATTTCAGATAACAGAGCTTTTCTGTCCATGCATCCGCAATCTGAAGAGGTTTCTTTTTCATCTTTTTACAGATCCACACATAGAGTGCATGCACACCATCTCCCAGTGTACCGAACGCACAAGCGAATCCGCAAAAGAATCTTCCGAACAGAATGGTGTAAATACAGATCACAACCAGTACTGTCACAAAAGAGGTCATGGCAACCTTTTCGCCTGCACCGATCTGTGTAAAGATGTATTTCACTCCGGCAAATGCCGCTGTATACACAGATGGGATAAACAGGAAATACAGTACCTGGATCAATGCTCTCAGCCATATATGTAATTTTTTTATATCTTTCGCCGTTAAATTATGAATATCCATCTTTTTCACGTTACTTTACCGCCTTTTCCAGAGCCTGTTCCGATGCATTTTTGATTCCGGTCGAGCTGAATGTCGCACCACTGATCGTATCTATATCTGCGCTCTGTGCATCAATGATCTTCGGAATCATATCCTTTGCCATGGAAAGGTATGCCCCGTCTTCTTTCTCTGCCGATATCACATTGATCTCTGCAATCTTGTTTTTCTCAATCTTCACTTCTACCTGGATCGTTCCGCCAAATCCATCAGCTTCCCCGGTATAGGTTCCGTCCTTGTAGTTTGTGGAACCTCCATTTTCACTGTCTGATTGTCCGTTTCCGGCAACCTGTGCGGAAAGCCGGGCAATCTCATCTTCTTTCGCACGCACATCCAGCACTGAATTATATCCCAGCAGAACTCCCACGATCGCGAGCATACTTTCCAGTCTTACCCAGAATTCTCTCATTGTTATTCAGCCTCCATATCTGTCGGTCTTTCTGCTGCTTCCAGTACTTTTTTGCATCCTTCCAGGATTGCATTGGAAGAGCAGGTTGCACGGGAAACAGTATCAATATCCTCCGGCATTCCTTTATCTATGATCTGGGATACCACACCTTTTATGCTTGAAGTACCATTTGCAGCTTTCATGATATATCTGTCATTACTGCTGTCCCCATCGCCCGTGATATCCGTGATTGCCATAATCTTGTCGTCGCGGATCGTCACCGTCATCGTCAGATTATATTCTTCAAAATCTTCGTCATCATCCGGCTTACAAGGAACGGTCACCTCATAGATTCCACTGATATACTTTGTATTTTCCTCATCTTTTCCGTCTTTCGACTCAAGCTGTGCGATTGCTGTTTTCAGCTTTTCCACCGCTTTATCAACCGCAGTCTGTTTCGTTTCCTCAAGTGCATCTTTTGCGTCCGCAAGTCTGGTCTGCAGAACTGCCCAGCTTGTTTCTGTGTATTTATCTTCTTCCAACTTTTCTGCTCTCTCGATCAGCTCTTTCAGATCAGTCAGATCCGGCTTCTCATCAATGGATTCTCCATTTGTCACTTTCTCTGCCTGTTTCAGTGCATTCTTGATCGCATTTAACAGTCCTTTGGAACTGTAGGTTGCTCCTGACACTGTATCTACATCGTCTGTCTTCTGTATCTGGATCACCTTTTTCACAACATCCATTGCACGGTTGAAGAACGCTTCGTCATCCGAGCTTTCTGTGATCAGGATCGCTTTGATCGTCTTTTCCTGGATCACGACTGCAACGGATACATCTCCGCTGTAACCCTCTGCCGTTCCGTAATAGATTCCTTCCTTGTACGGAACGGTTCCGGTTACGGTAGAATTATTGTCGTCTGATGAACTATTGTTATTACTGTTGTTATTGTTATTCTGCGAAGTATCCGATGTACCATTTACCGCCGCCTGACCCAGTGCATCCCGGACTGCCTGGATAATTCCGACAGAGCTGTAGGTTGCCCCTGACACCGTATCCACATTGGTACTCTGTGTCGTAATAATAGAATCGATCAGAGAAGCTGCTTTGGAAATATAATCGCTTCCGTCACTGTTCTCCACAATCTGGATGGATGCGATCTTTCCTCCGCTGATTTCTACCATAACCTTCAGCGGACCGCCAAATCCGGTTCCCGAACCGTAATAAGTTCCGTCCTTATACGCTACCGCATCTTCTACCTGTGCCACACTAGTTGAGCTTCCTGCCGCCGCCCCTGTCTGACCGGACTGCGCCTGTCCTGTCTTGCTGGTATCCTTTTCCCCGGTCAGCGCATTTTTTACCGCGCTGATGATTCCTCTGGAACTGAACGTTGCTCCCGATACAGTATCCACATCCAGCGTCTGTCCTTCGATGATCTTGTCGATCACCGCTTTCGCACGCGTGAAAAACGCCGCATCATCGGAAGAGCTAAGAATATCAATCGAAACGATCTGCTTGTCCTTGATCAGTACCGATACGGTGATGTCTCCTGCATACCCGGTTCCGGTTCCCTTATACACACCATCCTCCAGGTCAAATGATCCTTTGGCTGCTGTCTTTTTTTCTTCTTTCTTCTCTTTTGTCTCTTCTTTTTTTACCGGTGTTTCTTCCCGTGTCGCTGCATAGACCGGAGCCTCATATCCACTTAAAGAGCCTGCCACGCACGCCGTAACCAGTGCAACTGAAAGAACGGGTGCAAACGGTTTTAATTTTTTACCGGTTTCTTTGATGTCCATCTCTCATTATCCTCTCATTTCACGCAAATTATTTCGTAATAACCTTCATGTCAAGATCCGTTGTAAAGCTGTCTTTCAGACCTTCTGTCACATAAATCGTCCCATCATCTGTCGCAAAGATCGCCTCAAACTCATTACTGTGCGCCTTCCAGAACTCTGCCGCTTTTTCTTCTCCCATGATAAAAAGGGAGGTGGAAAGCCCATCTGCAAGGGTTCCGTCCGAGCTTACGATCGTGACAGATACCAGTCCGTTCTCTGCCGGATATCCGGTCTTTGGATCAATAATGTGATGATAGGTCACACCATCCTGTTCAAAATAGCGTTCATATCCACCAGATGTGATCACCGCTTTATCCCGAATGGATAAAACTCCCAGATAATCCTCTGTGTCGTCCGGACTCTGTACCGCAACCCGCCAGTTGCTTCCGTCTGTCTTGGTTCCGAGTGCCTGTACATTTCCACCCAGATTTACCAGACCACTTGTAATCCCGTTTTCTTTGAAAATATCCATAATCCGTGAAGAAGTATAGCCTTTTGCAATTCCTCCAAGGTCGATTTTCATCTGGTCATCTTCAAAAGAGATTTCTTTCGTATCCTTATCGTATGAGATCTTCGCTGCATCCACATGCTTCAGAAACCCTGTTAGTTCGTCAGCTGATGGGACACGGAAATTCTGTGTCGGAAATCCCCACGCCTCCATAATCGGATAAATCGCGATATCAAATGCCCCATCCGTTTCCTTATTCAGTTCCAGTGCGCGCTTCACAAGATATCCGCCATCTTCTGAAAGTGTTGCACTTTTCTGTTCATTCAGTTTTACAATCTCACTGTCTGCATTTCCCGTTGATAAAAGTGTATCTAATCTTTCAATCTCTGCTTCAGCGGCATCCACCGCATCCTGTGCTTTTTCTCCATATGCTGTCACTGTCATATAGGTATCCATTGCAAAAATGTCTTTTGATGCCTCGGTATCCGCAGAAGTCTGCTCCGTACTCTCTTTCGAACTGGCTGTACTTTCACTTTTTATACTCTTTGTCGTGTCCTGTCCACTTTGACCGCATCCGCCTGCAAATACAGATACACACAGACAGACCGCAATGATCATATTTCTGAATTTCATTTTGTTTCCTCTTTGTTTGTATATTCTAACTTAGAGTAGTTTATATTATCATTAGTTAGCATGTCAATATTAAAATTATCAGTTAAGAAACTTTCTCATTTTAGTTCTTTTTGGGGTACACAAAAAGAGCTTACAAAAAATGTTTCATTACACTTTCTGCAAGCCCTTTCGCTCTTTTTTAATATTCTAATGTTTTACTCATAACATATCTTCGTTTCCCGCCATACTTCTTTGTCTCGAGAACTGTCTTCATTCCAAGCTTTTCCATATTACGAAAACTGTATATATTATCCGGATGAACTGTTGCCATCAGATACCTCATCTGCTTATTTTTTACGATTGCTTCTGACTGACAGAAAAGCTCATATTGCAGTCCGTATCCCTGATACTCCGGTACTACAACAGCAATCTCCAGATGCGCAACCCGCTTCATTTCTTCCCTGGAAATCTTCAGATATTCTCCCAGGTTGTCCTCTGCCAGTCCGGGAATACGGACAATCATGATTGCTGCAGTCTGTCCATTTTTCTTTGCCAAAAGGGTAAATCCTTCCTCACGGATATGCTTTGCAAGAAATTCTTTATCCTCTGCCTCAAACCATTCTTTCACGGGAACACTTTCTCCGGCAAGCTTTACTATACGACAAATTTCAGGAAGATCCTCCTCATTCGCCCTGCGGAACTGAAACGCATTTCTCTTCATCATACTCTCCATTTACAGCATCTCAACAAACGCAGCAAGTCTGGTGTTCAGCTGTCCGATGTCTGCCTGAGAGTAATCGGTTTCCACACTGATATACGGAATTCCCTTTTCACCTGTCACAAACTTGCGGATGGTATTGGTCTCCACATTGTAGGTATGACAGGCCTGAAGGATCATATCTACCACACCGTCTACCTGATATTCGTCGATCAGTCTTCCAAGAAGCTCCAGACGATTCGGGTTCGGCGTCATAACAGAACATCCAATGCTAAGGTATCTTCTTGCGATTGCATCGTAGATATCTTCTGCGTCCTCGTCTACCAGCTTGTCAATGGATTTTGCACCGCTGCAATTTTCAAAAGTTACAACAATACCGCCGTTGTCTTCTACGGCACGGATTACTTTTTCAGTTGCTCCTCCGATTGGACATCCTGTGATCAGGATACGTGGTTTCTTCTCTTCTCTTTTGCCCTCTGCATATTCTTTTTCAATCTTCGCAGTAAGAGCATCCACTTCACCCGGGATCAGGGAACGGTCAAATTTGAAGGTGCTTCCGTACAGAACTTTGAACAGATCCTGTCCTTTGATCGGAGCCGGATCATATTTCATTACTTCATAAAGTTTCTTTAAGGATCGACGTGCCTGATTCTCTGTCTTTACAGCTTCACGGATCTGCTCTTCCGTGATCGTCACGCCAAATTTCTGTTCCAGATATTCCTTGAAACGGATGATCTCGCCTTTCCAGAGTTGAAGTCCCGGTTCTCTCTGGCTATTCGGAAGTTCCATGATAAATACATCTTTGAATTCTGACATATATTCATACATCTTCTTCTTACCATCACAGGTTGTTTCCCCAACTACTACATCTGAGAAATAGAAGAACGGACATTTGTCTGTCTTTGCAAATCCATAGCTTGATTTGATCAGCGGACAGAGGTTCTTCGGAAGATCTTTCTCTGCTTCCGGAATTGTCTCATCAGAAGTTGAGCAAAGGCTTACGCATCCTGCCCCCATCGCCATTGCAATCTCTTTCGGGAAATATGTACAGTACGATCCAACAACCGGAACCCCTTTCTCTTTTAACTCCTTGACAGCCAGAAACGATTTCTGTCTCTGCTCTGCGAATTCCTCAAATACCTCTGGTAAATCTTTAATCAGTTCCATTTTCATTATCTCCTTTTATCCTTTTTTTCTCTGGCAAGAAGTGCTGCCCCGTATGCCCCCGCAAAACGGCCAAACTCTTCTGATTCCACTTTCTGATCCAGCTTGTCTGACAGGATTCCTGTGAAATAAATGCTGTGACTGAGTCCTCCGGTCAGGATCACTCTGTCTCCAAGTTCCTTTTTCTGCGCAAGCTGCACTACTTTATTGGCAACAGAATCTACAACTCCGGCCGCAATATCTTCACGCTTTTTTCCTTCTCCGATATAGTTAATCACCTCAGATTCAGCAAATACCGTACAAAGTGAGCTAATCGGAATAACTTCTCCTGCTGCCGCCATATCAAATAATTCATTGATCGTAACACCCAGGCGGTTCGCCATGATCTCCAGAAACTTTCCTGTTCCCGCCGAACATTTATCATTCATCTGGAAATCGGATACCATTCCATTCTGTACAATGATCACCTTCGTATCCTGTCCTCCCACATCAATGATCGAACAGTCCCCCCCTGCAAGTTCACGACCACCTCTGGCATGGCAGGTAATCTCTGTAATTACATGATCTGCAAAATCAACTGCGATTCTTCCATATCCTGTAGCAACTACCTTTGTATCATCTGAGGTAACATCTACCCCCATCTCAAGCAGCTTATTCTTGATCTTTTCGCAAGTCTCTTTGCTGCTCCATCCTGTCGGCAGTACGAAATGTTCTTTCTTATCTCCTTCAACAACAACCTTGGATGCTGTTGATCCGATATCAATTCCTACATAATTCATATTTCTTCCCTTTTCTCTCTTTAATGACATCCTGTTTCTATGCTGTTTTTCCAAAATGCCTCTGATTATTAGGATAACATTTTCATAATATTTCTTCAATAAAACTGCCTGTTTTACTTATTGTTTATCCGGATAGTCCGACTTCTCTATAGAGTTTTTCTATTGTAAAATTTCTCCGATATGTAATACCTTCTATTCGGAATCTCCTGTTAAAAAATGAGCCTGCCTAAAAAGCAGACTCATGCACTATTCTTCATTCTGATAGCGGATTTCCATCAGGCAGAGTCCCTGCGGCGGTGCCGTGACCGCTTCCCTGGTTCTTTCTCCGCCTTCCAAAAGTTCCTTTACCTTTTCCGGTTCGTAAAATCCTCTTCCGACACGCACCAGTACTCCGGCTATGATGCGCACCATGTTATACAAAAATCCATTTCCCGTAATCCGGATCGTAATATGCTCTCCGCTTTGCAGAATCTGCAAATCCGTGATTGTCCGCACCGTTGTCTTTGCATTAGTACGGATACAGCAAAATGGTGCAAAATCGTGTTCTCCTTCCAGATAAGCCGCTCCGCGTCTCATCTGCCCCACGTCCAGGTCAAAACTTACAAAGTAATTATAAAGCCTCTCTGTCGGAATCGGCACTTTCGTATTGATGATATGATATTCATAGGTTTTCAGAGTATCCTGATAACGTGGATGCCAGTTAAGATCCACCTCATCTGATTTTACAACTACAATATCTTTCGGAAGACGCTGATTCAGGGCATAAGAAAAACGTTCTGCCGGTATCCTGCTTTCCGTGTCAAACACAGCAATATTTCCTCTTGCATGAACCCCGGAATCCGTCCGGCTCGCCCCTATCACCTGAATCTCTTCTCCGGTGAGCTTACAGATTGCCTTATTCAGCACTTCCTCGATCGTAATTCCATTTGGCTGGATCTGCCAGCCACAATAATTTGTTCCATCATAAGCCACTGTTAATCTGATTCTTCTCATCTTATGACTCCTTAAAAGATCCACAGCTTGAATGGAACATATCTTCCAACAACAAATGCGATCACAACATACAGGATCGTAATCAGGTATGCCATGTGGTCAGCACTCTTATAAATCAGAGGTTTCATCTTGGTTCTGCCATTGCCACCGCGATAACATCTTGCTTCCATTGCCATTGCAAGATCATTGGCACGGCGGAATGCAGATACAAAGAGCGGAACCAGGATCGGAATCATTGCCTTTGCCTTCTGGATCAGATTTCCACTTTCCATATCCGCACCTCTGGCAATCTGTGCCTTCATGATCTTATCCGTTTCCTCCAGAAGGATCGGAATAAAACGAAGTGCGATCGACATCATCATCGAAATCTCATGTACCGGTACATGGAGCTTATTCAATGGGTGAAGAAGCTTCTCCAGACCATCTGTCAGTGAATTCGGTGTAGTTGTCAGTGTCATAAGTGAGGATCCCATAATCAGATAGATCAGCCGGATCGCCATATAAACCGCTGTGCTTAAGCCGTACTCCGTGATCTTGATAAAGCCCACATGGACCAGTGTCTTTCCGCCCGGTGTCAGAAATAAGTTGAAACATACTGTGATCAGAAGCAGAATGATAATTGGCTTCAGTCCTCTGACAATGAATTTAAACGGTACCTTCGCCAGCTTAATGCATCCAAACAGGAACACAGTCGCAAGTACATATCCCAAAATACTTTTAAATGTAAAAAGAGAAATCAGATACAGCAGTGTGCATACAATCTTCACACGCGGATCCAGCTCATGGATACGGCTGTCAGCCGGATAATATTGTCCAATCGTTATGTCTCGAATCATTTGGCTGCCCTCTCCTTCTTCAGTGCTTTCATAATGCCATCCGCTGCTTCTTCTATCGTGGTTGCATCTGTCGGAACATCCATTCCCTTTTCCTTCAGCGCATGCATGATGTACGTTACCTGTGGTGCCGCAAGTCCCACACTCTCCAGTTCTTTGTAGTGTGCAAACACTTTCTTTGGCACATCATTAAACATGACGCTGCCTTTATTCATCACAATAATACGATCCACATATTTTGCAATATCTTCCATACTGTGGGAAACTAGAATGACAGTCATGTCTGCTTTTTCGTGCAGATAGGCAATCTGATCCAGGATCTCATCTCTTCCCTTCGGATCCAGTCCTGCAGTCGGTTCATCCAGAACCAGTACCTTCGGACGCATTGCCAGTACACCTGCGATCGCTGCACGTCTTTTCTGCCCGCCTGACAGATCAAACGGGGAATGATCGAAATATTTTTCTTTGAGACCAACAAGCTGCAACGCCTCTCTTGCCCGCTTTTCACATTCTTCCGGTGAAAGTCCCTGATTCTTCGGTCCAAAACAGACATCCTGAAGTACATTGACCTCAAAAAGCTGATGCTCCGGATACTGAAAGACCAGCCCGACCTGATTTCGCAGCTCACGTAAGTTATAGTTTTCTCCGTAAATATTCTCTCCGTTGTAATAAAGTGCTCCGCTTGTCGCCTTGATCAGTCCGTTCAGGTGCTGGATCAGTGTCGATTTACCGGAGCCGGTGTGACCAATGATCCCGACAAATTCACCGTGTGGGATTTCCAGGGATACATCCTTCAGCGCATGCTTTTCATATGCAGTTCCTTCACTGTATACATAATTGATATGTTCTAATTTAATCGACATAATATCTCCACCAATTCTTCCTTCTTCAAAACTCCCGCCGGAATATCAAGTCCTCTTTTTCTCAGTTCATCAGCAAGGATCGTCACCTGCGGCACATCCAGTCTGTAGTGCTTTAAAGTATCCACCTGTGAAAAGATTTCTCTCGGTGTTCCCTGCATTACCACATGACCGTGATCCATTACGAATACATGATCTGCATCTACAACCTCTTCCATATAATGAGTGATCAGAATCACTGTAATGTGTTCTCTTTTTCTCAGCTCCATCACACTTCGAAGTACTTCTTTTCTTCCATTCGGATCCAGCATCGCAGTTGGCTCATCCAGTACAATACACTTTGGACGCATTGCCATGACACCGGCGATCGCAACCCTCTGCTTTTGCCCCCCGGACAATTTATTCGGTGAATGGTGACGGTATTCAATCATCCCAACCGCTTTCAGGCTATCTTCCACTCTCTGCCAGATCTCCTCTGTCGGCACGCCCAGGTTCTCCGGACCAAATCCCACGTCTTCCTCAACGACCGTTCCTATGATCTGATTATCCGGATTCTGGAATACCATTCCGGCGCTCTGACGTACATCCCACAGATGTTCATCTTCCTTCGTGTCCATTCCGTCTACCCACATGGTTCCGTCAGACGGAACCAGCAGGGCATTCATATGCTTTGCAAGTGTAGACTTCCCAGAGCCATTATGCCCCAGGATCGCAATAAACTGTCCCGGCTCGATATCCAGCGATACCTCATCAATAGCGCGGCTTTTCCCTATAATATTACCTTCTTCGTCACGCTTTGCATATTCAAATACAAGTTTATCTGTCTTGATCATTTTCATGGTATTTCCTCATATCCATTCTGTAATTTATCTGTCCATACTGTACTAGATTATAACCTAACTGGAATACCTATGCAATTGATTTCCTGATTGTATCAAAAAAAGAATGCGCCTTCGCACATTCTTTTCCTGTATTTCTACTACATTTTTTCAATCTTATCCCTGAGTTTCAGCATTTTTGCATCCAGCTCAGAAATTTCATCTGCATAGGTTTTTAATTCCTTTGCAACCTCTTCATTCTCTGTCTTCTTATAAAATATCTGGTACTCGAGCACAGACCAGTAATCCATTGCCACCGTACGGAGTTGGATCTCCACCTTTTCCTTCAGTGGTCCTTTGGATGAATAAATTGGGACCTCCACGATCATGTGAAGACTCTTGTATCCGTTCTTTTTGGGATTCTTAATATAATCTTTCTCCCGGATGATCTGTACATCTCCCTGCGCTTTCAGACGGTCTGCGACCTCGTACACTTCATCTTCAAATGGACAGACCACGCGGATTCCGATCAAATCCTTCAGTTCTGCTCTTGCCGTGTCAAAATCCGGCTCCAGGCCTTTCCGGATCAGTTTTGTATAAATACTCTCTGCCGTCTTCACTCTGCTGCTGATCTGGTTGATCACAACATGGCGTTTCTTGCGCGAAAGATCTGCATTTATCATATTCAGCTTTGCTGTAAGAAGATCGATTGCAGCTCTGCATCTGAGCTGATACTTCTGATCCTGAAGCGAACGGTCTATCTCTGCAATCTCTTTTGCAGCCTCTGTCCGGATCAGCTTTTCAGGGCACTTATTTTTCTGCTTTATCTTTGCCTTCTGTTTCTTTGGCATAGGCATCTCCCTTTTTGTCTTTTTTTTCACACAATATATATTGTATCATCTTTTGCCCTGAAAATCATCAATTCTTGTTCAAGGAAACGTTAAATTTTTTCTTCCAGATTCAAAAAGCGCAGTAAAAGCTCTGCATTCATCCGTGCAATATTATCGCTCCAGTCAATCTGCAGAAGTTCGTTTACCTTGTCGATCCTCTTCCTGATCGTATTGATATGTACATATAATTTCTCAGCTGTTGCGCTGTAGTTCATATTATTTTCCAGATATACTTTTAAAGTCTTTAAAAGCTCGATATTCTTTTCATCTTTCAGGAGTACACTATAAGTCGAGAGCATATGAGTAAGCTCTTCTTCCGGAATATCCAGCCATGCAAGTGCACCAAGCTGAGAATACTCCCATGCAAAAAGGCTTGGATAAATCATTTTCCCCATATTCAGTGCTTTCTGGCATTTCTCTATGCTCTGACGGATACGTCCAAGAGAAGCGGCATCCAGTGAATAACCAAATTCCAGTGCCGTCTCCGGACAGCTCTTCAGAACTCTTCTCCGGAATTCTTCCAGAAGTGCAAGGATATGACCTTTCTCCCAGTCTTCTTCTCTGTCTTCCAAAAAAAGAATTCCCACATTTTCTCCGATCATTGCGATTCTGGCATATTTGATCAGACTGCTTTTCCTGTAAGCCTCAAGGATCTCTTTTCTCCGGTTTGGAAGTTCTTCCTGATTGTCCGCGCGCCGGAACAATACATACCTGTATTTTGTACTCATGGAAATTCCCTGTACATTCGCCTGAAACATCATCTTCTGTGTATCATCTTCCGTTGCACTCAAAGCGTATAACACAAAGTTCTCAAATCCGATATTTCCCATGTTCTGTGCCGCTACGATCTGCTCATATAATCCCTGCAGCATCAGATAGGCAATCCGGATACTGTACTCATCATAATAATCCAGGAATTCCCGCGCTTCCATCACGGCAAAATACGCCTGTACACTTCCATTTACAGAAATCGGGACCCGTATCCAGCTGATTCTTGGTCCCTCCTGGTGACTCTGATTCACAAGACGGTATCTCACCATGTCCATGTAATCACAAAGCGTATGCCGTGTATACGGCATTGACGGCTCCCAGAAATCCTCTGTTTCAAGTCCGAATCCTTTCGCTATCTTCTGAAAATTCATCGAACTGTAATACGCCTCTTCTTCTACAAAATCATATAAAAATGCCGGGAAACCCATCTCAGCCTCCATCGCTTGCAGGATCCGCTTGATCTTCTGCTCTTTATATGAAAAATTCGACATCTGAAATGTCATATGACTGGTATTGATCCGCAGCCTGCGTATGGTCCGGTTCAGCACAGCAGTATTAATCTGGCTCATCACTTCCATCCATGGTGCTGAAAATGGCATGGAGATAAGGGGCACCTCATACTGATCAAAAAGCTCCAGTATCTCCTCCGGTATTTTCTCCAGATATCGTTCTCTTTTGATCATCATTCCCGCTGATTTCTGGACACTTCCCTCCCGGAATGCTTTTTCAATACAATCTGGTTCCTTTGCAATAACGTACCCTGATGAAAGTACCAGTTCCTTCCCTTTTGTCCAGTGAAATGCATCCGGTGCCTCCATAACTGTGATTCCCTGGATCTCACGGTGCAGTCCCTTTGCCCCCGCCAGAACGTAAAACTCCTTAAAATAGTCCTGCGATAATAATTCTTGTATTGCGATACCCATTTCTGTCTCCTGCCTGACTGCACTTATCCCCCTCACACAGTCTGTTTTTCTCCTATTTTCTCAGTGTAACATTCATGAAAATTCTTGTCAAATCCAGTCACACACTTACTTTTTTTCCTCATAAAAATCCCGGAAACCTCACGGCTCCGGGATCTTTTTTCTTTACTTTTTCTTGTTCTTATTCACCCTCATACATCGGTGCATATGGTTCTCTGTCCTGCGCATCGAATTCGTCCTGAATTTCTTTTCGCAGTTCCGGCTGTGTATACAGGTCATATGCTGTTGCTGCAATGACTTTCGCTGCGTAAAATGCACCTTTCTGTCCGATCGTGCTTCCGGCAGATGCACAGCTCTGCCAGGTATGCGGTGCAACACCAACCGGCCAGCAAACTGCAGTAAAGAGGTTCATCGGCATCATCTGGCTCACATCTCCACTGTCCGAAGAAGCAGTAAGCGGTGCTTTTTCCCAGGCATTTCTGGAAACAACACCATCTGCTAATGCCTTTTCTTTTGCTTCATACATTCTCTGATCTCTATCTTTGATAGCCGGATCAACGGTAGCCTGCAACTGTCTTGCAAATTCCATTTCCTCTTCCGTATAAGTTGGTGTTCCGACCTCCTGCAGATTCTTCCATGTCAGATCTGCAAATGATTTTTCGCTGACCATATCGCAGCAGCCATATTCAATTTTGGTCTCAACCTCCGTCTCTGTCATCATTGCAGCACCTTTTGCCACAAGTGTCAGTCTGCGGAGAATGTCTTTTACATCGCTGATGTGCGGAGCCCTTGTAAAATACCATGCACTTGCTTTATCCGGCACGATATTCGGTGAAAATCCGCCACTGTCTGTAGTATAGTGGATTCTTGCCTTGTCAACTACATGCTCTCTTAAATAGTTGGCGCCTACACTCATAAGTTCCACTGCGTCAAGCGCACTCCGCCCTCTTTCCGGTGCAAATGCTGCATGTGAAGTTTTTCCTTTGAAATAAAACTTCGCAGATGCACTCGCCAGATATCCTTCATCATAAATCATGTTTGCAGACATCGGGTGCCAGCTCAGTGCCATATCGCATCCGTCAAACATATGATAATATGCCATTTTTACTTTTCCACTTAGCAATTCTTCTTCCGGGCATCCATAGAATCTTAAGGTTCCCGGAATTCCTTCCTGCTCAAGAAACCGTTTGATCATGATCGCTCCTGTCACAGCCCCTGCGCCCAGAAGGTTATGTCCACATCCATGTCCTGCTGCTCCCGGTGTTACCGGCTCTTTCGTGATCTGGCATTTCTGGGAAAGTCCCGGAAGCGCATCATATTCTCCAAGAACAGCGATCACCGGTTTGCCACTTCCATATTCTGCATAAAACGCATGTGGAAGATGTTCTTCATTTACAATCACAAATCCTTCATGATGAAGAAGCTCACGGATCATATCCGCTGACTTCTGCTCATTCCCGCCACTCTCAGGATTATTCCATAAATTAGTGCAGATGTCCACGCAGGTAGACCTAAGTTCCTCCATCTGCCCAAGCATCTCTTTTTTCGTCATATCTACCTCTCCTTTTCCATCCAATTATACACTATTCTTACTTTCCGGCTTCTTTTTTCTTTCCATAAGTTGCAAGTGCTACACCGATTGCTACAAATACACTTGCAAGAGTTGTCAGATAGTTTGCTGCTCCCGGAAGCCAGTTGAAAAGACCTGCGTTAATTGCAATACCAATGAGAATTGCAAATGCAAGCATACCACCTGCAAATTTGATTCTTTTCAGTCCAAACTGCATAAGCAGGGCACCAAACAGTGCCGGAAGCAGATAATTCAATGCCTCTATCACACTTGCCGGCATTGCTGAAAGTACAGAGCTTCCGAGGATAACTCCGATCGTCAGCACAGATACGTTGATGACGATGGATGTCGCCATACCGATTACTGAAACGATCGAACCTTTTTCTGTTCCTGGTTCAACGTCAGCTGCGACCTGAGCCATACCGGCACAAGGAACTCGCATATTGGAAATATTTCCTGACAAAAATGCCATGTATGTACCTACCGGACCAAGTACGGTAAAGTAAGAAATCGGTTCTACAACCCAGAGAAATCCAAATGCACTTGCTGCAGAAATAAATGCGGTGGCAAGTGCAGCAGGTTTTGGAAGAAGTCCGTACACAACTGCCAGTACAAGTGCCGGCAGGAAAGATAATACAGCTCCAAGCAATCCGGTAAGTTTACCAATCTTATGCATCTGCGGCATATATTCGCCTTCATAAAAATCTTTTTTTTCCATGTTCGCTCCTCCTTTAAATCACGGCCGTGATGATCATTGCTGCCAGAATTGAAATCGTAAGATTCCATTCTTTCAGCCACTTGATATTCTTTTTTTCTGAAATGGTTAAAAGTATTGCCATAAATACAGCTCCAAGTACGCAGGCAACTGAGTTTTTATTCAGCTTGATCAGATGAGAAGATGACATTGAACTAAATGCACCAATGATAGCCGCACTTGAAATTGCCATCAGTTTTGCCGGATCTCCACCTGAAATTTTGTGCTGTACCTTGTCCATACGGCTTGCAGAAATAGTTGCAAAGATGATCCATCCGATCGATCCAAGGATCATGGTCCATACTGCCATATCAAGTGCCAGTGGTGTCAGTGTATCTGCTCCAAGCTGTACACCAACTGATGCAGTACCAAAACCTGCTGCGATAGATTCAAACATAACGGAACCGATCAGGGAAAGTCTCATCCACGCCATCGGTCCTCCAACAGTGATCAGAAGGGAAAGCATTCCACTTAAGATTACAATAGATGGTCCAATGGAAGTGATCGCGCTGCTC
>OLSI01000561.1_pt1 | contig 30670 bp, 18 predicted proteins | sample 1672661 | NCBI WGS metagenome assembly OLSI01 (sample SAMEA3136711, study PRJEB25190) | human gut metagenome | biome: human gut; feature: human-associated habitat; material: faeces | place: Austria | collected 2013 | reverse complement strand
TGTCGTAGACCGGCAGCAGCTGCTTGGAGGTCACGAGCGTGAGCGGGTACAGGCGGGTGCCGGAACCGCCGGCGAGGATGATGCCTTTCATTTGTTATAACCTTTCTTTTCTCGCGGCCCTGCGACCAGCGCGGTTTCCGAGAAGACGGGCGCAGCAGTCTACTCCGAAGGCGATGAACTCTGTCAGGTTCCCTTCCCGGAGAAGTTGCGAGGAGACCGCCTTGACGAGTCGCCCGCCCTCACCTATCTCGCTCGCATGCATAAGGTCATCTGAGTGCGACTCCAGGAACATACCAACCGCGCGATTGCGCGCGAACTGCTGGCTAGGGGTCAGATTGTGGGAGTGATAGACTTCAGCACCCGGCTCATATGCGACCTTCAGACCCGACGCTACGAACCTGGCGGCCATGAGCATGTCCTCGTTGGTGTTGACGTACTCAAATCCGCCGCAGTCGAGATATGCCGTCCGTCTGTAAGCCGAACAGGAATCTGAGGCAAAGAACGTCTTGATGCCGCATTTATTCAAATCGCTTTTTGAACGGACAGAGGGCGAATCGGGATAATTGAAGCTGCGGACAAGCTGCTCAAAACGGCGGGCATCCGCCTTGGGCAGCTGCCTACCGCTGACCAAGGCGATGCTTGGGTCCCCAACCATGGGGGTGACGAGCCGCTCAAGATAAGCATCGGAAGCCGGAAGTGCGTCTTGGGTTAGAAAGCAAACGAAGTCACCAGTCGTTGCCCTCAGGGCCATATCCCTTGTTGCCCCATGGTTAAAGTCACAGCGCTCGATTTGCAACAGGCGAATCCCCTCGTGCATTTTGACCAAAGGCACTGTGTCGTCATCTGATGCGGAGTCGACGACCAATATTTCCATCGGACGCAAAGACTGACGCTCGAGAGCCGCTAAGAGATCTTCGATTTCGTGTTCAGCGTTAAGGGTCGGAATGATAACGGAAACGTCCACCTATCGCCCCGTCCTCTTCTTGCCGAACATAGCACCAAAGGTGCCGGTAAAGCATTTCCAGTCCATACGGAAACAGCGGTTCCGCACGTAATGAAGTTCGATCTTTTGACGTGTCCCGCTCTCGAAGGTCGCGGCGTTGCGGTCGGTTGCCTGCCACAGGCCTGTGATGCCAGGCTGAACAGAAAGCAGCTCAGCCATTTCCTCATCGGAAAAGTGCTGCTCAAGCTCATCTCTTGTAATGGGGCGCGGTCCGATGACGGAAAGGTCGCCGTTCAGCACGTTCAGGAACTGCGGCATTTCATCGATGGAGCACTTGCGAATGAACTGGCCGACCTTGGTAATGCGAGGGTCATCGTCGACCTTACGCTCGACTTCCCACTGATGTAACTGCTCAGGACTCAGATACTTCTGCACATCGCCGGCATCGGCGACCATGCTGCGAAGCTTAAGAATTTTGATGGTCTTACCGCCCCTGCCAACACGCTCTTGTGCATATACAGGACTTCCAGAAGACTCAAGACAAATAAGCGCGCACACTATTGTGATGGGAATGATCAGCACTATGCACGCACAAAGGCTAAAAATAAAATCGAAAAGCCGTTTTAGAAATCGATAAGCCAATGTACCGCTTGGTTTTCTTTGCTTTATCTCTAAAGCAACCGAGTCTGCCCCCACGGTTGTAGCACCGGAATATTCAGTTTTATATGACACTATTTCCTTCAAACCTACGTCCCCGCCCCGGGGATCCCCCCTGTTCCGTTAAACAGTCGCCTGCAGCTAGGCGATCGCCTTTTTAAGGTTGCGCACGACGCGCTGCTCGTTTGAAAGCACGGCAAGACCAACGCGGGTGGTTACGCGTCGGCCGCACAGGTTGAGCTCCAGATAAGCAGTGCATTTACGTCTATTAATGGTTTTGATGAGGCCCTCGTGGCCCAGCAGTGGACCAGCCGTCACTACGACCTGGTCGCCGTCTTTTAAGGCCTCGCTCATGGGCACTACACGGTCTCCCCTATTGGTAAAACTGCCAATGAGCTGGGTCTCTTCTTTCGCTAACGGTACAAACTGACCGTCCTGGGAAAGCACCCGGGCAAAGTCGTCCATGCACAGCAGATACTGTTGCACGGTGCGGGGATCTGTCGTATCGCAGATGAGATAACCGGGAAAGAGCGGCTTAGTCGTTTTAACCCATTCGCCGTGAACTTTGATCTCGGTTTGATATTGGGGATAAAAGAGCTCCTGCATGGCGCCCGCAGGCACCACGCGCGCGATGCGCTCGCGTATTACGTCTTCGCGACCGTTAATGACCTGGATCACATACCACACGAGCACCACCCCCTTGCTGTCTTACGTGTGGCTCACGGGGTTTGGATATGGCTTCGCCAGGGCGCTTGTGCGCGAAGGCGCTCCATATTCAAACCCTGAGCCCAGTCAGACAAGCACGTGGCTCTGCCCCACCGTGAACGGTATGTACAAAAGCAGCGCTGAGATCACAGGCACGTATCGCAAAAATGTCTGCAACCTCAGCTGACTGCGTGCGAGCTAGTCAAGCAACTGCCAAACTAGACCGCACGCAAGCAGCTGGAGAACTGCTACGCATTAGCATGCAAGCTATTAGCCAATCAAACCTGGTAATTTGCTCAATGCAAATTACTAAAGTCGCATGACTTCTTTATTGGAGCTCGTGGTTTTTCTGGCACCGCCGTTGCGGCCGGATGCTGATCGACCCTGCGCTTTGTGACTTGTTGGAGCCGCGAGCACAGTTGAACTCATGTATCGTTAGGTATTCTAGCACAAGCTGTTAGTGAAACTAATTTGGGCTGCGTTGGACAACATATCGTTCATTTGACGTGCTTAAGGGGGTTGTTTTGGGATGTTGTTCACGTTGGCGCAGGTTATTGGGGTGCTGGCAATAATTGGGAGCGTTCCTGAAGCCCAAATGGAGCAGCGAGCTGCACTGGTAATTGCGTTTGGATAACAAACTAAGTACAGACATGAGAAATAAATTGTGCAACTTTTTATGGGGTGGGCGCGGGCGTCGCATTGCGAAGATACTCATCGCACAATAGACACGCCTGACTACAGAGTCAACACATTTTAAGGCGGTTTGTTGGACTACTTTTGGGATGCAGCTAGTTGTGGGCGTACGGTTTATCGAGCGAAGTTGACGACCCCGTCTCCAAGTGCGAGGTTCACCGAAAATGGAAGAAAATACATATAGAACATGCGTTCTATATCTGATAGAATAGAGTCAAAGGTATACGGGCAACGTGAGCCGGTACGGAGGCCCCCAATGGTACGTATCGGCGAGATGGATGGTGTATTCACAGCTACCGTCACTCAGAGCCCTTAGGCAGGTACGCGCCCCTGCTGGCCGACACCCATAAAGCTCGGCAGACAATGTATGCATAGCTCTAGATGATTAGCCATCTAGAGGGTCTTTATGGAGCGCAACAATGAACGACAATCAAATTGTTCTCTTTGAATCCAACGACCAAGAGGTCACGATTCCTGTTGTAATTGACAAAGGAAGCGAAACTGTATGGCTGACCCGAAATGAGATGGCAGCGCTGTTTGATAGGGATGTCAAAACAATCGGCAAGCATATCAACAACGCTTTAAAGGAGGAATTGAGCGACGATGATTCAGTTGTCGCAAAATTTGCGACAACTGCTGCTGACGGCAAAAGATATCAAACTGATCATTACAGCTTAGACATGATATTGTCCATTGGATACCGCGTTAAATCTCAACGCGGTGTTGAATTCCGTCGCTGGGCAACCAATGTGCTCCACAAGTTAATTATTCAAGGACACGTTGAAAACGAACGTAGACTCGAGCAACTAGGGACAGTCGCTCAGATTATCGAACGTCTAGCCGGGGACCTCGGCTCTCGTGAGATACTCGATATCGTTGAGAGCTATATAGACGTCTTTAAACTGCTCGATGAGTACGATCGTGAATCCATTGATCGGCCAAAGGGACAAACTGGGATATACACACTCGAATACGAGCTCTGTATGAGATTAATAGCCCAAATGCGCAGCCGATTTACGAGCGACCTGTTTGGCGTAGAAAAAGATGAGTCCTTCCGCAGCAGTATCTCGGTAATCAACCAGTCGTTTGGTGGCCAAGACCTTTATCTATCCGTACAGGAAAAAGCAGCAAATCTGTTGTACCTCATCATCAAAAACCATTCATTTCTCGATGGAAACAAGCGAATCGGATGCAGCCTTTTTCTCTACTATCTAGATCGCAACGGACTGCTTTTTCGCGGCTTAGACAAACGAATTGCAGACAGCACACTTGTTGCTGTCGCGCTCATGATTGCTGAGTCGAGACCTGAAGAAAAAGAGTCCATGGTCTCGCTGGTTATGAATTTTTTGGAGTAGATAAAGAAGCTGGCGCACAACCTCGTATTTAGGAGCAGGTTTCAATCTGGCGGTTTAGGAACATCCCCATTTAGAGTCTATCTCCAAATAGGAATCAAAAGATATCACAAAAAAGGCCACTCAATCGAGTGGCCTTGCATTCACGATGGTGGAGACGAGGGGGATCGAACCCCTGACCTCTTGACTGCCAGTCAAGCGCTCTCCCAGCTGAGCTACGCCCCCGTGACGAGGAGATACTCTAGGGGAAGACTTTCTTTGATGCAAGGACTTTTTTGGGTTGAATCTCTTACTTACGGGTTTTCCTGGGACGGGGCAGAAATAATCACTCTTCGAGCGCTTATTTCTATCCACCGTCCCGATAAAACCCTGATGCGATAGACCTCACTTGTAGAGGTAAGCGATGGCGGTGCCGGTGTGAACTTGGATCTTGGCCGTTTTTCTAACGACATTAGAGATGCCGGTGTCGGCCAACAGCCCCAGGGGGCTGTGATCTAGTTCCCACTCCAGTCCGTGTTCGCTTACCTCGGTGTTGGGGGCGATTGCGATTATGGAGAACGTCTTGCCTTCGGAGTCCTCGATGGTCCACGATTCGCCTGCGTGCAGGATGCGGGCCGTGGTCTCATCTTCAGCAATCCAGATAGAGGCATCCTCGTAGCCTGCAAGCAACCCCAGTACGGAAAGCGCCATATCCGGACGACCGCCGGTGGCGCAGGTTGCCACCACTTCGGCACCCGGCCAGCGGCGGCGGACGGAACAGAGCGCCAGCGCCAGATCGGTATAGTCCTTGTATGGGTCGTGGCGCTCAACTTCAAAGTCGGTGGCGGCATCGACTAACGCGCGACCCGCATCACTCACCGTGTCGGCATCCCCCACATACACGTCGCAGCCTAGACCCGCGCCCAGAAGCGCGTCGAGTCCGCGGTCCACGGCGACAACATGGTCGCACTCCCCTGCTAGCCTACGCAACAGATCCGCGCTCGCCACCACGGGCGAGCCGCAGACCACTAATACCTTGCAACCCACAGCTCTCGCCTATCCCTCAAACGAAAGCACGTGGGCCAGATCCAGGTCTTCATAGCTGTCGATAAAGATATCGCAGTTGTCGCGCACATCGTCGCGCTTCATGCGGCCATGCGGGTCATAGATGCCCACGCGCTTAAAGCCGGCGGTGCCAGAGCTCTTAAGGCCAAAGACGGCGTCCTCAAACACCCATGAGCGTTCGAACTTGTGCCCGTGGCGCTCCTCCAGACGGCGCAGCGCAAGTTCATACACATCCGGGAACTGCTTGGAGCGTCCTGCCTCACCCGTCGTGGTAACAAACTCCATGTAAGCGTCGAGCCCGGCACCAGCGAGCGCGGACTGCACCAGCTCGGCCGGCGTGGACGTGGCAACGCACATGGCAATGCCCGCCGCCTTCGCCTGCTCCAAAAATGCCAGGAGCCCCTCGCGTGGCGGCACCTTGGAGTAGCCATCGATCAGAATCTCGCTCAACTCGCGATACAGCTCCTCGCCATTCGCGCCAATGCCCCACGTATCGTGGTAGGCCTGGCACTCATCCTCCAGCGACAGGTGCTCAAATTGGGCAAAATCGTCGACCGTCACGTCAATCCCGTGACGGTGCAATAACTCGGGCTGGGCATAGGCCCAAACGGGGGTGCTATTAACCAGCGTGCCGTCGCAATCGAAAATAAAAGCAACCTTGGGAGCGGCGGTATGGGACATAAACGAACCTTTCGATGTCAAATGGTAAACAACCTGCTAAAAACGTTTTACCAAACGTCAGGCTAACAATTTTGAAACCCTAATTGGTAAAACTGTCAAGAGTTTTACCACAGCAATTCTGCCAGTGGTATAAACATGTCGCTTACCGATTAAACGCCCCCGCAAATCCGCTTTCGTCCATAAAAGTAACGCACAGGTGTTATGGTGGTTTCTGCCGAAAGTTCCACCGAGCACGCGAGGTGGAACGAATCATAGAACTATCGCCTTCCCTTCGATTCGTGCAGCCTTGGACCTTTCGCATCTAGTCACCAAGGCAACACGCTGCCGCGTCATGATGGGATCAAACGTGAGCGATACAAAGCTAAAGCCAACGGCTAAAAAGCCCGCAACCCGCAAACCGGCTCCGCACGCACCGGAGCTCTCCAAAGACGATGTCTATCTGTTTGGCATCGGCACGTGGGAGCGCAGCTGGGAAAAGATGGGCGCACATCCCGACACGCAGAACCGTACGCGCGGCTGGCGCTTTTGCGTTTGGGCGCCCGACGTAAAGAGTGTCCATGTCATTGGCGAATTTAACGACTGGGATGAGGAAGCCAACCCGCTGGTGCCCGTGCATACGAGCGCTATTTGGGAAGGCTTTATTCCTGGCGCCGAGCAGGGCCAGCTCTATAAATATCTCATCGAGACCAACGAGGGCGAGAAGCTCTATAAGGCCGATCCGTATGCCTTTAAGGCCGAGTGCCCTCCGGGTACCGCCAGTGTGCTGTGGACCCTCGATGGTTACAAGTGGAACGACGCCGCGTGGCTCAAGCGCCGCGCCGACCACAACCACATGTCGCAGCCGCTCAACATCTACGAGGTGCATATTGGCTCGTGGAAGCGCCACGGCGACGCGCCGCAGGGCGAGCCCGACGAGTACGGCAACTACCCCGGTCCCATGGATCCCTTCCCCGCGCAGCGCGGCGAGTTCTACACCTACGACGACCTGTCGGTGGAGCTCGTGGACTACGTGCGCGACATGGGCTACACGCATATCGAGGTCATGCCGCTTATGGAGCACCCCTTCGATGGCTCCTGGGGCTACCAGACGACCGGCTATTACGCCGCCACGTCACGCTACGGCAACCCGCAGCAGCTCATGCACTTTATCGATGCGTGCCACGAGGCGGGCATCGGCGTGATCATGGACTGGGTGCCCGGCGGTTTTTGCGCCGACTCCCACGGCCTTGCCACCTTTAACGGCCACATGCTGTTTGAGCACGAGATTCACCCCAACTGGGGCACGCACAAGTTTGACTTCGCCCGCGGCGAGGTCCGCTCCTTCCTGGTCTCCAACGTGCTGTACTGGCTCGAGAACTTCCACGTTGACGGCATTCGCATGGACGGCGTGTCCAGCATGTTGTACCTCAACTTTGGCATCGACGATCCGGGCCAAAAGAAGTTCAATAAGTACGGTACCGAGGAGGACCTGGACGCCAGCGCGTTTATCCGCCAGGTCAACTGCGCCGTGGAGGCCCACTTCCCTGACGTGATGATGATGGCCGAGGAGTCCACCGCGTGGCCGCTCGTGACCTACCCGCCGCAGGACGGCGGTCTGGGCTTCCACTACAAGTGGGACATGGGCTGGATGAATGATACCCTGCACTACATGCAGACCGATTTTCCGTGGCGCCCCGGCAACCACGGGCTGCTCACGTTCTCCATCATGTACGCCTTTACCGAGAACTTCATTTGCCCGCTGAGCCACGATGAGGTCGTGCACGGCAAGTGCTCGCTCATCGGCCGCATGCCGGGCGACTGGTGGCGCCAATTTGCCGGCCTGCGTACGCTGGCTTTCTACCAAATGACGCACCCCGGTGCCAAGCTCAACTTTATGGGCAGCGAGATCGGCCAGTTTATCGAGTGGCGCTACTACGAGTCCATTCAGTGGTTCTTGACCGAGGAGTACGAGACCCACCGTCATCATCAGGCGTTTATCAAGGCGCTCAACCACCTGTACACTGCCGAGCCCGCCCTGTACGAGCGCGGCTACACCGACGACGGCTTTACCTGGATTGACGCGGATAACTCTAAGCAGTCCATCGTGAGCTTTGTGCGCCAGGGCGAGGACGTCGATGACGATCTGGTGATCCTGATCAACTTTGACCCGGCGAGCTACGAGAGCTTCCGCGTGGGCGTGCCGCGCGAGGGTGACTGGGAGGTCATCTTCGATTCCGACCGTCCCGAGTTTGGCGGCAGCGGATACGCCGGTGAGGAGCCCTACACCTGCTCGAGTGAGCCCTATCCCTGGAACGGGCAGATGGACTCTATTGAGATTAAGGTGCCCGGCCTGGCAGGCGTGGTGCTTAAGCGCCGCGGTCCCAGCAGCTATAAGCCGCCCGTGGTCGAGGCTCCCAAGAAGGCAACGCGCAAGCGTGCGTCCTCGGTAAAGCCCAAGGCCGCGGCTGCTAAGAAGGCTCCGACCAAGGCGAAGGCTGCCAAGCCCGCTGCCAAGGCTTCTGCCAAGTCCTCCACGGCTAAGAAGGCAGCCACTAAAAAGGCCGCTACCAAGGCCAAGGCAGCTGCTGTTAAGGCTCCCGCCAAGAAAGCGTAACAAAGCCGTTACAGCTGTAATTACCCGCCCCGCCGGGGCGTAGGATACAAGTCATAACCGTTCCGGGAGAAACATCCCCGGGGGAAAGGAACGTATGAATAAGATCTTCGACAACAAGCAGGAGTTTATCGAGCTCTATCGCGATGCCGTCATGAGCATCAGCGGCAAGAGCGTCGAGGCCGCCAGCGACCTCGACCGCTTTAACGCCCTGGCCAAGCTCGTGGCCGAGAAAGCCCGCACCGTTGCCACCAAGAGCGACGCCCGCGCCACCGCCGAGGGCAAAAAACGCGTGTACTACTTCTCGATCGAGTTTTTGATCGGCCGCCTGCTCGACAACTATCTGCTCAACTTTGGCGTGCGCGACATGGTCGCCGAGGCACTCGACGACATGGGTTTCGACCTGTCCGTCATCGAAAACCAGGAGCCCGATCCGGCGCTGGGCAACGGTGGCCTGGGCCGTCTTGCCGCATGCTTTTTGGATTCGATGGCAGCCGAGGGCATTGCCGGCTACGGCAACGGCATGCGCTACCGCTACGGCCTGTTTAAGCAGGAGATCGTCAACGGCAGCCAGGTCGAGGCCACCGACGAGTGGCTTACCCACGGCTATCCCTGGGAGGTCCGCCGTCAGGACAAGGCCGTGACCATCAAGTTCGGTGGTCACGTTGAGGGCTTTGAGGAGAACGGCCGCACGTTCTACCGCACGGTGGACACGCAGGACATCCTGGCCGTCCCCTATGACATCCCCGTCGTGGGCTATGCCGGCGAGACTGTCAACAAGCTGCGCGTCTGGGCTGCCGAGCCGGTCGAGGAGCACTTTGACCTTGAGGCCTTCAACCGCGGCGACTATGCCCTGGCCGACGCCGAGCGCGCCGAGGCCGAGGCCATCAGCGCCATCCTCTACCCCAACGACGCCGGCGAGCACGGCCGCCTGCTGCGCCTGAAGCAGGAGTACCTGTTTGTCTCGGCCGGCATCTACAGCCTGCTCGACACCTTTGAGAAGGAGCACGGCGAGAACTGGGAGCTGCTGCCGCAGTTTGTGGCCATCCACACCAACGACACGCACCCCGCCATGTGCGGCCCCGAGCTCATGCGCATCCTGATCGACGAAAAGAAGCTCGAGTGGGACGACGCCTGGAACATCGTGACGCAGGTCGTGAGCTACACCAACCACACCATCCTGCCCGAGGCTCTGGAGAAGTGGCCCATCGGCACGTTCTCCAAGCTCCTCCCCCGCGTGTACCAGATCATCGACGAGATCAGCCGTCGTTGGCACGAGTCGTTCGACACCACGCAGGAGGGCTGGCAGGAGCGTCTGCGCCAGACCGCCATCCTGTGGGACGGCGAGATTCGCATGGCCAACCTGTCCGTGATCTGCAGCCACAGCGTCAACGGCGTGGCAAAGATCCACTCCGACATCATCAAGAACATCGTGCTCAAGGACTTCTATGCCCTGACGCCCGAGAAGTTCAACAACAAGACCAACGGCATCTCGCACCGTCGCTTCTTTGCCGAGGCCAACCCCACCTACGCCAAGCTCGTGACCGAGGCCATTGGCGATGGCTGGCTGAAGGACGCCTTTGAGCTGGAGAAGCTCAAGGAGTTTAAGGACGATACCGAGTTCCTGAAGGCCGTGGGTGCCTCCAAGCGCGCCAACAAGGAGCGCCTGGCCGCCTACGTTAAGGCCGAGACCGGTCTGGTCATCGATCCCAACACCGTCTTCGATGTTCAGGTTAAGCGCTTCCACGCCTACAAGCGCCAGCTCATGAACATCATGAAGGTGATGGACATCTACAACCGTCGCATCGCCGATCCCAACTTCCACGTGACGCCGACGACCTTCATCTTTAGTGGCAAGGCTGCCTCGAGCTACACCTTTGCCAAGGAGACCATCCGCCTGATCAACTCGGTGGCCGAGGTCATCAACAACGATGCCCGCGTCAACGAGGTCATGAAGGTCTGCTTTATCCCCAACTTCCGTGTGAGCAACGCCCAGCTTATCTACCCCGCCGCCGAGATCTCGGAGCAGATCTCCACGGCCGGCAAGGAGGCCTCGGGCACGTCCAACATGAAGCTCATGATGAACGGTGCCATTACGCTGGGTACCCTCGACGGTGCCAATATCGAGATCGCCGATCTGGCCGGCCGCGAGAACGAGGCTATCTTTGGCCTGACCGCCCCCGAGGTCGAGCAGCTCTGGGCATCCAACAGCTACTTTGCGTGGGATACACTCAACAACGATCGCGACCGTCTGGGCCGCGTGATGGACGAGCTCAAGGACAACACTTTTGCGGGTCTTTCGGGCAACTTCGAGAGCATCTACAACGAGCTCATGAACAACAACGACCCCGACCTGGTCATGGCAGACTTCCGCAGCTACGTGGATGCGTGGGAGAAGCTCACCGGCAGCTACGGCGACCAGGAGACCTGGAACCGCAAGGCGCTGCTCAACACCGCCTCCTCCGGCTGGTTCTCGAGCGACCGCACCATTCGCGAGTACCGCGACGAGATCTGGCACGCGTAAAGGCGCGCGAGCTCCCCTATGCCAGCACGGCATTACTCGACGGGCGTGACGTTGCGCCGCGCCCGTCGCTAATGGGTTTAGGAACATCGATGACAGAAGGAGAAATCGATGAGTAAGAAAGAATGCATCGCGATGCTCCTCGCAGGAGGACAGGGCAGCCGATTGGGGGCACTCACCCAAAAGATCGCTAAGCCGGCGGTTAGCTTTGGTGGCAAGTTCCGCATTATCGACTTTTCGCTCTCCAACTGCTCCAACTCGGGCATCGACACGGTGGGCGTTCTGACGCAGTATCGCCCCTACCTGCTGCATGCCTACGTGGGCTCCGGCGAGGCGTGGGATCTGGACAGCCGCGACGGCGGAGTGTCGATCCTGCCGCCGTACGAGACGCAGACCGGTGGCGCCTGGTATGCGGGCACGGCCGACGCCATTACGCAGAACCTTGACTACATCAAGGCCAACGACCCCAAGTACGTCCTGATTCTGTCCGGCGATCACCTGTATCGCATGGACTACCGCAAGATGCTCAAGACGCACATTGAGAACAACGCCGACCTAACGGTGAGCGTTATGCCCGTGCCGTGGGAGGAGGCCAGCCGCTTTGGCATCCTGACCACCGACCCCGAGGACGGCCGCATCACCAAGTTCACCGAGAAGCCCGATAAGCCCGATTCGAACCTTGCGTCCATGGGCATCTACATCTTCTCGGCCGACGTGCTGATCGAGGCGCTCGAGGAGGACGCTCTGGACCAGCGTTCGAGCCACGACTTTGGCAAGGACATCATCCCCAAGCTGCTCGGCGAGGGCAAGCGCCTGTACAGCTACGAGTTCCACGGCTTTTGGAAGGACGTCGGCACCATCGCCAGCTTCCACGAGACCTCGATGGACCTGCTGGGCAACAACCCCGAGTTCGATCTGTTCGACAAGCACTTCCCCATCATGTCCAACATCACCACGCGTCCGCCGCACTACATTGGCCCGGACGGTCGCCTGGACGACTGCCTGGTCTCAAACGGCTGCAAGATCTACGGCACCGCTCGCCACTCGATCCTTTCGACCGATGTCATCATTGATGAGCGCGCCGTGGTCGAGGACTCCGTGCTGCTGCCGGGTGCGCACGTTAAGAGCGGCGCGCACATCTGCCGCGCTATTTTGGGCGAGAACTCCACGGTCGAAGAGGGCGTGAAGCTCGGCTCTGTCGATACCACCAAGGATACGGCCGTCGTTGGAAATGACGTCGTTATCGGGAAGGGGGAATGATCCGATGATCAATCGCAAGGCCATCGGTTATATCACCGCTAACTACTCTTCGACCTACGGCAGTGTGCTGCTCAAGGACCGCCCCATCGCGTCCGTTCCGTTTTTGGGCCGCTACCGCTTGATCGACTTCCCGCTGTCCAACATGATGAATGCCGGCATCAAGACCGTCGGCGTCGTCATGCCGGGCAACTACCGCTCGCTGATTGACCACGTAGGCTCGGGCAAGGACTGGGGCCTGGACCGCAAGAAGGGCGGCCTGTTCATGGTGCCCGGCAACGCGTATGGCACCACCAAGGGCGGCATGCGCTTCCTGCTGCGCGACATCATCTCCAACAAGACGCTGTTCCAGCGCTCGGACAAGCCCTATGTCGTGATGATGGGCACCAACATCATCTTTAACATGGACCTCAACACCATCATCGACGCGCACGAGAACTCCGGCGCCCAGATGACCGTGGTGTACTGCAAGGCCACGCGTAACGTCGATGACGAGACCAAGCTCGAGATTAACGAGAACGGCCGCCTGACGGGCGTGAGCGCCGGCGTCGTGTACGGCGACAACGCCTCTATGGACTGCTGCATCGTCAACCGTGAGACACTGCTCGAGATCATCGACCACTACCAGGCCGCCGACTATCTGGACCTGCTCGAGGCACTGCAGGGCGACTTTGGCAACATCGACGTGTGCAGCTACGAGTACAAGGGCGAGGTCGTGGGCGTGTTTAGCGAGAAGTCGCTGTATCGCCGCAGCATGGACCTGCTCGACCAGACCGTGGCCGACCAGCTCTTCGATCCCGAACGCCCGATCCTGACCAAGGCTCACGACGTGCCGCCTTCGCGCTATGCGACCGGCAGCCACGCGTGCAACTCGATCATCTCGGCCGGCTGCATCATCAAGGGCACCGTGCGTAACTCGATCCTGTCGCGCGGCGTCGTGGTCGAGGAAGGCGCCTCGGTAACCAACTCGATCATCAACCAGAGCTGCATCATCAAGAGCGGCGCCCGCGTTGAGAACGCCATCCTGGACAAGAACAACGTGGTTCCCACCAACACCGAGCTTCGCGGCACGCCCGAGAACATCCTGGTGCTGGGCAAGGCTCCGTTAACTTCCGACACCACCATCGTACGTTAACGTTGGCACCGCAACATCGCTCGTAACATGTAGAATAGCCGCCCGGTTAGCGCCAGGCGGCTATTCTCGAATTACAACATGGGAGACAATATGGCAGATTCCAGCAAAAAGATGCAGATCGTGTTTGCCTCGGCCGAGTGCGCACCGTTTGTTAAGACCGGTGGCCTGGGCGACGTGGCGGGCTCACTGCCTGCGGCGCTTGTGCGCGCCGGCGCCGAGGTCATCGTGATGGTGCCCAAGTACGCCACCATCAAGGACGAGTACAAGGCGCAGATGGAGCACTTTGCCGACTTTTACGTGAGCCTGGGCTGGCGCAACGAGTACTGCGGGCTGGAGAAGCTCGAGCACGACGGCGTCACCTATATGTTCGTGGACAACGAGCGCTACTTTGCGCGCGACTATCCGTACGGCTTCTTTGACGACGGCGAGCGCTTCGCGTTTTTCTCCAAAGCCATCACCGAGAGCCTGCAGCACCTGCCCGGGGGCTTTGAGTGCGACATCTTGCACTGCAACGACTGGCAGACGGCACTGGCGCCCGTGTTCCTGCGCGAGTTCTACCAGGGCCTGCCGCTGTACGACCGCGTCAAGACCGTGTTCTCGATCCACAACGTGGCGTTCCAGGGCCAATTTAGCGACACCGTGATGGAGGACATCCTGGGTGTGGCGCATATTCCCGCGGCCGCCACGCAGTTGCGCTGCGACGCCTGCAGCATCAACTACATGCTGGGCGCGCTGCACTATGCCGATGCCATCACCACGGTAAGCCCCACCTATGCCAACGAGATTCAGACGCCCGAGTTTGGCGAGGGCCTGGACGGCGTGCTGCGCGAGCGCTCCTATGCGCTGCAGGGCATCCTCAACGGCATTGACGTTGCAGGCTTTGACCCGGCAACCGACAAGCGCATTGCCGCAAACTACACGGTCGACGACCGTTCCGGCAAGGCTGTGTGCAAGGCCAAGCTGCAGGAAGAGCTAGGGCTCGAGGTTCGCGACGACCGTCCGCTCATGGTTATGGTCACGCGCCTGACGCGCCAGAAGGGCTTGGACCTGGTCATGTACGCGCTCGACCGCATCCTGTCCGGCGGCGTGCAGGTGGCCGTGCTGGGCACCGGCGACCGCGACTACGAGGATGGCCTGCGCTACTTCCAGGACAAGTACCCCGGCACCATGGCCGCACGCATCGAGTTTGACCCAGCGCTGTCGCAGCGCATGTACGCCGCCGCCGACATGTTCCTGATGCCTTCGAAGTTTGAGCCCTGCGGCCTGTCGCAGATCATCGCCATGCGCTACGGTACCCTGCCCATCGTGCGCGAGACCGGTGGCCTGAAGGACACCGTGCAGCCGTACAACGAGTTTACCGGCGAGGGCACGGGCTTCTCGTTTACCAACTTTAACGGCGACGAGATGGGCGACGCGGTGTTCCGCGCGGCACGCCTGTTCTGGGACAACCGCGATGCCTGGAACCAGCTGGTCACGCAGGCCATGAGCCAGGACTTTAGCTGGACACGCTCGGCCGACAAGTATCTGGACCTGTACTTCTTTATGCATCCGGAGATCGAGAGGCCGGCGGCGGTTGTCGACGAGCCTGTGGTTGTGGCCGAGGAGGCTGCGGTCGAGCCCAAGGCGGAGCCGGTTGTTGAGGCGCCCGCTGCTGCTGAGGAGCCCAAGGCTGAGGTGAAGGTTGAGGCAGCTCCCGAGGCTGAGGATAAGCCGGCTGCAAAGCCTGCCGCCAAGAAGACTACGACGCGTAAGACGACGGCTAAGAAGGCTACGACGACCAAGGCCGCTGCCACCAAGACCGACGCAGCAAAGACGACTACCACCAAGGCAACGACGGCGCGCAAGCGCACGACCGCCGCTGCCAAGAAGGCTGCCGAGGCCGAGGCCGCTCCCGAGGTAAAGACCGAGTCCGCCGGAACCCAGCCGACCGCCAAGGCTCCGGCCAAGACAGCAGCCAAGAAGACGACCGCGACCAAGAGTACGACCGCCAAGAAGGCCACAGCTACGAAGGCGACGGCAACCAAGTCGACGACCGCCAAGGCCACTGCAAAGAAGGCAGCCGCAAAGCCGGCAGCCAAGGTCGAGGAGACGCCTGCCGAGTCCAAGGCGGAGGCAACCGTCGAGGCCAAGCCCGCCGCCAAGACCACCACGCGCAAGCGCGCCACGACGACGGCCAAGAAGACCACGACCAAGGCTGCTGCCAAGGCGGAGGCTAAGGTCGAGGCCAAGCCCGCTGCCGCCAAAGAGGAGCCCAAGGCCGAGGTAAAGGCCAAGCCCGAGCCCGCCAAGGAGACCCCGGTCTCCCCCGCCGCTCCGGCAGCGGAAAAGGCCCCGTCCAAGAAGACGTCCGTCCGCAAGGCAACGGCCACCCGCAAGCGCCGCTAATCCGGACGGTCCATAATCTAATCCTCAATAAACAAGGGGTGTCGTTCAGTGCGACACCCCTTGTTCTATAGATGAGGTAAAACGATTTTCTAGGACAACCGTTCGCCGATGGTAAACGGATGTTGTTTATACACCCTGTGTACAACAGATATACTTATACCCTGTGCGTAAAACCCATGGCCCGCAGGCCGTGATTCTATTGAACTGGACCGTACTATGAGATTGATTCACAACAGCCGCCTACCGCAGTTTCGCACACCGTTTGGCGCTGTGACCACAGGAACTTCCGTTTCGCTCTCGGTTATTTTGGAGGATGCCGATCCCAACCAGGCAACACTCACCCTACGTACCTGGGTCGACGAAGTCGGCGAGACCCTGATTCCGATGGAGCACGAAGGCGATGGCATTTTTACCGGCGAGCTCAAATGCACTAAACCGTGTCTTGTGTGGTACAGCTTTATATGCAATATCGAAGGTCAGCCCGAGGTTCGCCTGGGCGCGCCCCAGGGCCGCACCGGCGGCGAGGGCGTAACCTACGACTACGCCGAGGTGCCGTCCTTCCAGATTACCGTCTATAAGCACCGCGAGAACCGCCCCACTTGGTACGAGCGCGGAATGGTCTACCAGATCTTCCCCGACCGCTACGCCCGTGACGAGCATTGGCGCGAGCGCACAATGGCTCAACTCGAAAAACCGCGCAAGGGCATTCAGCGCCGGATGGTCGAGGACTGGAACGAGCCGCCCGTGTACGAGCGCGCCGAGGACGGCTCCATTAAGACCTGGGACTTCTACGGCGGCTCACTCAAGGGTATCCAGGAAGACCTACCCCGCATTGCCGAGCTAGGCTTTACGGCCATCTACCTCAACCCCATCTTTGAGGCCGCGAGCAACCACCGCTACGACACGGCCGATTACACCAAGATCGACCCGATTCTGGGCACCGAGCAGGACTTTACGGAGCTGTGCGAGGCGGCCGAGAAGCTCGGCATTTCCATCATCCTTGACGGTGTCTTCAACCATACGGGCGACGACTCGATCTACTTTAACCGCTACGGCAATTATCCCGGCGTCGGTGCTTGGCAGAGCAAGGACTCGCCGTGGCGCGATGCGTTTTACTTCCATGAGGACGGCTCGTACGACTGCTGGTGGGGCGTGGGCAACATGCCCGCCATCAATGAGAGCTCCGAACTGGTGCGCGAGCGGCTCCTGGGCAAGGACGGCGTGATTCGCAAATGGCTGCGCGCCGGTGCCCACGGCTGGCGACTCGATGTGGCAGATGAACTTTCCGATGACTTCCTGGCTGAGATCAAAAAGGCCGTGCTCGCCGAGAAGCCCGACGCGCTGCTGCTCGGCGAAGTTTGGGAAGACGCCTCCAACAAGATCAGCTATGGCCATCTGCGCCGCTATCTGCAGGGCTCCGAGCTTGACTCTGCTATGGATTACCCCTTCCGCGACATGGTCATCGGCTTTTTGATGGGCTACAAGAACGCCTATCAGGCTGCCGAGGACATCGAGACCCTCCGCGAGAACTACCCGCGTGAGGCATTGTCCTGCGCGCTCAATCTGCTTTCGAGCCACGATCGTCCGCGCATTATCTCGGTGCTCGGCGGTGGTCCCGACGAGTCGCAGCTGCCCGAGAGCGAGCGCAGCAAGTGGCGCCTGGACGAGAACTCCATGGGCCTGGCCAAGAGCCGCTTTTGGCTGGCGACGCTCATGCAGATGACCTTCCCGGGCGTGCCCTCGATCTATTATGGCGACGAATACGGCTTGGAGGGCCTCACCGATCCGGGCAACCGCCGCACCCTGCCGACCAAGGACCAGCTCCACGACTTCGATACGCTGGCCATTGTTAAGAACGCGTCTGCTGTCCGCCGCGCACTGCCCTTTATGGTCGATGGCGAGATCAAGGCCTTTGCGCTCAACGACGAAGTCTTGGCTTACACCCGAACGGGCAAAGACGGCGAGGCCGCGACGGTTATCATCAACCGCAGCCTGCGCAATTCGCACCGCGTGACGATTCCGGCGCTCGGCGAATGCGCGAGCGACGTGATCAGCGGCCACGAATGCGAGATCCACAACCGCACGGTTACGCTCGACCTGTACCCGTTGGGCTCTTCGATCATCTATCACCATGCCGAGAAGCGCCTGCAGGAGCCGCTCGACCATGGCGCAGGCGTCGTGTGCCACATTACCTCGGTGCCGACCGATGACGGCAAGCCCGGCACAATCGGTGCGCCCACGCGTCGTTTTATCGACCACCTGGCCGCCATGGGCATGCGCTACTGGCAGGTCCTTCCCGTCAACCCGACGGACTTCTTCCGCTCCCCCTATGCCGGCCCCTCGGCCTTTGCAGGCAATATCGACCTGCTGCCCGAGAGCCATGAGGAGCTGGCTGCCGACTTCGTCACCTGGAAGACCCGCGGCGGCGAGGATGCCGACCCGCTGTACACGGCGTTTAAACATCGCAACGCCGACTGGCTCGAGAAGTACTGCGTCTACATGGCCGTTAAGAAGTACTTTGAGGGCGAGTCGCGCCACGATTGGCCTGCGGATGTCGCGCGCTACAACGAGCACCTGATCGATGACAAGCGCTTCCACGACGAGGCCGAACTGCAGGCGTACATGCAGTATCGTTTTGACCTGGCCTGGTGCGAGCTTATGAACTATGCACACAAGAAGGGAATCGAGGTCATCGGCGATATTCCGATGTATGTTTCGGACGATTCGGCCGACGCGTGGAGCGAGCCCGAGAACTTCTGGCTGTCCGACACCGGCAAGGCGATTGAGATTTCGGGCGCGCCGCCCGACAACTTTGCACCCGAGGGCCAGGCCTGGGGCAACCCCACCTTCCGCTGGGATCACATGAAGAAGAACGGCTATCGCTGGTGGATGGATCGCCTGCGTCGTGCGTTCGCGCTCTACGACCGTGTGCGCCTGGACCACTTCCTGGGTTTCCACAGCTACTTTAGCATCCCTGCCGGCAAGGCCTGTGCCGACGGCCGCTGGCTGGCTGGCCCGGGCAAGGACCTGTTCCAAACGGCCTACGACGAGCTGGGTCCGCTCAACTTTATTGCCGAGGACCTGGGCTATTTGACGCCTGGTGTTCGCGCGATGGCTTCGACCTGTGGCTTCCCCGGCATGGACGTGCTGGAGTTTAGCAACTACGACGTTCGCTGCGGAATTCATCCCACACCGGGCAAGATCCTGTACACCTCGACGCACGACACCTCGACGCTTGCTGGATGGTGCACGCACTCCTTTGCAGGCGGCGACGAGCCGAGCGGCATTGCATTGGCCAGCGAGCTCATGGGCAATGCCCTGGCAAGCGATGCCCCGCTCGTGATGATGCCGCTGCAGGACGTGCTGGGGCTGGGCGACGATGCACGTATGAACGTGCCGGGCGTGGCCACGGGCAACTGGACATGGCAGGCACGGGAGGCCGACGTTGCGGCAGCCGAGGAGAAAACTGCGAAGCTCCTGCGCAACACCCATAGATTCTGGGGCGAAGCGTGATAAAACCCCCGATATAGGGTACAGTTACAGCTGTTTGAATTTTTGCGGGCAGAGCGATCTGCCCGCTTTGTGCTGAAAAGGAAGTATTATGGCGCGCTACGATTACAAGTGCACGAGCTGCGGCAACGTGTTTGAGGTTGAGCACCCCATGTCCGAGACGCCCGAGGTCGTATGCCCCAGCTGCGGCGCCCCGGCATCCAAGACGTTCTCGGCCAGCGGCATTAAATTCGAAGGCAGCGGTTTCTACAACACCGACCAGCGAAGCGGCGGCTCCAGCACCAACGCCACCAGCGGCTGTTGCGCCAACTGCCCGCACAACCACTAGAGACAAGCGGTCCCGCCACCCAGGTTTCCTAATGAGTTGCGGTGAAATAGTTCCTGAATCAGCCCATCCAACGGCCAAAAAGGAACTATTTCACCGCAACTTTTCTTTAGATCGGATTTCGGGCTGATGCTAAGTTTGTAACAATTCAAAAGTCTGCCGGATTACGGGGCTGAATTGACAACCTCTATCCATTCCGGTAATTTGCAACTTTCAACAAGCCATCTACCTGCGGTTTTATTTACGCCATTTTTGCTGTGGTCGGGCATCACCATTCTAGCCCCGTAATCCGCCCTACTTTTGATAACAGCAAGTTTGAGACAGGGCTATTTTTCCCACTCTTTACCGCTATTGCGATCTCCACTCGCAGGACATCCTGAGTTGCGGTGAAATAAGGACTATTTGGCGGGTAGATGCCGCTATTCAATCCCTATTTCACCGCAACTTAGTAGTTACTTGTGGACCAGGCGGGCGCAGAAGTGGCCGTCGTAGGAATCTGCGTTTATGGGGACGCTCTGGAAAAGCCCGCGGTCGTTTTGGCGCGCGGCGACAAGCTTCTTAGCCTGCGCGAAATCGGGAAGCTGCAGAATCTGGGCTTCGGAGAGCGGCGCCACGGTAAAGCCGGCGCCCTCGGGAGAGGCCAGGAAGGCATCCACGACCTGCGTGTTCTCTTCATCAAAAACCGAGCAGGTGGCATAGATAAGCTCACCGCCGGCGGCCACGCGCGCGGCTGCTTCCTTGAGCATCGTTAGCTGTAGCTTGGGCAGCTCAGTCGTAACGTCGTTCTCGGTCAGACGCCACGGTATCTCGGGATGCCGGCGCATGGTGCCGGTGCCAGAGCACGGCGCATCGATAAACACCGTGTCGAACAGGGCGGGCTCGCCAAGCATCGCGTCAAAGGACGTAAGCACCTCATTGAGCTCGCAGGCATCGCCCGACACCGTACGAACACCCGTAATACCCGCCTTATGCAGGCGCGCGAGATTCTGATCGCACTTACGATCGTGCAGATCGAGCGCGGTATGCTGACGCTCATACCCGGCACGTTTGGCCTGGCACATCATCACATAGGTCTTGGTGCCGCGGCCGGCACCAATCTCCAGGCAACGACCGGGACGTGTAGCGGCAGTAGCGATAAGCTGAGCATTGAGGTCCGAGGCAACCGCGGCAGCACGCTCAAACACGCCCGACGCAACCGTGACCTGCGCATCAACCGGAGCATGGCAACCCGGGAACACGGGTGCCACAAGCTGCGAAATGTACGAGTCGGGTTTGGTCGCAAACGCATTCTCGTGCAGAGCAAGCGGCGCAGGAGCCAGATTGCCGGCAAAGTTGAGCGCGCCCTCGGGCGTATCGAACGAGGCCATAATACGAGCGCAGAGCCAGCGAGGAAGACCCATCAAACGAGACAGGCGAACCAGGCGGCGCTCGGACTCATCAACGTCGGATGCTGTGGCAAAGTCCTCAACGTTGTCCGCAACCTTGTGCAGCACCGCGTTAGCCAGGCCCGCGGCAGACTTAGCACCGCTGCGCACCAGCTCAACACCCTGGCTCACGGCAACGCGGCCCGGCGTATGCAGGTAGAGCATCTCGAAGGCCGAGATGCGAAGCGCCATGCGAACGCGCGGCGCGACCTTTTTAGGCTTATCCAAAAATTGATCGAGCAACTCATCCAAAATGCCCTGCGTGGCGGCAACACCGAGCGCCAAACGCGCGGCAAAAGCGGAATCGCGCTGGTCAATGGCCTTAGCGGAAGCACGGGAAGACAACACATCGCGTGCGTACATACCGCGGCGATCGGCCTCCATCAACACATCGAGCGCAAGCTTGCGCGCGGGAGACAACTTGCTCATGACAGTACACCCCACCTAAGTTCGGCGCCCTGCAGGCCGGCAGCCCAGGCAGAAGCAGCCATGGCACGCTTGCCATCGGGCTTAACCTCGAGCAGTTCAACCGCGCCATCGGAAAGTCCCAGGTAAACACGCTTGCTCTTGACGGCAACAGCGCCCTCGCCAAGCGACACATCAGCCGGCGCGGCATCGAGCACGCGAACCGACTTACCGGCAATTACGCAACGGGCAGGCGCGGTATCGGACGAAGCAAGCACATGACGCACGCAATCGAGCGCCGCCATCTTCGGATCCAGACGCATCTCCTGCTTGGAAATCTTGGCAGCATGCGTGACGAGGGACTCATCCTGCTCGGTCCAAACAGCCGAGCCATCGGCAAGCGAGGGAAGCGTATCGGCAAGCAACTTACCGCCAAGCTCACCAAGCTCCATCGTGAGCGCCTCGGCATGCTTACCGGCAACCGAGGTCGAGGCCTGAGCACAGTACGCGCCCGTATCCACGCCATGCCCAATGCGCATAATGGAAACGCCAGCAACCTCATCACCAGCAAGAATGGCACGCTGAATGGGAGCAGCGCCACGCCAACGAGGCAGCAGCGAAGCATGAACATTCACAATACCAAGCGGCGCCATATGCAGCACCTCATCAGGCAAAATGCAGCCATAGGCAGCCACACAGAAAATATCAGCCTGGAGCGCCTCAACAACCTCAGGCGTCATACGATTAGCCTCAACGACCGGCAACCCCAGCTCAAGCGCCTTAGCCTTAACAGGAGACGGCTCAAGCTTCTTACCACGCCCACGAACAGCATCGGGACGAGTAATAACAAGCGCAATCTCGTTCCCAGCCTCAACAAGCGAAGTCAGCGAAGGCACAGCAAAATCGGGCGTACCCATAAACACAATACGCATAAAGAACGTCTCCCCTCAACCAAAGCCGAGACGGCTACAAATAACAGCGGAAAGCCAAGTACCCAGCCCATCCGCAATAACAATTCAACAAGAACAAATATACCCAAAACCAAAGAAAGAGCCGCAATAAAAGCAGCTCTTCCAACAAAGCAATTATCAGCGAAGACGCCTTTCCCTGACCCGACGGCACCCGGGCGAAGAGGAGCACGAAAACGCAGTCCCCTTCCGCCGCAGGGCTTAGGTTATTGCTCCACGCGCAGTTCCGCACGAGCCGAAGAGCACTTAATGTGCTCTTCGTGCGAGCAGGACTGTTTGAGCATGGAGCAAAACCTAAGCCCTGCGGCGGAAGGGGACGGTGGGACCTACTCCGTCTCGCCCGGTCGAGCGCCGCGGGCCAGGGCGTCCTGGTACTCCTTGACTGCCTTGATGCGCTGCATCGGCTTAAGTCGCTCGAACATGGTATTGCCGTGCAGGTGATCGATCTCGTGCTGCAAGCACACGCAGAACAGGTCGCCCGTGGCCTCGTAGCGAATCAGGTTGGCATCCAGGTCATACGCCTCGACGACAACGTGATCGGGACGCTCGATCTCGCAGCTAATGCCAGGGATGGAAAGGCAGCCCTCGCTAAACGGCACCAGATGGTCGCTCTGCTCAACAATGACAGGGTTGATGAGCACGTAGGGGTCGTAGTCGTTCTTGTCGCTGTAATCGCAGTCGATGGTAACGAGCTGAATGAGCTCGCCGATCTGCGGGGCAGCCAGGCCGCAACCGCCGTTGTCGAACATCATCTTCTTCATCTTCTCGGCAAGCGCCTCGATCGCCGGGGTGATCTCCTCGATGACGGCGCACTCCTGGCGCAGACGAGGGTCGGGCGACAGTACGATTCCGTTGGCTTCCATGGCCATCCTTTCGGGTTGTTACATCAAATCATAGGCGTCGACGTCAACGCTCACGCTCACGCCGCGCACGGAGCCCACCTCTTTGAGGCAGGCGTCGATATCATCAGAGACATGGTACCCTACCGGCGACTTAACAAGCAGATGGAAGCGGTAACGGTCCTTGGCTCTCTCGATTACACACGAAGCCGGACCAAGCACCTGGGGCACGGCACTCCCCACCCGCAAAAAGTCGGGCGCGGCGGCATGCCAGCGACGCTTGAGGAGCTTCGCGATGCGACCGATGTAGTCCCGCGCGTCATCCGCATTCGTCGACCATACCAAGATGTTGGCCAGGCGCACGAACGGCGGATACAGGGCGTCGCGGCGCTGGTCCAGGTCATAGTCGGTAAAGATCGAGCGGTCGTGCTCGGCGACGGCGCGAATGACCGGGTCCTCGGGCAGGTAGGTCTGGATGATAACCTCACCGGGGCGATTGCCGCGGCCGGCGCGGCCGGCAACCTGCTCCAGCAGATCGTAGGCGCGCTCCCCTGCTCTAAAATCTGGAAGCTTGAGCGCAAAGTCGGCATTGACCACGCCCACGAGCGTGACCTCGGGAAAGTCGAGACCCTTAGCGATCATCTGGGTGCCCAGCAGCACCGCGCAATCGGCCGCATCGAACTGCTCGAGCAGCTTTTTGTGCGCGTCCTTGCCGCGTGTGGAATCGGCGTCCATGCGAATGATGGCGACGTCGTCGGGCAGCATCTGGTGCAGCGCGTCCTCGATCTGCTGTGTGCCTAGCCCCATTTTTGCCAGGTAGCGACTTCCACATTTGGGGCAACGGCTTGTGGGCGCGGGATAGGGCTGCACGCGCCAAGACGAACCGCATGTGTGACACTGCAGCGTGTGCGTACGCTCGTGATACGTAAGCGCGGTGGAGCAGTGGTTGCAGGTGGGGACGCATCCGCACTCGCGGCACATCAAGAACGGCGCAAAGCCACGGCGGTTGTGCAACAGCACGGCCTTTTCGCGGCGCTCGACCACACGCTCCAAGCCCTCCATCAAGGGTTTTGAGAACATGCAGCGGCTGCCATGCGAGAACTCGCGGCGCAGGTCGGCGACCCGAACCGTAGGCAGCACAGCGTGTCCCGGGCGCTCGGGCATCTCGACGCGCGTCCAGGTGGAACCGTTATACGTGCCGCGGCGGCAACGGTCGAGGGCCTCGGCAGAAGGCGTGGCGGAGCCCAACACGAGCGGGCAGCGGTAGCGTCGCGCCATCTCGGCCGCCACCTCGCGCGCGTGGTAGCGCGGACTGGAGCCCTGCTTGTAACTAGTCTCGTGCTCCTCGTCGATGATGATGAGACCAAGGTCGCTGAGCGGACAAAAGAGCGCCGAGCGGGCGCCGACGACCACGCGGGCCGCACCGCTGGCGACCATATCCCACTGGTCCAGACGCTCGCCGGCCGAAAGGCGCGAATGGAACACGGCAACCGTCTCGCCAAAGCGCGAGCGAAAGCGGCCGACGGTCTGGGCCGTCAGTGAGATCTCGGGCACCAGAACGCATGCCGAATGGCCGGCGGCCAGCACGCGCTCAATCGCCGAAAGGTAAACCTCGGTTTTGCCGGAGCCGGTGACGCCGTCGACCAGCACCACGTCGCCATGAGCGTCCAGACGGGCGCGCTCAATCTGCGCGATCGCCTGCTGCTGGCCATTGGTAAGCGCGACCGGCGCCTTGCCGCTTGCCGAAGACAGTGTGGTCTGCTCGCTGCAGCCACGCCAGGCGCGACGCTCCTCCACCACCACGACGCCGCGCTTTTCGAGCGCCTTGATGGTCGCCGACATGCTGTTGTAGAGCAGGTTGAGATCGCGCGTCGTGACCGGGCCGCACTGGAGCGCCTCGATGAGCTGACGCTGACGGACCGCGGTCTTGGGCGGCGTGTAGTCGAAACCCTCGGGTGTGAGCATGACCCAGCGGTTTTGGATAGGCTTGACGGCGGGACGTTCAACCGTCCACATGCCGTCATCGCCCTTTACCACCCGCGGACTGCTGCCCGGGGGCAAAAACAGGCGCAGGCACTCGGAAAGCGTCGCGACATACTCGCGGCTCATCCAGCGTGCGATACGGGCGGCCTCTGCGGTAAACAGCGGCTTGCTGAGGATAGCCTCGATAGGCTTGATACGCGCGGGATCGAGAGCGCTGTTGCCCTGCAGGTCACCCAGCTCAGACGCAATGTCGACGATATAGCCCGCGGCCGCACGGTTACCAAAGTGGACCAGGACCGTGGATCCGATCTGCGCCTCGTAGGCAAGAGTTTCCGGGATGCCGTAGGCGAATGGCTCGGACAGCGCACGCGTCGGAATGTCCAGGACTACGCTCGCGTAGGCGGCGACGGGCTCAGGTACAGGCTCGGACTTGGCCGGGGCAACAGCAGGCTCGGGCGTGGCCGGAGCCTCCTCCGGTTCCGGCGAACCAAACAGCGACAGTTGCTCGGCCATGGCCCCAGCACCTCCCATCCCATTCGTCTTCAGAAACAAGAGCCCCGCTCGGGTGAACGGGGCTCGGATACGTGCGTTTACGCGGCTGCTACAGCGCCATCGTGCGGGCGCGGTCGATGCGCGCCAGGCAGTCGTCGCGGCCGATGAGCGCCATGGTCTCGCCCAGCGGAGGGCTCACCATGTTGCCGCAGACGGCGACGCGCACGGCCTGGAACACCACGCGCTTCTTGAGGTCCATCTGCTCGGGTAGCGGCTCAAGCGCGGCGTCGATGTTGGAAGCCGTCCACTCGTCCACGCCCTCGAGCGCGGCCTTAGCGGCATCCAGAATGGCGCCCATGCCTTCCTTGGCCAGGCCCTTGTTGACGGACTTCTCGTCATACTCGAGCGTCTCGGCCGTAGCGAAGATGGGGGCGGCGACGGTCACGGCGTCGGCCGGCATCTTGGTGCGCGGCTTAACGATGGCGGCAAGCGCGTCGATCCAATCCTCGCCGTACTCGACATTACCCTCGATGAGACCCGCCTCGTGCAGCTCGGGGACCATGATCTCGTCGGCAAACTGAGCATCGGACATGCCATTGATGTACTCGGCGTTGACCCAGTCGAGCTTCTTGGGGTCGAAGGTCGCCGGGTTCTTGGAGATGCGGTCGAGCGAGAACTTGCTGGCCAGGACATCGCGCGGGATGATCGTGGTCTCGCCGTCGAGCGACCAGCCGAGCAGCGCCAGGTAGTTGACGAAGGCGTCGGACAGGTAGCCGGCGTCGCGGTACTCCTCCACCGAGGTGGCGCCGTGGCGCTTGGAGAGCTTCTTGCCGTCGGCGCCCAGGATCATGGAGATATGGGCGAACGTGGGCACGGGCGCGCCGAGGGCCTCGTAGACCATGACCTGACGCGGGGTGTTGGACAGGTGGTCGTCGCCGCGGATGACATGGGTGATCTTCATCATGGCGTCGTCAACAACGGTCGCGAAGTTGTACGTAGGCGTGCCATCGGAGCGGAAGATGACAAAGTCGTCGAGCTTCTTGGCGTCGAAGGTCACCTCGCCGTGGACGGCGTCGTGGATAACGACGTCGCCGCGGTCCTCGGGCACCTTGATGCGCAGGACGTAGGACTCGCCGGCCTCGATGCGACGGCGGGCCTCCTCGGGATCAAGATCGCGGCAACGGCGCTGATAGCCCTGGAAGGGGTCCTTGCGCTCCTGCGCGGCCTTGCGGTCGGCGTCGAGCTGCTCCTTGGTGCAGAAGCAGGGATAGGCCTTGCCCTCGTCCCAAAGCTTCTGGGCGGCCTGCTTGTACAGGTCCAGGCGCTCGGTCTGGGCGTAGGGGCCAAAGTCGCCGCCCACCTCGGGACCCTCGTCCCAGTCCAGGCCCAGCCAACGCATGGCGCGCAGGATGATCTGCGTGTTCTCGTCGGTGGAGCGGGTGGGGTCGGTGTCGTCGATGCGCAGGATGAACGTGCCGCCGTTTGCGCGGGCGAAAGCCCAGTTATAGATAGCGGTGCGGGCGCCGCCGATGTGCAGCTTGCCCGTCGGTGAGGGTGCAAAGCGGACGCGAACGTCTGATGCCATGGATATCTCCTCGATTGCAGGATGGATGTCTAACCGCATCAGTATAAAGCATCAGAGCAACCTCCGCACAAAGGGCACCGACCTAGTCATTGGGGAGAGACTTAAATGACCAGTCGTTGGAGACGTTCTTAGTTTAAGGCTGGTGATTTATGTCTGTCCCCAATGAGTAAGGCTAGTCATTTAAGTCTGTCCCCAATGAGTAGGTGCGGAAAGGGTGTGAATGTTTGATTTACGCGCTATGATGTGCCCTTGCATAGAGAGCCCGGCGGAATGGTAACGGTCGTCGGGACACGTTTTTTGAAAGGACAATCATGTCAGAAGAACTTCGTTCCATCCCGCCCCAACACGGGTCCTTTGTTTTTACGTCGGAGTCGGTGACCGAAGGTCATCCCGATAAGATCGCTGACCAGATCAGCGACGCCATCCTCGACGCAATCCTCGCCAAAGAAATAGAGCTACAGGAGCAGGGCTACATCGCCCCCAACGGCGTGCCTGCCAACGTGGAGAACGTCCGCTGCGCTTGCGAGACCCTCGTGACCACCGGCACCGTCATCGTCGCCGGCGAAATTCGCACCCAGGCCTATGTCGACGTACAGGAAATCGCCCGCGGCGTTATCCGCCGCATTGGCTACAACCGTGCCAAGTTCGGTTTTGACTGCGATACCTGCGGCGTTATGAGCCTCATCCACGAGCAGTCGCCCGATATCGCCCAGGGCGTTGACGAGTCCTTCGAGACCCAGACCGGCGCTACCACCGACCCGATCGACCTGATCGGTGCCGGCGACCAGGGCATGATGTTCGGTTATGCCTCCAACGAGACCAAGACCCTCATGCCCATGCCACACTACCTGGCAAGCCGCCTGGCCGAGCGCCTGGCCGCTGTGCGTCACGACGGTACCCTCGCCTATCTGCGTCCCGACGGCAAGACCCAGGTCACCGTGCGCTACGAGGAAGGCAAGCCCGTCGAGGTCACGACCATCGTCATCTCCACGCAGCACGCCGCCGAGATCGAGGACATGGACAAGATCAAGGCCGACCTCATCGAGCACGTCATCACCCCGGTCATGGCCGCCGAGAACATGCCGTGGGACAACGCGGACATCTACGTGAACCCCACCGGTCGCTTTGTCGTGGGCGGCCCCATGGGCGACACGGGCCTCACCGGCCGCAAGATCATCGTCGACACCTACGGCGGCTACGGCCGTCACGGCGGCGGTGCCTTCAGCGGAAAGGACTGCACCAAGGTCGACCGCTCCGCCGCGTATGCCGCGCGCTGGGTCGCCAAGAACGTGGTCGCCGCCGGTCTGGCCGACCGCTGCGAGGTCGAGCTTGCCTACGCTATCGGCGTTTCCAAGCCCCTCTCAATCATGGTCGACACCTTCGGTACCGCGAATGTTGCCGAGGACAAGATCGTCGAGGCCGTAGAGAAGACGTTCGACCTGCGCCCGGGCGCCATCATCCGCGACCTGGACCTGCGTCGCCCCATCTACGAAAAGACGGCAGCCTACGGTCACTTTGGCCGAGAAGACGCCGACTTCACCTGGGAAAAAACCGACCGAGTCGAAGAACTCAAAGCAGCCTGCGGCCTGTAAGCTAACTCGAAAAGCTACAGCCAAATAACAACGCACCAAAAGAAGTACCGGCCCCAACCGGTACTTCTTTTTTATTTAAATGTGGTGAAGATGAGCCTACCTGGGACATGGAATAAATCACAGGCCGATAAATTTTGCAGCAGAGCGACTCCAACCATGTATCCTAAGTTCCGAGGGCTTTAGTATTTGGTCGATCGCGAGTTCCGCACGAGCCGGAGGCCACTTAATGTGGCCTCCGTGCGAGCAGGACTGTCCGAGCAGGCGACCAAATACTAAAGCCCTCGGAACGGCGGGACAGAGTATGCCCCGCCCCTCGGGACGACGGGATAGATAAGGAGCATCCATGGCAGGCAAGCCGCAAACACTAGCTACGACCTCGGCATTCGAGATCTTGGGCCCCGTCATGGTCGGCCCCAGCTCATCGCACACCGCCGGCGCCCTGCGCTGCGCCCAAGTTGCCGCCAGCCTGCTGGAAGGCCGCATCACCAAAGTCACCTTTGGTCTGTGGAACTCCTTCGCCCACACCTACCGCGGCCACGGCACCGACCGTGCGCTCGTCGCGGGCATCCTGGGTCTCGACACCGATGACGAGAACATCAAGCAGGCCTTCGACCTCGCGCGCGAGCAGGGCCTCGAATATCACTTTGACATCAAGGGCGACGACGCCTCCATCCACCCCAACACCGTCGACATCGAAATGGTCGACAACACGGGCGCCACGGCACAGGTCCGCGGTGAGAGCCTGGGCGGCGGCAAGATGCGCATCAGCCGCATTAACGGCGTCGGCGTCGACATCTCGGGCATGTATTCCACGCTCTTCGTGGCGCACAAGGACGTCCCCGGTGTACTCGCCGCGCTCACCAACCTGCTCGCCTACGCACACGTGAACATCGCCTTCTGCCGAACCTACCGCACCGAAGTGGGCGGCCAGGCCTACTCCGTCTTTGAGACCGACGGCGCGCCCGACGACACCGTCGTCCCCATGCTGCGCAAGCTCGACAATGTCGATTACGCAACGTTTATCGAGCTCCCCGGTTCTGCCTCGTCGCTCTCCCCCGGCGTCTCGGCCAAGGAGATCTTCGATGACGGTGAGCAGCTGCTCGATGCGTGCGAGGAACTGGGGCTCAGCATCGGCGCCGTCATGGCCGTTCGCGAGGCGCGTCTGACCGGCGAGGCCCACGCCGTTGCCGCCATGCGCCGCGTGCTCGACGTCATGCGCGAGGAGACCACGGCCCCCCTCGCCAATCCGCAACGTTCGCTCGGCGGTCTTATCGGCGGCGAGGCCAAGCTCGTCGAAGCCACCGGCCGCAACGATTTGAGTGCAAGCCTGATGGGCCCCGTTCAGACCGAAGCTGTGGCCCGCGCGATGGCCGTGCTCGAGCGCTCCGCCACGATGGGCGTGATTGTCGCCGCCCCCACGGCAGGATCCGCGGGTGTTGTGCCCGGCTGCGTACTGGCACTCGCCGATCGCCTTCAGCTCGACGACGAGCAGGTCATGGACGCGCTATACTGCGCAGCCGCCATCGGCCTCAACCTCACCACAAGCGCCTGCGTTGCCGGCGCCGAGGGCGGCTGCCAAGCCGA